>Ga0209227_1003506_pt1 | contig 10415 bp, 10 predicted proteins | sample YNPBryantNP2012_FD_185815 | JGI IMG/M metagenome (GOLD analysis project Ga0209227, IMG submission 185815) | Anoxygenic and chlorotrophic microbial mat microbial communities from Yellowstone National Park, USA - YNP Bryant NP 2012 (SPAdes)... ...
CTTCTCGAAGTAACGAAGAATCTCGAGGCGTCGCTCAGCATCTTTGGGCGTCATGTCCCAAAGATGCCCCAAAGCGGCGACCTTGTAAAACCCCCGGATCCGGTATCCCATGTGCTGCACTCGCATGCCACCCCTCCTCAATCCTGCGAGTGCCAAAGGTTTTTGAGCTTATGCAGTGGGGCGAACGATTTTTGATAGTACCCAACCAGTGTCGAATGATTTTCGGCCATGCTCCCGGTAGACGCCTCCCCGTCGAAAGCCTTTCGAGCGGGGGGATGCGGAGCTGCCCGGCTCTTGCGGCCGAGCCCGTGGAAGTTCCTTGCGCTGCCGCAAAGACCCCACCCCCTGGGAAGCTACATTGGAAGGCGTGAGGGAGCTCGGGGCGCGACGCAAGCGGGAGGAAAAGACCCTGAAAGCCATGGTGGCGCTCTACTGCCGGGCGCACCACGAAAGCGCCGAGGTTTGCCCCTCCTGCCGGGAGCTTCTGGCCTACGCCATCCGTCGCTTGGCGCTCTGCCCCTTCGGGGAGGAAAAGCCAGCTTGCATCCACTGCCCGATCCACTGTTACCGCCCCGAGCCCCGGGAGGCGATGCGCGCGGTGATGCGCTTCGCCGGACCTCGCATGCTGTGGCGCCACCCGTACCTGGCGATCCGCCACCTCCTGGACCAGCGCTTCGGCCCCGGGCCCGAAAAGCCCCCGGCGAAGCACGCCATCTCCTGAGCCAGTCGCCCCCAGGGGCCGACGCTCCACATCACGGCGATGCCCCGGGGGCCACCGGCGGCCCTGTTGCCCAGACCTTTCTCGTCTTCACCACCAACCCCCGAAGCGTTCACCCCCGCTTCGCATCCCCGGTGCATGCTTTCTGCGGAGGCAACGAGGTGAAAGGACCGAGGAGGGAACCATGAGCTGGAAAAAGATGGACATGCACGTGCACTCGTGCTTTTCCGTGGAGCCAGTGCCCGGGGTGACCGGGGTGTCGTTCCGTCCCAAGGAAACCCCCGAGGAGCTCTACCACCGCGCCAAAGCCCGGGGGATGGATTTCGTGACCATCACCGACCACGACACCATCGAGGGCTGTCTGGACTTCCTGGCGCGGCATCCGCAGGTCACGGATTTCGTGGTGGGGGAGGAGGTTTCCACCCAGCTGCCGCAAAGCGGCCTCACGGTGCACATCAACGTTTACGGCCACAACCTGGAGCAACACCGGGAGCTGCAGGCGCGGCGGGAAAGCGCCTTCGACGTGGTGGCTTACTGCCGCAGCCAAAAACTCTTCTTTGCCTGGAACCACCCCTTCTACCGGGAGAACATGTCCACGATCCAAGAGGAGGAGTTCATGGCGCTTTTGGCTCAGGTGCCGGTGCTGGAGGTGCGCAACGGTGGGCGCATGCAGCTGCTCAACGTGCTGGCCGAAGAGCTGGCGGTGCGCCACGCCAAGGGGATGCAGGGGGGCAGCGACACCCACACCGGCAACATCGGCAGCGTGTACACCGCAGCCCCCTGCAATACGCTAGCGGGGTTTTTCGCGGCCATCCGCACCGGCCGCAGCCGGGTGGTGGGCAGTCACTCCACCCCCAAAACGTTCCTGTTCCACAACTACCTGGTGGGTCGGCGGCACGTGATCCAGGAGCACCTGCGCACCGCGTCCTCCGCCGCCACCCGACTGCGCCTGCGGCTGCTGGGGGCGCTGGCACTGGTGCTTTCCCCTTGGATCGTGCGGCGTCACTTCCGGGGCCAGGTGGAGATGGCGGAGATCGCTTTAGCCTCCCTGGGGGTGTTCCGGGCGGTGCCACCGCCCGTGCTGGAGGCGGCTTAAGCCAGCCCCTGCACCGTGGCGGTGAGCTCCAAGATGCGCCTGGTGCCTTCCCGGGGGAGGCGGTGGAAGGCGTTCCACGCAGCTCCAGCAAGAAGCCCCTCTTCGAGCCAGTCCATCAGCCACTGCCCCGCTGCTTGCGGGGCTTCCTGTTTCAGGCCCGCCCCGCGCTCCATGACCCAGCGCCGGTTCAGCACCTCGTGGACCCCCACTGGCGGTGCCATTACCAGGGCTATCCCTAGGGCGGCGTAAAAGGTGAGCTCCGAGGGCTTGGACCAGAGGATGTCGGTGTCTTGCAGCGCCGCGTCGAAGCGCTCCAGGTAGGCTTCCCAGCTGGGCTCGTAAAGCACCGCCACGCTTTCCTCGGGGAGGTCCGCGAGGCCAGCGGCAGCGAGCCAAGCGGAAAAGCGCTGTGCCAGCCTGGCGTGCACCCCGGCCACTAACGTCAGGCGCAGCTTGCCGCTGCGGATCGCTGGGGCCAGGGAGGGGATGGCGGCGGCGGCGATCCCCGCTTGCGCCCCGGCACCCCCCACCGCGAAGGTGAGGCGGGGGGGAAGGGCCGGCTCGCCGGCAATCCCAAAGTCCCCGAGGGCCCGGCCCAGCTGCCGGCGAAAGGTGCCCTTGGGGTCCAGGCGGGCCAAGCGCTGGAAAAGGCGCCGGGCGGCCCCTGGAGGGTCGTCCAGGGAGGTCAGCTCCTCGGGGAGGGGAAACCCAGTGAGGTGAACCCGGTGGGGGGGCACGCCGTAAGCGAGAAGCCGGCGCACCGCCCGCTCGCTGGGGGCGCAGTAGTGGATCGGCAGCGTCTCGGGGTCCGCGGGGACCCAGATGCGGTTGATGTCCGAGTCGGTGACCACGCACACCACCTTGCTGCACCCCGCGCTGGCTGCGGCAATGGCGGGGGCGAAAAACGTCGCCACCAGCGTTTGACCGTGGGCTGCCAGCTGCTCCACCAGCTTGGACCCCAGCCCCTTGCGGGTGAGCCAGCGCAAAAACGCCACCGCCAGGGTGGGGGAGGAGAGGTCGCGGTAGGGGTAAAGGTGCGGGATGTCAGTGATGAGCTCCAAAAGCAGGCGCAGCGCCCGCCCCGCTCCACCCCTTTGGGAGGCCCGGGATAGGGCAGTGTAGGCGAAGCGCAAGACGTTCCAAAGCTGCTCCTCCCGAGGGGAGGCGAAGGGGAAGCGGTCCACCTGGTGCGCTGGGACCCCGCAGGCCTTGGCCAGGGTATGGGCCGCCCGGAGATGGCCGTACCCCATGTCCACCGCGGCCACCAAAAGCTTTTCCGGAGAAGGTAGGGTCCTCATGGTGCCACCCGGCGGAACCGTACCACAGCAGTCCCGCTTCACCAGGGCTTCACAGCGCCTGCAAGGGGTTTTCGCCGGTGCCTAGAAGGATTTACCCATGTTGGCATGGACCTTTTTCGCGCTGGTATTGCTGGGGCTGGTGCTCCGGGGGGTCATGCTGCTCGCTACAGCTCGGCAGCTTCGCCAAAAGCGGCCCGAGGCGCCCGCCTCCTGGCCTGGGGTGAGCATCCTCAAGCCGGTGAAGGGGGTGGACGCGGAGCTCGAGGCGAACCTCCACAGCATCTTCCAGCAGCGCTACCCGGTTTTCGAGGTGTTGGTGGCCGCGGCTCACCCCGAGGATCCGGCCTTAGCGGTGGCCCGGGAAGTGGCCGCCGCCTACCCGCAGGTGCCTTGCCAGGTGCTGGCGGGGGAGCCCCCGGTGGGGCCCAACCCCAAGGTGGGCAACCTGGCCACCATGGCCGCCCACGCCCGCCACGAGCTGTTGTTGATCTCCGATGCCAACGTGCGCATGGCGCCCGAGGCCCTGGCACACCTGGTGGCGCTGGTGCAGCAACCGGGGGTGGGGTTGGTCTCGGCGCCGATCCGCGGCACGGGTTGGGGGAGTTGGGGCGGGGCGTTGGATGCGGCGCTGCTGAACACCTTCGTCATCGGCGGGGTGGCTGCCCTGGAGCAGCTTTTCGCCCAGCCCTGCGTGGTGGGCAAGACCATGTTGCTGCGCCGCAGCGCTTTGGAGGCGATGGGCGGGTTTGCTTTCCTGGCCCGCTTTCTTGCCGAGGACCAGGTTTGCGGCGAGGAGGTGGCGCATCGCGGCCAGCGGGTGGTGCTGGCTTCCTGCCCGGTGGACAACGTCACCGGCTGCCCGTCGGCCCGGGCCACCTTCGCTCGCTACCTCCGCTGGGCCACGATCCGTCGGCGCATGGCGCCGGCAGGGTTCGCCGGGGAGATCCTGCTGTTCCCCCTGCCCCTGGCCCTGGTGGGTTTACTGCTGGCGCCGGGGTGGGTCACCGCTTGCGCCGGGCTGGCTGCCTTGGGGGGGATGCTGGCGCTGGGGGCGGGCGCCCAAAAGCTGCTTTCCCCTCAAGGGCGGGGCGGCTGGTGGTGGGCTGCGGTGCTGGCGGGGGATTTCCTGGCATCTTGGGCTTGGGTGCGGGCGTGGTTCAAGGGGAGCGTGAGCTGGCGCGGGGCACGGTACCGGGTGGGCCCCCGCACGCTCCTGGCCCCGGTGGAAACGCCTCCGAGCCCCCTCTTCCAGCCGCAGCTGGCCGGGGGCGAGGCGCTGGTGCAAGAGGCAGCGCCTACCGCACTTTGAGAACCACGCTTTCGGCTTGCCCCCGGAGCAGCACTCGGTCCTCGCGGATCTCTTCCACCACGAACCCCTCCACGGTGCTCCCCACGCGCACCTCCTGCCCGTTGATGCTGGCGAAGGAGCGGCTTGCGCCGTACACCAAAAAGTCCAGGTGCAGCGTCACCCCCGCCACTTTTCCCTCCACCACGAACTCCTGCACCCCCGGGGCAGTGGCTGCGGGGGTGGCCTTGGGTTGCGGGGCGGGGGTAGCAGGTGGCGGGGAGGCCGGTGCCTCGGGCAGCTCGGGGGAGCTTGCCGCTGGCAGCGACCGGGGGACCGGGGGCTGGGAGGGTGCGGCCGGGGTGGGGGGGGCGGACTGCTGGGCAGTGGTGGTCGGCGCTTCTCCCGGGCTTGGGGGGTGAGGCACCGGGTGGGGGGCCCGGGGGAGCAGGAGCCAAACCCCAGCGGCGGCCAGCAGCGCCGAGAGGAGGCTTGCCGCCAGCACCCAGGGGAGCGGAGAGGAGGGCGGGCGAGGCGGAGCCAGGGGCAGCGGGGGCGGCGCGGCGCCCCGCTCGATTTCCCGGCGCTGCTGCTCCGCCCGGGCCCTGCGGAGCGCTTCGCTGATGAGGCTCACCCCCGTCCTCCCAGGGCAGCCACAGCCCGGCGCACGTGGCGCAACCGCAGGGTGTCGGTGCCTTCCACGTACCCGGCTAAGAGCGTTTTGTCGCACACCGCGTTCACCAAGCGGGGGATGCCCTTGGCGTAGCGATGCACCGCCCAAAGGGCCAAGGGGGTGAACACCGGCCGGCCGTTGGCCCCGGCTACCGCCAAACGGTGCTGCACGTACTGCTTGGTTTCCCGCAACCCCAGAGGACGCAGGTGGTAGCGCACGGTGATGCGCTGCGCCAGCTGCCGCAGCCCCGGGGAGGCCAGCTTGGCGGCGAGCTCCGGCTGGCCCAGGAGCACGATGTGCAACAGCTTGCGGTCGTCGGTTTCCAGGTTGGAAAGCAGCCGCACCTCTTCCAAAAGCTCCGGGCTCATGTCCTGGGCCTCGTCAATGAAAAGCACCACGTCCACCCCGGAGGCGGCCCGCTCCAGCAGGTGCTGGTTGAGCCTGTCCAAAAGCCGGGCCCGATCGCCCCCCTTGGCGGCAACCCCCAGCTCCTGGAGGATCGTGCGCAAGAGCTGCAACGAGGTCATCACCGGGTTGAGGATCAGCGCCGCCTGGCAGTTTTCCGGCAAGTTAGCCAGCACCGCCCGGCAGAGGGTGGTCTTGCCGGTACCCACCTCCCCGGTGATTTGCACGAACCCCTCGTGGCGCGCCAGGGCGAACAGCACGTGGTCGAAGGCCTCCCGGTGTTGGCGGGAAAAGTAGAGAAAGCGCGGGTCCGGGGTGAGGCTGAAGGGAGAACCAGCAAGCCCGTAGAACGCCTCGTACATGGCCGCACCCAGCCGATTGTACGCCCGCAAGGTGCCCCGGGGGGAACAGGGAGGGACGCTCCGGGGTTTACCTCGATGTGAGGGCAGCTTTGCTCTTCCCGCTTTTGCTCCTGGCAACCGCTGCCGGGTGCGGGAGCGACTCCGCGGGGGGAGCAGGGACGCCCAGCACGGGGGCGAACGTGAAACCCAGGTACTCCAAGTCCGGGTACGACATCACGCCGCTCGCCAAAGAGCAGGTGGCGGCGCTGGCGGCGCGTTTGGACCCCGAGGCGTACCGCATCACCCAGCGGGCGGGGACCGAGCCCCCGTTCTGCGGGGGGCTTTTGGCGGTGAAGGAGCCTGGGGTTTTCGTGTGCGTGGTGTGCGGCTTGCCACTCTTTTCCACCGAGCATAAGTTCGACTCGGGGACCGGGTGGCCCAGCTTTTGGCGGGAGTTCGACCCGGAGCACGTGGTGCGGCAGCCGGACTTCTCCCACGGCATGGTGCGCACCGAGATCCGCTGCGCCCGGTGCGGGGCGCATCTTGGGCACGTTTTCCAGGACGGCCCGCCCCCCACCGGCGAGCGGCACTGCGTGAACTCCGCTGCCCTGCGGTTTTACGCCAAGGGGGCGACGCTTCCACCGGAAAGCCAACCGGTGGCCACCGAGGTGGCGTACTTCGCCGGCGGCTGCTTCTGGGGGCTGGAGCACTACTTCCAGCAGGGCCCCGGGGTGCTGGACGCCCAGTCTGGGTACATGCAGGGGCACGTGGACCACCCCACCTACGAGCAGGTGTGCTCGGGGACCACCGGGCATGCGGAAACCGTGAAGGTGGTCTACGACCCCAAGCGCATCAGCTACCGCCGGCTCTTGGAGGCTTTCTTCGCGATGCACGACCCCACCCAGCTCAACCGCCAGGGGCCGGATGTGGGGGAGCAGTACCGCTCGGGGATCTGGTACGTGAACGAGGCGCAGCGGGAGCAAGCGCTGGCGTTCATCCGCGAGCTGGAAGCAAGCGGCCGGTACCGAGGCAAGCGCATCGTCACCCAGGTGGAGCCGGCCAAGACCTTCTGGCCGGCGGAGGACTACCACCAGGACTACATCGCCAAAACCGGCCGCGCCTGCCACGTGCGCAACCCCTGGTAGAGGCAGGCTCCCAAAAGCCTTGCCGAGGCTTCCGGAAACGCCGTGCCTTGGGGGAACCGGAAAAGCTACGCCGCGGCCCGCACGGCGGTAGCCGGTGCCAAGCGAGCGGCGCGGATGGCGGGGGCCACACCGCAAACCAAGCCCAAGACCACCGAAACCCCCCCGGCTGCCAGCGCCGCCTTGAGGGGCCAAACCGTGGGCCAGCCGGCGAGCTTGCAAATGGCCGCTTGGGCGGGGAGGGCGAAAGCGGCGCCAGAAAAGCCCCCCAGGGCTGTCAGCAGGGCAGCTTCGAAGAGGAACTGCACGAGGATCGCGGCGCGGGTGGCTCCCACCGCGCGACGCAAGCCAATTTCCCGGGTCCTCTCCCGCACCGCCATGAGCATCACCGCCACGATACCCACGGCTCCGGTGGCAATGCAAACCCCAGCCATCCCTGCGGCAAGAGCCCGGAACGCTTCCCCCAGGTCGTGCTCCAGGGCCAGCAGGCGCACCGGATCTTGCACGGTGAAGTCGTCCTCCTTGCCCTGGGCCAAGCCGTGGGCACGGCGCAGCGCTTCGCGGATCTCCCGGGAAAGCCGCGGCAGCTTTTCCGGGCTTTGCCCTTGGACGATGATCGCGTCAAGCCAACTGCGTCCGGCAACCCTGAAAAGCAGCGTGGAGACGGGCACGAACACGCTCTGGTCCGGATCTATTTCGGCGATTCCTACTTCCTTGGGGCGCAAAACCCCCACTACCTTGAAGGGGACCCCGGCAATACGCACCCTTTGGTCCAAAGGGTTTTCCACGGCAGCGAGCGCCTTTGCCACCTTGGCCCCAAGAACCGCCACCCTGGTGCGGGCGCGGTCCTCCTCGGCGAAGAACAGCCGGCCGTCTTGCAGCGCCAGGCGCTGCAGCTCGAAGTACTCGGGGCTTACCCCCACCACCGGCACGCTCGCCACGTTGGCCTGGAAGCGCACGGTTTTCACCGCGCTGGCCACGGTGGCAAGCTTCTTTACCCCGGCCACCTCCCGGCCCAGCCGGAGGGCGTCTTGCGGCAAAAGCGTGGTGGCCCGGGAAACCTGGGCTACCCGCCTGCCGAACTGCTGGAACGTGCCGGCGCGCACCACCAGGAGGTTGGCGCCCATTTGGCGGAGCTTGGCTTGCAGGTCGCGATGCCCTGCCTGGGCAGCGCCCACCGCCAGCACCAGCGCGGCTTGGCCCACGAAAATCGCGCCCACCGCGGCCAGGCTGCGCAGCCGGTGCTGGAGCAGCAAGCTCAACGAGGTGCGGGCAAGCTTGCCGAAGTGCATGGGAAGCCGTTAGCCGCCTTCGCCGAGAAGGGTGGGCGCGATGCGTTGGTCGCTCACGATCCTGCCGTCGGCAAGCTGCACCAGCCGGCTGGCGCAAGCTGCCACCTGGGGGTCGTGGGTGATGAGCACGATCGTTCGCCCTTCCCGGTGCAGCTTTTGGAGCAGCGCGAGGATTTCCCGGCCCCGGGCGGAGTCCAAGTTCCCGGTAGGCTCGTCGGCGAGGATCAGCGCTGGATCGTTCACCAGAGCCCGGGCAATGGCCACCCGCTGCTGTTGGCCGCCGGAAAGCGCCGGGGGCTTGTGGTTTGCCCGATCCCCGAGGCCTACCAGCTCAAGTAACTTTCTGTCGTGCTCGGCGGCGTTGCGCGGGTAATGCTCCCCGTAAAGCAGCGGCAGCAACACGTTGTCCAGCACCGTGAGGCGATCCGGCAGGTGGAAGAGCTGGAAGACGAAGCCTATGCGGCGATTGCGCAGCGCCGAGGCCTCCCTGTCCGAAAGGTGCGTCACGTCTTGCCCGGCCAGCTTGTAGGTTCCCGCAGTGGGGGAGTCCAAGAGCCCCAGGATGTTCATGAGCGTGGTCTTCCCAGCGCCGGAAGGGCCCATGATGGCCACGAACTCCCCTTCCTCAATCGCCAGGTCAATGCCCTTGAGCACCTCGGTCTCGGTACCTTCGGTTCTGTACGTTTTGCAAACGCCAAAAAGCTCGATCATGGATTGAGCTCCTCTCCGGAAGGCAGCACCACCTCATCCCCTTCCGCAAGTCCCGAGCGAACTTGAACCACGTCCCCATGGGCTTCGCCCACCGCGATGTCGCGGCGCGTGGGTTTGCCCGCTTACAGCAGCAGCACGTAAGGTTGACCCTCGCTGTCCCGCTGCACCGCTTGCGACGGCACCACCAAAACCTGCTTGCGGGAGCCGGTGAAAATCGCCGCGGAAACGCTCATGTCCGGCTGCAGCAGTTGCCGCGGTCCTTCGGTGATATCCACGATCACCGTGAAGGTGAGCACGTTTTCCCGCTTTCGAGCTTGGGGGATCACCGCCGTTACCTTGCCCTCGAAGCTTTCCTCCGGAAAAGCATCCACCGAAAGGCGCACTTTTTGTCCTGGGGCCACCCGGGCTACATCGGTTTCGTCAACGAAGACCTGCACTTGCAGCCGCTCCAAATCCACGATGGTCACGAAGGTGGGCACCGCGAAGCTAGCCGCCACGGTTTCCCCTTCCCGGGTGGAAATGCTGGTCACCGTGCCGGCAATCGGCGCGCGAATTTCCGCGTAGGCTCGGGCAATGCGCGAGGCCGCAAGCTGCGCCTGGGCGCGGGCCAGGCGGGCGGCGGCAAGGGAGGTGGCGGTGCGCGAGGCTTCCAGCTCCTCAGCGGCAAGCAGCCCCGCCGCGGCAAGCGCTTCCCGGCGGCGGAGCTGGTTTTCCGCGAGCAGCTTTTCCGCCTCGGCCTGCTCCACAGCGGCTGCTGCTTCGGCTTCGGCTACCTCCAGCTCCCGGGCGTCCAGCTCCGCCAACAGTTGGCCCAAGCGCACCTTTTCCCCCACGCGCACGTAAAGTTTTTTGAGGATGCCGGAAATCCGCGGGCCCACGTTCACCTCCGCCCCTACCTCGGGGCGAACCACGCCGCTCGCCAGGATTTCGCTTGGCACCTCGCGGCGTTCCACCCGCACTAGGGCGAAGTTGGGCTGGGGCTTTCCTGCTCGAGCACAGGCCAACGTCAGCAGAACGAGAGCGAGGGCACCAGTGCCCAGTCGTTGCCTCATCGCACCTCCGGAAGCGGTTTTGTGGCTTTGCTGCCTTGTTGGAGCCGGCGGTAGAGCTCGCAGCGGGCCAAAAGCTCCTCGTGCCGCCCCACCGCGAGCACCCAGCCGCGCAGGCCGGCCGCTGCCAGTGGTGGCCGAAGAGCTCGAGGGCGTGAGCAAGGGAGCGCCTTCCACCATGTTTTTCACCCTCGGAGCACGGTGGCGGGGTCGAAGCGGATCGCTTGCCGGGCCACCAGGGCGCTCACCGCCAGGGCGAGGCCGAGGGCTGCGGCGGCTGCGGCCAACGCTGTGGGAAGGTCCAGGGAGAAGTACTTCCATGGGTCGAAGGGGGCGTCGGAGGCGAAGGCGGGGGCGGCTGCCGCCACGGCAAGCACCAGGGCTGCGCCGAGCGCGGCGCCCCCC
>Ga0209227_1003509_pt1 | contig 10402 bp, 8 predicted proteins | sample YNPBryantNP2012_FD_185815 | JGI IMG/M metagenome (GOLD analysis project Ga0209227, IMG submission 185815) | Anoxygenic and chlorotrophic microbial mat microbial communities from Yellowstone National Park, USA - YNP Bryant NP 2012 (SPAdes)... ...
GGGTGTCGAACGTCACGAGGGCGAGCCGGTCCTCGGGCCCGAGAAGAGAAAGGAGAAGCTTCGAGGCCTCGCGCCTGAGGTTGCGCGGGTCGGTCTTCTTCATGCTGCCCGAAGTGTCAACCGCGAGGACGAGCGCCAGGGGATCGTCCCCTGCGTGGGCCCGGAACGGGATCGCGCAAAGCAAAAGCCCCAAAGCGAGCAGGATCCCGCCGGCGCGCAAGCCTGCGGCCAGCGACAGAATCGGTCTTCGCGGCTTCTGCGGGGAATAACGGGAATCATTCCCCTTCCCAAACTGCGATGCCAGGACTGGACGGCGGATCGATTTCATAGCAGCGCCGGATCTTCTCTAGGGTCTCTCGTTTGAGGACTTTTCCCTTCTTGGCAACCGTGATGCCGGTGCCGCTCACGATGTCGCGCGTGAGAATCATGCCGGGCCGGAGCTGGCTGAGGGAGATTTCCCTCTCGCTCACGCCGTCGGCCGGGACGACCTTGTCGTAAACCGCTGGCACGGATCGTTCGAAATAGGGCACGAGCGATTCGTCAAAGCGGCCTTCCGGGTTGGACCGGAGCCTTTCGATCACCGCGGCCACGGGGTCGTCGCCGGTCTCCATCTCCATCCATCTGTCGATGGCGTCGGCCAAGGCCACGATGCGTGACGCCAGAGGGATCTGGCCTCCGGAAAGGCCGTCCGGAAACCCTTCGCCCGTGTAGCTCTCGTGGTGATGGCGGATCATGATCCCGACGTCCCGCATGTACTCCATGGAGTCGAAGACCATCTGGCCCCGAATCGGATGGGTCCGATAGAGGGCCTCTTCGATGGGCTCGAGATCATCCCTCGGTTTTACCCGCACGCTGTCCGGTAATCCCATCTTCCCGATGTCGTGGAAAAGACCGGCCACGACAAGCGACTCCAGCTCCGAGGGGCTCAGTTGGAGGGCCCGGCCCACTCGGGCCGACAGGTCCGCCACGTTGGCCCCATGGGTCTTGGCTTTGGGGTCATGGAGTTCCAGCACATTGGAGAACATCCGGATCATGTGGATGTAGGTGTCCTTGAGCTTGCGGCTTTCTTCCTGAAGCTGGAACCTGGCGTTCTTGAGTTCTGCGGCGGCGCGGTCGAGCTTCTGTTCGAGGAGTGTCCGCTCGCGCTTCAGGGCGGCATTCTCCTCCTCCAGGTGCTCTTGTTTGAGAGCGCGTTGCTCCAGGCTGCGCCGCCGCTCCAGGGCCTCCTGCACGGCCCGGACGAGTTCCTCCTCTTCCATGGGTGCGGGCAGAACGCGGAAGACCCCGGCTCGGTTCACGGCAGCCGTCAGGCAGGCCAGATCCGAAGGATCCCAGAGGAGGATCGTCGCCGTGTCCGGAGCGGCCCTGCACGCCGCCTCCAGGAGCGAAGGACCATTGTCCCCCAGGGCTTTGGAGTCGCACAGGAAGACCGGGTAACCGGGATCGGCCGCGAGCCGTTCCAGAGCTTCCGGCCCCGATCGCGCCGCCTGGAGGATCCACCCCCTGGACATGAGCACGCGGAGATAGCCTCCGCGCAGGACTTCACCCGCGAGGCAAAGGATCCGGGCCTGGCCGGGGTCGGCCCTGGGTTGAGGGGAACCGGCCGGGCTCGGCTCGAACGATCCTGCGGCGCGAGTTGCTGGGTCGCTCATGGAGGACACATGGCTTTCGCAGGGAAAGTTGCGTCTGGCCGTCATCTAGTTCGAACAGTATTTCTAATATTCATATCGTCCATTCCGCGTCTGGACTTTACTTTGAATTCGAATCGGCCGCTCGGTTCTCGGGGGCCGTCTCGGGCAGTGCCACCGCGCCGCCGGGCTCCAGCGCCTCCTTTCCGAGGGTCTTTTCCCGGACGCCTTCCCTTGCTTGGCTCAGCCACGCCTCCAGCTCGGGGTCGGCCGGAGCGCAGCGGACGAGTCTCTCCAACTCCTGTCGGGCCTCCTCCCAGAGACCCCGTTCGATCAGGCTCCGGGCGAGCCACTTCTCATATACGCGACTGTTGAGCGAGACAGTCTGCAGGCCAAGACGAGCCGTGGCTTCCACGGCAGCCCAGTCTGCTCGGGCCGCCTCGCGCCCGCACAGAACGATGAATGGATCGAGGTCGTTCTCGGCCGCGACCCTGCGGGTCTCGTCGGTCCAGTCCCTCCAGGCAGCCACGATCCGTCGGGCCTCGGTCTCGGCCTGCTCCGCGTAAGGTTCTCCCCCCTCCCTGAAGAGGCCGAGCAAGAGGATCCGGCACTCCAGACACTCGGGCCGTTCGTCGGCCCGGGCTTGCGCTTCCTGGATTGCCCGCTCCAGGGTCCAGGAGCCGCTCCGGTAGCGAGCCCAGGCTTGTCGCAGGCAGCGCCGCGTCTGCTCCCGACCCAAGGCCGCGCCCACTCCTGCGGCCAACTTCCCGATGGCGGCCGGAATCTCCTCGGCTGCATGCGCCTCCTCGGCCAGAGAAAGCACGGCTTCCTCGCCTCGGCCCGAGCCTGAGGCTGGAAGGACGTCCGCAAGAAGCGTGGCGAGCGAGCCCGTCCGGACGATCCTGCCCGCGACCAGGAAATCCGAAGGGCCCAGGGTGGCGGCCCGCTCGATCCACACGAGCCGGAGCCGGAAATAGATGTCCGTCTCGGGACCTTGTTCGGGCCTGGGCCAGGCGCCTCGAATCAGCCAGGGCTCGACCTCATACATCCATCTTCGATCTGGCCAGGCCGAAAGGACCCGCAGCCCGGATTGCCGCCGGAGCGAGGCTTCGAGAAGCGCGGCCAGATCCGGATCGAATCCCTGAGGGGCGGCCGAGTCGAAAAAGGGCAGGACGCAGACTGTGGGGACAGGGCCGCAATCGGAGTCGGCCGACCGGCCTCTGATGATGGTCGCCGTGTCGGCCAGGACGAGACGGGCCGGGATCAAGCAGAAGGCGGCCGCAAGCAAGGCGGTCTCGAGGCGCCTGCTCCTGCTCGAGGGTCTGAGAAGGGACCGCACCTTCATGAATCAGCCTGCCTGAGCGCTGAGCAGAGGAGTCGACAAATCCCGGAAGAGCCCGCTCCAATCGGTCACTTTTTCCGAAAGCTCGTACTCCAGAATGTCGGCCAGCAGAATCCAGTCGTCCCGTTCCTGAGCTTCCTGAAGCATCCGCAGCCTTTCGAGCATCTGCCGGGATTCCTCTTCGAGACTCTCGGTCGGCAGGGTTTGGTCCGGGCCGCCCCTTTCCGACCAGTGCTTCACGTCCGACAGAAGCCCGGCCAGGACCGAAAGGTCGCCGAGAATCAGGGCGAGCAGCTCGTTCCCCTCGCGGATTTCGCCGGTTCGAAACCGGTCCGCCGCCTGGCAGACAAAGTTCGAAAGGACCGGGCAGGCCTCGGCGGCTCCGGTCAGGGCCCGGGCGATGGTGTCGCGCAGTTCCTGTCGCTCCATGGGAAATCTCCTCCTTTTTCGGGTGACGGTCTTGTCCGTGCGGAAACAATGGGCGCCGCGGCGGCACGGTAGAGATCCGAAGTCATGCGCAGGAAGGCCAAAGGGCTTGCGGTCGGAAAGCACTCCCTGCGGATGAACAAGTAGTGAACGAACGGCGAGAGCTCCTCGGCTTCGCGGGCGAGGCCGCGAAGCTCTTCCTCCTCCTGCCGAAGTTCGTCTCCCAGGCGTTTCCACTCCTGGGCATCCAGCGGTCTGCGGACCGATTCCGTTCGCATCCGGTCCATCAGGTGGGAGGCCCGTTCGAGGACCGAGGCCAAGCGGTCCCAGCGACGCCGGGCTTTGGAGTCGGCCGGCAGGAGGCCCAGCGGTCCGGGATGCGTCCCGCTCTCCTCGAGCAGGACGGTCCACAGTTCTTTGTGGAATCGGAGAATCTCGTCGTCCGGGTCCGGGACGTCGGGCTCGTAGTGCAGCCGTCCTCGCTCGTCGAAGCCCGAACGGTACGATCGCACCTCGGGCCCGAAATCCGGTTGAGGCCCCTGGGCGCGCCGCATCGCCCAAACGGCCACGGTGTACACATGGTCAGGCCGGATGCGGTCCTTGCACACCGGGTTCGAGCATGAAACGTGGAACGAACAGGGCGCGCAGGGCAGACGGGCCTGCAGCACCCGATGGCCTTCGCCGTACGGGCCGGTCTCGCGGAAAAAGACAGGACCCACGGACACGACCACCACGGGCGTTCCGACCGCGGCGGCCACGTGCTGTGTGCCGGTGTCGTTCGTGACGAGAACAGCGGCTCGTCGAAGGAGACCGGCGAGCTCGCCCAGGCCGGTCCGTCCGGCCAGGCTGACGGCTCCGGGCACGGCCGAAGCGATCCGACGGCACAGATGCCGCTCCTCGGAGACCCCGAACAAGAGGATCCGGGCCCCCAGGTTCCGTTCGAGCTGCCGGCCCAGCCGAGCGAATCCTTCTTCGCTCCAGCACTTTTCCTTCTGGCTGGCCGAAACCTGAAAGCCCACGAAAAGCTCCCTTTCCGGGTCGGCCCCCGAGGCACGGAGAAGATCGACCGCCCGCTCCATGTCCTGGTCTGTCACCTTCATCCGGAGCGAGTCCGGTCCGCGGAGGCCCAACGTTCCAAGCCAGATATCGACCAGATGAAAGGGATTGGCCCTTCGGTTGGACATCATGGCCACGAGGTAAGCGGAGTAGGGGTCGGCCGGAACGAAGGACCGTGCTTCGTCAAGCCTCATGCCCCGCCGAACGCGGGCCTCAACGAGATCCGAGAGCGCCGCAGCCGCCGGCGAGGGCGTTTGGTTGAACAAGAGATCGTAGGGACCCTTCTCGTTCAGGCGGCGGCCGAATCGCTCGAGCTCTCCGAAGGCGTCCAGGAATCGCTCCGGCGATGCCAGAGCGTCCCGGAGCCGGCCCATAGGCAAAGGATGGGCCTCATCCACGTCGATCCGGGATACGGTCTCGGCAAAGGCTTCGTTGAAGGCCAGGTGAATCTCGGCCTCTGGGTAGGCCCGCCGAAGCCCGGCCACGACCGGAGTCGACTGCAGGATGTCCCCCATGCGCATGAGGTTTACGAGCAGGATCCTCTGCAAGTCGACTCCTCCTTGAAGGCCATGAGGGCCAGAAACACACGGTCCTCCCAGCCCGGGTTGTTTTTCTTGCGGATCTCGCCCACGATGTCCTCGAGCTCCAAGGGCCCATCGGCCGGGAATCGCTCGAGATACTGCCGGAGTTCGGGGGAGCGAGCTTCCTGGGCCCAATCGCGGGCGCTCTTGCCCCTCCTGCGGCTCCGCAGGCCCTGCTCGTAGAGGACTCCGAGCATTTCCCGCATTCTCAGATCGTACGTATGCTCCTGCCGCACCCGCTCGAATCCCCGGCGCGCATAGGCGAGCCGTTCTTGCTCGTGGGAAAGAAAGTGGTCGATCTTGTCGCGGGCGTCCTCGAGGTCCTGGAACAAGGCAAGCTCGTCCGGTTCGAACAGTTCGCCGAGCAGGCTGCGCCGGTCGACGAGCTGGAAGGCGCGGCACCCTGCGATCTCGAACGTCCTGGGGTTGACGAAATCCCCGTGCGGGTCGACTCCGTCGTGGCAGGTCGAGGAGTGGAGGTTCAGGTTGATCCGGCTGGCGTTGAAAATGCGAACCGATTCCTCGGCCGACACCCTGCGGCCCTGATCCTGAATCATTTCGGCCAGCGCGGGCGCTGCCCCTTCCCACTCGTTGCCCCAGATCCTGAGATCCCGCGACAGGCGGGCAAAGAAGTTCCTCCGGTTCGGGTAGCCCGCGCCCACGAAAGACAGATCCGCTCCGTAGCGCTTCCGTTCCTCTTCGGTGAGCGGCAGGGGCTCGTGGAATCCTTCCAGCGCCGCCAGGGGAAGGTACCGGACGCAGCGGGCGCCGGCTGCGCGCATTGGGCCTTCGGCCTCCCTCTGGATGGTGAAAAAGACGTCCGTGAGAGGGGCGATTCGCTCCCAGTACCTCATGCGGCGATAGTCCTCCACGAACCAGTAGGCCAGGCGGATGCCTTTTTCTTTGAGCCGTTTCAGACTTTCCTCCCGGATGGGGGCCTGGGCGAGGATGAAAGCCAGATCCGGCCTGAAGGCCTCGGCTTTCTTCTCGATGAACCGGGAAAGGAGTTCTTCGAAAGAGACGAGAAGATCCCGGCCTCCGCCGCAGCCTTCCAGTTCGTGGTAGCCCTGCTCGAAGGATGTGAGATCCGCAAAAGCCACTTCGTGGCCGAGCCGCGACAGGGCTTCTTTGGCGTAACAAGCGACCGGGTAGGAGCCTCCGTACACAGGGCCCACGACAAGGATGCGCAGGGGGTCCGGGGGCCGAGACCGGTACGCCCAGAGAGCCCGCGCGGCTTCCAGGTATCGTCTCTGGATCTGCTCGACCGGCGGGTGGACGTACCAGTCGGCCGGCGCCGGCGTCAGGTCGCGGACCAGGGAGGCGGGGGCTTGGCCCACGGCCAAGCGGATTCTGGACAACAACCGCGAGAGGTCCCTGGTTTCGAACACGGCCCGAAGCAGACCGGCCTCGGGCTCTGCCACTGTGATTTCTTCGGCCCCGGGAAAGCGCTCCAGCAGAGCCTCGATGTGGAACCCGTCCCCGAAGCCGACCACGAGCCCGGGCGGCCGGTCCAGACGGGCGATTTGCTTGCGGGCCTCCCGCTGCGGGTCGCGCTGCGAATGAAGCAGGCGGCCGCGCAGGCGGTGGACCGGAAGGCCTTGGGGGGTCTCCGCGCGCTCGAGCCCCTCGGGCGTGCAGGACCTCTCCACGCGGGCGGCCGCCTCAGGCTGCCGCTCCCGCAGCGCGGAGAGATTCTTCTCCAGCATGGTCATGGTTGCGGATCCTTTCAAGGAGTTCTCGCCAACCCCGCCTCAGGATCGCCGTAAGTGCGGCCTGCCTGTCCGGAGGCAGGCCGGGAAGGCGGAACCCATCGGTCCAGTTGTCTTGAACGGAGTCGGCCCATGGCCTCAGGTCGTAGTTTGCGCAAAGGAAGTCCAGGGCGTGTCGCATAGAGGGGACCCGGCCCTGGGTGGACGGGAAGATTTCGCCGGCGGCTCCCCAGCACAGAAGTCCCAGCACGTCCCAGACCTTGGCCTTTCGGCGCGGAATCGGCCTGTACTGCAACCAGTGCCCGACCTGGGTCGGCTCGTAGAGCACGACCGGTGGCGGGGGCGTCCATGGGCTGCCGGCGAGAAGTCGCGCGACTCCGGTCGGGGGGATCGCCTCGGAGCAGACCGGCCTGCCGCAAGGCGAGGACTCGGAGCAAGGGGCGCACTCAGGCTCGGACTGCAGCACGAAGTGGCCCGACCCGTACGGGCCTGTTTCGAACACCCGGGCGGGCCCGAAAAAGAGCGCGACCGACGGCACGCCAAGCCACGCGGCCATGTGGAGTGTGCCTGTGTCCGCGGAGAGAATCCGGTCGCACCCGGACAAAGCCTCTGCGAGATCCGGCAGCGAGGTCTTGCCCACCAGGTCCGTGACAAGCTCGGCCTTGAGCCCTCGCGCCACGCGACGGGCGGACAAAGCCTCTCGTTGATCGCCGAACAGCACGACCCGTACCCCCAGTTCGGATTGAACCGTTCGCAGCACTTCGGCGAAGCGGGTTTCCGCCCATGTTCTCTTGGCGCAACGGGTGCCGACCTGGACGCCCAGGGTGCTCCGGCTCGTAAGCGGCGAAGGGACGACTCCGTCGGACCATCGAGACGCTGCTTTTCGGGCCGAGTGAAACCGGAAGATGTCCACCAGGTGGAAACGGCAGAGCCTCCTGTCCGTCTGGAGCAGCAGGCGGATGAAGTTGTTCCATTCGGCCGCGGGACTTTCGGCGTCCAGCGACCCGAACCCCTCCACAGGGGACGTGTCGCCAAAGGTTTTCACGACGGCGGCGGCCAAGGGACCGAAGTTCAGGTTGACGACCCGGTCGAATCGGGCCTGCCGCAAGGATCGGAGCTCTGTTTCGAGCCTTTCCCAAGAGGCCACCCACGACAGGCTGTTGCGAAACGTCTCGAGGTGGGCCTGGATGTCGATCGTGAACACGCCGTCGAGCCAGGGCGCCAAGTGCGCGGCGAGCTCTCCGAGTCTGCGGTCGACCAGGACCGACACGGTGCATCCCTCGGCCTCCTTCAAGTCTCGAAGGAGCGGAAGGCTCTGGCAGAGGTCGCCCATTCTGGCCAGTTGACAGACGAGCACGTGGGACATGCTTCGCGGCTTCCGGTTCCTGCTAGGCTCAAGATCGGGGCGGAGAATCCGCCCGCCGGAAGTCTCAGTAGCAACATCCGTACCGGCTCGCGCCGGGGAAACCTTCACGTCTCTTGCCGCTGGGCCGATCGGACCCAGGCCAGGCTTACTCTTGCGAATCCAGCAGGTTACGGGGAGTCGTTGGCTTGGATGGAAAAGCGCCTCGGGGGAGGATCGTCGCGCGGGGGCGTGCGCAGGCGAGGCGGAGCGTCAAGAAATTGAGTGGCCCGCCAGAAAACGATGGCGACGCAGGCACGAGAGCTTCCATTGCGTGGAGGGCCACGGTCTGTCATGGCCGCGGGAAAAGGCATCTACCGGTTCTCAAGGAATAGGTGTTGGCCTTGCCCTTAGCGGACGCGACGGAGCGCGTCCCTCCAGGGGAAAAACCAAGGGAGGGCCATGGTCCCTCGTGGCCGCCCGCCGCCGCTCATGCGTAGCGGGCGCGCATCCTCTCGATTAGGGCAGCGGGCGTTTCCGGTAGGTATGGTCCGCGAGGACGCGCTCCCTGCCGCGCAGGGCGATCCGGGCGCGTTCCTCGGGACGGGCCAGATAGTGCCTGACGAGATCGGGAAGTTCGTCCGGCTCCTCGAAGGCGATCACTTCCTGCCCGGGGACGAACAGCTCCTCAAGGGCCTCCTGCCGGTCCGTGAGAAGAAAGGCTCCGCACGCCGGCACGTCGAAGACCCGCTGGTTGACCGCTTGGGGCATCTGGAGGCTCGTGGCGTTCAGGTTGATCTTGCAGGCGTTGTAAAAAAGGGGAAGCTCCCGGTAATAGTCCAGGCGCGGCAGACGCAGGACCCGCGGGTCGAGAATCTCGGCCCAGCCCGCGTCTCCGCGCACGGTGAGATCGAACCCCCGGAGCGCTTCCAGGCAGGAAAGCCTGTAGTTCATCGTGGCTTTCCACAGGACGGCCGCCTCGAAGTCCATGCGCCCCTTGGCCGAGAGCGCTTCGACGAGTTGTCTTTCCTGCTTGGGTCGGCCCCGGCAAAAAGCCTCCATCGGCTGCCTTGTGCCCGCCAAATCCTTTGCCCAGGCATCGGCCAGAGAGCGGAGCTCGGGCCTCAGGCGGCCGAACCATTTCTCCACCGCTTCGATCATGGAGGAGGCCACGAACCCGACGTCGCATTCGTAGGCGCGGCGCTCGCGGGTGGAGAGTCGGATGGGGCGGAAGACCGTTTCGTCCGCGGCCAGGGGCAGGTAGTGGACATCCTCGAAACCCATCCGCTTCATCGGCTCCACGTAGCTTCGGTCCCACACGAAAATCGAGCACAAGGGGGATACGTTTCCCGCAAATCCTTTCACGATGAGCTCCGGGCTGTCCACGAACCAGGATGCCACTGGCATCTCAATGGAACGGAAGAAACTTGTCAGCACGCCCTCTTCGTCAAAGCCGAGGTGGTTCACCGTGAGCAGGAAGTCCGGCCTGTGGGCCAGGATGGCTTCGATGAACCGGGCCACGATCGCCTCGCCGGCTTCTCCCTTGGAGACCGGCACCTTGACCGTGCTGTGCCCAAGGGTCTTGAGGGCCCGCTCGATTTCCCGGGAAAGGAAGTACGGAAACCCCATGAGCAGGACGGTCGCCGAAGAATGCCGGAACTTGGCGTATCGGAGCCGGAGGTCGATCCGGACCGAAACCGATTTTTCCAGGGCGCGCACGATAGGGCCGTAGTAGCCCGGGAAGGCGGCGAGGGCCGAGGGCAGGCAGAAGAAACCAAGAGGAGCCATGTTGGCCTCGAGTTGGGCTCTCGTTACGGCCCGGAGCGCTTCTGAGGCGGGCTGGCCCACGACATAGCGGATCCGGGCGGCAAGCCCCTCGAGAAGGCCAAGGCTGCGGGCCGCCTCCAGGATTGCGGGTTCGGATTCCACGACCACGAAAGAGGCCCGGGGAAACCTACGGGCCAGCTCGGCCACGTGGTATCCGAGGCCGAGGCCGAGGATCGCGAAAACTCCCTCCTGGGCGGCCGGATCGAGCGAAGCCTTTGCAACGAGCCTCCGTGCCTCTTCAACCGGGTCATAGACGCTGTGGAGGGTTTTTGTGACACCCGCCTCGGACCGCACGCGGAGCGTGAACCCTCCTTTGCCCGCCTTGAGAATTTCCGGAGCCGTGTTGCCCATCATGGACGACGCCTTTCCCGTCCCGGCCCGCAGAGGATCACGCGGGCGCTGGCTCGGCCGGGCGAAGGCCCTCGAAAGGCGCGCCGGCCCGGCGGCTGGATCCTTCCCGGGAACCCCTGGGCGAGGAAGCTCCCAGAGCG
>Ga0209227_1003511_pt1 | contig 10398 bp, 10 predicted proteins | sample YNPBryantNP2012_FD_185815 | JGI IMG/M metagenome (GOLD analysis project Ga0209227, IMG submission 185815) | Anoxygenic and chlorotrophic microbial mat microbial communities from Yellowstone National Park, USA - YNP Bryant NP 2012 (SPAdes)... ...
GTTCGCGGACACGGGCGTGTATGGCTCGCCGACCCATGGCGCGATCCCGCGTGGGAGTTTATCGTTGAAATGGAGAGAGCAGGCTGGCGGGTAGATTTCAGCGAGCACACGGCGCATTTACTGGAGAGCCAGCAGGATGTCATTGTGTTTGATATGCGCCCCCCCGGTGACCGTTGACAACGCAATCTGCTAAGGGGACGCCTGCGATAGTTTTTCCGCAATGCGTCCCTGTCCTTTGAAGAAGTATATAACGATGTTAGTATCCAGCAGGAACATTTCATAAGGTCTCACGATGGGATTGTTCGTTCAGCAGTGCGCGAAGCTCTTCCGGGTCGGGGAAGTCGGCCCAAGTACCTGCCAGCTGCAAGACATCTGCCGGCCACTCTACAAGCGCCCGGTGGCGCAAAAGGTCTGAGATGTACCGTGACAAAGGAACACCAAGCCTTTTTGCTTCCTCGCGCAAGCGCGCTGCCGTCTCCGGGTCGAGGTCGATAACGATACTGCTCTCCATTTGTACAACACCTTGCCTTCCGCTTGTTCGGATTTGCGCTGGTGACCGCTTTTCTGCGCCGAACAGTATGTTACCACTGTGTTATCAGGTCTGTCAACGAGGAAAAGGGGGCGTTCCATAATTCGCCGGATACCGCATGGAGGACATGAAGATCGCGCCGCGCCTTAAACCTCTCAGCACATCTTGCAAATTATGGATGGATTCAGTATAATGATGGTGCAAAAGAGCGAGGCGCCGTACCCAAGTGGCTAAGGGGGCGGTCTGCAAAACCGCTATTCGCCGGTTCGATTCCGGCCGGCGCCTCCATTTTTTACTGCTCACAGGGGGAGGTCGGAAGCAAGGTTGGCAAACCTGAAGTCGTCCATCAAGGACATCAAGCGCAATGAGAAGCGTCGCCTGCGCAACAAGTCCGCCAAGTCGGCGATGAAGACCTTCATCAAGAAGGCGAAGGCGGCGGCTGCCAGTGGCGATATCGAAGCCATTCGCAAGGCGCTGGCGCAAGCGTGCAGCGCGATAGACAAAACGGCCGAGCGCGGCATCATCCACAAGAACCAGGCAGCGAGGCGCAAATCGCGCCTGATGCGCTTCGTCAATCAATATCTGGCACAGCAGCAGACAGCATCGAGCGGCGCGTAGTGGTTGCCTTTAAGCTACACAGGTCAACCACCAGCCGCTCGATCACTCTGCGAGCGTCGTTATCCCCTTCGTCTACTCCCTTCAGCATACGGTCCGCCTGATGCAGGCGGTCAAACGCCAGTTGCAGCTCCTGCAGCGAAAGTCGGTTCGCCTGCTCGCGCAGGCTCTTCTCCAAAAACCGCTGTCTCGCAAGCAGCTGCGCCAGATTCGGGTCGGAAGGGAACCACTGTTCCGCCTGGTCACGATACTCGATTTGCAGGCGCATCTGCCACAATAGACGAAACTGGCGGGCAATCAATACCATCAGACGGGGTACCACCGCTTCCGCCCGCCCTCCTGAAGAAAGCACATCCTGCAGTAAGCGCATCGCCGACGCCGCATCGCCTAGGGCTATGGCGTCCACGAGCTTGAACACCTGCGCCTCTACCGTGCGGCTGACCACAGCCTCTACATCCTCACGTTGAATAAGCGTCCGCTCGCCCACATACCACAGCAGCTTTGCCAGTTCCGGTTCGGCAGCAGCGGTGCTGGCTGCGGTCAGGAAGGTAAAACGCTCCTTCGCCTCAGGAGTCATCTCTTTTCCTGCTTCCCTCAGCCGTGCATCCAGCCAGCCCGCAAAGCCCGCCGAGGATAGAGGCTTGCACTCAATGACCACGCCCTGCTTGTCCACCGCGTTCAACAGTTTCGCAGGCACGGCGGTTCCCTTCCTGTCTTCTTCCTCACTCTCGGCGTGGGTGTACAGTACCAGGCAGGTGCTGTCGGGCAGGTGGGACATGGCGTCCACCAGGCTATCGATATCCGCGCTCTTCAGGTACTGAACGCCCCGAACGAACACCACCCGACGGGGGGAAAAGGCAGGAATGCTCATCGCCTCGGCAAGGATGGTGGACAGGTTCACCTCCTGCACGTCGAGGTGCGCGCGGTCGAACTCCTCGGTAACCAGTTCGTCGCGCAACCGCTGCAGAACGGCGTGCTTCTGCCCATCCTCCCTGCCATGCACCAGATAGACACGCGCGGGCGTCTTCCCGATTCCCCGCTGCAAGAACTCCGTTGCGCTAACTGCCATCCTGTCCCACCATCATAACAGGTCACCGATAGCGACCGTCCTGCCTTCCGCCATACTGCGGCTAGCGGCTTCGGTGAACTCCATATACTTCACGCCGTCTTCAAAGGTGGTGAGTTGAATCTTCTCCTTGCCGCGGATGGCGTTGACGAACTCCTCCTCTACCCGCCATTTGCCCTCTTCTTCGGGAGGAACAGGGATTTCGGTAAGAGCGCTATCGCCGCGCCTGCCTCCGAACAGCCTGCCGTCCGCCAAGCGCAGGGTACCCTCGCTGCCGAAGAGCCACGCTTCGGGTCCGCCCGCCAAACCGGTAACGGCGGAAATCTGGAAATGGGCGATAGCACCACATGCCATCTCCGCCACCACCTCCAGATGGTCGGGGATACGCACCGCCTTGAGGTTGCCCGAAGCATCCCTGCGCATCGGCACGAAGGTCTTGCCCAGAGCGGTGACACGCTTCGCCTCGCCCACCCAGCGCATGACCGCCTCGTACCAGATGCCCAGCGTCATGGTGTTGAAGCCGCTGAGGTCGAAATCCTGCCGCCAGTGCAGGGGAGAATCGCGGTCAATGAAAGTACCTCCCGCCCGCACCTCTATCGCGAATATGTCGCCCAGATACCCTTCCGCGATAAGGCGCTTGATGGTGTTGTCGACTCTCAGTGTGAACGGCGAAGGTACGACCTGCACCACGAGATGGGGGCGCATCTTCGCTGCTTCCAGCATCTGCCGCGCCTCCCGCAGGTTCATCGCCATGCGCGCCTCTGTCATCACATGCTTGTTCGCCTGCAGGGCGGCAAGTGTCACGGGACAGTGCATGTAGGGCCAGGTGCCTATCACAATGGCATTGGTATCGGGCGCGTCCACCAGCTCGCGCCAGTTATCGTACACTTTGGGGATGTGGAACTGCTTAGCGACACGCTCCGAAGACTCACGCGTGCGGTTGCACACGCTGACAATCTCCACGCCTTCGATAGCCTGTAAATTAGGGATATGCTTTTCAACGGTGTTGGCTCCCGCGCCGACCACGCCCACACGAATGACTTCCACGGCAACACCTCCATACTCAGAGATAGCGGTTGCTATTTCGCCACTCGCGCCGTCACCACCTGTTCTGACGCTTCAGCACGGCGCGAATCTGCTGCAGGTAGCGTTCTGCCTCGCACACCTCTGCCTCGTCGATGCCTTTTCCGTACTCGCTGCGCTCCAGCAGGCGCGTCAGTCCCCACACGGGCACCGCCGAATCGGGCAGGGCTTTCTGCACCCGTTCGGCGTACTCGGAGGGAGTCATCCACTCGGCGCGAGGAACCCCTGCCCTCTGCAGCAGCTGCACCGCCCGCAGATACGCACGCACGATGCGTGAGGCAGAAGACACTCCAGAACGACGTGCCAGCACCTCGTTGACCACCGCGAACAACAACAGACCGATCGCCCCCAACAGCAACGCCCAGGGCAGATAGCCGTATCGCTGTACCAGAGCCTGCCACGAGAGGCTACCACCCTGCCTTCTCCGGTCTTCCGTGACCTCGCGTGCGCCCTCAGTGGCGTCAAAGGCGATCCAACCCCAGCCGGGGAAATAAATCTCCGTCCACTGATGGCGATGTTTCTCTTTGGCGATGTACTTGCCGTCCGGCTGCTGGTCGCCTGTGATGAACCCCGTTGCCACGCGCGATGGGATGCCCGCGTAGCGCACCAGCACCGCCAACGCAGACGAGAACAAATCGCAATAACCTTCCCGCGAATCGAACAGGAAGAAATCCACCGCGTCCCTGCCCATCGGCACCGCTGGCGGGTTCAGATTGTACGTGCAGTTTGACTCGATATAAGCCTTCAGCGCCATCACTTTGTCGTAGTTGTTGGTGAGCCCTGCGGTGAGGTCACGAACGAGATTCTGCAGTCGCGGGTTGGGAGGTACATCGAAGTACAAAGCCCCCACGTCCGTCGGCGTTGCCGGAGGGGTTCGACGCAAATCTGCAGGTGTCGCGTCGGGCACGCGCGACACCACCTCATACTCCGCCCCGGCGCGGTAGCCATAATAGCTCTGCAAACACCCTGTAGCGTCCACGCGCACCGCCACGTTCGGGAAGCGGACGAGCACGGGCTGCGCCGCTCCATAGATAACGTTTGCCGCTCCGCTCAACAGTTTGTACCGTTGCTCGATCTCGCGGTAGCGTGTCGGCTCGGGCGATACCGGAGGCACACGGAGGGTGTACAAGCCGTCGCGTCGCTCAGGCATCTCCGAGAAAGGCATATCGGTATTGAACAGGTCCCGCCCGAAGAATCCATATCGCGGGTTCGCCCAGCCGCGCCCGGTGTAGCGCACGTAAACGCTGCCGCGCCAGAGAAGCGGCTCGCTGCTTTCCACCTCCAGCACCGGCTGCTCGCTGAGCGATACCGGCCCCAACCCCACAAGGATCGCCGGCTGGTTGAAGGAACTGGACACGCTGTTACTTGCCGGGGTGCTGAGACCTGCCGGCAGGGCTTGTCCACTCAGACGGACGGTGGTATCCTTCAGGGTCAACCCAACCAGCACTCCGATCAACGCTGCCAGCACTCCACATGCCACCGCTACGGTTATATGTCCACGCAGCAGCAGGGCATCGGGCTTCGCCGTTCGATACACTCGCCGAAAGTTCTCGTGCGCCAGCAAAAAGGCGGTGTTGCCCAGAAACATGGTAAACAGCCAGAACGCCTGATACGGGGTCAATGCGGGCGCAGTGACTCCCAGCAACGCGATGACCGGTACCGCCACAAACAACACATGCTCATCCGATGCCAGCATGAACGAAAGGAACACCACCAGCCAGCACAGAAAGGCGATGGCGGTGCCGCCGTAGGTGGTCTCCACATCGGAGGGCATGACCCATCCCTGCGTCCAGAAGCTGAACAGGGCATACACAATCAACCCCGCGAACAGCCAGCGGACGAACAGCCCGGGCGACAGGTTGAACCAGCCCAGCTGCCTGGCGATAAAGCTGAACACAAAGCCGCCCAGCACCAGCAGCAGGAGTATGCTGGTAAAACGAACGTCCTCAATTACAATCCGCGCCGCCATCAAGCCGGAGTACGCCACCGCCAGCCCCGATACATACATCCAGATACTGGGGTTGTCACTCTCTCGCCGGGCACGTGATTCCGTCATGAGCCACCTCCCGGATGCAGGGGAATGGTATTCACGTGAGGTGCCGACGCGGCACGCAGGAACTCGCCGTCATGCAGGGCATCACGCACGCCGCCCTGCCGGTCGAGCGCAGGCACATTTGGCAGCAAAAGCACAACCTGCATCTGTTTGCGGACGCAAGTGTCCAGAAGCGGGAGTAAACTCGGGTCCGCCGCGGCGGTTATCAGCACCAGCAGGGTACCCGGCGGCTCCTCCGCTACCGCCTTCGCCAGCAAATCCGCCCACATAAAGTCGGGGCGAGGGGCTATCTCCGCAAGGTGATAAAGGCACTCATACAGCCGCTCCGCCGAGCAGCGAGCCGGCAGACCGTCCACCTCCGGCAACCCGACCAGCATCCGGAACGGCAGTCCACCTGCATACGCCTGATGAAGGGCACCGCTCGCCGCCTTCACCATGACCTCGAAGCTGTTGGGAAGGTGACGCAGAGCTGCCGAACAGTCCAGCAGCACACAGACCTCGCTCTGCGTGAACCTTTCGAAATCGCGCACGAACAGGTCGCCATAGCGCGCGGAATGTTTCCAGTCCACACGCCGCAGAGGGTCGCCCGGCATGTACTCCCGAATGCCGAGAAACTCCACGCTATCTCCGCGCACCGGCGCAGAGTGCAATCCTCCTGCGGTGAAGGTCATCCCACGAATCACGCTCATCTGTGGTAGCACCAGCGGGGATGGCAGTACCAGAACCTCTGTCTGCTCGCGCAAGCGGTGTTCAAAAAAGAACATGCCCAGCGGGTCGGTAGCACGGATGGTCATGGGACCGAGCGTGTACCTTCCGCGACGCCGAAACCGCACCCGGTACTCTGCCATCTGTGTGCCTCTCGACGGCACAGCCAGCGGGATGATGCCATCGCCTTCGTCAAACTCCGCTGCCTCGGGCAGGCTATCCTGAGCCTGCAGGAAGTATTTGGGGGCGGCTGACCGGTTGTGAACATGCACCTTCACCGCAACCGTCTGACCGTCCCATGCCACATCTGCAACCTCTCGCTGCACTTCCAGTCCCTTAAGCATCCTTTTACCCAGCGAGTAGGACAGCAACGGAACCATCGCGGTTGCCACTGCCATCATGTACAGGTGTCCCAGTCCGAGCGTCATCGCCACGGTGAGGATACACAGGCTTGCCAGCACCGCCGCCAGCACCTTCACCCCGTGGTAGCCGGGGGTGGCTTGCTGTACCTGCGACTGCTCCGTCATTTCTGCGCCCTCACTCCCAGCGGTACCGCCACCTGCTGCAGCACCTCCGAGACCACCTGCTCTGCGCTAACCCCGCGCACCCGCGCTTCCGGCTTCAGGATAAGCCGATGGGAAAGCACCGCGACAGCCACCGCTTTCACGTCGTCGGGCAGAACATAGTCGCGTCCCTGAAGCACCGCATATGCCTGCGCCGCGTGCATCAGATTGAGCGAGCCGCGCGGACTGGCCCCCAGCTGCACGTGCGGGTGGCGGCGGGTGGCGTTCACGAGGCTGACGATATAATGCCGTACGGAGTCATGCACGAAGACTGCACGCACTGCCTGTTGCGCTTCGACAATCTGCTCTGGCTCGGTGACCTGGTTCACATGTTGCAGGGGATGCTCTTGCTGCTGGCGGTCCAGGATGAACACCTCATCCTGCTGTGAAGGATACCCCAGCGACAGACGCATGAAGAAGCGGTCCATCTGCGCCTCCGGCAGCGGGTACGTGCCTAACATCTCCACATTGTTCTGCGTGGCGATGACAAAATAGGGACGGGGCAACGGGTGCGAGACGCCGTCGATGGTAACCTGTCGCTCCTCCATGCACTCCAGCAGGCTGGACTGCGTCTTGGGGGTCGCCCGGTTGATTTCGTCTGCCAGAACCACGTTGGCGAAGACTGGTCCGGGGTGCAGTTCAAAGCCCAGCGTTTTGGGGTTGAAGACGTTGGTACCCGTGACATCCGCGGGCAAAAGGTCTGGAGTAAACTGGATGCGGCGGAACCTCCCACCGATGGAGCGCGCTAACGCCTTGGCGAGGGTGGTCTTGCCGACGCCGGGGATATCTTCTATGAGAAGATGTCCATCGCACAACAGCGTGAGTACCGCCAGTTCGACCACCTGGCGCTTGCCCACAATGGCTTTTTCCACCTCGTCCACGATGCGGCGGAGCAGTTCGGCGGTGGGTTCTGGCATGACGAAGTTCCCTCCTTTTCGAATACCGGCGCAGCCTACACCTCTCTATACTGTAAGGACGCGCGCCGATGTTCCCCCGTTACGCCCCCAGTATACCCGTCTCCGCCCCCATTTCGGTAGCTGTACGGGCTTTTTGCGCTACCCGTATCCTCTGCAGGTACCCGCGCAGGAGGAACATGGAAAATCCTCTACAGAAGGTGGCATCCCACCAGCCAAGGGAGGAATGCACATGGGAGTGCACGATGCCAAGGCTTACGTGGGTTCGCTGTGCGAGATTGTCTGGAAAGACCGCGCAGGCAACACCCACGTGACGATGGCTACTGTTGAAGATGCCAGATATGTGCCGCTCTACGGTGCATACCTGATAACCGACGCCGAGGATATCCGCCTGGACCAGGTAGTCTCCATTCAGGTCGCAGACGCCGTGATGCGCAAGGCGGCATAATGAAGGCGTATCCCTGTCGCGTTGCCGGCGGGTAGAAGGGTTGATTCTACCCGCCGTATCACGTTCCCTAATCGCCGTGCCTGGTAGAGGAGGTCAGCCGGCGAGTAATCTCTTCCATCCGACGCAGGGTGTTCACCGCGGAGCGGCGGCGTTCCAGCGCCTGCTCGATCTTGAGCACCAGCAGCTCGTACACGTCCACGCCCGGAATGTTCTTCTCCACGTAGTCGAACGCGCCGCGGCGCATACACTCCACGGCGTTCGCCACGTTGCCGTATGCGGTGAGCACAATCACCTCGCTGAACAAATCGTGTGCCAGCGCGGCTTCCAGAATGCGCACCCCGCTGTCGGGGTTCTCCATCGCCATATCGGTGATGACCACGTCGTACGCGGGGGACGCCTGCTTAATCTTCTCGATGCCATCGCTCTCCCCCTCGGCAACGTCCACCTGATAGCCTTCGCGCTGTAAACGGCGTTGCAGCGCATGGCGTACTTCTTCTTCATCATCGATCACCAGTATCCGGTACATAGCACCTCCTCGCTATCGCTCTTTCACTTCCGTTTGCTCGCCCAATGGCTTTCCGTTGACCGGCAGCAGGATGTGGAAGCAAGCCCCCTTGCCGGGCACGCCATCTTCGTATACGAAACCGCGATGCGCCTCCACAATCCCTTTGACTATAGACAATCCCAGACCCATTCCCTTGACGCGCGAGCTGAAGAAGGGCTGGAAAATCTTCTCCTTGATGTCGGCTGGTACGCCAGGTCCTTTGTCACAGAACTGCACGTGCACGAACTGCTTATTCCGCGCTACGCCCAGTCGCGCGGGCAGGGCACGCGAGTCCATCAGCCCGGTGCGGATATATAGCTCCCCGCCCTCCGGCTGGAAACTGAGCGAGTTCTCGATCATTTCGGCGAAACAGCGCTTCAGCTTTACCGCATCGCAGCGGATATCCGGCAGTTTGGGGTCCAGCTCCAATTTCAGCTCCACCGGTCCGCGGCGAGGAAATATCTCCGCCACCGTCTGGGCGATGATGTTATTCACGTTGTCCACGCCCGTGCTCAGGTGAGTAGCCATCACGAAATCGCGGAACTCGTGCAGTATCTCTTCCAGCCGCGAAATACCCCGCCGGATGCTGCCGATGAGATCGGTCAGCTCCTCGCGGTTCACTTCGGGCTGCTGCAGGAGGTATTCCACCTCGTTCAGGTCGCCTTTGATGGCAAAGGTGCGGTTGCCGATCATGTGCGCCGCCTTAGCGGACATCTCTCCCCACGCCGCCATTCTCTCGGTCTGCACCAGCCGATGACGCATGTTCAGGCTCTCTATCGCCGAACCCAGCTGGCTGCCGATGGCGGAAAGCACCTCCAGCTCGTCATCGGTGAAACGGTTATCGAACCACGGAGCGAGACTGCGCCTCCGTACTACTCGGATGACCCCAATCGTCCGCTCCCGGCCCCATACGGGAACCGCCAGAAACGCCCCGATTTGCTCCACCGGCATCTCACTGGCGATGCCCCGCCAGCGGGGGTCTTCGCGTGGATTCGCGGTGCGCACAGGCTCCCCGTGTTGCGCCACCCAGCCGGTCAGCCCTTCGCCCAGCGGATAAGACACCTTGCCCACCTGCTCCTTCAGCGTACCGCTGGATGCGGCAAGGGTCAGACGTTTTCGGTCGTCATCGATCAGGAACACCGAGCAGTCTTCAAAGCGCAACACCTTCGCCGCCACGTCCAGCACCGTGCGCATCAGGTCGTCCAGGTCCTCCGAGGTGCTCAGCTCGTTACCGATTTGCACCAACGCTTCCTGCCGCACGCGAGACTGGTGCAGCGTTAAAGCCGTCAAACACAGGTCCGCCAGCAGAACAATAGAGCTCACGTCCTCCTCATCGAAGGCGTTCGGCTGGTCGGACTCGATATTGATGACGCCGCGCGTGCGCCCATAAGCATCCACAATAGGCACCGCCAGCTCGCTGACCACATCCTCGAAGAACTTCAGGTAATGCGGGTCATGGTTCACATCCCCTGTGCAGTAGGGTCGTTGCGTGGCAGCCACGTAGCCGGTGATGCCCTTTCCTTCCTCCTGCGCCACCTGCAGGCGGCGCTGACGCTTCTCTTCATCCCATCCCTGTCCCAGCGCGCTGTGGATGACCAGCTCGCCCGCATCATCGTCTACGAGCGCGATGAAGGCGCGGAAGCCTCCTACCAGCTTCATGCCCTCTTCCAGCGCGGAGTCCAGAAACCGGTCGACATCGGGCTGCGACACCGCCTGCCGTGCCACCTTGCCCAGCTGTTGTAAGGTCTGTCGGTATTGCTGCTGCTTGCTCAAAACGACGAACCGCTCCTTCTAAACTCTGAAACTGCACCTATCAGTATATCTGGAAAAACGGGGAATTGGCAACGCTCGTTGGGGATGTTCGGTACGGACGCTCTT
>Ga0209227_1003512_pt1 | contig 10398 bp, 10 predicted proteins | sample YNPBryantNP2012_FD_185815 | JGI IMG/M metagenome (GOLD analysis project Ga0209227, IMG submission 185815) | Anoxygenic and chlorotrophic microbial mat microbial communities from Yellowstone National Park, USA - YNP Bryant NP 2012 (SPAdes)... ...
GTAATGGAGTTCATTCAGCATGGTCAGAAGATTGCTTCAGCGGTCCTCACGGACTATGTGGTGGTATCGGGGGTGTCCAATTGGGGGGCATACGGGCTTGTAGCCGCACTTTCCGTGCTCACGGGAAAGGACCTTCTGCCCTCTGGAGATGAAATCCGTCGTACTATGGAATCCTTGGCCCAGGCTGGAGCAGTGGATGGGGTGAGCGGCCTACCCGAGACATCAGTTGATGGCCTTCCTCTCCAGAGGACAGTGGAGTTGGTGGAGGAGATGAGATGGCATCTTCTTCCTGCTCCTCTGGGAAGGGTCACTGGATTGAAGGTGGGGGTGATAGGTGCTGGGACAACGGGGATTGCAGTGGCCAGACTCCTCCTGAGAAAAGGCGCCCAAGTGCGGATCTCCGAGAAAGGAGAGGTCTCCATTCCAGGAGATCTATCCCACTGTCCTGTGGAGATGGGAGGTCACACTCTCCAATTCATGGAAGGAGTGGACCTGGTCGTCAGGAGTCCAGGGGTTGATCCAAGGCTCCCTTTCGTCCGGGGCCTCTGGCAGAGGGGAATTCCTGTGTTGAGCGAGATGGAGGCGGCCTTCGAGATGGAAAGGCCCCAGCTCGTAGCTGTCACTGGAAGCGTTGGGAAGAGGACGACGGTGGAGCTCTTAAGCAGGATCATGTCCCGACTGGGAAGGCCCATGCCTTTCGGTGGAAACAAGGGAAAGCCCCTTTCGGAGCTACTCCTCGAGGAAGAGAAAGGCCCCATTGCCCTCGCGGTATCGAGCTTCCAGTTGGAAAGCGTATTGCATTTCAGACCACATATTGCCGCAATACTCAATGTTCTCCCCCTCCACCTGGACAGGCACGGTGATCCAATGGAGATAGTGAGGACGAAAAGCAGGGTCTTCATGAACCAGGGTCCAGAGGATATCCTCATCTTGAACAGAGACGAGCCCAACCTCAGGCTCCTCGAGGGGAGACATTGGGGAGAGACCCTTTGGATATCTGCCAAGGGCCGAGTGGAAAGGGGGGCATGGATGGCAGGAGGGAAGATCTTTCTCTCGCCAGAAGGTGATGAAGCGACGGAAATTCCCTGTGAAGAGAATGGCATCCCGCCGGAGCCATTCATGGTAGCCCTCCTTTCAGCTTGGTGCCTCGGGGCTGATGTGGGAGAATTGAGGGATGTTGCGAGAGGGCTCGGCTCGCCGTGAAAGAGGGGAGGGGCGCGGACATGGAAAAGGGGAGGGACAACTCGCTTCACGGAAAGGGGGAAGGGGACAGGCTCCAGAGGATGAGGGAGATCGCCATGGATATCTTCCGTGCTGGTCTTCAGGCCGTGGATCCCGAAGAGGCGGTCTACAGGAAAGTGACCCTAGAGGATGGGAAGCTCCGAGTGGGCGAGAGGGTCTTCGATCTAGGGGGATTCAAGAGGGTTCTCGTAGTAGGAGCGGGAAAGGCGTCGGCTCCCATGGCCAAGGCACTGGAGGCGATTCTCAGGGATCGGATAGAGGGGGGGAGCCTCGTGGTGAAGGAAGGACATGGCCTCGCCTTGGGGAAGATATCGGTTGAAGAGGCCTCTCATCCTGTCCCAGACATGAGGGGGGTGAAGGGGACTCAGAGGATCATGGATCTCCTTTCCTCTGCGGGGCAAGAGGATCTCGTCATTGGGCTCATATCAGGGGGAGGCTCTGCCCTTTTGGTCGCGCCTGTCCAGGGCATAACCTTGAAGGACAAGCAAGAGGTGACCAGGGTTCTTCTTTCCTGCGGGGCCACAATCCATGAAGTGAACACAGTGAGGAAACACCTCTCTGCGGTGAAAGGAGGGCAGCTCGCTCGGCTAGCAGCTCCAGCTACCCTCATCACCTTGATCCTCTCGGATGTAATAGGGGACGATCTCGACGTCATAGCTTCCGGGCCCACAGTGCCTGACAAGAGCACCTTTCTCCAAGCCAAGGAGGTGCTCCAGAAATACTCCTTGTGGGACAAGGTTCCACCTGCTGTGAGAGGGGTAATGGATCGTGGAGTTGCGGGGAAGATCCCCGATACGCCGAAGGATGGCGACCCCTGTTTCCAGAGGTGTCACTGGGAGATCGTTGGAAGCAATCTCCAGGCCCTAATGGCAGCCAGAGAATTTTCCGAGAGCCTGGGTTACAGATCGATGATCCTGACCTCGAGACTAGAGGGGGAGGCTAGGGAAGTGGCCAAGGCACTCGTATCCATTGCCAAAGAGGTGAAGGCCACAGGCAACCCCATAGGGGTCCCATGCTGTATCCTCTCAGGAGGGGAGACTGTGGTGACCCTGAGGGGAAAAGGGAAGGGCGGCCGGAACATGGAACTCGCTCTTTCCGCATCTATGGCCCTGGATGGAATGGAGGACCTGGTCTTCTTGAGTGCTGGCACAGACGGCACAGACGGTCCCACGGATGCCGCAGGGGCCATAGCAGATGGGACGACGATTGCCAGGGCAAGGAGGCTGGGCCTCTCCCCTTTAAGGTACCTCGATGAAAACGACTCCTATCACTTCTTCGAGGCCCTCGGAGATCTGGTAATCACAGGGCCAACCCGCACCAACGTCATGGACATTCAGGTGATCCTGGTGGAATGAGGGTATGCCTTCTTGGAGGCCTCTTACTCCCAATTCAGGGCTGAAAAGGCCTCGACTTCCCCTCGGGGGATCCTCCTCAAACCCTCCCTCCAGGGTCCTCTTGAAGGCCCATGACCTCAGGGCTCGAAGCCCCCTCATGGCCCAAAAGGCTTTTGGATCTTGCGACCCAGGCCAGGATCACACCTGAGGAAAAGGATCGGGTTTTCCCAAAAGGAAGCCCTTGGAGAGGCCCCATCACTCACCTCCTTTGTGAAGGATGGGGCCGAGAGGCCCTCTCTCAACCCTTTATCACGCCCAAGGGCCTCAACCGCACGACCTTCTTGCTTATTCCAGCCCCGTGGACCACGTTCACCACGTTATTCACGTCCTTGTAAGCCTCGGGGATCTCCTCTACCAATGTGGCTTTGCTCGCCCCCCTTATCACTATGCCCTTCTCCTCGAGCTCTTTGGATATGGACCTTCCCTTGGATGCTTTTATGGCCTGATGGCGGCTCATGACCCTGCCAGCTCCATGGCAGGTAGAGCCAAAGGTCTCCCTGAAAGCCTGTTCCGTGCCCACGAGGACATAAGAGCATCTCCCCATGTCACCGGGGATCAGCACAGGTTGGCCCACTTCCCTGTACTTTTGGGGCACCTCCGGGTGGCCTGGAGGGAAGGCCCTCGTGGCACCCTTTCTGTGGACGCAGAGCTTCATCTTCCTCCCATCCACCTCGTGCTCTTCCAGCTTCGCCATGTTGTGGCACACGTCGTACACCAGTTCCAGTCCCAGGTCCTTGGGACCCAATCCGAAGACCTGTTCGAAGGTCTCCCTGACCCAGTGGCTTATCATCTGCCTGTTCACGAAGGCGAAGTTGGCTGCAGCGGCCATTGCAGCCAGGTAATCCCTGCCCTCGGGTGAGTCCACTGGCGCACAGCAAAGCTGTGGATCCGGGAGCTCTATGCCATATTCCCTGGAGGCCTTCATCATGACCTTTATGTAATCGTCGCAGACCTGGTGACCGAGCCCCCTGGAACCAGTGTGAACTAGGACCGTGGCCATGTCCTTTTCCAGGCCGAGGACCCTGGCCGCTTCCTCATCGAAGACCTCCTCCACGTAACCCACTTCCACGAAATGATTGCCGGAGCCCACTGTCCCCAATTGCGCCTTTCCCCTTTCCATGGCCTTGTCGCTCACCTTGGAGGCATCGGCCCCTGGTATGCATCCCCTGGCCTCTATATGCTCCAGGTCATCAGCCGAGCCATAGCCCCTCTCCAAGGCCCATTTCACGCCCTTCTCCAGAACACGGGAGAGCTCCTTTGGATCTAGCTTCAGGTCCTTCCTGTGGGATCCCACCCCGGAAGGGATGTTTCTGAAAAGCGCATCCACCAGTTGATGTATCACTTTCTCCACGTCCGTGCGGCTCAGACCTGAGCGCATGAGTCGCACGCCTCAATTTATGTCGTATCCGACCCCCCCCGGAGATACTATGCCAGAGCTCACATCGAAAGCAGCGACCCCTCCTATGGCGAAACCATAGCCCCAGTGGATATCCGGCATTGCCATAGAGGGTCCAACAATTCCCGGCAGCGTGGCTACATTGGCAACCTGAAGCAGGCTTTGATCTTTCTGAATATCGTTCATCATGGCCTCATCGGCGAAGACAAGGCCCTCTGTGCGCATCTTTCCCTCTTTGGGTATGCGCCATCTCCACTGATCCACCTTCTCGATCTTCACCGAAGACATTTCTTTCCCTCCTTCCTCATGGGGTTGAGCCCAAAGGAGGCCCATCCGTGAAGGCCGAATCAAACCTCAGCTCTGGAGCCCCAGGCTCCTTGGATATCCCTTGCTCACCTATACCTCCAGGGGACACATCCCGAGGCCTTGAGTCCCTCATGTCCTCTCCCAGGGGCACACTTCCAAATCGGGTCCTCGAGGCTAAATGTCGAGTACCACAAGTGCCCTCAAGATCCCTCCTCGCTCCTCTATCTTTATCCCGTGGTAAGTCACGGCCTTTACCTGAGTCTTCAAGGGGTGCCGCCCCTCATCGAACGGCTCACCCAGGGCCGAGGCCTTGATCGAGGTTTCGGTTATCTCCTCTATATTGAATGACCTGAAGAGCAACCCTCTCGCATCGTAAAGGAAGAGAAGCTCGCCCATCCACTGGACAAGCAAGGTCTCCCTTGCTTGATCGGAAAGGGCCACTTCTTTCCTGAGTCTCCTTCTTATCCTCCGCCTGTCGGTTATGACGGAAAAAAGCCCCATCGCCCCGTTGAGAAAGAGCTCCCTGAGGTCCCTTCCCCTTATGAGGAGGGCCAGATCACCTGTGTGAGGAAAGGTCTCGTATCCTCTCACTCTCGATCCATCTCCCGAATCTCAGTTTTGACCCTCTAATAATATAATGCTTCGCCCAAGCTGTGCGATCCCAAAGAAGCGTGCCAAGAACGCTCTTTGAGTATATAATTGTTTCAACTGGGAAAAGGGGGCTACGGGCTCAGCTTGGGCTGAAAGGAGGGGAGACTACTTGGGGAGGTGATTCATGCCGGTCATAACGATCTCGAGGACCTTGGGTAGTGGTGGTGCTGCCATTGGGAAAGAGCTGGCAAAGAGGCTCAGGTACAGGTATTTCGACAGGGATGAGCTCGTGAAGCTAGCGAGGGAGAGGAAATATCTCAAGGCCGAGCTGGAGGTCCTTGATGAGAAGGGGCTTCCCCTCTTCGATACCCTTTTCAGGGACAGGCCCAAGGAGTTCCTCGCATTTCTCCATGAGGCCATATGCGATGAGGCGGAAAAGGACAATGTGGTCATCATTGGAAGGGGAAGCCAGGCCATATTGAGGGAGCTCTCTACGGCCTTCCATGTGAGGGTGGACGCTCCTTTGGCTGTGAGGATAAAGGCGGTTATGGAGAGGTTCGGAGATAGCGAGGCCCAAGCTAGAAGGAGGATCAAGGAGGTTGATCAGGAGAGGGGAGAATTCGTGCGCCAGGCCTTCGGGGTGGATTGGGCTGATCCTCTCCAGTACCACCTGGTACTTAACACTGGCCTTTTGGACCAGGGGACAGCGGTCAAGATCCTTCTCAATTCATTCAAGCAGATCCCGTGGTCTGAGAAGAAAGACGAGGCAAAGGGCCTTCTTCAACGCTATAGATTGGCCAAAGCCATAAGGGAGAGTCTCATAAGGCATCCGGAAATAACCTGCCCCAGTTCTGTGAGCGTGCGTTGCGAAGAAAACGGTGTCGTTGTGCTGGAGGGAAAGCTCCTCGAGCCAAAGGACAAGCCCCTCATCGAGAACACTGTGAGGATGGTAAAAGGGGTGAGGACCATAGTCAATAGACTCAGGCCTTGAGCTGAGGCCTTTGGGGGAAATGAGGCTCGTGAGACCGAGCGGTCTAGATTGTCGAGAATATTGCAAAAGCAGGTGGACCAAAGGGGAGAAGCAGGTGACGGATGAGAATAGGGGAGGAAGAAGATAGGGCGTCCAGAGGAGGCCCGAATACCTCGGGATGTGGGGAGAGGGGTCTCGGGCACGGGCCCTCATGGGTGAGTCCCTAGTGGGGCTCAGGTTGAGGCCTTCCGCGGCTTGAGCCCCCTTTTCTAGGCCTAGGAACGTCTAATGAGGTGAAGAGGAGGTGGTCTTTTGGCTGCCAAACAGGATGTGATCGTCATAGAGGGTGTGGAACTGCATCTTTCCCACCCTGACGAATTTCCCATGAAATGGGTGGGACAACAGGAGTGCTGGAAGCAGCTTCTTGCGGCATGGATGGTCGTAGAGCCGGACGATATCCCCATGAACCCAAGGTTGGTGGGCAAACCAGGGGTCGGGAAGACGACCCTCGCCTACGCTGCGGGAAAGTTTCTGGGGAAAGAGGTATACATTTTTCAAGCTACCATGGATACCCGTCCCGAGGATCTTCTCATCACACCCGTAATATCCCCAGATGCCAAGATCCAGTATGTGGCAAGTCCCCTCGTCACGGCCATGATAAGGGGGGGAGTATGCGTGTTGGATGAGGGCAATCGTATGAGCGAGAAGGCCTGGGCATCCCTAGCTCCCTTGTTGGACCATAGGCGATACATAGAGTCCATAGTGACTGGCCTCAAGATAAAGGCCCATCCGGATTTCCGTTTCGTGGCTACCCTCAACGAGGATGCGAGCACCTACGAGCTCCCCGAGTACATCCACTCGAGGCTTCAGCCCCAAATTCTGGTGGATTTTCCGGAAAGGGAGGAGGAGCTCAGGATACTGAGGGAGAATCTCCCTTTTTGCGAGGAAGAAATATTGAGATACGTGGTGGACTTTCTCCAGAGGGCGCACCAAGCAGACGAGCGCTATACGGTGAGAGATGGCATAAACATAGCCCGCTATGCAGTGAAACTCCTCAGGCAATCTTCGAGGAAGGACATGAGGTGGGCCCTGAGGGAGGGAGTGAGGATGATTCTCGGCGAAGAGGCATTTCACTACCTGGAGAGGTGAACGGGAAAAGGCCCAGTGGCGGACCCAAGAGCGTTAGCCGAGGGGAAGATGGGCAGAGAATGGTTCGCCTTGAGAGACGAAGGCCTTTACATCCTTCCGGTTCTCCACGAGAGGCTTGAGTTCGCGGAGGCGGTGCGTCTCGGCCTCGAGGAAATAAGGCCCAAGGCAGTGGCTGTCGAGCTCCCAGCCTCCCTTGAGGAATATGTTCTGAGAGCGGTTGCAAGACTGCCCAAGGTGAGCGTCATACTCTACGAGTCCTCGAGGGGAGAGCCCCTTTACATCCCCATCGCCCCAGCAGATCCCCTGGTTGAGGGGGTGAGGTGGGCGCTGGAGAGAGGGATCAAGGTCTCGTGCGTGGATGTGGATATAGATGCCCCCCTTCTCTGGCAGGAAAGGCTCCCTGATCCATATGCCGCAGCTCGCATTGGCCATGAGGCATATTTCAGGAAGGTCACGGAAAGCGATCTCTTGGACAGGGCGAGCCCCCTCGACAGGCTGAGGGAGAGGGGAATGGCCTTCAGGGTGAGGAGACTTCTCTGTGAGGCCTCGCCGGTTGTCCTCATTTGTGGAATGGCACATGCCCAGAGGATAATGGCCGATCTCAAGGGGCCACTTGCGGAGCCCATGGACAGAAGGGAGAGGAAGGCAGTCCAGGTCTTTCATCTTCACCCTGACTCCATGGCAGAGATCCTCTCTGAACCCCCTATCTTCCATGCCATGTTCGAGCTGAGAAGGAAAGGTCTTCCCCCTGAGCCTCCAGAGGAGCCTCTCGACTCGGTGGGGAGGCCGGCCGGGAATCTCAGAGTCCTTGACGGAGGAGCGGAGAGGATCCGCGATGAGGCGAAGTTGAGGAATGATGCCTTGGTCTGGTGTGCCAGAAGATGCCACTTTCCAAGGGAGGGGCTTGGGGATGCGGCCATGAACTTCCAGGAGATCCTGGAGGCCGGGGCGCCCCTACCTCTCCGAGAGGGCCACATGGTACCCATGGACAGGCAGATGGCCATGTGGAGGTGGCTCCAGAGGACATGCAGGATATACAAGCTAAAATATGGGTCTCTTCCCGAGCGATGGCAGGTTCATACCCTCATGAGATTTGCGAGGAACTACGCCCTCGTGGATGGGAGATTGGTCCCGGATTTCTTCCAATGGGTGGCTTCGGCCAAAGCGTGCGTTGACGAGAACTTCGCGTATGAGCTGTGGGAGCTTGGGTGCACTTATCCGTGGCAGAAGGAGCTTGCCGAAGATCTTCCCACAACCAGGATAACCGGGGAGGATCTCTGGTTGGGAGTGAGGAGATTGCGGATAAGACCAAGGCTTTTCAAGAAAAGGAGGGCTGTTCCCTTCCCGGTGAGAAAGAGAAGAAAGGAGTCGAGGCCTGGCGAGTGGGCCGAGGCCTTCCGGGGAGATGCCCTTTGCTCCTATCCTCCGGAGGATATACTCATCGAGAGGTTCGGCTCGTACTTGAAGGAGAAGGGGGTGAGGCTTCTCTCGGAGGAGAGGAGTCGTGTGGAGCCTTTCACCAGTTCCCTTTTGGACGGGATAGACATTCGCGAGACCCTGAGGAACTGGCATGAAGGGAGAATCTATGTGAGAGACCTGAGGAAGGTCAGAGGGGGGGTCGGAGCAGTGGTGGTGATCTTCGACCCCGATGAGACAGGCGAGAAGTATCCCTATCGCATGACCTGGCACGGGGAGCACGACCAGGAGTCGGATATGGCGTTCTACTCGACCCCCCTCGGGGAGAATATTGTGGGGCCTGGAATAAGCCGGTGCGAATATGGTGGTTTCGTCATGACCTATCCTCCGAGGCGCATGGCGGATATATGGAGGGATCCAGCTTACAGGATCCTTGAGTCGAAGCCCGAAATCCTCCTGGTCGCGGCTCTGGACTATACCTTGGAGCCCAATGTGGTTTACGTGGCTTCGAGGCCGCCCAGGGCTTGGCTTCACAGCCTGGCGGCGAAGATGGGATGCAGGATCATTTACATCCCCATCGGTCAGTTTTCCTCATCGACCCTGAGGAAACTGAGGGTCTTCCACGTCCTTTCAGGCTACGACAAAAGGGCAATAGCCAAGGAATATATCCACAAGGAATGACCTCGGCCCGCCTCCCGAGTCCTGTGTCCCATATGTAGGACAGCTAGCCCCCCTTGCCCTAGAGGGATGTGCTCTGCGTGTCTCCGTTGGAGGGCCGTGCTTTTTTCCAGGCATGTTGTTATCCGGGATGTGTAGGTGCGTTGCTTGCAGCCCAAAAAGGAGATATGCCTCGGCGAAGCCCATGCCTTCCATCCTTCGGGGGCGTGGGGAGCCCTCCGCGACCTTACTGCCCCCCCCATTCGGATCGGCCTTCGCACAAGAGGCTAAAGCTTAAGCCACTACTTCCACCTCCCTTCCTCCCTCCTTCATCCCCACACCCTCTGACTCCGCTGACCTACCTGACTATATCCGTGACCAGTGTCCAATTAAATTGTAGACCAGGCCAAGGGGGATGGGCAGTATGTTGAGACGGATAGGCAGTGGGCGGAGGTGTGTTTCGTGCCCAATGAGATTGGGCGCAGCAAGAAGTGGCCGGTATATCGGTATTTGGCTGTGCGGGAGCCAATTAGGCAGTTGGAGCTGCCTGGGATAGGAATTCAGCGCAGTTTTCCATTTCCGACTGTGGAGTTGAGGGGTCAGCGTCACAAGGTATTTGGGATTGTGAAGAACATTGATTGGGTGGTTTTATAAGCATTGTGGGAAGAATGAGGAAGCGCATTTGGTGATGAAGGAGGACCTGGCAGGGGGTCCGTTGCCCTCGGGGAAGTTTGGGCAGAATGCGGCCTGGTGGTGGATTATGGTGTTGGCGCTCAACCTCGACGCGGTGATGTCGTTTGATCAGATTGCCTGGGCGGGTGTTGGAGCGTTCTTGTCGGCTGATCATTCGGTTGGGGAAAGGGCATCCTTCCTTTGGATTGCTTGTGGATGCGAGAGCCAGGATCAAAGAGCTGGCCTTGGGGCCATCCGGGTAGAGGCGAGGGGCACTGGGAAGCTAAGGAGCTATTCGGATGGAGGGAGAGGTGCGTCCTCAAAGGGAGCCATCTGGGGGCTAAGGGGTAACAGAGGCGGCCCTCTGACTCGGCCCCCAGTCCCTAGGAATCCAAATTCACCTCCAGACCCCCTTACACCCCTCCCTCTGCAAGGTAGGCGGTGGATTTGGAAACAGGTGTGTGGTTGTGGGCGACAGGGGGGCTTCTCAGTGAGGACAACTTGGAGGTGCTCTCTGGGGCTGGGCTGGACTACATAGTGGCCCTTCCACTTAGGAGAAGCTCTGTGACAAGGAGGGTCATTGAGGCTGTCGAGGACAGGCTCGA
>Ga0209227_1003514_pt1 | contig 10395 bp, 8 predicted proteins | sample YNPBryantNP2012_FD_185815 | JGI IMG/M metagenome (GOLD analysis project Ga0209227, IMG submission 185815) | Anoxygenic and chlorotrophic microbial mat microbial communities from Yellowstone National Park, USA - YNP Bryant NP 2012 (SPAdes)... ...
GTGGCGTTTTGCGGCAACCGAATGTTGCGTCAGTTTGCGTTTGGCGGCACACCGCGTTATACTCATCGCGCTGGCATTGCTCGAAGCGTTTTGTTCTGCGTCGAAGGCTGGCGATGGCAACACTACGGGCACAGTCCCCCTCTGGCAATAGCGACACGACCGGTTCGGCGTCGCAGTCGGGCGCTGCTCGCGAACTGCGCAACTATCGCCTTGAGCAGCGGATCGGTCAGGATGAACTGGCCGTCGTGTACCGCGCCACGCATCTGACGCTCGACCGCCCCGTGCTGGTCTCGGTGCTCCATCGCACCGACTGGGTATCGTCGAGTCGTTTTCAACTTGCCGGTCGTCTCGCCGCGCATTTGACCCATCCCAACCTGCTGCCGGTGATCGATGCCGGTTATGATGAGCGGATCGGGCACTATCTGGTGACGCCGTACCTGGATACGCGCTCGTTGCAGGATGTGCTGGCGGGCGGGGCGCTCGATCCGTTGCAGGCGCTCCGTATCGCCACGCAACTCGCCAGTGTGCTCGATTATCTCCATGCACAGAATATCGTCCACCGCGATGTGCAACCGGCGAACATTCTGATCACGCCGCAGGGAACTGCATACCTGACGAATCTGAGCCTGGCGGCGGCGCCGGATACGCCGGATTTGTCGAGTATCGACGATACCGACTATCGCACGCCGTACACCGCGCCGGAGCAGACGTTGCGCTCCGGGCAGCCGACGCCAGCCAGCGATCTGTACAGCCTTGGCGCGGTCATCTACCATATGTTCAGCGGTGAACCGCCACCGCCATCAGGGACGCCGCCGTCGCTGGCGCTGCGGGACGAAGCGCTCACTGCGGTTGATCGGGTGATCCAGCGTCTGATGGCGCACCATCCGTCTCAGCGGTACAGTAGCGCTGGTCAGGCGATCACGGCGCTGCGGCAGGCGTTGCGGGCACAGATCGATGCCGCAACGGTCGACATGGAGGAGTCGCGCTGGGAGCCGATTGCCGAATGGCTCGAAAACCCGCTCGAAACGGTGCTTGGCAACCTGATCGATGCCGATTTCGTCGCCCGCAGCCGTGCCCGCGCCGATGCGTTGCACCGGGTCGATGCCATCCGGCGCCTCCTGGATCGCTGGAGTCGCCAGCGCTGGACGCACCGACCGCAACTCGGTCATCTGATCGAGCCAGAGCAGATTGTCAGTTATAACCTCTATTTTTACGAGTTGCGCGTGGCGTATGAAACCCGCACTTCGCCACAGGTGCGGCTCGGCGTGCATCGTGGCGGCGCACTGACGCCGGTGCGTGAGGCGAGCCTGTGGGAAGCGCCGGTTCCCGATCTGCCGCCGTTTGAGACGCACGCTGCCGAAACGATGACCCTGCCCGGATCGCAGCGTGTGGTTGGTTGCCCGGAGTGCAGCGGTGCAGGCAGGATTCCGTGTCGAACGTGCGAGGGAAGCGGGACGGTCCTGCGAACACGCAGGGTTAAGGAACCGGATGGCACGACGCGCGTTGAGCAACTCTCGGAAGAGTGTCCGACCTGCCGCGGGTATGGGCGCGAGGAGTGCGAACGCTGCGAGGGAACCGGACAACTGCTCGAGGAGAAGGTCTTCTCCTGGTCACGTTCCGCACGCGCCTATTTCAACGAGGACGACCTCAGCGGCTTGCATAAGCCGACGCTCCAGGCGAAAGCGCAGAAGGTCTTCGAGGGTCCGGTGTCGCTGCGTGAGGGGCACTGGTATCAGGTTGCGCCGTTGAAAGAATTGATCGAGGAAGCGCAGCGCGGTTGCGGCGATGATACCCGCGTGATCGCTGCCGAACTGATCATCCGCGGCGTTCCGGTGACCGAGGTTGATTATCGCTTTCGCGATCAACCGCGCACGCTGGCGTTCATTGGCTTCGATAACACGCTCAAAGGCGATATGACCCTCTATGATGTCGAGCGTATCGTGCTGTACGCCATTATTCTGGTGATGGCAATCACGCTTGCGGCGATCCTTGCGCTGCGCTGAGCACGACGTTCGCCTGCTGCCGCTGCATTGACCCGGCGCTGCAACGCTACGCCTGATCTTTCCTCACCATGTTCCCCTGCACTATGTAACATTTTTCACAGACGCAACGTCTAATACGGCGGAACAATGAAACAGTACAACCACAACCCGAAAGGAGGGACGATGATGTTCCATCAAAATGTCGGTCCTGTCGATCGTGGCATCCGGGCGATTGCCGGTATTGTGCTGCTCGTTGCCACGTTTGTGCTGCTGAGCGGTTTCTGGCAGATCCTTGCCGCCATCGTGTCGGTCATTCTGCTGATTACCGCCGTTTTTGGCGTGTGCCCGCTCTATTCGGCGCTTGGCATTGATACCACGCCAACAAAGCCAGCAGCGAAGCACTGAGTCCAACCGGCTGCGTGTCGCAGCACCGCAGTACGGGGAGGGACGAGGGTCAGGTGTCACTTTTTCCCAACCGCACAAGGCGCAGGGTATGTCCGGCGTCTCGTGCGGTTTCTGTTTCGATGATGTGCCAGGTCTACGGTTTGTACACTACGTCGAGGTAGCGCCGCAGCAGGTCGCTGATGACGCCACGGAATGGCAGTGATGCAGCCATACCGTACACCGGCGCCATTCCTCCTCTGGCGCGCGGTTCACGTCGGACGGCAGCAACTGCATCGCGCAGGTCGGCGATGAACCGGTCGGCGACGCCGGGCGCAGTGTGCGGCAGGGTGACGCAGATGTGGATCGCCGGGGGATGGTGCAGTCCGTTGAGGTTCCAACCGCGTTGCGCCATACGGTCGAGGATGCGGTAGATGTCCAGGCGCGTCGCTGTGAAGGCGATCACCCAGAGCGGATCGCCGAGAATGCGGAGTTCCGGGATCGCCTCGATGCCAGCGCGGATCCGATGCGCTGTTTCCAGGATGCGCCGCGTTGCTTCCAGATACCCCTGTTCCCCCATGCTGACCATCGCCGCCCACGCAGCAGCGCTCAGTGCGCCAGGACGACTGCCCGCCATCGTTGGTGAAACATACAGCCCGCCGGGCCAGTCGGCGGCGACATAGTACTGGAAGCGTCGCAATGCTTCGGTGCGGTAGAGAATGACCGAGGTTCCTTTGGGCGCGTACCCGTATTTGTGTGTATCAACGGAGATGGACGTTACTCCGGGGACGTTGAAGTCGAACGGCGGAACCGGATAGCCGAGACGCTGCGCCCAGGGGAGCACAAACCCGCCCAGGCAGGCATCGACGTGTATGCCAATGCGTCGATCATGCGCCAGCGCCGCAAGATCGGCAATCGGGTCAATAACACCGTGCGGGAATGAGGGCGCTGAACCGACCAGGGCAATCGTATTTCGGGTTATGGCGCGGCGCGCGGCGGCAACGTCGGCGCGGAAGCCGTCATCAACCGGGATGCGCACCAATCGGATGCCAAAGTAGTGTGCAGCTTTGTCGAACGCTGCGTGCGCGGTGACCGGCGCAACCACTTCGGGATGGCGAATGCCCAGACGTTCACGCGCCCAATCGCGGTAGGTCTTCATGGCGAGCAGAATGCTCTCGGTGCCGCCGGAAGTGACGGTGCCGCACACGCCCGGTCCGCCGCCGAGCATGGTCGCCGTCATTGCAACAATCTCCGCCTCGTATCGCGCAATGCTGGGCCAGAGATCGACGTGGAGCGGATTGCTTACGGAATGGATCGCATACGCCTGATTCAGAAACGCAAGGTGGTCGGGATCGCCGTGGTACACCGCGCCCGACACATACCCGTCGCGCCAGCGCGGTGTTTCGCGTTCAGCAAGCTGGCGCATCATGGCAAGGATATCATCGCGGTTGCGTCCGACCGGCGGGAGGCGGGTGTATGCCGGAAATTCGTGGCGGTATGGTTTGAGCGATGGTTCAATATCGGCAAGCAGTGCAGCGTACTGCGCTTCGAGCCGTCGCTGAACTGCCGGAATGCGCCGTAGCGCCGCCTCGAATGCGGTAGCGACGCGCGCGCCCAGCGGGTTGATGATCTGGCGCAGGCGGGAAGGGGCCATATCACCTCCGGTTCAGTCGGGCGTAAATGTCCCGATTCTGGCGATAGATCCGGATGAACGCACGGAACAGTTCGTTGTAGATGCGTGTATGCTCAGGGCACGGACGGTGGACGGCAGCGATCGGCGCAACAATATCGCTGAACGAACGTCGCCCCATCGCAACGGCTGCGATCAGCGCCGCTCCACGCGCATTCGCCAGGATTGGATGCGCCGCCTGATGGATCGGGCGTCCCAGCACATCGGCGAAGATCTGCCCCCACACGGCTGACTGCGCGCCGCCGCCGGCGATGATGATCGCGCCGGGCGGGCGTCGCATGCAGCGTTGCACTGCGTCGCGCAGCCAGCGCATATTGTAAGCGACTCCTTCCATCACCGCGCGCACCATTTGGGCGCGTGTGGTTGTGAGCGACAGATTGTGGAACCCGCCGCGCACGGTGTGATCTTCGACTGGCGTGCGTTCGCCGTAGAGCCAGGGGGTGAAGATCACGCCGCCGCTTCCGGGCGCTTCGCGTTCCACCATTCGATCCAGCAGGTCATAAAAGCGCTCAGGACGCGACGTTGTGAACTCGTCATCGGGGAAGAGGAGATTGTCGCGCAGGAAGGTGAGGCAGGCGCCAGCGCACTCCTGTTCGTTGGTGAGCAGATATTTTCCCGGAATTGTCGATGGTAGCGACGCCATATTGTGCAGCAGGTCGGTGCGCTTGAACGGCACATGGCAGACAAGCCACGATGAGGTGCCAACGTACAGGTTGGCATCATAGTCGCGCACTGCGCCAGCGCCCACCGCCGCCGAATGAATATCCGATGAGCCAACCGCGACCGGCGCGCCCGGTTCGATTCCGAGATGCATAGCGGCGTCGGCAGTCAGCGGTCCGAGGATATCGATCGCGCGTCGCAGGTCGGGCAACTTCGCCCGTTCGACGCCGGTCAGCGCCAGCAGTTGCGGTGCATAATCCACCCGATCAATTGCACGATTGTCGGTCAACCAGTGAAGGGTGATCGAGTCGAACGACGCAGCGCGCACCCCGGTCAGGCGCAGGTTGATATAATCCTTCGGTTCGAGAAAGACGCTGGTTGCGCGGTACACATCGGGATGGGCGCGGCGCAGATACAGGATGTGCGCCAGCGGGTCCTTGCCAGCGAGACCGGGCGCGCCGCCGGTGAGACGAATCCAGGTCATCAGTTTTGTCGCCCCATACCCCGCAATCGTCGGACGACCGGCAACCAGCGCGCGGATATCCGGCGCACCGCGCGAGTCCATCCAGATAATGGCATTGATGAGCGGTTGATGATCGTCGCCGACGGCGACCGTTCCCGACCACTGGGCAGTTGCGCCGACGGCGGCAACGCGGGTGATGCCGGTGGCGGCGGTCAAACGGCGTGCAGCCCGCCCGATCGCCTCCCACCACTCCTCTGCATGCTGCTCGGCGCCACCGTTCGGGAGCAGCGTCAACCGCACCGGCTCGTACTCCCACGCCAGAATCTCGCCCGCAACCGTTACCAGCGCAACTTTAGGACCGGATGTGCCAAGGTCGATTGCCAGGATGGGCATGTCCGATTTCATCGACTCTACACGTGTTCCATTTACGATGCATCAAAAACCTCAGCGACACTTACCCTGAAGCCCTCGAGCAGCGCCGAGTCTGCCTGTTCGCCGCGCCGGAAGATGCCGCGAGGTTGGTAGCCGTCGCCAGCAAGCGATAGAACGGTGATCGTCTGATCCAGCGGATTGACAATCCAGTATTCTGGTATTCCTGCGCCAGCGTAGTCGTGCACCTTATTGACCGTATCGCGTTCCGGATCGTCCTCACTCACCACGTCCAGCACCAGATCGGCGCCGGACCAGTAGCGGTTTTGCGCTCGCGGATCGTTGGCGTGCAACAGGAGCAACAGGTCCGGCTCACGGAACGCTGCCGGACTGACTCGCAATCGAAGCGGCGCGAAGAGGACCAACCCGCCGCGTGGTTGCAGGAACGCGAAGAACACGCGGTACAAAAACGCCAGAATCATCTGGTGGCGTTGGGTAGGCATCGGCAGCACCTCCAGGTTGCCATGAGAAAACTCCACCAGACAGCGCGTATGATCGGTCAGTTTCAGATACTGATCGACCGTCCAGAGTCCCTGCAACGGCGCCAGATCGATGGCGACGCCATCCGTTTCACGCACCAGCAGCAAGGGCGAGTTGCGTGTGACCGTTGTCATAACGAAATCCCCCTATGGCGCCCGGTGCACTGCAATCGCCGCGCGCAGCCCGGATTCAATCGCCCCCTGGATCCAGGCATGGTACAGCGATGCATGTTCACCGGCAAAATGGAAGCGCCCCTCCGGTTCAATAATCGCATCGTGAAGCAACGTCTGCTGTCCTGGTTCAAAGAGCGCGAACGCGCCACCGGCAAACTCATCATCGTGCCACATATACGAAGCGCCGACCTCGAACTCTGCGGTGATCTGCGGATGAATGACGGCGACATTCTCCAGCGCCTGTTCGATCCGGTCGCGCGGCGTGAGCGACCCCCAGCGTTGCGCGTCCTCCGACCAGGTATAACTGGCGAGCAGCACACCGCGTCCGGTTTCTTTGCCCCAATCGGTGTAGTACAGATTGCGGATGGGCATATCGGTCACTGTTCCGCCGCCATAGATCCCGTCATCAGTTTCCCAGAAGCGGCGACGGCACTGGAAGAAGATTTTGGCGGCGGCATCGTAGTGCAACTGGCGGATGGCGCGCTGTTTCGCGCGCGAGAAGGGTTTGAGAACCTCGGTATGCCGGAGAACCGGGAACGGCGTGGTGATAATGGCATAATCACCCACCGCCTGAAAGCGCCCTGCCATCGTCTGGTAATGGACAATCGCCTGATCGGGCGTCTGGTCGAGCGCAACCATACGCGCGCCATAGCGAATGCGCCCCTCGAGTTCCGGCAGGAATGCATGGACGAAGTGGTCCATCCCGCCGACGATCTGGCACATATTGGTGTAGTAGTTGCCGGCTTCTTCGCGGAAGAGTTCCAGGAAGGAGGAATTCATCAGCGCTTCCTGGTTGTTCAGCAGACCGAACATCTCGATCAGTCCTTCCGACCACCCCTTGAGTTCGAGGAACTCGCGCACCGAGTATGCGTCGTACTCTGCATAGATCGCATCCCAGCCCGCCTGCCCATCCTGCTCGATCTGCGCTACCAGCGGACGAATAGTTTCCGCCCAGATGTCGCCAGCGAGCCTGCCCTTCTCCGCTGGCGCCGTTTCGAACCCCAGCGCATCGGGGTTGGACCGCACCTCCGCCAGACGACGTTTGACCCCGCCGATATGCACCCAGGTCTGATCGCTTTCCATCATAAAATCGGCGGTCGGCAAGCCAAACCGGTCGATATACATCATCGTCAGGGTATGCGCGCGCGGGATGCGCATCGCCCCGGCTTCGCCGTACAATCCGTTGGAGAAGGGTTCACGGAGGGTGCAGATCCGCCCGCCGACGCGGTTGCGCGCTTCGAGGATCAGCGGATCATGCCCGGCGCGCAGCAGTTCGTAGCCGGCAACCAGCCCGGCAACCCCCGCACCGACGATGATCACCCGCTTTGGGCGCGATGGCGGACCAAACGCTGGTACGATCCCGCGACGAATCACTTCCAGGTACTCCGGTGTCGCATACGCTGCTGGCACAGGCATCCTCCTTCGGTCAGGGCACGATTGTCGCTGATAACGTCAGTGTAGCACAGGAGATCAATGGGGGCGTCGTTGTGGGCAGATGGATGCGGGGCGAGAGCAGGGCGCGGCGCCGCCCACGCTGTTTGCCACGGAGCGAGAGCGTCCCGCTTTCGTCAGCGTCTGTGGGTTACAGTGCTGGATGCGGGCGAGACGCCTGCGCCGCTCAGGGGCAGAGTTCTGAGGAGCAATACGCAGTTTGCTGCATTCTCACGCCTTTGCCCCTCATCCCCCTGCCCCCTTCGCCCACAAGGGGAGAAGGGGGAGTTTGGGCGTCCTGATGCCTGAAACGGAAGATGGCACGCGGGGGCTTGCCAAAACATCTACCCCTGTGAGATCTCCCCCTGCCCCCTTCTCCCACACGGGGAGAAGGGGGAGTTTGGGCGTCCTGATGCCTGAAACGGAAGATGGCACGCAGGGGCTTGCCAAAACATCTACCCCTGTGAGATCTCCCCCTGCCCCCTTCGCCCACACGGGGAGAAGGGGGAGTTTGGGCGTCCTGATGCCTGAAACGGAAGATGGCACGCAGGGGCTTCCCCAGAAACCTGCCCCTGTAAGGGCGCCCACGCCTCAGGCGGATATTTGCTATAATCTGGCTTTAGCGCCTTCTTATCGAATCCTGGACGGTATGGAAGCCCTTCGCGTTCACAGCGGGATGTTTCGTCCGGTAAACTCGATGGGCGGGCGATGGTTCCAGGGGTACGGCAGATCGGATTAGAGACTACCACCTCGTCAGAGCGACCGCATCTGGCGTCTGGCATTCTGAAACAGCGTTAGAGAGCGCTATGGATGTGCAGATCACAACCCTGACCCCCTTCTGGACCGGCGGCGTGGATGGAACGACCGACCGGCTGCACGAAAGCGGACTGATTGGCAGCCTGCGCTGGTGGTATGAGGCGATTGTGCGTGGGCTAGGCGGGGAAGCATGTGATCCGAGTCAGAGCAAGTGCACCTTCGACGCTGAGAGGTATAAGCAATCCTCAGCCAGCACTCGTTCGCAACGCCTGCGCGATGCCGGACTGTGCGATGCATGCCAGCTCTTTGGGGCAACCGGCTGGCGGCGACGGTTTCGTTTGACGGTAGTTGATGACAAGACAGATCCCATCTGGGCAGGTCTTCAACCGCTCAACATCCGCCCCCCTGATCGCACGCGGGGCTGGTTCTTGCCGCCGGGGCGCATGGGAACCTTCACCGTGCGCCTGACCGGCGACCCGGAGGCAGTGCAGCGGATTGCAGCGCTGCTCATATTTTTGGAACAGTGGGGGAGTCTGGGCGCCAGAGCGCAGCTGGGGTATGGCGCGTTTCGCGTAGCCAATCGCACCGATGTGCTCATGGAGGCGAGGCAGGTGAACTGGAATACAATTTCAGCATCACGGGCCACGGATGCTTACCCCGATTTACGGCAATTCCTGTTCTTCCAGTTTGATTTTACTCCAGTCCGACCAGGCTGGTGGACGCGCATTCCAGGGATATCCCGAGTTGGCATCCAGGTGCAACCATTGGTGCAGCGCTACAGCATCGTACCGGTAACACCGGCATTGAAAAACGCATGGCGATCTGGTCGGCAGTGGGATCATAATGATGAGCGGATTATTTTTGGCGTCAGCTATCCCAACCGTCGCCGGGGAAGGATTTCGACAACGTGGGCATACCGTATTGACAACAAACAGTGGCGTGTTCACGGGTGGGCATGGTTGCCTGCACAATCGCAAACAGCAAGTATGCTGGCGCAGACGTTAGGGAACGCGTCAATCTGGAATCAGACGTTGAATGTACAGGGTACACTGACCCAACAAACGCCGCCAACAATTCAGGATGTGCAGCAACTGCTACAGGGAGCACTGCAATGTTTCGATCTCTGACCATCCACCGCTTTCGTGGTATTCGCGAGGGCGTAATTAAAAATCTACGGGCGTTCAACGTCTTGATCGGTCCGAACAATAGCGGCAAGTCCGCGTTGCTTGAGTTGCTCTACCTGGGCAACCTGAGCAGACGAACCTGCCAGCTCATCACCGAAACCATTGATCCTCCCGTTCACGCGGCGACAACGCTCGTCGCAAGAGATTTTCTGTCGTATGCACCCACTGATCGGCTGCGCCAGCGCCATGGCTATGCGGTGCGTGAGACGGATTCCTTCGTGATCGATCTGGACAAAGAACAGAATCTGATCCTGGAGTTGCCCGATCTTCCGCCCACGCACCCGTTGCACCGATTCCGTCTGGCTGCTGAAGCACCAGACCGGTTTCGCAAAACCGACATGCAACACGCAATCCTGTTTTCGCTCAGTCAGCCGAACCAGGCGCCGCCAGAGTTTATCCCGCCAATCCTCACTACTCATCGTGCAGAACACCTCTCGCAGCGCTGGCACTACGTGTGGGATCAACGCTGGGTGTATCGCTGGAACGATACTCAACCACTAGATCAACTGGCGATATGGGCAGAGGCGGGTGATGGTGCGGCAGCGCATGTGCTCTTCTTTGATTTTCACACCGCCCATGCCCACTTTGAAGGCGCCTTTGCGCAACAGTGCTATCGCACGGTGAGCAAGTGGGAAGAGCGCATCGCGCAGAGCATGGCGCGGGTATTTCCGGATATGGCCGGAGTACGAGTGAACGTGAAACCGACCCCGACCGGCACGACCTGGGGCGGGTACCTGGAACTTCCCGACCGCACCCTGCCGATTGA
>Ga0209227_1003516_pt1 | contig 10393 bp, 9 predicted proteins | sample YNPBryantNP2012_FD_185815 | JGI IMG/M metagenome (GOLD analysis project Ga0209227, IMG submission 185815) | Anoxygenic and chlorotrophic microbial mat microbial communities from Yellowstone National Park, USA - YNP Bryant NP 2012 (SPAdes)... ...
GCGTCCACCTCTATCCCTCCCCACCCAGCCCCAAGGAACAACGCCGGCGGGCTGCTCATGTCACTCGTCTGCTGACCCTGCTTCGGGCTCACGGCATCCTGCACAAAGTTACAGGTACCCATCTATACCGACTCACTCCCAAAGGCCACACTGTTGTGACCGCACTACTCGCTCCCTGAGAGCAGATACTGACAAATTGAGCAAACTCACAGTCTGGAAATCTTCGCAAATACGATCGATTTCTCGGCATAGTCATTCAGCGTGGCGAGACAAGGCGCGGAGCTTGCAACGAACGACTTTATCTCGCTGCGATCATTCGGCTGCGGCTGCGCTGCGCTGAGAAGAGAGTCGGAGATACAATTGAGGATGGCCAGGTTGTTTGATCTTGTTCAGGTTGTCACACTTCTGAAGAGTGCCACGTATTTTGAAGAGACCACTGAAACCTCGAATTTTTCCTGAAACACGCGTTTACCTTCGACCTTGAACTTGGTAGCAAGCCGCACATCCGTGAGGACCTTTTCGATTGCGTCAGCGAGTTGGGCGGAGTTTCCCGGCTGGACGAGCAGGCCGTTCCTGCCGTGAATGACAACGTCGGGTGTGCCGCCGACATTGGTGGCGACGACCGGGACGTCACATGCGAATGCCTCGATTACGGTCTTGTTCAGGCCTTCTCGGAGCGATGGCAGGGTGAGGCAATCGAACGTCCTAATTACCGGCCATGCAGGAACAATTGGACCGGCCAGCACGACACGTGATGCGACCGGTGATTTGCTGACATATTGAGCCAGAGTATGACTCTTGTCCGCGCCCACTATGACGAGCTCCACATCCAGGCCCCGGCAGGTCAACAATTCCAGCGCATCGACAAGGTACTCCAGTCCCTTGACTTTCCTGTAATTTGCGACTGCGCCGATTCGATGGCGCGCGTTTCGTTTCTCGAGGTTGGCAGGCAATGGCTGCGGCGAGAATTGCGAGATGGAGTATCCGATAGCTGGGAAAACAAACAGCTTTTCTGGAGATACGCCTGCCCTGCACAAGGAGTTTGCTACTGCGGAGCAGGCACAATGAAACATGTCAACCCAGCGGCTTTTGAAAATCAAAAGGTCAGATGGACTTATCCAGTTTGGCCTTCTTATTGCGCCTCTGTAGAAAACAAGCTTGGAACTCTTCTTCGGGAACTGGGCTATTATCGAATTGAAGCATGCCAACGCGGTGCTGCAATAGATGATATTGGGTTGAAAGCGGTCGATGAGCCGTCTGAGGCGGAAAAGGGCCGCTGGATTAAGGCGGCTTTTCATGGGGAGAAAGTACGGTTCCGCCGCCGGCGTGACGCCATGACCCGAATCGGGCGTTTCTGAGAAGCAAACAAAAGCAGTAGTAATACCTGCCGCGCCCAGCGTTTCCGCCAGTTGCGACATGAACTCATTTGCTGCGTGTTGGAAGAACAAAACCTTCACGAGACTGCTCCTAACCACCTCGGCACTTGGACCTGCCGGGGTGACTGGCATTGCCCAACGATGATGATGTCGGTATCCGATTTCAAGCACGCAGGAACCCAATGCTCGCAAGCGACCAGGTTTCCTTGCCGTGCTCGGTCTCGGACCGGCCATGCGTGTGGTGCGAGGGACGTCTGATTGGTTGCCACCGGTTTGGCGGATCACTTCAAATTTGTCATTTGGGCCTTCCTATTCCGACATTTCTGTAGGACGGGCAATGCCGGGCATCGCAGTCCATGGCCCGGATTAAATGAATTTTTGCATGCAGAACTGGTTGTGGGCATGGGCTTTGCAAACGCCGGCATATTGAGCGTGATACAGTTGGCACGCCCCCTGCCTACTGAGTTGCCCGTTGATGAATAGAATCGGCATGAACTGTTCAGCGGGATTGGCCGGCTTGCCTGCGGCGGTCGTGGCAGCGGGGGTGACTCTGTTTGGCTCACAAACAGGTACAGGGGCGGAAATCTCTACCGATGCGGCGAAATCAGTTCAACAACCCGGCATTGAATCCGGACAGAACGCTGCGACCGGAAATGGCATGCTTGAATTCTTTCAAAAAACCAGTGTCAGCGGTTTTGTTTCAGCGTCGTTCTTCCACAACTTCAATGAGTCGGAGCCGACCGCCAATGCGTTCGTAAGGAAGAACGACGAGTTCAGTCTGAACAAGGTTAAACTGGCATTGGAGCAGCCGGTGGCCTACAACGCGAGCGATTGGGACGCCGGGTTCAGGGTTGACCTGATCGCCGGTGAAGATGCCAAGGTGATTCATGCTGCCGGGTTGGGGGATGCAGACACCCCTTTTGACCTTGAGCAGGCGTACATCAACATCAATGCGCCCGTTGGCCGGGGCCTGAAACTGTCTGTTGGCAAGATGGTTACGCTGATGGGTGTCGAGGTGGTCGAGGAACCGCAGAACCCGAACTGGAGCCTCGGAAATCAGTTCTTGTACGCTGAGAATGTGACCCAACTGGGCGGGGCGGCGAGCTACAAATGGACCGACAGAATTGAAACGACATTGGCTGTTTTCAATGGCTGGGACAGGGTTAATGACAATAACCGCAGCCTCTCCTATTGCGGCAAGGTTGGCGTGACATTGAATGACAGCACCACGATTGCGCTTCTCGGGTACGGCGGCCCGGAGCAGGACTCGAACAACTCGGACTGGCGAAGAGGCGCAGAGATCATTTTGAGTCAGAAGATTGGCAAGCGGGTCACCTTGTACATGCAGGGCGACTATGGGACCGAAGACAACGCCGCATTCGTTGGGAGCGCAGCAGAATGGATCGGGATGGGCTTGTGGGCGACCTACGACTTCAGCGAAATGGTCCAGGTTGCGCTGCGCGCGGATCATTTCATTGACGACGGTTCGAGCCGTACCGGGTTTGACTCGACCGGCAATGCCAGCATTACCAGCACGACATTGACTGTCAACATAAAGCCGTTCAAGAAACTCCATGTTCGTCCTGAGATAAGGTACGACCGATGCTCGGAGACGGTTTTCGACAACGACGGCAAGCTGAAACGCGACCAGGTTTTGATTGGCCTTGGAGCCAGCTACATTTTTTGAGCTGTAACATGAGAAAAATGCGCACGAAGCTATCGGTGTTTTTGAAAATCGGTGTGATGGTGACTTTGCTTGGGGGATTTGCCTTGGCGGGCGAAGCTTTGAAGGAACCGAGCTTGGAGCAGCGAGTTGCAGACCTTGAGGCTTATTTCAACAACGGCAGTCGGGTTGCCGAGGTGGCAGGCAAGATATCTGGACCCGGGCCCGGTCACAATGCATGGCTGATGGTTTGTGCTGCGCTGGTGCTGTTTATGACCTTGCCTGGCCTGGCGTTATTCTATGGGGGCTTGGTGCGGCGCAAGAACGTGCTATCAGTTCTTGCCCAGTGCCTTGGAATAGCCGGCCTTGTCACAATTCTGTGGTGGGGCGTGGGCTACAGCCTTGTATTCGGTTCGGGCGGTTCAATTCTCGGCGGGTTGGAGTTTGCGTTCTTGAACGGGGTAGATTCGGCTCCGAACCCTGGTTATTCGGCATGGGTTTCGCAAAACGTGTTTAGCATTTATCAGATGATGTTTGCGATAATAACCCCGGCGTTGATCATCGGGGCAGTTGCTGAACGGATCAAGTACCCGGCTGTATTGATGTTTGTCGTGCTGTGGATGTTCGCGGTCTATTTTCCATTGGCGCACATGGTATGGGGCGCCGACGGGTTGATGAATGGCGTCTGGAACCCGCAATCAAGAATCAAAGCCATTGATTTCGCTGGCGGTACGGTTGTGCACATGTCAAGTGGATGGTCTGCGTTGGTACTGTGTTTGATTGTAGGGAAACGCCTTGGGTTGGGGAAAACGACGATGGCACCGCACAGCATGGTGCTTTGCATGATTGGAACATCGATTCTGTGGATTGGCTGGTATGGTTTTAACGCAGGCAGCGCTCTGGCCGCAGACGGAATAGCATCGAACGCGTTTGTTACAACAACGCTGGCAACCGCCGTCGCATCCGTGACATGGGCTGTTACAGAGTGGATTACGCGCGGCAAACCAAGCGTTCTTGGTTTGTGTTCGGGTGTGGTTGCCGGGCTTGTGACCGTGACACCGGCGTGTGGATTCATAACCGCCAATGGCGCGGTTGCAATCGGGATATTCGCAGGCCTAATACCATTTTTCGCATGTGTCAAACTCAAGGCAGTCCTCGGGTATGACGATGCATTGGATACCTTTGGAGTTCACGCGGTGGGTGGCACTCTCGGCTCGATTTTGACGGGATTCCTTGCGACCGCCAAGGCAAATCCGAATCTTGCTACCAACCTTGGCGAGGTTGTGGGCAGGACTTTATGGGTGCATCAGCTCGCTGCGATTGGCATCACAATAGCGCTTGCGGTTGCGGGCTCGGCGGCCATTGCGTTCCTTGTCAAGTTCACGGTCGGACTTCGGCCAAACGTTGAGGAGGAAACCCTTGGTTTGGACGTCGTTGATCACGGTGAGCAAGGGTACATACTGGAATAGGAGCGGGCATTTCATGAAGAAAATTGAAGCGATAATAAAGCCATTCAAGCTTGAGGATGTAAAGGATGCACTCGCAAACGCCGGTGTGCAGGGCATGACAGTGACCGAGGTAAAAGGTTTTGGCCGCCAGAAGGGGCACACCGAAATCTATCGCGGAAGTGAGTACACTGTGGACTTCGTGCCGAAACTCAAAATTGAAATCGTGTTGCCTGATAATGCCGTCGAATCGGCCATAGAAGCGATCGTTGCTGCCGCAAGAACAGGGAAGATCGGGGATGGGAAAATATTCGTATTGCCTGTTGAACAAGCTTTGCGAATCCGCACTGGTGAGTGTGGAGATCACGCAGTCTGATGAGAACAAGAAACCTGAAATCAAACCAATAGCATAAGAGGAAAGAAAGCTACTATGACACCCAAAGAAGTACTGGAATTGTGCAAAAGCAAGAAGATCGAGCTGGTTGACATCAAATTCTGCGACCTGCTCGGGACGTGGCAGCACTTCTGCGTCCCGATTGGAGAGCTTAACGAGGAGGTTTTCGACTCGGGTCTGGGATTTGACGGGTCTTCGATTCGTGGATGGAGGGGCATCGAGGCCAGCGACATGATTCTGTTGATTGATCCAGAGACGGCGATTGTCGATCCATTTCCCAAAGTGCCAACATTGAGTGTTGTGGCGGATGCGGTGGACCCGATTACCCGGGAGCCGTACAGCCGCGACCCGAGGAATATTGCCAGAAAGGCCGAAGCTTATCTGAAGAGCACCGGAATTGCAGACACTGCGTATTTCGGGCCTGAAGCCGAATTTTTCATTTTTGACGATGTGCGTTATGGAGCGGATGCTCGGAGCAGTTTTTACTACCTGGATTCCGTCGAAGGGATTTGGAACACTGGCCGGGAGGAAGGGCCGAATCTCGGCCACAAGATTCGCCACAAAGAGGGTTATTTCCCTGTGCCGCCCGCGGATACACTGGCGGATGTCAGGAATGAGATGATCAACGTCATGCGCGATTGTGGGTTGCAGGTGGAGAAGGAGCATCATGAAGTGGCAACAGCCGGCCAGGCAGAGATCGATCTGCGGTTCAATTCCCTTGTTGAGATAGGGGATGACATGATGCTTTACAAGTACATCGTAAAGAACGTCGCACGGCGTTACGGGAAGACTGTGACATTCATGCCCAAGCCATTGTTTGGGGACAACGGTTCGGGGATGCACACGCATCAATCGCTTTGGAAGAAAGGAAAACCATTATTTGCAGGCACCAAGTATGCGGGGCTGAGCGAACTTGCCTTGTACTATATCGGGGGGATTCTGAAACATGCGCGCGCGGTCGCGGCATTCACAAACCCCACGGTCAACAGCTACAAGCGCCTGACGCCGGGTTATGAAGCGCCGGTCAATCTCGCATACAGCATGCGCAACCGATCGGCTGCAATTCGAATCCCAACTTACTCGCCCAGCCCGAAGGCAAAGCGCATCGAGTACCGTCCGCCAGACCCGGCAGCGAATCCGTACCTTGCCTGTACTGCGATGCTTATGGCCGGGCTTGACGGCATCCAAAACCGGATCGAACCCGGTGAACCTTTGGACAAGAACATTTACGAACTGCCTCCCGAGGAACTCAAACAGGTTCCATGCATGCCGGGCAGCCTTGCAGAGGCGTGCGATTGTCTTGAAAAGGACCACGAATTCCTGCTGCGAGGCGATGTTTTCACCCCGGACGTGCTAGCCCAGTGGATTGAACTCAAGCGGAGGGAACACGATGCGGTTCGTTTGCGACCGCACCCATGGGAATTCCACATGTACTATGATTGCTAGCCGGGCTTTGTCTCAGACCGATCCGTCATGTTCCGGGGCGGACGCTTTGTCGAGTCTGAATGCAAGTGTGCGAGCATAAAACAAAGGCGCGCCCAAATATTGCCCCTGTTTTTTTGGAGGGGCGGCGCGCCTTTCGTGGGACTGCCAACGACTGAAACCTTTACAGGTGGGTTTTGCCCTCTGCCTTGGCTTTGCGCCAGCGAGCTCTTGCGAGTGCTGCCAGCTTGGCTCTTGCTGCAGCGCTGAGTTTCCATGTCGGCTTTTTTGCAACAACAGGAGCAGCCACTTTTGGCTTTGGTGGAGCTTTCGCAGGCAAGGGCTTGGCCTGGCTGGGGCTTCCCAGCAAGGCGTCGAGCTCAGACTGCAATGACTCGATTTGCTCCCTTATTTCGAGAACGCGTTTCAGTTGTTGTACTGTTAAGTTAAGTAATGGGTTTTGCATAGAACATACTTTGGTAGGAAAAGCCGGTTTAGTCAAGGCTATTCTAAACAAATTTCGGCAAAGGTCTCCCAGTCTCAGCCAGGGAGTCCCAGTGTGGGAGTGTCACTGGCGCTCACCTCCGGGTACACTTACACTTTCAATTCTGTAAGATTTCCGAAACCCGCATATATCTTGAGTTCTTCGGATACACCTGCTTTGCAATGCTATTTTGGAGAATTCGCGCACGCATCGCAAGTTGTGTGACTGTTCAAGGGCTTCGTCCAGAGGAACTCATTGACTCATCACAACTCATCGCTGGCGAGGGCGATGAAGTCATCCCGGTCAGCGCAGCAGAGCGTCGAGCTTACACCGAGACGTCATTGTCTTTCCTTGACCGTGCAGTTGGGGTGGCTCGGGGTTGTGTTTCTACCGGCCATGGCCCGGGCTTTCAGTCCTTATCCTAACTCACTGACGACGCTTTACCCGGGGCGTCAGGGAACAGTTCGGCAATACGCTTTCTTGCCCGGGTTTCAATTTCAGGTGGGAGCAGTCGGCGTTGGACGCGACGTTGAATGCCGTCGAGCAAGCAAAGCCAGTCCTCGAGGCTTGGGTATTGGATTCTTTGCCAGCGTTCAAACCGCCTTTGCCGGTGGTAGAACACCCATTCGCCACCAATCCTGTGGGCATAAACCTGGCGGGTGGTACCGTCGGCTTCGCGGGTTTTCCATGCGATTTCGGCCTTGGCTGACATCGCGGATCTGGAGCGCGAGAGGGTGGTTTTCGGTTCAGGGCAGGTTCAGGCTGGCAACAGCCAATGCAGCTATTCCTTCGCCGCGGCCAATGAACCCCAGTCCTTCATTTGTTGTGGCCTTGATGGAGATTCGCGCTTGGTTGACATCAAGTGCATGTGCAATGGAGGCTTTCATGGCGTGGATGTGTGGGGCGATTTTGGGTTCTTGGGCGATAACAGTGCTGTCCACATTGATGATCTGTCCGCCGCGCAATCGAACCATGCGGGCGGCTTCTTGAAGGAACAGGCGACTTGGGGCATTGTGCCAGCGGGGATCGGTGTTTGGGAAAAAGTGGCCGATGTCGCCCTCGCCGAGGGCGCCAAGGATTGCATCACATACCGCATGCATGAGCGCGTCGGCGTCCGAGTGCCCTTCGAGGCCTTTCGGATAGTGCAGCTCGACGCCTCCGAGAATGAGCTTTCGGCCGGGGACCAGCTTGTGGACGTCGTATCCAATGCCAACGTGAATCATCGCGTGAAAAGATAGCGTGCTGATTACGATTTGAAAGCCAAAAACGCAGTGGCGGTCTATGAAGGCCAGGGCGCCGTGGCAGGATGCTGAGTTTGCAATGAACACCTTGATTTCGTGGCGATCATTCGGGTTGGGGCTGTGGTGCGCTGCGTTTGTTTTGCCGTTGGGCCGGCGACATCTTCCGGGGCGGAGTGTTTGGCTTGTCAGCGGGCAAGACCGCTTCTATTGTCAGCGCGGCTATGGAGAAAGTTGTTATTATTGGGGCTGGATGCGCCGGGTTAACTGCGGCGATCTATTGTGCTCGGGCGAACTTGAATCCTCTGGTTATTACCGGGCTGATGCCCGGGGGATTGCTTACTACAACGGGTACGGTTGAGAATTTCCCCGGATTCCCGGAAGGCATCAACGGGTTCGAACTGATGAATCGATTGCAGGCACAGGCGGAGAAGTTCGGTGCCCGGATCAAATTTGGCACTGTGGAAGGGGTTGAGCTGGATCGGCAGCCTTACACGGTTGTTGTCGATGGGGAAACCGTGCACACGCAGACAATGATAATCGCCAGCGGGGCCAGCCACAGGCATCTGGGGCTTGAAAGTGAGAAGAAGCTCGAGGCTAAAGGGGTGACATACTGTGCCACGTGTGACGGGGCACTGCCGGTTTTTCGGAACAAACCGCTGGTTGTTGTGGGTGGAGGCGACTCGGCCTGCGAAGAAGCGCTTTATCTGACGCGGTTTGGGTCTGTTGTTTATCTTGTGCACAGGCGGAATGAACTTCGGGCGTCGAAGATCATGGCCAATCGGGTGCTCGGGCATCCAAAGATCAAGCCGGTGTGGAATTCGGTGGTTGTCGAGATCAAGGATGTTGCTCTTGGGAAGGTGACCGGGGTTCGGCTTAGAGACGTGAAAAGCGGGGCTGAGACCGAGGTCGAGTGCGCGGGGGTGTTCATTGCGATCGGGCACGTGCCGAACACCGGCATATTTGCCGGGAAGGTGGAAATGGACGTCAACGGTTACATTGTTCGAAAGCGGGGCTCGGAAACGAGCGTAAGGGGTGTTTTTGTGGCCGGGGATTGTTCGGATCATGAATATCGCCAGGCGGTGACGGCTGCGGGGATGGGGTGCATGGCGGCGATTGATGCCGAGCGGTATCTTGCGGGGATGAACCAATGAGACGCGCCGACGGGTTCGAGATTGCCATGCCGGGCGAGCCAAGCTCTAATTGTTGTCGATGAAACCGCGCCGGGCCAGCATCGAGAGGGTCACCTCGGAAACACGGATCCGGGCTCGACTGACCATTGACGGTCACGGTCGATCTTCGGTGGTTACAGGGGTACCGTTTCTGGATCACATGCTGCAGTTATGGGCCAAGCACGCGATGGTTGACCTCGAGCTCAGGTGCGAAGGCGACATCGAAGTGGATGCGCATCACACTGTTGAGGATTGCGGCCTTGTACTTGGGCAGGCGATGGCCTTGGCACTTGGTGAGAAGCGGGGGATACGCAGGTACGGCGCCGGGTTTCATCCCGGGAACCCGTTTACTGCGGAGGCATATGTGCCTATGGACGAGTGCCTTGTTAGATGCGTGGTGGATTTCAGCGGTCGTCCGTGTTTGATCTGGCGTGGGATGGACAAGTTGCCGTTCAAGGTATGCCGGTTGGAGCGAACACAGGATGCCTCGTCTGCGTTCCGGTTTGGGCTCGCGCGGGAGTTTTTCCAGGCGTTTGCGAATGAAGCTCGGTGTGCGTTGCATGTCGAGTTGTTGTACGGCCAGGAGCCGCATCATATTGTGGAAGGGATTTTCAAGGCATTTGCGCGTGCGGTTGATTTTGCGTGCCAGCGAGACAAACGGCTGGGACGTCGGCTGCCGAGCACAAAGGGCAAACTTTAGCGGCGTGCATGGTGTTTGAGGTGCGAGAGGCGGTCGGACAAAGTGTGAAGTCGTTTCGAGAAGACCCGATTAATAGTCGGCCATAATGTCCCAGAAAGACGATTACGCAGCGAGAGATGACGATTCCCTTGTTGTGGCAGCCAAGGAGGGTGACATGGCTGCTTTTGAGGAACTTGTGGGCCGGCACCGGGACAAGCTGTACGCCAGGGCATTCAGCATGGTCAGAAACGAGGAAGAAGCGATTGACCTTTCTCAAGAGGCCTGGGTCAAGGCCTGGCAAAAGCTGGGCCAGTTCAAAGGAGGATCGAGTTTTCTGACATGGATGACTCGAATTGTGATCAACCTTTGTCTGGACCATCTGCGGAAACAAAAACACCCTGTTTCGCTTTCAATCGAGCAACTTGATGAAGAAACCGGGGGTGTCGAGCGTCAAATGCCAATAGTGACCGTGGACCCGACTGAGGGGTTGACGCAGGAAGAGCTGCGCCGACGTATAGAC
>Ga0209227_1003522_pt1 | contig 10391 bp, 13 predicted proteins | sample YNPBryantNP2012_FD_185815 | JGI IMG/M metagenome (GOLD analysis project Ga0209227, IMG submission 185815) | Anoxygenic and chlorotrophic microbial mat microbial communities from Yellowstone National Park, USA - YNP Bryant NP 2012 (SPAdes)... ...
CTTTCTTTCCGGTCATTATTGAGAATTTTTGTCAGCCAAGATTTGCTGAAGAAAAAGAAAAGGAAGAAATTCTCAAAAGACTAAATTTTCCATAAAGAGATTTTTTTCTAATTTGGTCGGCTTTAGCGGACGCTTTTAGAACGGTTGACTATATAAGCGTCTTTGAGCCTATTGAAATTATAGCACAAAATATCCGGGAATTACTAACTCCTGAGACTCCAGTATTTTGTTAGTAAAGTTTATTTGCCGTAGACGGTCAATGGCGAATTCCGCCGTAATATCGCTTTAATGGCACTAAGGGGGTTATGGGTTTCTTAAGTGAAAGGCCTTTTGATATTGACAAAATACAGCGCGACACCAGTCACACACCGCCCTTTCTTATTAAAACGATGCTTGAAATCTTATTAGGTACCTTTAACTTTAGAGTTGAGTTCTTATCATTTTTTATTTTTTAGGGTTTTTCTTATAGTGCCGTCCTCCGTTGCCTCGCCACGCGGCGAGGCTCGGAAAATTTCGCGGAAATTTTCCGACGGAGGACGGCTTGGATGCGAACGAAGTGAGCATCCACTTTTTAAGACTTTCGGGTTTTAGATTTTACCTCAATGGAGTCGCTGGGTAGCAAAAGCGTCCAACTCGAGGTTTGGGAAGGGATGCAGACTTTGAAAGCGGAAGGAGGCGTAACGGGAACAGTTTAGGCAGGCTGGCTTTTGAAGAGGAACGGATACAGAGACTTGGTTTTTAATCTTTTAGGTTTCAAGTCCGACCTTGTGTCGGACTTGACCCGCCTTTTAGGCGGGTAAAATTGGCGGTTTCAGACTTACAAAAAAGTAAAGCGTCAAAAGCCAGCCTGCCGTTGTGCCCGAGCAAAAAAGAATTGCGACGAACCCGAAGGGCGAAAAATTTGGAGTAGTGTCGAAGAGGACTCCAAATTTTTCGTCGCAAACTATAGGGTTTTCCAAAAGGCGTAGGGGAATTTTGGAAAAAAAGGTTTCCCCTCCAAGTTTCCCCCCACTATAAATAATTAGCCACCTCTTTTGCGGAAGAGGAGGTTCAAAGAGGGGAAAGCGCCGTAAGGCGCAGTGGGGGGAAATGGAGGGGAAACCTGCTCCCTATAGTTTGCGATTCGTCGCTAATTCTTTGCTCGGGCACACTCCCCGTAGTGAGCACCGAGAGGTGGTCGGTGCGAACGGAGGGGAGAAAAAGGCGGTTGTTTCCAGCCTTTTATTTGCGGCTTCAACGATTTGGTAGCGGATGCAGACTTTATTTGCGGCTTCAGAGGTTCGGTAATGACTTGCCTGGAGTCGCTGGGAACTTTTGGGTACAACAGCGAAGCGGACTCTCGGGATTTAGATAAGGAGGTATGGGTGCGGCTGCAGAGGTTGGGGTTGTGACGTTGGCAGTCCCCGACGGCACATCACCCGCGAGGCGTAAGCGTTAGCGTAGCCCTCGCGAGTGATGCCCTGAAGGCTGGTTTGCCGAGCCGCGCAGGTGCAGCCGAGCGAAGCGAGGAGCAGTTGTTCGAAGCGCGGCGAGGGTATCCCCGCCGTAGGCGGGGACAAAAAACACTCTCCACAGAGGCTCTGCGAAGCAGAGGGTGGTGGAGTGTGTTTAAGCCGTAAAGGGGAATGCCGCCGAGCGAGCGGAGAAGCGAAGCCGTAGGCGAGCGTGATTTGCTTGAACGCGAGCGAGGGTATCGGGGACTGCCAAAAATATTTTTGTTTCGGTGGTTGTTTGCGGTTTGGTTGTTAGGCGAGGCGGTCAATCAAAACGTCGTCCTCACCCCGCCACCCTCGCTGGGGGTGGCGGGGTCTGCGGCAAAAGTCAAGCGAAGCGCGAGTTTTGCCGATGAGGACGTCGTTTTGAGCAAGGTTTGACCGCCGAGCCGATCAGAGGTAGCCCCCGCCGTCCCCTGCTGTAGGCGGGGGCGATGGGTGCAGTAAAGCGGTTGGGGTTGGGATATTGACTCTCGGGTTTTAGATTACGATGGTATTTTTGACTAATAATTCGTCCCGGTCTGTTTTACCCACACCGCTTTGGGCTGGTTTTGTGCTTGGCTTCCCTTCATATCATCCTCATCTGATCCCGAATGGTGTGATTGCGGATTTAGAGGTTTGGGTTATGGCATTGACTCTTAATTTAGTCGTTTATCGTCTAACTTCTTCTTTTAACGATTACAGTTTTTGCTTTTATCTAGGTCCTTTTTGAAGATTGCTTTCTCAATATCTCGGCAGGGTAAACCGGTCTTTTGGGAGATTTCTCTAAGTTTTGTAAAAAATTTAATGGCATGTTTGCTGTTTGAAAAAATATCCGGAGGTTCCTTCCAGAATAATCCTCTCCAAGCGTGAATGTCCAAAACACCGTAGTTTTTGGGGTCGTAAAAGGTCAAGATGACGCTCGCTAGAGCATTACCCACCATTTTTATTGACGATAAAAGTTTTAAGCGAGTTTCGTCTTCCCTGCTCCGGAAGGCAAGGCGAGAAACTTCCTTAATAAATTTTTCGTCAACCGATTTTAAGACTTTGAGAAATCTTTTTTGTCTACCTAACAGTCTTCCCTGAAATTTCCACTTAATGATTGTTTGGAGGTCTGGCTTTGTAATAAAGTGATTCTGGTGAAACTTTTTTCTTAATTTATCCTCGACTTCTCTAACGAATAGGTCTTCTTCTTTGTCATACTTGTCTCGCCAGAATAATATTTCCTCTTTTGTCATAATGATCGGACTTAAACTCGAGTATACCATAGACTTGAGTTGACATCTAAGTGGGTACCAGACTGTGGTGGGTCCTAAGTGGTTATTGGAAGCAATATGTTTTCAGGCTTTGAAATTGCTAAAGCGGTTCGCGTTCTATGGTGTTTGCGGGTTGTTTCCTGCTACTTCCCTACTTCTGGTTGAAAGAATTTTTCTTTTTTAGTAAGATTATTTCAGATAAAACCTAACCCTTCGCGGCGAGAGAAATTAGCCTTAAAGGCGGCATCAGGTCTATCTGAAGCGGCCTCTCGCTCGAGACCTGATGCTTCGCCGCGGAGGGGGGTAGGCGGGAGGTCGCTTGTTTAGGCAAGCGTCTCCCAGAAAGGAGAAAATGAAAAAACGCTTGCTTTTTATATTTTTGGCTTTTATTTTGGTGGTTGTTATTTCCGCGGCAACATCCTTTTTCGTCGCTAGAAGCCAAGTAAATATTCGCTTTGTCTCCGAGCCAAAAGAAGATAATCCGGACTATGGTTATTTAGAAATTAAGGGTAAAAGATACTACCAACTCTACACCACCACCGAAGTTAAAGACGACAATGTCCCGCCCGGATCACATTATCATAGGATTGATTTGAGGGGGGAAAAGTAGCCAGAGGTTATTTCTAGATCAATTGATCTAGTACGATAAACGAAAGATGCTAACACTTTTCAGGGTATCAAAATTCGAGTCGTTGCTTACAATATATTGTATGCCCCAGTCTATCATATAGGCTACACTAAAAGCATCCTTTGGCGCGAGGCTAAATTTTTTGATATTATCTACGGCAACTCTACAGCCATCTTCAAGACTTTTTTCAAACTGCCTTATTTTTACACCAGAAAAATTGAGGGTGTAATCAACTACCCGTTTTAGTTCATCATAAAAAAAGCTGTGGGGTTTGGCGGGTTGATTCATGGTTTTTCTTAAAGCGTTATATTCTTCTCTTATACCATGAAAGGTTTCGTCAAGAACGAGGGGAGAAAGATTTAATATATTCCCTTTTACTAAAAGTTTGGCAAACATCACTACGCTACTCCTATGTTGTCTGTGGTGAGGGACAAAGTAAGAAATCAACGCGTTAGAATCGATGTAAACATCAGTGTTGCTTGGAATTTTCATCTTTTAATATTGATTTAGATATCCGTAAATTCTATCTATATTAACACGAGGCCCAAGATCTATTGCTCCAGCCGTATTTGCCATAAAAATCATTTGCTCATACGTGAGTTTGTTAAAAAGATGCTTACCTAAGATACTGTAGAGCCTGACTATTCTCCTAACCATTTTATCAATTTTCTCATTGCTTATTTTTGGCTCTGCTCTAGGAATATTAAAAATAGAGATATTTTGTGTTCCGATGGATAATTCCAAGCTAGATTCCAGCTCTGTACTAGGAAAAAAGGGGTAAATCAAAAAACTCTGTATGGGATTTTGCCGGTGTTCGTATGTAGCATTTGCTTGAGATTTTAGTAAAGAATAGATAGTTATACCGCTGTTCCCAAGGGGATTATACGCCGTTGCAAGAAATGGAAACAGCATAGACTCAGTATCATTTATTCTTTCGGAAAAGTTTGTTCGTTTCATGATGTTTTTCTACTTCCTGTTTTGAGGTAAGTATCAAGGTTTTCCCTAATATATTTTATTGCATGTTCAAAGAAATTAACAATTCCAGGACTATCTAAATCAAGTAGATCCTCCGGTAAAGTATTTATGTCAAATTGCACTGTAAGAAGTTTATCATCCAAAGGATCACCTGGCCTTCTAAACGAATTGACGCGGAACCAAACATTGACTTTCTGTTTACCCACCTTAGTTCTTTTTAGAATCCCTAAGCTAATATCATAAATGTCTTTGGTAACTTCACTTAATTTCAAATATGAATCTCTTACAAATTCACTTGAACTCTCATTAGTTGTTTGTAGGGTAGAAATAAAACCTAGGCGAACTATTCGTGCGTGGGTAATGTTTCTGATAGCTCTGATAACAGTAATACTATTACCTAAGTAAGGCTTAGCTACTTCTGATAATTCTTTGGTTGGTAAACCATCTTCAATACTCTGTCCGTTGTAAAAAATATCTACTCGGGTGGAGCTAATATTCATGGAGTTCGATCCGTTTTTATTTTTGAGAATAATCCTTGGGATTTCAGGGGGAGCATCGTCGGGTAATGGCAATATAATAGGGTCGCCATCAAATACTCCCTTAGTAGTCTTTATCAGTTGGTTTGAGAGTCCGATTTTATCTGATAAATCCAAACTAGGCGTAAAAAGAGCCGATTGCAAATTTCTTACAAACAGTTTCATATCTTTCTTTTCTATTATAGTAAAGAAAGTTTCAATTTACAAATCAAGATTTATTCGTAATTCTAATCTTTCCAAACATGTAACCTTATAATCTAGAATATTTCTATAAATCCGGCGCGGATTGATAGACTTGGTTAATAATGCCTAAAATATCATTTAGCTCTATATCCGATTTTAAACTAGTCCAACAAAAGAACCTTTTATCTCACCTAACACTACTGAGATTTGTTAATCCTTATAAATTTCTCAATTGCTTGATAAGTCTAGCAACAGTTAATAATCACTTCACCACTTCGCATTGATTTACTTCGATTACTCCCATTGTTTGCTTGCCAACGATACCCCTCACTGTTACTACTTGCCCATTTTTAAGTGGAAGTAGTTGATCTTTATCTGTTACTTTACAGCTAATTTGTGTCATTGAGAATTCATTGGTTGCTACATTGTAAAAGGCAAGACCAGCGTCGGTGATATTAGATATTTTGGCAGAAAATTCTACCAATTTGCTACCCCATTTATTTTCTGCGGCAACTTGATTAGCGTCAAAATCATCAGCCAACTCACGAGCAGTTGTTTTAATTATTTCTTGTACGGGCGCTTCCGTTGGTTTTTCCTCTTGTGACGTTGGTTGGGTAGTTTTTTTATTTCCCCCGCCACCACTACCTGCTGCTCCAATAATGCCAATTATAAATAACACGAGCAGTCCGGTGAGAATTGGATGCCTTCGGAACCAGCTTCTTTGATCCGCTTGACAATGGGGGCACTTAGTTGCTTTCTCGTCAATTTCTGACTGACAACTTTTGCATTTTTTCATCTTTTCTCACCCCCTTTCTTTATCCGTTTATACTAAACATATTATTTTAAGTAAATCCAGCCCACTAATAAACTCTAAACCAAAGATTGTATCAAGGTTTTCATCCACTAGCTCTTGAAGCTCCCGCTCGGTTGGGAAGGCTTTTGATTTAAGTTCGTTGAGGGTTTTGTTTTGAATTTTGAAAATAGCCATTTACATCTCCATTAAAAAGTTAGACCAATTATAGCAAAATTTGGTAGAATTAGAAAGTAGATATCTAAATGAAGATTGAAATGAAGATAAAATGAGGACCAGAATTTCCCTCCAGAAAGCGCTACAGCCGCCGGAAGAAAGAAAACGATTATTTGAGAAGTTCAATCAGTTTTGGGCGAAGTATATAAATAAAGAAATTAAGAGAAAGTTCCTTTGGGTGGTTTATCGTAATTATCCGAAGATAAAAGCCTTCCGTATAAGCTGGGGTATTCCTGAAAACGGCTTTAATACAGAGATAAAATTTAGAGATTGGTTTGAAGAAAAAATAAAGAAAAGCGAGAAAAAGAGTAGAGGCATAACCTATTGGGAAAAAACTGTGCCTTATGAAAGCCTTGGCTTAATTCTTAAAGAAGAAAGACCTATTGAAAAAACCGTTACCCCAAGAAGAAGATTCGGGACAAAATCTAAATTTGTTGGTATTTTTCAAAGGGCAGTTGAAGAACTTGCGCGAGATATTGGTTTGGATAATTCGTGGTATTACCAGTTTGAAGACTATATTCTTTTTAATACAAAAGAAATGAAGTCGGTTAAAGATGCTGGTATTAAAGTATCAAAAAAATTTAAACATTATGGAGCCAATAATCCTATCAGAGGATCTGTAGTGTTAGAATTTGGACCTAACACAAGGTTAAAAGATATCCAGTTTATATGGAAAGACCAAGTAGAACCGATTAAAAAACAACTGCCGGGCTATATTGATATTCCTCCAAACGCAAAACCTAAAAAACCCAAAGAAAATAGCTAATTACAAAATTTGTCAAGAGGGATCTCAAAAAAATAAGCGGTTTTCGTCACACTAATTTTAAGAAGTAATTCAATCTTCCACGATTTTTCTTTCTCTTTAATTTTAAGAATTCCTAAAATTCTTTTGTAGGGTTTTTGGGCGAAAAAGAGCTTTAAGATATGGCTAAACCGTTAAAGGTTTAGGCATATGAAAATCAATGAAGATATAGTTTCTGAAATTAAAAAAGCCTTTGAGAGCGATTACGGTTTAAGACTTACTGACAAACAGACAAAAGAAGCAACTGGCAGTTTAGTTGATTTTTTCTATTTGCTTTGGAAATTTGACCGGGAGGATAAAGAAAAGTTAATAAAAATGAAGAATTTCAAAAATGAACCAGAAAGTTTATAAAACAACCGATTTTTATTCTGCAGTTATTCTCCGGACTTTTGATGTTCCCCTTTTGTCCTTGGAAAAAGCCGATAGGAAAACATTGATATTTGTTTTTAATGATGAGACGAAAACCTGCGAGGCGCTCCTTCAAAAGTTTTGGGATAGAAAACTCTCGGTAGAGCCGCGAGCATTCATTGAAACGATTAATGAATTAAAGGTGAGAATTCACCAATTTAGAGATAAAAATTATGGCTATTAAAATGACCAAACGAGAACTTAAAAGAAAATTTAAGGCGGAAGTTGCCAAACTTAAAGAGGCAATTAAATTAAAGTGTTGGGATTGTACCGGTTTTCAAGCGGATGGGTATGAAGATTGTGGAATAGAAGACTGCCCGCTGTATCCATATCGCCTTAGACATCATATAAGTCGTGAGCCAGCCAGTTTACGCACGAAAGCAAGGGAGTTAAAAGCAAAAATTCAAGGTTTTTAGCCGGTTTAACAAAAATAGGAAGTCTTGATTGAAGGTTAAATGTTTTTTAAATGAGAATAACAATTGAAGACTTAAAAGTAAAAGTAAGAATAGTAAAAGATTCTAAGGTTTTAGGGACTGCTACTGTTTATAACTCTCCCTGGGTTTACCGCGGATATCTTATCGTCAAAAGTCAATATGAAAATAGGAGAGGCGAATTTATTTGGGTTAAACCCCCATCTTTCAAAGGCCCGGACGGTAAATTCCATGGGATTATCTTTCTTGAAGACACTACCCTTTGGCGTAAACTGGAAGAAAAAATTCTTGATGAGTATCAAAAAGAGAAAGAGAAACCAGAGGTAGAAGAAAAAACTCAACTGACCGACGAGGATTATGAAAAGATTAACGAAAAAATAAAATGAAAGGAACATTAGTTACTTATTAATAAGTTACTAAACAGTAACTAGTAGTTTTCTTATAAGGTGAAAGAATAGTAGCTAAATAGTAACTTTAGTGATGGGGTTTGTTTTTTGAATAAAACGGCGACGAAAAAAATTTTTGCTTTTTGTAAACTCTTGACAATGATGTATAATGATTTTAGGAACCGGCGCTGGGAATCGCTTTTATAATGGGCTTCCTAGTTCGGTAGAAGCGATTCTGCCGGTTCCTCTAGGGAGCCCATTTTAGTTAGGGATAGAGAAAATATGACAACCGACTTAAAACTTGCCGTTGCTTATGCTCGCGTCAGCACAAAAGAACAGGAAAGAACTGGTCATACCCTACCGGTGCAGTCTAAAAATATGGAAGAATACGCCAAAAATAAAGGGCTCAAAATCGTTAAGGAATTTGTTGTTGCCGAAAGCGCCAGTAAAAGGGATAGAAAGTATTATCAGGAAATGTGGAAATTTTTGGGCCAGCATAAAGAGATTAAACATATCATTTTTGAAGAAATTGACCGTTTTACCAGGAATGATAAAGATAAAGTTGATTTGGTGGATAAAATTAATCAAGAGGGCTATATTGCCCATTTCGTTTTAGAAAAATTAATTTTAGACAAAGAGACTTCTCCTAACGATATTTTTCTTTTTGATATTTTGGTGGCGAAAGCAAAAAATTATTCCGCCGCTCTCTCCCAAAAAGTAAAAAAGGGCCAGCTTGGTAAATTGGAAAAAGGCGGTTATCCCGGAGGCTACCCGCCGTTTGGTTATAAAAAAGTGAAAGGAGATTTGTTTCCGGAAGAACCTTATGCTTCTTGTGTTAAAAAGGCGTTTGAAATATATGCTCAGCAGCATGTTAGTTTAAGGAGGCTTGCTCAAATGTTAAATGAGATGGGTTTTAGGACGAGGGCGGATAAAAAAATCACCAAAAAATTTATTCACGCCGTCCTTAATAATCCGATTTATACCGGAATTATTCTTTGGAATAAAAATACCTTTCAAGGTTATCATCAGCCGTTGATTGATAAGAATTGTTTTAATCAGGTTCAAAAGTGGTTAAATCGTAAAAATTGCACTCACTGGATTAGACATGACTTTACTTATCGAGGTTTGCTGCGGTGTGGTGAGTGTGGGTGTACGATTACCGGAGAAACTCACAAGGGATTTGTTTACTATCATTGTAGTTTTTACCGCGGTTGTTCCCAGCATAAATATACTCGAGAGGAAACAATTGAAGAGCAGGTTTTAGAAGTGCTTAAAAATTTGAGTTTGGGAGAAAGAGTAGCCGGAATAGTTAAAGAAAAAATTATTGCCAAAAAAGAAGAGGAGGAGGGATTTAAGAGAATGCGGATAGAGGATCTTAAACAACAATACCAACGAATGATTGATTGGATTGATAGACTTTATGATGACAAAATGGCGGGCTTGATTGACGAGGAGATGTATCGGAGAAAATCCCAGGATTATCTAAGGCGAAAAGAAGAAATCGCTGCTGCTTTGGAGAGTTATAATAACGGCGAGCTTAATACTTTTGAACTTTCTTTAGATGTTTTGGATTTGGCAAATCGTGCGGCAGAAATATATAAACGGAGAACACCGGAAGAAAAGAGGCTTTTGCTTAAAATTTTACTTTTGAACGCAAGTTTGAAAGATAAAAAGGTGGATTTTACGCTCCGAAATCCTTTTAATTATATTGTGGAGTATAAGAAAAGTGAAAATTGGTCGGGGTGGTGGGACTCGAACCCACGACCTCACGCACCCCATGCGTGCGCGCTTAGCCTACTGCGCCACACCCCGAATATATTAATTATCTCTCCAGAAAAGAGATTTTACCATCTTTGACTATTTTTTCTATAAAATCGCGTCTTTTCCAAGATTTAATTTTCCTTTCTGCCCACCTAGCTTTTTCAAGAGAGTTTATTTCTTTAACAAAAACAACTTCAAAATCTCCCAATCTTCGAGTTGTAGCAGTATGTTTTCTTTTGTGTTGTCTTATTCTCCTTTTTATATCGCTTGTGCTCCCAATGTAAAATTTTCCAGATTTCTTAAACCGCAATATGTAAATAAAAGCCCTCATTTATTATGTAGCCAACCCCGACGTTGAGAAGTCGGGGTTCCGACCCCCGATTTAATCGAGGCGTCGGAACTGCGCCACACCCCGAATTTACTAGTTGAATTTTAACAAAAAGTTTGTCAAAATTAAAGCGATGAGAAAAAGAGGAATGATAGCTTTTACTCCCTCTCAATTCAAAGTGTTAGCAGAATTTTTTAA
>Ga0209227_1003524_pt1 | contig 10386 bp, 5 predicted proteins | sample YNPBryantNP2012_FD_185815 | JGI IMG/M metagenome (GOLD analysis project Ga0209227, IMG submission 185815) | Anoxygenic and chlorotrophic microbial mat microbial communities from Yellowstone National Park, USA - YNP Bryant NP 2012 (SPAdes)... ...
CCCTCCGAGAGGAGATTCGGAGGGGCACGCCTGTCGTGCCCGACGAATTGGAATGGAGCATCAAAGGGTATTTCGCGGACCTGACAAGCAGGTCCCTCCGAGGGATGGAAGCGTGTGCAAGCGAATTCGGAGGGGCACGCTTGTCGTGCCCGCAGAACCTCGAGGGATGATCCAACATAATGCAACGGACCCGACAAGCGGGTCCCCCCGACACGGCGCTATTGGCCATCCGAAAATCGTGTCCCAGGGCCAGAATCCTTTACCCTACGGCTTCTGTGCCTTTTCAACGAGAGGGGTTAATTGCTCGACGGTCAACCTGGCTTCCAGAAGTCGCCGTTCCGTATCGGCCAACCGGAGCAAGGTTCGCAAGCGATTGGCCACATACCGGGCGGCGGCGTCCTTCGACATGCCTTCCGGTATGGTGACCCGTTCCGGGACCTCTTCGAGCGGCCAATCATCACTCCGCTGGGGGGGCAAGGGAACACAGCGATTATTGACGATATTTCCCATCGGATTGCGGGCCCAGGCATATCGATAGTGGACCGGTTTATCGACGAACGGACTGCTCAAAACAAGGACGTTGCGTTGGTACCGAGGCGTATTTTGATTGTCGGCAGGCTCCTCGGAATGGTACCGCACTTCGGCAGGAAAGAAGCGGCGGTCTTCGCCAGCGATGGCAAAGCCGAGCATTTTTCCGTCGGCGTCGTCTTTTGTCCGGACCTCGGTATTGAAGGTGAGACGAATCTCGCGATCGACGATCTCTTTCCGCACGACGTACGGTGGCAGCCAATACTGGTCTGCGTCGCGGTCTTGAAGAAGCTGATACTGAGTGACCAGCGCCCACTTGGCGGCCCTTTCCCCGGCCGGGATCTTGATCTGCGGATGGTACCAGCTCTTGCGGAGGTCATGGGTGCTGACGAATCCCACGGCCCGGTCTCCGGCATCGAAGAAATCGCGGAAGGTTTGGTACTGTGCTTCACGGATAAAAGGGCCGGCGTCGTACATCGGTTCGAGGAAATTCTCCAGTGTTTGCGGTTCACCCGCGGTGCACAAAGCGATGATGCAGAACGGGAGCTGGGGATCGCGGAAAGCCGCCCGCCAGGCCGTGATCATCTTTCCAAAGACCTGATAGTACATGCGAGCGCCGGCCGAGCCATTAAAACAGTTGTTGAATCCCTGGTGAAAAAGCACTCCTTTGACGCTGAACCCTTCCAGGGGTCGAATCACGCTGGCATAACAATAGCCAGGCCGATTCCGGTCCGCGGCAGGGCCGGGCCGAAGATCGGTCGGCCGCTTGAGGTCAGGCGGAATCGGCTCGCCACGTTCCTGGAGTGCTCGGACGCGAGCCTCATACGCAGCGATCCGGGCTTGGAGATCGGCCTGGGGATCATAGGCCGCTATCCGCTCGTCCCACTCGGCGAGCATCTCGCGGGTTTCTTCTCCCGTGACAGACTCCAGGACTTCCCGCGGGGTCCATGTCTCCACTGTCGTCCCACCGATGGATGTATCAATCAATCCGATTGGCACACCTGCAGCCATGTGCAGTCGTCGGCCAAACACGTACCCAATAGCCGAGAACTCCTGCACGGTTTTCGGCGAACAGACATCCCAATCACCTTTGCGAAAATGTCGGTTCGACCAGGAACTCCATTCGTGCAGACGCTCGAAGCTCCGAACCGAGTCGAAGCCTTTACCTTGCGGCACCGTGAGCAATCGAATGAGGGGAAAATTGGCCGAAACAAACTCGAGTTCGCCATCATCCACCTGGGTGATGGGGAATTCCATGTTGCTTTGTCCGCCCAAAATCCAGACATCTCCTACGAGGATATTCTCCAAAGTGATCGTCTGCCGGGCCCCTCGAATTGTCATTGTTTGCGGCGAAGGATTGGCCGGGAGGGGACTTAGGGTGACCTCCCAAGCACGATCCGGCCCGGCTTTGGTGGAACTTTGCTGACCAGCAAACGAGACAACGATCTCCTCTCCCGGGTCGGCCCAACCCCAAATGCGAATCGGTTTGTCGCGCTGAAGGACCATATTCGTCTGGAATAAATTACTGACACACAGACCATCCTGAATGGCTGGGACCTCCACCACGTCTTCCGGGGGCAGCGATTGGCGCTGCTGTGCTTCGAGAAAGTTTGTCAGGCAAAACCAAATCAAGAAAAACCGTGCATAGCGGAGGAATTGCATCGCAGAGCATCCTTTTCTTGTGTTAGTGGACTAACGGAATACGTTCTCGACCTCGGTAACAAATGTCTTTGCCGGTTCCGTAATCGGACAGCGTGCTCGTTGGGCATTCGACCGCCGCGCTGATTACGGTCGTTGCTGCAAGTCCTGTTGCAAGAGTTTCACCATGGCCTGTCCCATAGCCTCGCCGACATCCATGTACGTTTCCGCGTGGCCGTTATAGTGGTTGTTGGAAGCCCCGCCGTGGCAGAGGGGGTGGGCGTAAACCGTTGCCACATGACCTTTGAATTCAGGGTACTTGCCAGACTCCCCATCGACCGCCAGTTGGGCCTCCAGGATCAGTCCGTCGTTACCACCATCCCCCTTTTTCGTTTGACCCAGCGTGGCTAACACGAATTTGGCGTTCGGCGCGTCGAAGTCTTTGCGGAGCTGTTTGATGAGTTGCACGAGGTTCTTTTCGTAGCGCGAGGCGTGGCCGACGTCATAGCGATCCTTGTCGCCCTGCCACCAGAAGAACCCGGCAACCTCGTAGTGGGTCGCACCGGGATAGTACTTTGCCAATTCGGCCAGGACGCTCTTGGCGTTGGCCACGTCACCATCGTATTGCATCCCCGCATACCAGTTGATCGGCTGCGGGGTTGTGCCCTTTTCCCATTTGGCCGGTGAATCTTTATAGCCGGCATACACCCAGGTTTTGACCTCCCCCGTCTTGGGATCTTTGAGCTCCATTTCGTACCGTTCACTCCCAGGAGGAAGCAAATCCCAGCCCAAACTGCGGTTTCCGATGCAGCTTTTCAGAAGTAAGACCGGTGCATCCAGGGCATCACCCAGGGCGTGACCGATACCTAATTCCGGACCAATCCTGTCCCCGCTTACGGTGAGCCATTCGTTGTTGAAGAGCTTCATCGGTCCCGTACCGCTACCCATAACGCGGACATAACGGACATCGTCGCGGACCGTCCAATTGCCATTGTCGTCAATCAGATAGCGATACTTTCCCTTCTGACGAACGGCGTAGGTCAGTGAGCCTTCGCCGTCGCCGGAAACCTTCCCGAACCCCAGCATGTTGGATTGCCCCAACAGGATAAAAACCTGGACTGGCTTGGATGAACTGGCAGACGCCCCGTCGCGACCAGGTGGAGACGGCTCCCCGGGGCTTGCCGCCCCGGCCGTGATTCCCAGCAGAATTAACAGCGAAAGAGCGTGGCGATAGCGACACATCTTGCATGCCTCCCGTTTCGATCCGAATGAGGTATGTTACCAGAGATCTTGATTGTTGGATCGTTGGAATCTTGAATCAGAACGTTGACCGTTTCACAGTGTATGGCCTAACCATGGACTCTGGCAAGCTTGTTCTTACAACGATTACCGCCGACTGGAAGCTGTTTGCTGTGGATTCTCCAATCATGGAGATCCTGCTCTGCGACGTTATAATACCAATTTTAGCTGCGAATTTGCGGCGTCGCTTCGATCAATTCTCGTTCTTCGTGGCGGAGTTGCAGTTGCTTTCGCTTACCCTCGTCAAGGGTGTGATCTTCTTGCTGGATCTTGGTCTTCACCTGCTCGGTCAGGACCGATGATTTGGGAGTTCGTCTGCAGCCCCGACGGATATCCCCAAGATTCAAAAGTGCAGTGAGGCGAAATGCGAGCCACGTCCTGATAGATGTTGCTTGTCTTGCTTATCTAACAGGGTAAAACAGCTCAGGATGTGATCGACACCAGGATGGTTGGAGTGTGAAAAGAAACTCTCGGAACTTCGGAACAACTACCGTGAGTCCCCAGCGCTACGATGGTTCGTCAAGTGGCCACACCGGCAAAGTGACGTCTCTAAAGAATCGCTATCTTTGACATTGATTTAAGCATTGCCTGCAGCCGTTTGTCCATTGACAGCCCGGCTCCTTGTGTTTGCCGATCTGTCTGTCGTTTGGACAAGACCACCATCGGGTCGGCTACCCGTGATGCACATGGTACGGGAGGAAACAGGTGACTCACATAGGTGTGAATACATCCGGGCAGCCGATCCCCGACGGCGCGGGAGGCCGAATGGTGTAACTTGTTACTCGAATCCAGGGTGAAAATCATGTTTTGCACCGATTCTGCCTACCGAGGGGCCGTTCTCCAATGGTTGTTTTGGACATAGTGAGCTTCACACCCGCCACAACGCGGGCTGTCAGGTCAACAGATTGAGAACTCTGTTCAACTTGGCAATGTGAATGCATTTTATCAATCGTCTTTGCAGTCCAGTGCAAACGGTTGAAACACTTTCAGTACTGGACAAACTCGCCATCGTCTGAAAGACACAGTCTGCGAAAGATCTGATGGTCGATGGAGAAGCTGAGGAACCGGACGCCGCCGTCGACCAGGCAGGCGTTGATCCCGCCGGGGTGAGATGAGCCAAAGAATGGATGCCATTGTCCCCAGGTTTGGCCACCAAAGTCAACGACCGTCGTCCACCCCGATCCGGGATTGTAAGGCGCTTTGCTATCAGGTATGGGGGTGAGACCGTATTCGGTTCGGTCTGGCTTACGGGCAGAACCGAAACGAATTGTGTCGAAGTCCCAACCGGGGTTATTCCAGCGTTCGTTGTCACCGCCATCAGAGCCAACGGCTTTAGGATTGAGGGCTTTTTCAGCGACCATGATGGTATTCGAAGACCCGTCGCGAATGAGCTCCACTCGCGTCTTCCCGTAATCCGTCATGATCACTGCTCCTCGCACGCCAGATGAGCCTGTCCAATGCTGTGTTGGGTCATCGTTTGACATTTGTCCGCCATTGGCCGCGTAATCGCACTTGTAGAATTTTCCGCTGCCATAGGCCTCCATTAAGCGTCGTGAAGGACAGTAGAAAATCGGGACACCTTTTTGTGCGACAATGTTTTCCTTGCTGTTTTGACCGGAGCTTGGATTGGTTAATGGCGGGTCGTCGGCGTCAGTCGCCAATTCATAGATCCCCTTTTGCTCGATAAACGGCGTGATGTGGTAGAGCCAGCTCCAGCCATAACGCGTTCGGGAGTTACAACAAGAGGAGAGAGGATCCGGAACACGATGATCCCCATCACGACCACCGTTGGGAAGCTTGCCATACACATCCTGAAAGTTGTGAAATGCTAAGCCAATTTGCTTGAGGTTATTGCTACACTGGTTTCTTCGTGCAGCCTCGCGCGCTGCCTGAACCGCAGGGAGCAGCAACCCGATGAGCACGCCGATGATCGCAATGACCACCAGCAATTCTACGAGGGTAAAACCTCTTTTCACGCGGTAATACCTCTGCGTCGCAACACACATTGAACCGACTCCTTGCAGCACGAACAAGATCCCACAGCACACACCACAGATCGGTCTTCCGCAGGGGGATCTTTTAACCTGCGGAGCCGACAAATCTCACCTTTCTTAGTTAAGCCCCTGAGCTTTCTCGATAACTTCAGGGATCAGTATAGAGGTGCTTTCTTAAGAGAACGTTATGAAACCGTTAGAAATGTGTTAAAATGATCCGGGAAAATTTTCCGAGCTTTTGCAACGAGGTAGTTGGATCGATGATGAAACGTAAAATCACCTGGGTAGTAGTGGAAACTGTGTTTCTCTGGGGAGTAGCGATTACGCCCCTTCTGGCGGAAGAATCAAATGGCCTATGTAAAGGCTTTCGCAATCCCCCCGATGCTGCCCGACCGGCCGCCTACTGGTGCTGGCTGAACGGTTATGTCGAGGTACCGGCAGCGATCAAGGAGTTGCAACAGTTTCGTGAGAACGGTCTCAGTGGCCTATACGTGTTCGACATTGGTGCCCGCGATCCAAACAAGGAGGTCCCTGCGGGTCCCGCTTTTATGAATCGCGAATGGGTCCGCAATCTGGCCGTCATTCTCGGTCGCGCAAAGCAACTGGGGATGGAAATCGGCCTGATCACATCGAGTAGTTGGAACGCCGGCGGCCCGTGGGTCACACCAGAATACGGCGCGATGGGACTTTTCACGACGCAAATCACCTGCGAGGGACCAGGGGATTATCGGGGTGCGATTGCTCAGCCGGATCTTCCCGCGGCAGCCAAACAGCACCCGGCAGGACTTCCCCCCATTTACCGCGACATCGCCGTTCTGGCCATTCCCGCCGATGATGTGTACGACCGACCCACGTTTGTGTTTCGGCTCGCACCGCCCGGTCGGCATATTATTGACCATGTGATTTTGTGTAATACCGAATCGGAAGATGCCAGCAAGATTGGCCCACTTCAGCGATTCACCAAAGGTTTTGCCGTTTATCTCTCCGACACCGATGATGCACCCGATTCATTCCGTCTCGTTGTACAGGGGGAATTACGTCCCACGACGGAGCCGCAGCGATTTGACTTTCCGCCCACATCGGCGCGATATGTGAAACTGGAGCTGCTCTCAAAGCACGATCCCACACAACCACGTTGGGAGCTGGGCGAATTTGAGCTGTATTCTGTTGCTGGCGAAAATGTGGTTTCGCGGGTGGTTGGCCCAGGAAGTCGTACCGGGGCGGCCCTGATACGCGTCACGTCGCAACGGGCAGGCTCAGGCCCGTGGTCAGGGGATTGTCTTCACGACGGCGTCCGTGGTGGAGCGAAGAACAGTTGGGCCTCGGCCGACGAGCCGCCACTTATCATCAAAGACCCGACGCAGGTCCTGGATCTGACCTCGCATTTTGCAGATGATGGCACGCTCCGCTGGCATGTGCCGCCGGGCAAGTGGCGGGTCATCCGTTTCGGTTACGGCAACACGGGCCAGCGGCTGGTGCTCCCTAGCCCGAATTCCGCCGGTTGGGCCATCGACCATTTCAACCCCGAGGCCACCGACTGGCATTTCAAGCACATCCTTGAGCCGCTGACTGCTGAGCTCGGTCCACTCAATCAAACGGCCCTCAAACAACTTTACGTTTGTAGTTATGAATTGCGTGGAGCCACCTGGACGCCCCGGCTGATGGAAGAGTTCCGCCAGCGCCGCGGTTACGATTTGAAGCCTTTTTTGCCGATTCTGACAGGCTGCATTGTGAAAGACGAGGCCACCACGCGACGGTTCATCCGCGATTATGAGACCACGCTTTCGGATTTGATCATAGCGGGATTCTACGGTCGGGCAGCAGAAATCTGTCATAAGCACGGCCTGAAACTGTGCGCCGAAGCCGGCGGACCTGGTTTGCCGCTCCATCCTGTACCGGTGGATGCCCTTAAAGCTCAAGGCGCAATCGACATCCCGCGAGGTGAGTTCTGGGTGGATGAGCACATCTGGGTGGTGAAAGAGACGGCCTGCGCTGCCCAGATTTACGGCAAACCGATCGTCGATATGGAGGCCTTCACAAGCTGGCGACACTGGCAGGATGGGCCAGCCGAATTGAAGCCTGTCGCTGATCGGGCATTATGCGAGGGGACAAATCACTTCACGTTTCATACGGCGGCGCATCGGCCCAGCTCGGTAGGGCTACCGGGCTGGGTTTACACGGCGGGGACCCACTTTTCGCCATCGATCGCGTGGTGGCCTCTGGCTCGACCCTGGGTGGAGTATCTTTCCCGGTGCAGCTTCCTTCTGCAACGGGGTGAACCCGTCACGGATGTGTGTTACTACTACGGTGACCGCGGCTTCAATTTCGTCATGCCCAAGGCGATTGATCCGGAACTGGGCTTTGGTTACGACTACACCGTCACGAATACGGAGGCCCTTTTAGAACGTGCTTTTGTGAAAGACGGGCATATCGCCTTTGCGCCCGATCAAAAAAGTGCAGCGGTGCTTGTGCTATCCCCGGGGCGGGAAATCCTGCCGGAAGTCCTCCTTAAGTTACAACGTCTCATCCGTGATGGGGCTACCGTGGTGGGGCAAAAACCCCGCCGTAGTCCATCGCTTTCTGGATACCCAGAATGCGATGCCCAGGTCCAGGCACTGGCCGATGAGATCTGGGGACCAGAAGACGCGCCGCAGGGCCGTCGCACTTACGGAAAAGGCCAGGTAATTTGGGGGATTCCCTTACGGGAGGTCCTGGCCGAGTTGAAGATCCTCCCCGATGTGATGCTACGAACAGCAGGCGATGCCTCACTCGATTACGTCCATCGGCAGTCTCCGCAAGCCGATATTTACTTTTTATGGAACCGCCTGCCCCGCTGGGAACATTTTATTGTGCGAGTGCGCGTTTCACACGGAGTACCAGAGATTTGGGATCCTGTCTCGGGGAACATGCAGCGAGCGGTGGCCTTCCGAGGCACACCCGAAGGAATCGAGCTGCCGCTAGAACTTCCGCCCCAGGGAAGTCTGTTTGTGGTGTTTCGGCATGAGGAATCGCCGGCAGAAGCGGAGCCCGTGGTTAGCCTACGTCGTGATGGCCGGGAGGTTTTGTTCGAGCCGGCGGCCGGTGAGGAGGGCGGGTTTCGCATGCGTGTCCTTGGGGACGGTAAGGTCGAGCTTTATGCGGGGACAGGACGCTACGAGTTGCAAACGGCGACGGGAAAGGTGAAGGTGATCGACGTGCCGCCAGTGCCAGAGCCGCTGTCCGTTCAAGGGCCGTGGCATGTGGAGTTCCCGCCAGGTTGGGGCGCGCCGGAGCGTGTGGAATTCCCTGAGCTTATTTCCTGGACGGAGCATCCCGAACCGGGAATCAAATATTTTTCCGGTATTGCCACCTATCACGGCCGGTTTTCTTTGCCTGAAGATTGGAAACGGGATGATCTTGGCCTGGTGCTTGATTTGGGTAAGCTGCATCTGGTGGGCGAAGTGTGGCTGAACGGGAAGAATCTCGGCATCCTGTGGACGTCGCCCTACCGCGTGGATATTTCAGAGGTGGCCCGGCCAGGCGGCAATGAGCTTGTGGTACGGGTGGCGAATGATTGGTCGAACCGATTGGCAGGCGACGCCCAGCGTCCCGATTTAGGGCGGTTTACCAGCACCAATATGCCGTATGCCATTTCGTGGAAGGTGTCCTGGAAAGACGCACCTCTTTTGCCGAGCGGACTTTTGGGACCGGTGCGTGTGATTCCGGTGCGGCGTGTTTCGCTCGAGTGACAAACCTTTGGTAACGTAGGTCCGTCAGGTTTTTCAATTGGTACACAAGAAATCGGACTGGGGCGTTTGTGGTACCCGCTGAGATCGGATAAAGAGTCCAGCGTTCGTCAATCAAACGCGAACTCGAGAATCTTCCTGTGAGGAGATTGAATATGAAGCGAACACCCCAAAAAACACCCGCACACAGTGGAAAGTCTTTCTGGCTTTTCGTGCTGGTTGGGCTGGTATTCTGGACGTCCTCCGACACTTTTGTATTGGCCGGCTCAGCTGATGCCACGGAGGCCGCTACCGAAAACGCCTGCACCAACGGTTCGTTTGAAATCCTGGGCGTGAACGGCTTTCCTGTGGATTGGGGCCCGGTGGGACGGCAGGTCAGTGTCTCCGAAGATGCCCATTCCGGCCAGCGCTCCCTGCAGATGGTTCGCACGGCCGAAACCGTCACGTCCGAAACCGGCCTTAATCGCACACGGTTGATTACGGAGCTGAAGGGCGGCGTCGATTTCTGGTACAAGGCAATTTCGGCATCGCCGGGCACAAAGCTGAACATCTACGTGATTCCGATCAATGAAGAGGGCGTAGAACGGACCGGTTCACCGCGGGCAACATTCACCGTCCCAGAAGATCACATCGGCGATGGTCAGTGGCACCATGCCCGGCTGAAATACGATTACACCGACAATCCGAAGGTGAAAAGCGTCCACTTTGCCGCGCGGATTGTCGGCACCACTGGGGAACTGCTGTTGGATGATTTTCAGTACATCTCTCGAGTCGGTCCTGTCCCATTGATTAAAAAGCTCATGCTGGAAGAAGACACCAAGCAGCCCGGTCGGTCAGGCAAAGTGCGGGTCCTTCTCACCAATGCCGGTGATGAACCGGCCAGGGATGTGCATCTGGTCGTGCAGACGGCCGGAGCGGTGAAAGGGCCAGCGGCGGAACTACAACTGCCTTTATTGGCTCCTGAAGAGATCAAGGCCCTGTATTTTCCCCTCCCGATGATCCGCCAACAAGCGGTGACGATCACGGCCACGGCAAAGTGCGGCGAACTGAGCGATACCCGGCGATTGGAGCTTAGGCCAGCCTTGCGGGTGCGGAGTTTTGGACCAGCGGAACCGGTTGTGGTCCAGGGCCAGGCGGCTGTGCTGGAATGTGAACTGGAAAACACCGGCCAGGTAATCCTCAGCGGCATCACGGTGACGTTT
>Ga0209227_1003526_pt1 | contig 10385 bp, 9 predicted proteins | sample YNPBryantNP2012_FD_185815 | JGI IMG/M metagenome (GOLD analysis project Ga0209227, IMG submission 185815) | Anoxygenic and chlorotrophic microbial mat microbial communities from Yellowstone National Park, USA - YNP Bryant NP 2012 (SPAdes)... ...
TTTTAAGAATTGGCAGATAGCGATTAATTTTTTCCGATGGATTTTGTTGTTGATACAAATCTAAGATGTCAAGTATAAGTTTTTTTGAAAGGTTATTATTTTTTAAAAACACAGGCCCTCAACTAAAAAATTTATATAGTTGTTTTTTACTTTTTTATATCTCCACTCACATTCTTTAAGATGTAAGGGAAAATTCTTTCTTATTCCCTTAAACTTTAAGGGAATCTTTGCTTACAAAATGACCAAAAGTTGTCAATACCGTTTATATGATGCCCTCTTCCATCAGTCCATACACCTTTTTTATGATTTAATCTTATGTGTCTTCCGTATCCAACATCAACCAAACCACTATATCCTTTCCAAAAGTCAGTAACAACGGTTGAGTCTTTATCTATTTTACCAAGAATTATCTTTTGTAATATCTTCTTTTTACAATTAGGGACTATTTCTGTATAAACCTTGTTGTCTCTTTCATAAATTCCAAAAACTGGCTTTTTATCTGTTCCTCGACCACGTTTTCTTGTGATACCTCTTCTTCTTTTTCCACCAAAATATGATTCATCAAGCTCAACTGTCCCTTTAATAATTCTTTTGAACTCTTCTTGTTGTTTATGGTATATTAATAATCGGAAAAGATTAAAATAACGGTTAACAGTATTTCTATTTACATTTACTATAAGACTTGTTTTTGTAGCATCAATATCGATAATGAAACATTTAATAATTTTTTTAATTTTATAATCACTTAATTTGGCTTGATTTAACAAGCAGTATTTTAACTAGTATAGCAGATGCTATTCTAGTCTAGTGCCTTAAGTAATTGGAATTAAGTCTTTTGCTTTATTATCAGAAACTATTTTAGCAAAAACTTTACCACAGAGCGCGATAGAATAGCAAATACTGGTTGTTTTGTTGTTCCAAAACCTCGTTTGCTTTCTTTTTCTTCTTCTTTTTCTTTTAAAAGTTGTTGTTTTCTTTTGTTTTTCTTTTGTCCTCCTAAATATGTTTCATCAATCTCAACTATTCCTTCAAAGATCTTAGGAATGTCTTTGGCCATAACTTTTCTTATTATTTCTAAAGCTTTTAAAACTTTGTATTTTTTTATCTTTGTTTCTTCAATTATTAACATTTATTGACTGACATCTCAAAAACCATTTTAAAAGCTTGTTACATATATATCAATAGCTGGATTTTTTAGACATTAGAGACATTAGCTGGTTATATACCTGATCTATTTTATCTTTTACGCCACTAAAAAAGCCGATTATTTTTTCGTATTCTTCTGGCTCCATTGTGTCTTTTCTACTCTCCAGAATAGTTAATACTTGAGAGCTGGATAACGGGGTTTGATATCTCAGGTGTTCGTAAGCGTCTCTTATCATTCTTCGCGGATTCAATAACTTCTCTCTGAGTGCTTTGTTATATTCCTCCATATTAACTTTCCAGCAATAACCTGACGGCCTCAACCAATACTCGATTGCACCTTTACCGTAGCCATCTTTGATTGTTACACGGCTTATTTCTGATGTTTTGGGGTCGTATTCAATTTTTGGACTTTTCCTTCTAGCGTCTGCAATTCTATATCTCTCTAAAATCTGTTGAGCTTGTGCTTCATTGATATCTCCACGCTCCTTAAAATGAGCGACTACTTCCTTTATTTCCTGCGGAGAGGGAAAAAATGTGTCAACTTTATCATCGTAAGCATAAAAAGCAAACTCCGGATCTTCACTTCCTAAATTATATCTGTTACCTCTAAAATGAGCCCATATACCATTTTCTGCAATTACAAACTTTTCTTGCTCATAAGGTCCCTGCACTTGTATTTCAATAAGAGGTAAATTTAATCTTGCGGCATGTTCTCTCATTTTTTGAGCAATAACAGAATCTGTTGGTTGACCGTTTTTATCTACTTTGATGAAAAAGCCTACAAGCCTGACCGTTTTGCCAGTTTCTGATTTGGCAAAAGCAACCACTTCGTTATAGATTCCAGGAGAAGTAGATTTAAGCAACTGCTCACCCGTAAGTCGAGGTCGATTTTGGGCTTGTCTTTTCAAAAATTCTTTACTCGAACTATGAGAACCGGCATCGGTGGGAGAAGTTATAACAATATTTTCTTCTGGAGCTTCAACTATAATTCCTCCCGGTCCCCAAGTTCCGGTATGGTCTTGATCTATCAAGGACATACTTAAAGACACCCTTTCTACTAGTCGTTCGGGTTGTTCAAATAAATTTATGGACTGATCTCCTTCTCTTTTATCAACTTTGTATGCACCAGACAATTGTGCTGAAATTGCAACAAATGGTTGCGAAGCGGTTGCAAAAGGATTAAAGGCATGCACTAAATACCGGAAGTTTTTCGGATTATGTTCTTTGGGATCTGTTACTCCCCCCCAAATTTTTATTGGTGGCTCTTCTTCAGAAGCGGGTTTTTCCCTTTCAAAATTCATTGATGGTTTTTGTTCAAATTGGTCAAACATAGTATAATTTATTTAAATCTTCATTTCTATTTTATCAAATTCTTAATTTTTATGCAAGTTTATCAAATTCTTAATTTTTAGGGCAATTTCAAATTTTATCCACCAAATTTAGTAATTTCTCAATTTGTTAATCAATGGTTAAGTCCCTATTATTATAACGCCAAACATATTCAGCTAAATATAAAGGTAGTTTTCTCTTCTTATTCCTCCTCTTGACGCTAACTGTCTTTTTAGGAAACCAAAGAAACCTTCTAAACTTCAAGTTGATTGACAAGAGCTATGTCTATCAATAATACTCAACTCCAAAGAAATTTATTTGGCGACCTTTCTTTATGGTTTTTGTTGCTATCAAATCTTGCAACGGTTTTCTTTGCGACAAAAGAAAATTGGAATTTATTAACCATAATGTGGATTTATTGGTTCCAAAGTATAACTATTGGGTTTTTTAATTTTATTCGGATACTGCAGTTAAAAGAATTTTCAACCGAAGGATTTAAAATAAATGATAAACCTGTTCAACCAACAAAGAGTACAAAAATTTTTACCGCCTTTTTCTTTTTACTTCATTACGGATTATTTCACTTCGGTTATATGACGTTCCTCTTAATAGGAATATTGACTAAAGCATACGGAAACCTTCCAAATTTTGCTGATTTGATATATGTTTTTCTAACATCTTTGCTCTTTTTTATAAACCACCTTTTTTCTTATGTTTATAACAGACCAAAAGATACAAAAAAGCAAAATATTGGCGTGTTGATGTTTTATCCTTACGCGCGGATAATTCCAATGCACATAACAATAAGCCTGGCAGCATTTTTAGGCTTCGGGGCTTTGCCTTTATTCCTTTTACTTAAAACTTTTGCCGATTGTATAATGCATATCGTAGAACATAACGTACTTCGGAAAGGCGAATTGCGAGAACCATAAGAGTTAGGCGACGCACTGACTTCGCTGGTACGAAAAATTGCGATTGTGGAATTTTCGAAAATCAATTTTCGGATATTCGTCAAAAAAGTTCGGATTTCGTCCAATAAACATCACCGAGTCTAATCGGTTTTATTCAAGTCTGAATAAGTCTAAGTTAGTTTTGTTAAGTTAGATGGAGTTGTCGAGTTTTACTCGATACCTAAAATAATTTTTTTAGTTAATAATTGACCAGATTAAAATTAGTAAAAACCACGATTCAGGCTGAAAAGTTTCAAGCTAATCAATTTTTTTAAAATTGCTCGAGGAGTTACTAAAATTAGACAAATTGCTAAATGTTAGGTTTTAAATCAAATCCGTAATCTATGGATCAAACACACTCTAAAACACGACTAAACTTGTTTTGGTTTCGTAGGGATTTAAGAATTTCAGACAATCAAGGACTATGGCAAGCCTGTCGTTATCCAGAAATTGAGGTTTGGCCAATTTTCATTATTGATCCTTACTTTTTCTATCAATGGCCAGATATAGGTAAGTTGAGGGTTAGGTTTATGCTAGAGTCTTTGCAGGAGCTAGACATGAACTTACAAAAATTGGGTTCACGTTTGTTTTTGTTGGAGGGTAATAGCCAAGAAATCTGGCAACGTATTTACCGTCAAGCCCAAGAACGGTTTGAACTCAGTGTCTATTTTAACCGAGATCGACAAATTAGTTATGGACAAACCCGTGATCAAATGGTGTTAACTTTGGCTAAACAGCATAACTGTAAAGTTTATATTGGCAGCTCTAATTTTTTACTACTCAATCCTACTGAGATGCCAAACTGGCGAAAACTATATTACGAGTATCAAGAGCAACCCTGCTTCCCTACTCCCAAAGTCATTCGTACTAACTCCGCTATGGCCGAGGAATTTTGGTCTAAAGCGGGTATCAAGCGCCTGAGTTTGGCAGAATTTCAGGAAAAGTATAAGTCGTTTGTGAGCCTAAAAAGTCCGTTATTTACTGGTGGGACTAGTCAAGCGGAACTAACCTTAAACAGCTTTCTTAACCATCGGTTTGTTGGCTATCATTGGAAGCTATCTCGACCAGAAGCAGCCTATTTAGGAGCTACTTCTCACTTGTCGCCACATATTATGTGGGGTACCCTATCGGTTAGGCAAATTTATCAAAAAGCCTACCAAAAAATTCAGCTATTAAAAGCCCAACAAAAACTCAAATTAAGTTTGAGTTTACAAAGTTTTTTAGACAGACTTCGATGGCGGGAAAGTTTTACTCAGCGATTGTATTTCTATCCTCACTATGCAGACCAAAACTGGTATTCTGAGTTTGACCAATATTATAATTGGAATTTAACGGCTCAACAAGCCGAGTACTATGAAAAATGGAAACAAGGAGAAACTGGCTTTTTGTTAATCGATGCGGCGATGAAACAACTTCAAGCCGTAGGCTGGTTAAATTTTCGCTTGCGGGCTATGTGTGCTACTTTTCTGTGTATCAATTGCGGTGTTAGTTGGCACTGGGGAGCTCGACACTTTATGAACACTTTAGTTGACGGTGACATCGCCATAGATAGTTGGCAATGGCAAATGCAAGCTGGAATTACTAACCCTTTACAACTAACTTTTCGCATTTATGATCCAGACAAAAACTTGTTAGAAAAAGATCCACAGTGTGCGTTTGTGAAGCGTTGGTTGCCAGAAATTAGCCAATTAGAAGCGAAAGCTATTCAAAACTATTGTCTAAACCACCTTAGACCACCAAAAATGCTAAATTTTCAAGAAACTAAGCGGACTCATGGTAAAATTATTGCTGATTTACGCAAACAAGTGCGTGCTAGATTAATACAAGAAAATAGCTTAGCTACCGAACTGGCCTTAACCCAGAAAACCGTAGTAGAGAAATACTATCAAAAGCAACAAAAACGCTACTTAGAAAGCCAAACTCAAAGCTTATTTGACGATTTCAGAGAAGGAAATGAGTAAAACTATTACTAGTAATAGAACCAAACTTAGTCATAATTTATCAATCCATAGACCTCTTGACAAAGATTTGCTTTTTAAAAACCTAGACAGGAATCTAGTTTCGTTTTTACGAACTTCTTTTTCGCTCGAGACTAAGCTGTTTTTTACTTTTTAATCTTAAAAATAAGACAATCGTTTTTCATGCCCGCACTAAAAGATTATTGGCTATTAGTTTTAGAAGATCTGAAAACTAAATTAACTCCAAGCCAGTTTAAAACTTGGTTTGCTTTGTCTGAATTTGTAGAAATGCAAGAAAGTGGTCGTAAAATTGTCATTACTGTACCCTCAGACTTTCATAAACAGTATATCGATCGTCGGTTTCGTAAAGAATTATTAGAATCGGTAGCCAAGTATTATCCTCAGGTAATTCACATAGTTTATAAAATAGTTAAACCTCCTGAAACAGAACAAAAAATTCAACAGTCACTGACTTTAGAACCAGCTGCTGATGCGACCAATGACAAATCTATTGAAGACAATTCTGAACCCGAAAAGATTTCCACTTATTTACCTAAAAAAAGTCTAAACAATCTCAATCCTAAATATACGTTTGAAAATTTTGTGGTTACTCGCAGTAACGAGCTAGCAGCTGGGGTAGCTAACGCCATTATTGCCGAGATGGGAAAACTATACAATCCCTTATTTATCCACTCTAAAGTGGGTTTAGGCAAAACTCATTTACTTCAAGCTATTGGCAATAAGACCTTGGAAGTGAAACCCAATTACAATATCAAATATATTCCGGCCGAAACTTTTATTAACCAGTGGATTATTAGTTTACAGAAAAAAGAAACCAACTATTTTCGTGAGTATTACAACTCTATTGATTTATTACTAATTGACGACATTCAATTTTTTGCTGGTAAAGAAAGCACTCAGGAAGTCTTTTTCCATATTTTTAACTACCTACACCAAAACAACAAGCAAATTGTACTTACTTCAGATAAACCCCCACAAGAGCTGATAGGTATACCTGAAAGGTTGGTTTCCAGATTTAATTCAGGTATGGTGGTGGATATCTTTCCCCCAGAATTGGAAGATCGTTTGTCGATACTAAGGGACAAGGTAGCTAGGTTGAATTTACTTTTGGATGACCAAAAAATTTTCAAAATTGCTCAAGCTATCAACACTAATATTCGCGATCTAGAAGGCGTGTTGAACAAAATTCAAGCCAGAATTAGACTAATGCCTCACCTGGAGTTTACTGACCAAGAGCTGGAGTCACTACTTTCGGTCTACCAAGGACAGATATCTAATCCAGATTTACTAACTAAATCTATTGATACGGTCACACCAGAAACTATTCTACAAACGGTATGTCGTCTGTTTTCGATAGATAAGAGCGATCTTTTAGGTTCTAGTCGGGAAAAAAACGTAGCCTTAGCCAGACAAATAGCTTTTTGGTTATGTAAGCACGAATTAGACTTAAGCTATCCCGTAATTGGTAAACTTTTTGGTGGACGTAACCACACCACTGTCATGCATGGTTATAACAAAATTCAAGAGTTACTTCAAAATGACCATAAAATCAAAGACAAAATTATTTTGGCTAAAAAAATTTTAAGTAAACAATGTTAAACCATTAATTTATAGTTTTATGCTCGACTTCTCAGACATCAAAATCGGTTCAGTAATAATCTTTAACAACCAACCTTGCGTGGTTACGAAGTGCGAATTCTTAAGAATGCAACAACGCAAACCAGTGAAAAAGTGTGTGCTGAAAAATTTAGTGACGAACAATAACATAGAGTATAATTTTAAGAGTGGAGAATCAGTGGAAGAAGCAGACTTGCGCAAAGTACCAGCCACTTTTATGTATATAAGCGGTGACACAGTTAGCTTTATGCTGACCGATACTTTTGAAACTATCGAACTCCCTCTAGAAATGCTAGGTGGCAAGGAAGGCTATTTAAAAGATGGTTTAGAGGTGAATATTTTATACTTTAGTGATCGACCAATTGCTGTGGAGTTACCAGTAAAAATTAGCTTTTTAGTGACTAACACTGCCGAAGTGGTAGATAAGGGTAATACTTCTGGGAACGTTTATAAAGACGCACTCTTGGAAACTGGCATAACCGTAAAAGTCCCCACATTCATCAAAACCGGAGACCGGGTGATTTTTAATACTGTCGAAGATGAATATGTATCAAGAGATACTGGTAAGGAATAGTCGGCTGTTATAAATTAACTCATGAGAAAAGGTAACTAAAATGCAAAATTTTCTTGATTACCAAAACTCCTAATCTAGGATTTTTCTTTAAAAGATTTTGGAATTCAATTTTCTTGACTGGTTTGTGTGATTCTTTTCCTCTTAAAATAGACAACAAACTTAAAAAAGCGAACTCTATTAAAACAATTACACCGAACTTGGTGACACTTGAAATTTGTCTTTAATTAAACAAAAAACGATTTTAATCAGAACTAGTTTTTTCACCCACCTGCTGGCAGACTAAAACAGAAGCTAAAACAGATCTATAGTTAACTAAATTCGAAGAAAACTATGTTCAAGCAAAGGCTGCTAGCCCTAAGCAAAAACTTTTTTAGCCATCAAAAAAACTAGCCAAAAACCTTTATTCGCGTTGGCAAGCAAAACCAAACGCTAACCATACGAACGAAACCAGTATTTAGAGCTTTGTGGAAACTCTAGTTAGTCTAGTGTAGACTAAGCACATCGGTTAGATAAAACTACCAGCTTGGTAAATCAGTCAGAATCAATTGGCTATTTTATGCAAATCGAGAGTCAGACTTGTTTTTGACTAAAATACTGTTGATACAAATAATAGCCAAACAAAATTAAAGACCAGGTTAGAGGTATTTGTACAGTGCTGATAATAATTTTATTTACAGTGACCAAATTGTTCAGCTCGCCATTAAAGAATATACTCCAAACATTACCTATAATTGGCAAAGCATAACCAATAATCATCAAAATACTCAAAATCACAGCATTATTTTTGCTAATTTTTGGCAAAACTACAATCACTAAGAACAAAGTTCCAATAAAACTATTGATTATGATTAGTAAAATTTTAATATACAGATCAACCATTCGAACTACTGGGCTGACTTCGAGTTGCCGGTTAGTAACCAATTCTCCTTGGATTAAATAATTAGCTATTACCGGACTATCATACACGACAGCTGGAAAAAAGAGGGTTATGAATTGGATAGTTGACCAACAAAAAACAATTAGAAAATAAAAACCAAACAAAAGTTGTTTGAGTTGCTCTGGATGATAACGCTCAATTAAACTAGGCTTGGGTGGCTGGGAAGTATTTGACGGAAACATAGCCATAATTTTACTTTTTATCAAACCTACCTAGTAAACTACTGATTTTATGTTGACCCTACTAATTTTGCCAAGAAAAGGTTTGTATCAATTAACCATTTGTAGACAGTGTGGCTATATTTTTGACTGTCCGAATTGTGACGCCAATCTAATTACCTATCGTCAAGTAGCTAACACCTTAGAGTTATTTTGCAACCAATGTCAAACCTTCTTTAACTATCCCGATCAGTGTCCGCAATGTAATTCTAAAAATTTGTCTTCAAAATATGGCGGAATTGAGGAACTGGTAGAAAATTTAGCAACCTTGGGGAAATCAGTGTATCGTTTCGATAAAATTAAAACTCCATTATCCATTAGCTCTCCGAAAACCATTTTTCAACAGTTGCAAATTAGTTATTTTGTAACTACCAGGCTGTTTGACCCAACTATTGCCTACGACGAATTTGACCGTATTGTGTTTGTCAGCGCCGAAAACTTGCTCGCTAACCCAGACTATTTAACAACCGAAGAAGTGGCTAAAAATCTAGCCGAAGTTTTACTTAGAGTTAGAGATACAACCGAAATTATTTTTGACACGGCTAACGCTAACCTAGCTTTGATTCAAAATTTATTGGTAGCTAACACTAATTTGGGTACACCTGCTGGGATTAAACGTTGGTATTTTGATTTTTTACAACACGAATCTAACCACCGCCGACAATTTGGCTTTCCCCCTTTTAAAAATTTGCTTTTGCTAACTACCCAAGAAAAAAAACCCGAGCAAGCAGAAACTAAACTGCAGCAGTTAGCCGTAGAATTGAGTAAATACCTATCTCAGTTTCCTGAAGTAGAAGTCTCCAAACCCTACCCTGCTAGATTTTTCAAAAGAAAGAATTTTTATTCCTACCACTTGCTGATAAAATATCCCAGACAATATTCCCGATTTGCCCAATTTAGAGACCTAATTCTAAACCTCAGCCAAACTTATAGAGTACAAGTGCGCTTAAACCCTAGGCATTTGTTTTGAAATAAGGTTAATGAATACTTTGTGTGGTAAAAAAACAAACAAGAGACATTCTTTAACATTGAAAAGATGGTGTCACATTCCAACATTTTGCAATATTTTGTCATTTTAACCACAACATGGCTTAATGTGTTTGTACGAGCATTTGCCGCAATTTTGGGATAAAATTAAAAAGCAAAAAACTAAAACTATATTTAACCAACTAACCTTCACTCTTAGTAAAAAAATCGATAATTTTTTGAATTCTAGCTTAGACAAGTAAGAAAAGCTCAACTAAACTTAGGTCACCCTGCTATTGTCTAACTTGTCTCCTTCAAAAGGAGAACAAGCTATTTTTGGAAGAGAGTTTGTAGATGTTCGATAGATAAACGTAAACCTAAGAAATTGGGTTTTAATACCACGCCAAAGTAAACTGTCTATTGACAACAAAATTGTATAAGTTTTTGTAACTAGTTACGTTTAATCACTATTAAAATTAAATCTATACGTACTAACAACTAGATTATAGTCTCTACCAAGTTTTTCTTGCACTTTAGAGTCAAAGTTAACTACTTGCTCGTTCCAAGCATCATCCCATTCATCAGTTTCTCTCACTGTTGTCAAAGCTTCAGGGATTTTTAAACCGGTTTTTTGAGCTATTGTTCCTACCAATTTGATAGGGTTAAAAT
>Ga0209227_1003527_pt1 | contig 10384 bp, 7 predicted proteins | sample YNPBryantNP2012_FD_185815 | JGI IMG/M metagenome (GOLD analysis project Ga0209227, IMG submission 185815) | Anoxygenic and chlorotrophic microbial mat microbial communities from Yellowstone National Park, USA - YNP Bryant NP 2012 (SPAdes)... ...
TCTCCTGGGCCGTCCGCATCTGGCGGCGGATGACCTCCTGGGCGCGGGCGAGGGTCTGGGCCTTCACCTCGAAGAGCTGGCGCCGTGCCCGCTCCTCCTCCGACGTGTCCACGAAGATCCCGCAGTACCAGCCCTCGTTCTCGATCTTGAACAGGCACGCCCGGTAATGGAAATCCCGCCCCGGAAGGCTTCCCCGGATGGAAAGCTCCCCGCCCCCGGCGATGGCGCGGTCGAAACAATCCGAGCCCAGGACCTCCTGGACGGGCCGACCGCTGAGATCCCCCTCCCCGGCGTGGAACATCCTCCGGAACGACGGATTCGCGAACCGGATCCGGGCCCGATCGTCCACCAGGACCACGCCGTTGGGCGAGTGCTGGAGGATGGAGCCCACCAGCTTCGATTCCTCCGGCATGACCGGTTCCCTACCGGGCATGTTCCGCCCCCCGGATCCCCTCGACCACCTTCCGGCGGAAGACGGCCTCGGCCTCGTCGGGGTTGGCGCTGGTGAGGTCCTCCCCGTCCACGCGCCAGTTCACGCCCTCGCCGCACCGCTCCATGCAGAACGCCCCCTCGAGGACGACCCGTTCCTCCAGACCATGCTCCTTCAGCAGCCGGGCGAACCGCCTGAGGATCTCTCGCGACCCCCGGACGTGGCAGGAGCTCCCCACGCAGACGGTCACGCGGACGGGCCCCCGGCCCTCCCCGCCGGACCGGCTACCGGGATCTCCCCCCGGCGACCTCCCGGGCGGCCTTGGTTCGCCTTCTCCGGGCATCTTCTTCGACGTCCTCGAACGCGAGGGCCCCGACGGGGCAGGCGGCCACGCAGGCCGGGCCCTCCCCCCGCGCCCTCCGCTCCTGGCACAGATCGCACTTGAGCACGCCCCTTCGCCCCTTCCCCAGCCGGATCACGCCGAAGGGGCAGGCCTCCACGCAGAACCCGCAGCCGATGCACCGTTCCGGGTCGGCCAGGACGGGCGCCTCCTCCCCGGCCCGCCCGAGGGCCCCCGAGGGACACACCCGCACGCAGGGGGCGTCCGCGCAGTGGCGGCACTGGAGCGGCACGGCCGCGGACCCGGCGGCGACGAGATAGATCCGCGGCCGGGCTCCCCGGGCGACGGCCTCGGTCAGGTCCCCGGCGCCGGAATGGGCCAGCGCACAGGCGATCTCGCAGGACCGGCAGGCCAGGCACCTCTCCACCCTCGCGACGATGCGTTTCACGATCCGACCCCCTAACCGGCGGCGACCGGGACGGCCCCCTCCTTGATCGTCTTCGGGGCGTACGGCACCGGATACATGGGGGGCGGCAATCCCAGGGCCGCCCGTTTCCGGTCGATGTGGTCGATCATCAGGTGCGCGGCCTTCACCGCGTCCCGCTCGAAGGCCCACGTCGCCCCGAAGAACTTCTCGAACGTCTTCGTCAGCAGGGCCTCCACCGCCGGCGACCCCTGGACCGGCAGCGGCGGGTTGACCACGGTGAAGATCCCGCTGGCCACGACGTACATCCCGATGGCGATGGCCTTCTCGCTCATCCACTCGGGCGCCGCCCCGGCCACCGGGAGCTTGTCGAAGGAATCGCCGATCCCCCCCTCCTTCACCATCTCGCTGCAGGCGGTCAGGATCCGCGAGTTGTCCACGCAGGATCCGACGTGGAGGACCGGCGGGATCCCCACGGCCTCGCAGATCTCCTGGAGCCCCCGGCCGGCGTGCCGCTTCGCCGCCTCGGGAGTCAGGAACCCCGCCTTCCCGCAGGCGATGGCGCTGCACCCCGTCTGGACGACCAGGACGTCGTTCCGGATCAGCTCCCGGACCAGCTCCAGGTGGTACCGGTCCTGGGTGTACTTCGGGTTGTTGCAGCCGACGACCCCCGCGACGCCCCGGAGCCGCCCGGTCAGGATCCCGTCGTTGAGCGGCCGATAGCTGGGCCGGTAGCGCCCCCCCAGCATCGTGAAGACGTTCTCCGTGGTGAAGCCCGCGACCAGCCGTTCCTGCCGGTCGGGGATGCGCACGCGATCGCGGACCCGGTTCGGGAAGTTCTCGATGGCCAGCCGAACGATCTTCTTGGCCGTCTCGACCGCCTCCTCCTCGTGGAACTCGATGTGGGTCGCCCCCGCAAACTTCGCCTTGGGGCTGGTGGAGACGACCTTCGTGTGGAAGCACTTCTGCAGCTCGACCAGCGAGGGCCAGACGCACTGCACGTCCACGAGCATCACCTCGACGGCCCCCGTCAGGATCGCCAGCTCCTGCTGGAGGTAGTTCCCGGCGATCGGGATGCCGTGGCGCATGAGGATCTCGTTGGCCGTGCAGCAGATCCCGGCCAGGTTGATCCCGCTGGCCCCCTTGGCCTTCGCCTCGGCAAGCAGCCCGGGATCCCGCGAGACCGCCACCATGACGTCGGAGAGGGTGGGCTCGTGGCCGTGCACCACGATGTTGACCTGGTCCTCCTTGAGGACGCCGAGGTTGACCCGGGAACGAAGCCACTGGGGCTCCCCGAACAGGACGTCCGAGACGTCCGTGGCGATCATGGACCCGCCCCAGCCGTCGGCGAGGGCCACGCGCACGGCGGTCATCAGGAGATGTTCGGCGTCGTTGTCCACGCCCACATGGGTGGCGTGCATCCCCGTGACGACCTCCCGGTCCACGGCGCGCGGAGAGGCCCCCCGGGCCGCCCAGTTCTTCTGCTGCCGCTCCGGGGCGCGCCGCAGATTGAGGAGCGTCCCCTCCGGCTTCCCGAACTCGCCCTGGAGGAGCCGGGCGAGATCCCGTGCGACGTCCGCGTCCGGCCGGTCCCGGTGGGGGATGCCGTATTCCTCCGCCAGGCGGCGCAGCTTGGCCGTCCCGCGGACCTTGTAGGCGTCCGACTTCCCCTCCGCGGCCAGGAGAAGGGCATGGACGATCTCGCGGCCGTGGTCGGAGTGGGCGGAAACCCCGGCGCAGATCTGACGGAGCAGGCCGCGGGCGACGATGACGTCGGCGGTCGCCCCGCAGACCCCCTCCTTCGGTCCCTCGCCGAAGGGATCGATGCGGCAGGGCCCCATCACGCAGTGCCGGCAGCAGATCCCCATCTTCCCGAAGCCGCACTGCGGCTCCTGCGACTCGAGCCGGTCCCAGGCGATGGAGATCCCCTCCCGGCCGGCGCGCCCGATCATCTCCAGCGACGCCGGATCGACGGAACGTTCCTTGTCTTCGGCCATGAAAGGCTCCTCGAAGGTCGTGCCCGTTTAACCCCCCGCCCCCTCGCCCGCCCCGGCCAGCGCCCCTTCCAGGGCCCGGCCGACCCGGTCCACCGCGTCCCGGAAGGGGGAGTCGCCGGCGTCCACCGGCCGCCCTTGCAGGTCGGCCCGCGCCAGCGCGGCGCTGTACGGCAGCACCCCCAGAAGGGGAATCCCCTCCAGGGCCGACCGCAGCACCTTCGTCTCCCCCGGCCCCCGGATCTTGTTCGCCACGGCCACCACGCGCCGGATCCCGATGTCCGCCCCCAGGGTCCGGATCCGGAGGGCCGTCTGGACGCTGCGGAGCCCCGGCTCGACGACGACGACCATCGCGTCCACGCCGCGGGCCGAGGCCCGTCCCAGATGCTCCAGTCCCGCCTCCATGTCCAGCACGACGTCCTCCGGGATCCTCAGGAGGAGGTGCTGCATCAGGGCCTTGAGGACCGCCCCTTCCGGGCACAGGCATCCCTTCCCGCCGGTCTCGACCGTCCCGAGCACCAGGAGCCGGACGCCGTCCGCCTCCACGGAATACTTCGCGGGGAGGTCGTCCACCTTCGGGTTCATCGTGAAGAACCCACCCCCCTCGCCGGCGCGCTCGCGGACGAGGTCCCGCATCCCGGCGATCGGGCGGGGGAGACGTCCGGGGGGCACCCCCAAGGCCGAAGGAAGGTTCCCGTCGGGATCCGCGTCCACGGCGATCACGGAACGGCCCATCGCGGCCCAGCGACGCGCCAGGACCGCCGCCAGCGTGGTCTTGCCTACGCCTCCCTTCCCGGCCACGGCGACTTTCATCGGATCGACCGGCGCCGCCCGTCCCGGCGCCGCCTTCTCCCCTTCAGGCCCGATCGGGCGCCGCCCCGGCCGGGCGAAGACCCGCGCGGGAAAACGACGGTCCCCGTGGCGCCAGAACGGCGACTCTGGAGTCGGCAGGGCCCCGCCCCGTCGGGGGATAGGTGCAGGTGGCCGGTATGCCCATATCCCGGTTGCCGATCCCAAGTCTTCCCGGGCACCACCCGGGGGTACGCCACGCGGATACAGTATAAGGCCCCCCGTTTCAGGGATCAAGATTACGGAACCCCCGCGATCGGGAACGGCTCGTTCCGGCCATCGGAGAGAATCCGTCCCCGCCTTGTGGCCCGGCCCCTGGGGGTGTATAATGTCCGCCACCTCATGAGCGGCAGCGACGGGAAGGTCGGCGCCGTGTTGGTGGCCGGCGGGGGCATCGCCGGCATGCAGGCCGCCCTCGACTTGGCCAATGCGGGGTACCGGGTCCATCTCGTCGAATCCCGAACGGCCATCGGCGGGCGCATGGCCCAGCTCGACAAGACCTTCCCCACCAACGACTGCGCCATGTGCACCATCTCCCCCCGCCTGGTGGAGGTGGGGACCCACCCCAACATCGAGATCCTCACGAACGCCGAGCTCGTGGCGCTCGAGGGAGAAGCCGGACGCTTCAGGGCCCGGGTCTCCCTCCGCCCGAAGTTCGTCGACCCGGACCGGTGCACCGGTTGCGGCCTCTGCGCGGAGAGGTGTCCCGTCCCGGTCAAGGACGACTACAACCAGCGCCTCTCCGAACGCCGGGCCATCTACAAGCTCTATCCGCAGGCGGTCCCGAACAAGTTCTCCATCGACCGGCTGGGGATCCCCCCCTGCTACGACGCCTGTCCCGTTCACGGCAATCCCAGCGGCTACGCGGCCCTCCTGGCGGCCGGCCGGTACCAGGAGGCCTACGACGCGGCCTCCGAGCGGAACCCCTTCCCTTCCATCTGCGGCCGGGTCTGCGTGCGCCACTGCGAACGCCGCTGCAACCGGGCGAACCTGGACGGGCCCGTGGCGCTGGCCTCCCTCAAGAGGTTCCTGGCGGACTGGAACGCGGAGCACGGGCGGAAAACATCCCCCGAGGAAAAGCGGGCCTCGATCCGCGAGAACGGCCGCAAGATCGCCGTGGTCGGGGCAGGACCGGCGGGCCTCACCGCCGCCCTCGAGCTGCGCCGGGCCGGATACTCGGTCGTCGTCTTCGATCGGCAGGCCCTCCCCGGCGGCATGATGCGCCTGGCCATCCCCGCCTACCGCCTCCCCGACGGCATCGTCCAGGCCGACATCCAGAACATCCTCGACTACGGCATCGAGCTGAGGCTGGGCCGGGCGGTGGCGGGCCCCGGGGACCTCGAGGCCCTGTTCCGGGAGGGCTTCGAGGCCGTCTTTCTCGGCGTGGGCGCCTGGACCTGCAGCCGCCTGCGGCTCCCGGGGGAGGACCTCCCCAACGTCTCCGGGGGCGTGGACTTCCTGCGCGACGTCCGGCTGGGAAAGAAGACCTCCGTCCGCGGCCGCGTCGTCGTGATCGGCGGCGGAAACGTGGCCGTCGACTGCGCCCGCACGGCGCGGCGGCTCGGGGCGAAATCCGTCGAGATGTTCTGCCTGGAAACCCGCGCCACCATGCCCGCCCACCCCTGGGAGGTCGAGGCGGCGCTGGAGGAGGGGGTCGTCCTCCACGACGGGCTGGCCCCCAAGCGCCTCCTCGAGCGCGACGGGCTCTTCGCGGGGCTGGAGACGCTCGACGTGGAGAGCGTGTCGTTCCGGGAGGGGAAACTCGACCTCAAGACCCGCCCGGGGACGGAGAAGACCTTCGCGGGGGACGAGCTGATCGTTGCCATCGGCCAGCGGCCCGAAACCGCGCCCTTCGCGGAGGGCGGGCGGATCCGCCTCACCCCCCGCGGCACCTTCGAGGTGGACCCGTCCACCCTCATGACGTCGTGGCCCGGCGTCTTCGCGGGCGGCGACGCCGTGCGCGGGGCGGCCAGCATCGTCGAGGCGGTGGCCGACGGGCGGCGTGCCGCCCGGGCCATCGATGCCCGCCTCCGCGGCGTCCCCCTGCCGCCGGAGCCGACCCCTTCGACGGTCGTCACCCTCTCGGCCGACGACCTCCGGGCCCGGAAGGAGAAACTCCGGCCCCGACAGGCGGTCCCCACGATCCCCCTCGACCGCCGCCTCGCCGGCTTCGACGAGGTGGAACTCGGCCTCCCCGAGGAACAGGCCCGGCAGGAGGCCCAGCGGTGCCTCTACTGCGCCGTCTGCTCCTTCTGCCGGCAGTGCGAGAAGGCCTGCGAGGCGAAGGCGATCCGCTTCGACGACGCCCCGTCCCTCCGGACGATCGAGGTCGGCGCGGTGATCCTGGCCCCCGGATTCGACCTCTACGACGCCGCGAAGAAGGGCGAGTACGGCTACCGGCGCTTCCCCAACGTCGTCACGGGACTGGACTACGAGCGGATCCTGAGCGCCTCGGGGCCCACCGGGGGGCACGTCCGGCGGCCCTCCGACGGCCGGGAGCCGAAACGGATCGCCTTTCTCCAGTGCGTGGGCTCGCGCGACGCGGAGAACCCGTGGTGCTCCTCCGTCTGCTGCATGGCCGCCACCAAGCAGGCGATCCTCACGCGGGAGCACCTCCCCGGCGCGTCCTGCACCGTCTTCGTCATGGACGTCCGGGCCTTCGGCAAGGGGTTCGAGGAGTACGTCGAGCGCGCCCAGACGAAGTACGGCGTCCGGTACGTCCACACCCGTCCCTCGCAGATCCGGCAGGATCCCCGCACCCGCGACCTTCTTTTCTCGTACACGGAGGACGGGAAGGTCTGGAAGGAGGAGGCCTTCGATCTCGTGGTGCTGTCGGCGGGCCTCCGCCCCTCGCCGGAGGCCGACCGCCTCGCCCGGGCCTGCGGGATCGAACGGACGCCCGGGGGGTTCGCCCGCTCGCTCCCCTTCCGGAAGGCCGCCTCCTCCCGGGAGGGGGTCTTCCTGGCCGGGGCGTTCGAGGAGCCGAAGGACATCCCCGAGAGCGTGACCCAGGGGAGCGCCGCCGCGGCCCTGGCGATGGAGCTCCTGGCGGACGTCCGGGGGACCCGCGTGAAGGAACGGACCTATCCCCCCGAGAAGGAGGTCGGCGCGGAGGCGGCCCGGGTGGGCGTCTTCGTCTGTCACTGCGGCTCCAACATCGGCGGCGTCATCGACTGCGAGAAGGTGGCGCGCGAGGCCGCGCGGCTGCCCGGCGTCGTCTTCGCCACCCACCTCCTGTACACCTGCTCCCCGGACGGCCTGAAGACCATCCGCGAGAAGATCGAGGAGCACCGTCTCAACCGCGTGGTGGTCGCCTCCTGCACCCCGCGCACCCATGAGGCCCTCTTCCAGACGACGATCCGGGAGGCGGGGCTGAACGCGTACCTCTTCGAGATGGCCAACATCCGCGACCAGTGCACGTGGGTGCACGCCCGCATGGGCGAGCGCACGGAACGGAAGGCCGCGGAGCTGGTCCGCATGGCGGTGGGCCGGGCGCGGACCCTGGAGCCCCTTCCCACCCAGACCTACGTCCCCAAGCGGCAGGCGCTGGTCGTGGGGGGCGGGCCGGCGGGAATGACCGCCGCCCTCTCGATCGCCCGGCAGGGATTCCCCGTCCACCTCGTGGAGAAGTCGGACCGCCTGGGGGGAAACCTGCGGCGGATCCGGACGACGCTCGAGAGGCCCCGCCCGGGGGACCTCCTGGCCTCGCTGGAGCGGGCCGTCCGGGAGGACTCCCGCATCGCCGTCCACCTCAACGCCACGGTCCAGGAGGTGAAGGGGTTCGTAGGGAACTTCTCCTCCCGGATCCGCACGGACTCGGGAACGCTCGAGGTCGAGCACGGCGCCGCGATCCTCGCCACCGGGGCCACCGAGCTCAAGCCCGCCGAGTACCTGTACGGGCAGAGCCCGCGCGTTCTCACCCAGCAGGAGTTCGAGGCGAAGCTCGAGGACGATCCGGCCTTCGCCGCCGGGCTCCGCGAGGTGGTCATGATCCAGTGCGTGGGCTCGCGGGAGCCCGACCGGACGGTCTGCTGCCGCGTGGGCTGCACGGAGGCCCTCAAGAACGCCCTGGCCCTCAAGCGCCGGAATCCCGACGCCCGGATCGCCATCCTCTACCGCGACCTGCGGGCGTACGGCTTCAAGGAGGAGGCCTACACCGAGGCCCGCCGCCAGGGGGTCCTCTTCTTCCGCTTCGCGCGCGAGGCCAAGCCCTCGGTCCGGGCGGTCGGGGACGGCCGGATCGAGGTCCGGGCCCGGGACCTTCACTCCGGCCTGGAGCTGGCGGCCGAGCCCGACGCGCTGGTCCTCTCCGCCGGCATGGTCACTTCCCCGGACCTCCGCGAGCTGGGCACCACGTTCAAGATCCCCGTGGCCCTCGACGGATTCTTCCTCGAGGCCCACATGAAGCTGCGGCCGGTGGACTTCGCCTCCGAGGGCTTCTTCCTGTGCGGGGCCTGCCACGGCCCCAAGTTCATCGACGAGAGCATCGCCCAGGCCCAGGCGGCGGCGGCCCGGGCCGTCTCGATCCTTTCCCGGCCGCTCCTGGAGGTCGGCGGGGTCGTGTCGCGCGTCGACCCGGACCGGTGCGCCGCGTGCCTCACGTGCGTGCGGACCTGCCCGTACGGCGTGCCCCGGATCAACGCGGACGGCGTGGCCGAGATCGAGGCCGCCATGTGCCACGGCTGCGGCGTCTGCGCCGCCGAGTGCCCCGCCAAGGCGATCGACCTGATGCACTACAAGGACCGCCAGATCGTGGCCAAGACGGATGCCCTGTTCGCGGAGGGGGGCGTGGCCGCGCCCGCCTGAACCATGAGCGATCCGGCCCGGACGGCGTTCGAGCCCCGCCTCGTGGCCTTCTGCTGCCACTACTGCGCCTTCGCGGCGGCGGACCTGGCGGGATCCCTGCGGATCCAGTACCCCCCGAACGTGCGGATCGTCCGCCTGCCGTGCACGGGGCGCGTGGACGTGATCCACCTGCTCAAGGCCCTCGAAGGCGGGGCCGACGGCGTCCTGGTCGCCGGCTGCCTGGAGGGCGACTGCCACTACCTGAAGGGAAACCTCCGGGCGAAGAAGCGGGTGGCCTACGCCCGGAAGCTCCTCGCCGAGGTCGGCGTGGAACCGGAGCGCCTCGAGATGTTCAACCTCTCGTCCGCCATGGGCGGGCGGTTCGCGGAGATCGTGACCGAGATGACCGACCGCGTCCGCCGGCTCGGCCCCAGCCCGCTCCGCCGGGGGGGCGATGGGGCGCCGGCGACGGGGAGCGCACCGCCATGAAGATCCTCGGGCCGGGCGGGACCGCCGTCGTGGACGGCGCCCTCGCCGGGGAGATCCGGCGCCGCTGCGGGGAGAATGTCTACCTCTGCGTCCAGTGCCGCACCTGCGCCGCCGGCTGCCCCACCCGCGCCTTCATGGACGGCTCTCCCGCCGAGCTCCTGCGGTACGCCCAGCTCGGACTGGCCGACAGCTGCCTGCAGGGAAACACGATCTGGTACTGCGCCTCCTGCCAGACCTGCACCACCCGCTGCCCCCAGGGGATCGACATCGCCCGGGCGATCGACGCCCTGCGGATCCTCGCCCAAGAGCGGACGGACCTGGAGGTGGACACGCGGGGGCAGAGGACCCTCAACCGCCTCTGGATGACGATGCTGAAGTACACCGGCCGGGCCTACGAGCTGGGACTCGTGGGCCTCCTGAACCTCCTGACGGGGCGGCCCTTCAAGGACTTCGGGCTCGGGATGCAGATGATCCTCCGAGGCAAGATCGCCCTGTTCCCCTCGGTGAGGCGGCCGCTCACCATGATGAGGCTGTTCAAGAACGCCCAGGAGCCTCCGCCGTGAAGATGGGCTACTATCCCGGCTGCTCCCTCCATTCCACGGGGATCGAGTACGGGCTCTCCCTGGCCCGGGTGGCGGAGGCCCTGGGGCTGGAGCTCGAGGAGGTCCGCCGGTGGGTCTGCTGCGGCTCCTCCCCCGCCCACCAGTCCGATGAAACCCTCTCGATCGCCCTGCCGGCGCTGAACCTGGCGATCCTTAGGGAGGAGAACCAGCTCGACGAGGTCTGCGTCCCCTGCGCCTCCTGCTTCTCGCGGCTCAAGTTCGCCCAGGCCCGCATGGAAGACGAGGCGGTGCGGAAGCGGATCGAGCGGATCCTCGAGCGCCCGTGGCCCGCCGGCGTGCGGGTTCTCCACGCGCTGGAAGTGGTGACGCAGCGGATCGGGCGGGACGCCGTCCGGGCCCGGGTGAAGCGGCCCCTGAAGGGGCTGAAGGTGGCCTGCTACTACGGCTGCCTGATGACCCGCCCCCCCAAGGTGACGGGACAGGCCGACCCGGAGAATCCCCTGGCCATGG
>Ga0209227_1003534_pt1 | contig 10368 bp, 8 predicted proteins | sample YNPBryantNP2012_FD_185815 | JGI IMG/M metagenome (GOLD analysis project Ga0209227, IMG submission 185815) | Anoxygenic and chlorotrophic microbial mat microbial communities from Yellowstone National Park, USA - YNP Bryant NP 2012 (SPAdes)... ...
CAGGCTGTCAGCCCAATAGCACTGACTTTTCGTGGCTTTAGCCTGTGGCGTAGGCTTTGGCCTGTGGCGTAGGCTTTAGCCTGCGAAAAAGTTTGCCTACGTCTTGTGTTTATTACGGCCGCTCTTTGCCCGACGGTGAACCGTCGGGCTCAATCTACAAAGCCCCTTTCAGGGGCTAAAAAAGCCCGAAGGGCTTCGTATGGCGGCAGTCCTTCTACGGCCAGGTCCACATCCGAGAAATCACGGTCAGCAGTATCTCCGGCCAGGGAACCGAAGAGCACCACCCGGCGAGCCCCGAACCGTTCTTTCAACAGAGCCGCGCACGCTTCGGCGGCCCGAAGTGCTTCCTCACGCCGTCCTTCGCGGGTCATCCTCACTCCCCAAATGATCCCGTCGCACCCGGTACAGAATTTCCTCCAGCATCCTCCGGTTCATCTGGATGAGGTCCGCCACCAGACCAATGAGACAGACCTGAAAGCCCACGATGGTCAGGATGGCGGCCAGGATGAGGGATTGGACGTGGCCGCTGCCCTGACTCTGCAAGTAAAAATAGAGAAACCGCAGGCCCAGGGCCAGTCCTCCGGCGATCAGCACGCCCCCCACCGTCGTGAAGACTCGCAGGGGGCGGTACATCGTGTAGAACCGGACAATGGTGACAGCGGAGAGAGCCAGGAACGAAGGGATGCTGCGGATAAGACGGGACGGTCGGGTCTGGGGGTTGGTGCGCACCGGGACGTAGACGACCCGCATTTTGCGCGCCCCGGCCTGGATGAGAGTCTCCAGGGTGTAGGTGTAGTCGCTGAGGACGGTGAGGCGCAGGGCGGCCTCGCGGCTGAGGGCACGGAAGCCGCTGGTGGCGTCGGGGATGGGGATGCCGGCGGCCCGTCCCACGACCCAACTGCCCCACTTCTGGAGCCACCGCTTGAGGGGGGAGAAGTGCTCCAGCGCGGCCACCCCCCGGTCACCCACCACGATGTCGGCCTGGCCGTCCACGATGGGCCGGACCAGCCGGGCGATGTCCTCCCCGCGGTACTGGTTATCGGCGTCGGTGTTGACGATGATGTCGGCGCCCAGGCGGAGCGCCGTCTCCAGGCCGGTGGAGAACGCTGCTGCCAGCCCCTGGTTCTGCTTCAGCCGGACGACGTGGTCGGCCCCCGCTTCCCGCGCCACCTCGGCGGTGCGGTCGGTAGAGCCGTCGTCCACCACCAGCACCTCTATCCGGTCCACCCCCGGCAGGGAACGGGGCAGGTCGCGCAGGGTCTGGGGGAGGGTGGCTTCTTCGTTGTAGGCGGGAATCTGGATGATGAGTTTCACAAGGGAATGAGCAATGACGAAATGACCAATGGTAATTACCTACCCTGAATCGTTTGCAGATAATGATAATGATAATGTAGCGTAGGCTTTAGCCTGCGAATACAGGCCTGGCGGCCTGCGCTACAGGGGCATGCCTTCGCCGCGTCTTTGATAGCGCTTGCCCGGGGGCTCCCCGGTAGGTAGTTACGACCAATGACAGAATTGCCAATGACGAAATGACCAATAGAGTGGTCCGTGGGGGATTCTACCACGAGGAGGGGGTTCTGTCAACGATAGTTGCAGGACAACTGCTCGCAGTTGTCCTGCAACGCGGCCAGGCCCGACGAAATTGGAACACACCCGGCGTAGAGCGCCTCCAGCCGGTCCACGTGCTGCTCCATGGTCATCGGCGGTCGGACGCCGGCGCGCAGGCGGGGGAGCAGGTCGGGCTCATCCAGCAACCGCTGCATCGCGGCGCGCAGCGCCCAAATCATCCTCCCCACCTTTGAGGGACTTGCCATGGAGGAACCAACGGTTCCAAAACTCTGGGCCGGCCCGGTTTTCGATCTTTTAGGAAAAGGTGTGCTCTCTTTAAACCTTGCAAACGGCCTTTCAAGGGATTAATATCTTTGTTTTTCACAAGTGCATACAAGACAGCGGCCCAATCATAGAAGAAGATGAGCGGGAAATCCGAAGCAGGTGCATTCTTTATGACCATCCACACCTTATTACGGGCTTTCAGTTGTTTCTTCAGAGGAGAGTCCTCTCCAAAACTGGCGCTGGTTAAATGTCGGACTACCGCCTGGGGGACGTATTGGCAGCGCCATCCTGCGATTTGAGCTCGCCACGCCAAATCCACATCTTCCAGATAAGCGAAGAAGCGTTCATCAAAGAGGCCAATTTCTTCCAGCATTTTCCGGCGATACAGAGCCGCACCAGCGGAAGCACCAAATACCTCACATTCCTCTCCCGCCTCAGTGATCGGCCGTCCTCGCAATCTGTCCCATGCAATCGCAGCCCGATCTATTGCGACCCCAGCGCTCTGGACAACATCTGGCTGGTGAGCAAACACCATCAGACTGGCGCAAGCACCAATTCGTGAGTCGCGTTCCATCGTGCTAACTAATGCTTCCAGCCACCCTGGTTCAGGAAAAGCATCATCGTTTAAAACACCAATATACGGGCTTTTAGACGTCCGAATACCCTGGTTGACAGCGGCTGTGAAACCCAGGTTTTGGTCGTTCACAATGATCTGTAACCAAGATTTACTCTTTAGCCTCCATATAGTCCCGTCGCGACTGCCATTAACAATCACTATAATTATAAAATCATGGCAGGTCTGTTGAGAGAGGGCATCTAAGCACTGGAGGAGACGCTCCTCACCGTTCCAGGTAGGAATTACCAATGTAACTTCGGGCATAATGGCGTTACACAGCCAGTACCTGGCAGTCTTCAAAGAATGCGCTATAAAATTTAGTGAAAAGCCTTACCAATCAAAGGCAAGTAAACGTGATGTTCTAAGGCGCGAATCTCCACCGTATAGGAAAGACTATAGGCAACACCCGTAACTGTTAGCGTATAGACACCAGATCCGGGCACCTCTGTAATGCCCGTGTTAGAGGTAAGAGGAACTTCGTTAAGATTAGCAGAGGTGCCACTCCATGCCCAACCCAGGTAGTAAGGGAGAGGGTAACCTGGAATCGCGAAAGAAGGCACAGCCTGGAGATGTCCGACAGGGGGCATCTCAGATACTGACAGGTTAGGTATTTCCGACTTTTTGGTAGATGTACCATTCTGCCGATTCACGACTAAATTATTCAGACCCTCTACAGTTTGATAAGGGGTCAGCGCATTTTTGTAGGCGTAACTGGAACCCTGACGAAGGTATATCTTGTTAGAGTTATACTTCAAGTCATTAATTGGCCCATTTGTCCGATCGTCGTCAAAAATCGGCAAGCCTTGATTGTTACTAATCACGCAACTGGAAAGCCATCCGAGCACATTTAATTGACGACCGTCATCAGGGGCTGCAAAAATCGCTGTTCCATAAGTCTGGCTTCCCACCTGGTTTTCAATAAACTGACAATTACTTGCTTGAATAGTAGAACCCTGTAAAAATAGGGCGCCACCATATTTGCCAGCTGTATTATTAGCAAAAGTAACCCCATTTACCTCTGCAATGGAGTTGTTAATTACAGCCATCCCTCCACCGGAGCTATTGTTTGCCCCTAAGGCGTCCGATGACGCTATGAGCGAATCCTTTACGGTTAAATATGCCAAATCTGCCAGAGTAGATCCTCCTACCCCAGTACCGGGGATATTATTTGTTTCTTGAACATCGGTGTTAAAGAAGATAACCCTTTCTATTATTGCCCGTGCACGATTTTCTTCCACTGTACCCAATTTTTGAACTCCATTAAGACCGTACATCCTGTTGGTATCCCCTGCAATATATAAGCCGCCACCAGATTGCCCTAAGATACCAGATGTCCCCATAACAATGGTATCTTTTATGGAGAGATAAGACGCTCTCCGGTTATATAACCCATCTGCAATTGTATCGTTTGACGTGGCTGAAATAGCGCCTCCAAACCCCTGCGCAACTCCTATTCCTGTCGCTTTATTATCCTGGAACAGTGAGTTGGATATATCAACCACAGCCCGATAGAGATTCACCCCTCCCCCTATCATGGCCTCGTTTCTAACGAAACGACTCCCATATATTATAGCAGTCGTCAGATCCTCGGTATGAAAAGCTCCGCCTTCGGTTGGTAAACCAAGCGTATAAGCTGGTATAGATTTATTTTCCGTAAAAACGGAATTCGCCACGATGATGAGGGAACCTTTGTCCCAATTGCCTATAGCATATACAGCGCCACCAACATAACCGGCCTGATTTCCAATAAATTCGGAATTATAAACCCTTACACTTGAGTTCCCAATATGTATGGCTCCCCCGGCAGCAGTGGGACTATGAAGTGGCAGGTTGGTACGATTATTTAAGAACCTGGAATTATACACACTTACATCGGCAGAGTCATTAGCAGCTAAGGCACCTCCGAAATTTTTTGCGGAATTTCCTTCCCAGATGCAATTCTCAAAGGTGGCCTCCGAACCCAAGGCTACCAGCACCGCGCCTCCACCTGTAGAGGTCTGTTCACCCTTATTATAGCGGAAAGCACAATTGACAAAACGGGCTTGGGCTCGTTGCATTGTGACTGCGCCAGCCCTACCGTCACTCATAGCAAGCCCATTGGCAAAAGTTAGGCCCTCAAAGATTACTAATCTACCTGAGGATTTATTGGTATTAATAAACGTTATAATCTCATTGCTGTTATCGCCGAATAACACTACCTCTTCGCCTTGCTTAGCGCGTATAGTGAAGCTTTTGCCCAAGTCGCTAATGACAAAACCGCCAGCAGGAGAGGGATAGATACCTCCTGAAATCTCTATAATACCACCCTCATCTACTCGGTAGATTGCTTCCTGTAGAGAAGCATCTTGGGGTACTTTTATGAAAGATGCGGTATCTTGTATAGATAGGCCAGATAGCAAATAACCCTCAAGAGGATATAGCCAGTTCATTAAGAAGATAGATGCTATGATTATAATCATTTTTCCAGCAAGGGTTTCTCTACACATTGAAAAAATCCTCCTCTCCAAAGGGTACAGGAATTTTTCTGATACGGGCCTCCCGCAAAAACCAGTGTATTGTTGGAATGATATAAAGATTTGCGTACGTATTTAATAAATCTGGCATACGATGTGACTCTCCTAATGCTCCTTTTATCAGTCCTTTGAAATAGAAGTAATCAAGCGCTCTAAGGTATAATGCATCAATCAGAGGATGGAAAAACCATTCGTAAAAACTTAGAAAGTGGAGCAAGTTGGTTTCTATGGAAACCATCTCAAAAGACCGCTTTTTCCCATTAGTCCAACCCCTTAGTAGGTACCAAGCAATAGCTCTTTTGTGCTCTTTTCTAATTAGCCAGCGAGCGACCTGCGGGTATTTCCGAATAAGCCACCAGGCCATCATTCCGGCCCGATATTGCCGTTCAGAAAAACTCCAAATAGTATGGTAGTGTGAGTGAGAGGCCACGCAGTCCGCAACATATATAATTTGCAACCCCAATCGTGTTAACCGATAAGCCAGTTCGACATCTTCAAAGGCTGCGTACGGGAAGGTTGTATCAAACCAACGGTCCAAACGCATCAAAAACTTTTTTTTCAGCGAAATATTAGCTGTATAGAAGTGGCGAAAATCGTACTTACAATTTGGCTGCATATAATAATAACTAAACTGCTGAGCCCCTATACCATCTATGTGCTTCATCAAAGTGTTTTGCGGCATTGCAGGATCCCATTGGATATGCCCCAGGATGGCTGTCTCTAATTCAGGATTAATCCGATGAGCGTTTAAATGAGCATGTAAAAAGCCAGGGGAAGGTAAAATGTCGTCTCCCACAAATAACAGAATTGGAGATTCAGCCATTTGAATGCCTACATTGCGGGCAGCTGCTGGCCCTTGATTGGTAGATAACCGCAGTATCTTAAGAGAAAAACGGCGAGGGGTAAAAGAAGTAAGGATTTGATATGTCGCGTCGTCGGAGCCATCATCAACCGCAATAATCTCAAAAGGGAAATCTAAATCTTGCTGCTCATAAGCAGATAAAACTCGCTTCAGTTCGCTCCCGCTGTTGTAGCAAGGCATTATAACACTTATCTCAGGCATTTTTGCCTCAGTGCTCTTATCTTTCGTTCTAAAACAGTTTCTCTGGAGGGTTTACCTACTGCCAAACGTTCCTGAATGAATGTCAGGTATTTTCCTCTTACAGGGTTATCTGGTTGTAGCATTTCTAAAGCTTGAGATAAATTTTCGTACAAGCGTTGTAGCAGCATAACAGCCAAAACTTGCTCACAATCAAAAGTATAAACTGAGTATAATAACTGCTCAACTCTGCGATCTAAAGGTTCCTGAGCGAACCATTTTGCATCATTAATATGATTGGGTAAATGTACAGCCAAACACCAGCAAATTTCAAATATCATGCCAGCCCTATCTTGTCGTATAGTATTCTTACTGTGAACGCGGTAACGCAAGAGCACCTCAGGGACAATCGCGACTGCGCTAACCGCACTGGCCCGAAGTAGGAAATCCCAGTCATGCGCATAGCGAAGCGGGATAAAACCTCCTATCTTTTCATAAAGCTCGTACCTAAAAACAAAGTTGGACGTTGTGGCAAAGAAATTTTCAGTGAGCAATGCGCCTCGCAAATCGCTGGCGGACCGAAAACTCCGGTCGCAGTATGGAAGCGGCCAGGGTTCCAGATCCCGATAGCCGTGTTTAATCCCAAGAGTTCGCTCCTTGGCGTCAATAACTTCTATATAAGAGCCAACCAACCCCACATCCCAGTTGTTTTCCAAGAAATCCACCAAGCGTTCTATGCGTTGTGGATAGTACATATCGTCTGAATTCAAAATTGCCAGATAAGCACCCTTTGCCTCTATCAAGCCCCGGTTAAGAGCTGCGTGTGCCCCCTGATGATCTTGCAAAATAACACGACATCGCGGATTGTTGATTTTGGCCAGAATTGAGTGGGTTCCGTCTGTGGATCCGTCATCTACTATAATCAGTTCCAGATCTCTCTCCGTTTGATTAAGAACACTTTGTATAGCTTTTTCAACAAATGAAGCATGGTTGTAAGAAGGGATAATAACTGAAACTTTAGGCATCCCTTACTCCCCTATTAAGACTTGCTTATATTTTTGAGCTACATTTCTGACATCAAACGCTGATACAATGGCTTGCCTGACTTGGATAGGGTCAGGCGGATTTTCTAACATTCTCTCAACCCCCCTGATTAACCCTTTTATATCGCCGATTCTTGATACTATCACCCCCCCTTGGGTCATTTGAAGTACCTCCCGGTTAGCACCTACATCGGTCACGACCACTGGTTTTCCCATTGCTTGAGCCTCCAAAACAACAAGAGGCATGCCTTCATATTCAGAGGGAAGTACCACAACATCAGAGATCGCAAGCACATCAGGGGCAGAAGAAAAAGGACGCCTTTCCAGATTTTCCAGACCAATGCGCTGGACCTCCGCATCAATAACTCCCGCCAACGGGCCATCACCCACCATCAAGAAGAACAGAGAGGGATTACTCGCAGAGCGCCGTGCCATCTCTACAAAATCCATAGGGCGCTTTTGGGGATGTAAACGTCCCATAAAGGTTATGATCTTCCGTTTGTCTGGCAAGCCCATTTGTCTTTTTATGGAAACACGCCGTTCCGGGGGATACTTATCCGGATCAAAAAAATTTGTATCTACTCCATGTGGAATCAGATATACTTTTTCTGGGGAAGCCCCGCGTCGGATATAAGCCTGGCATATCTTAGAGTTACAGCCGATATGAGCATCAATCGCGGAAGCAATTTCTTTGCCATAGCGGTTTATCCAACCCACGCGATGGTCATAAACTTGGTTAACTATCCTTATTCCTGGATACCGGGCTTTCAGTTGAAGTAACACATCATAGATAAATTGAGAGCCATTTGCAATGTACAGCGTTGTGGGATGAAACCTTTGTATTAAATATTCAACGAAGGACAAGCGCAGATCGGGGGACACCCAATCCGCAATAGTGTAAACGTAAGGTGTAATTTGACGAAATGCGTCAGCAGTTGTACCTAAAGACGGTTCATGTTTTTCAGTGGTAGCAATTACAAAGCGCACCTCATCCTGAAGGTGGTGCATAACATCCAGCGCCACTCGTTCAGCACCTCCCATGGCTAAAAACGGCATCGCCATTAAAACAGTAGGTTTGTCATTATCCGGCACCGCCAACACCGGTATGACCGTGTTCACAGGATGAAGAGTACGGGACGCTTTCCTACCGGGTAGCAGTTTAGACGTATCCAACGAGATTTCGTTGCCCTGAACGCATATTTGTATATCTGAAGTCGTGGTATTATTAAAGGGCAAATGCTGGTCCACATGGTTTGTGGGATATACGATAACTTTCCCTATCACCGTACTTTTGAGTTGGACCGCAGAGGACCAGTCAACGAGAAAGCCATCGCGGACGTTCTCCGTACGGACGACTTGCCGCAAAAGGGGTAGCGAAGAATTGCCTGGCATCTTTCCTGAATGCAGCTCCTGAAGCATTGAAGATCTATACCCTCGCATGTTGATTGTAAAAATCAAGTTCTCGCTTTCCAGAGCAATAAGATTGGCCTCCAGGTATGTCTCCGGCATCTGCAATAAATCTGGAGATGCCAAACACAGGTACCGGCCCCTAAGGCCCTTAAGTAGTGCTGATAAAGTAGAAGCAGATCTTTTGTTGTCCGGGGCGTCCAGTGGGTATGCAATTCCATTATCAGATTCCCAGATCAGTACTTCAACACCTGGATAAGTCTGAGAAGCAACCCAGTACTGTAGGGAAACCGGGTCTACAGATGAGAAGCTGTTCCCTTTGGGCAAGATAATGCTGACGGAAGGAATTGGACAGGGATTTGAGGGGCTTAAACAAACCTCAGGCAATAACTTCTCCTGGGGAGCCCGAAATAAGAGCCCCAATATCTTGTGCAGCAGACGTTCCCGTCTGCTTCCAAATGGAGCTATTTTGTTACGGACTTTTCCAAGAACCTCTACCAATTTCCATCCGGGGCTGTTGAGAATCGCGGTCATTTCCTGCTTAGTCCTCTCTACTTCTTGATTCATCCTCTCTATTTCTTGATTCATCCTACCTAGTTCCTGTTCCTTTTCCATTAGCTCGATTTTTAGTCTTTTAATACCGCTCAAATTTTCCTGATCCCAGGTCTTCACTTTACGGATAAATGCCGTCCATTTTCCAGAAAATCTTTCTGATATCGCTTCTGAAGCGACAAAATGCCAATTTTCAATGAGATCCAGCCACTCTTCCGCATGCTGAGAAAGAAGCCAATCCCCTTCAACTGTCTCACGGGCCTGTTTTCCTATTCGTTCGCGCAAATCTCTGTCCTCTATAAGCAGATACAAATACTCCTGCCAACTTTTCAGATTGTCAGCAAGGAGGCCGTTTTCCCCATGAACCACTATTTCTTCATATTGGCCAACTGCACTGTAAATTCCTGGAACACCCAAAGAGCTATATTCAAGAAATTTCAGTGCACTTTTGCAAGCATTAAAAGGTGAATCAATCAAAGGAGCAATAAAAATGTCACAGGCTTGTTCGCTGAAATAACGGGCAAACTCCATATAGTTGACAAATCCCATATCTATCCATTCTACACTTTTCCATCCCCTTAACCCTGCTGGTGGTGGGCATCCCCAAAAACGCAACCTCAACTTATCCCCATATCGTTGTAATAGCCTGATTAAAACAGGGGATATGAATTCTAAATCAGGGATATGGCTATGAGTACCCATAAATCCAACAATAACTTGTTCTTTACCTATATTTTGGCGAGTTTGGCCTCTACCGAATGCCGGGGCCCATAGTTTGTCATCCAGATAATTGGGCAGGACTACAACTTTATCATTGAACTGCTTTAAATACTGCCCTAGACTCATAGTTGGACAAGTAACCACGTCTGCTTCCATAACAGCGCGTAAGATAAGCAGTCTCACCTGCTGATAACGTTCAAAATCAGGATGTTCCTCGGGCATCTCTGTTAACAAGTCGTCCAAATCGTACACAATTAACAAGTTCTTTGAGCGAGCCTTTGCGAGAACTTGCTCATATGCCTCCAAAAATCTGGGAAAATCTCGCTGGACTATCACAACATTAGCCTCTGCGATCCTATCCGGAAACACGATAGGCTTTCCCATTTCCCATTCAACACCAGGTATAACGTCCCAGCCGATTTGCCTGAAAGGTCCGATAACTCGGACAACGGGACATACATGATCCCAATAATCTGCGGTATATAAAACAACTCTGCCTTTTGAAAAAACCTTGCTCATCACAAAACCCTCCGGGATGTCTGCTTAAAATTAATATTTACCTCTAATATTCCAAACTCCTCCCATACTTAAAAAACCATACTTTTCCCCTGTTTCATATATTATTTGAAATGGATATGCTCGGTC
>Ga0209227_1003541_pt1 | contig 10360 bp, 8 predicted proteins | sample YNPBryantNP2012_FD_185815 | JGI IMG/M metagenome (GOLD analysis project Ga0209227, IMG submission 185815) | Anoxygenic and chlorotrophic microbial mat microbial communities from Yellowstone National Park, USA - YNP Bryant NP 2012 (SPAdes)... ...
CCAGCCGCTGATCGCAGTTCACAACGGCTCGCTTGCCCATCACCAAATACTCGCCGCCTCGAACCATAACGGCCATCGACTCCGGCTTCGTTGGCTCGACGGCCTTTGCCTGACTCGTGCATCCCGGTGTCAGGATTGCTCCAAGGATCAGCAAACTCATCATCAAATACCTCCCAGTGACCCGCTGTCGCGGTCGCATATCTCCAAAAATCGCGCGTGCAGCTCAGGTGTGCACGCGGCTATGATCGATAATACGTTTTCCTCCGAGGTATCAAGCAAGGATATATCGTCCAGAGACTTGCCGTAGGCGTCGGTGACCACGCACCCTGCCTCGCATGCGATAAGCACCGCCGCCGCGATATCGTAAGGAAACAGTCCCACCACTTTTCCAAAACCCGCAGCCAAAAACGCATTTCTAGCGTCTTCACGATCTTTCAGCACGCGACCACCCACGTCTACCACTGCGCTTAGTTGGCCTGTTACCAGCCGCGTCAGCGAATATGCCGTGCTGCTCCACACAAAGAACCCGCCACGTATGCTGGATGCGTCTATCGCCTCTGCGAGAACGGAGCATATCTCGGACGCAGGCCTGCCGGCAAACTCTGCGGACCAGGCTGCACGCTCGATGCTTAAGCAGTACGACGGCGTTGGATGTTTCTCGATACCGTGAGTAACCACTCGCGCGCCCTTGCCCCTCTCAGCCACGAACGCTATGTCCGACTTGATCTCATATACACACCCCGCGCGCACGTCGCCGATGCGGGGAGTGGGAGTGTAGTCCGCCGCCGCGACCGATACCACACACATCTCGAACCCACGTATCGCTGGGCGCGAGCCGTCCACTGGGTCAATTACCAGCAGCACCTCGGGAGTGCCGAACTCACGTACTCCCGCATCCTCGGTATAGTAGGCCGCCTGCACCCCGTTCGTTACGATGAACTCCTCGACCGCGGCCTCGGCCGCGTCGTCGATTCCGAACGTGGCATCGCCGCTCGAGGCGACACCCGTTACCGCCACTGAATCGGCGGCGCCCAGCAGCGGTCTTACCGTAGTCCTCACGTGGGCGGCCAGATCGTAAGTCAATTTCGCCAGGTCCAAATCGCGCTCCCGGTTGCAAATCGAACCCATATTACTTCTTATTTGCCGTGCCTCAATCCTTGCATATCCGGCTCGTAATTGACACTCCCGTTTCCGCGTGCTATCCTACGGGAAAACTTGCCCCTGACAGGCGGAGGCAACTTGCCGATGGCGGTACCGGTCGAGATCAGGAAGATGGAGCGCGAGGACGTGCCCGAGGTCATGAGAATCGAGCTCGAGTGTTTTCCCACGCCCTGGCACGAGAGCGCATATCTAACCGAGATCGCCAATCGATCTGCTTACTACGTCGTTGCATGTATCGATTCGCGAGTCGTCGGCTACGCTGGAATGTGGGTGATTGTCGACGAGGCGCACATCACCACCCTTGGCGTTTCCAAGGAAATGCGCGGGCTCAAGATTGGTGAGCAGCTTCTTATAGCGTTGATCGACGAATCCCTTCGACGTTCAGCTAAACGAGCTACGCTCGAAGTCAGGCAGTCCAATATAGTTGCCCAAAACCTCTACAGGAAGTACGGCTTTGCTCCCGTCGCTATCCGTCGCGGCTACTACACCGATAACCAAGAAAACGCCATCGTCATGTGGGCGGAAAAAATCCACGCCGCTGCATATCAAGAAAAGTATCAGGAACTAAAGAGAGCCGTTCTCGCCGAAGTTCAAGCTCAAAGTGTCGGAGGAGTCGTGTGAGGATTCTGGGCATCGAGACCAGTTGTGACGAAACCAGCGCAGCCGTCGTTGAAGACGGTGTTGCTATGCTCTCCAATGTAATTGCCTCACAAACCGACCTGCACGCCAACTTCGGAGGCGTCGTACCCGAGGTCGCCTCGCGACGACACGTGGAACTGATCCTGCCTACTATACAAAAGGCCTTGGACGATGCCTCGTGCACAATCGATGATATTGATTGCATCGGTGTCATCAATCGTCCAGGCCTAATCGGTGCTCTTATTGTCGGCGCTGCCGCAGCCAAGTCCATTGCCTACGGAGCGGGTATCCCGCTTGTCGGCGTACATCATATCGAGGCCCATATCTACGCCAATTGGCTGGTTGACCCACGGATCGAGTTCCCTGTCGTTTGTCTGGTCGTATCCGGTGGGCACTCCGATCTTATCCTTATGACCGGCCACGGCGAGTATCGCATACTGGCCCGAACCCGCGACGACGCCGCAGGCGAAGCTTTCGATAAATGTGCTCGCGCGATGGGCTTGGGTTACCCAGGTGGGCCGATAATTGACAAACTAGCTAAAGAAGGTAACCCACACGCGATCCAGTTTCCACGAGCCAAGGTTGGTGACTCACTTGACTTCAGCTTCAGCGGTCTGAAAACTGCCGTGATCAGGTACGTGGAGGACATGTCCGGCATTGCGCAGTTGCCTAATATGGCAGCGAGTCTACAGCAGGCAATTGTGGATGTTTTGGTCAGTAACACATTTCGTGCGGCAACGGAATGTGGGGTTAAGCGGGTGTTATTGGCGGGTGGAGTAGCTGCAAACAGCGGCCTCCAGGAAGCCGTTCGCAAAACGGGTAATGAGCTAGGCATCGCAGTTGGTATGCCGCCGCCAATTCTGTGTACGGATAATGCCGCAATGGTAGCGTCGGCGGCTTACTTTAGGTATCACCAAGGCGAGATCGCCGGCCTAGATCTTGACTGCTTCGCTTCGCAACCGCTTGGTCTTGTCGAGCTTTCCAGACTCTCTAAACAAGCGTAGAATCCGTCAATTGCCATTCGTGCGAAAACGGTAATTCAGGATTATGTTGGTCGCGCAGATAGGCTGGCGCCAAAACAAGGTTGTAAGTCTCGCTAGAGCAGGGATTTAGGAGAAGGCAAACCGTTGCTGCGTGCTAGCTCCGCTTGAGATCCAATTGCTTACCTGCCAATGCAAAATGGGCCGGAGGTAATCCCCCAGCCCTTTGTTTATTATCAATCAGAGGCCAGTTAGGCCATTATTTCCAACGCCGCCTTCGCGATGTCCTCTGCTGTAAGCTGGAAGAGCTTCATCAGCTCCCACGGCTTGCCCGACTCACCGAATGTGTCTTTCACGCCAACCTGAGCAATCCGCAAAGGTTTATCGCTCTTCTTGCGCTTGGTGGCGACACCGGCTATTATGTTACCAAACCCGCCGACTTGGTGCTCCTCTGCCGTTACGATAATTCCGATCTGCTCAGCAGCCGCGATTATGGCGGACTCGTCGATCGGCTTCACAGTATGAACATTTATCACGCGAGTTTCGATCCCCTTCTCGCTTTTTAACAGCCAAGCTGCCCGCATCGCCTCAGGCACAACCGGCCCGCAGGCGATGATTGCGAGTTGCTCGCCCTCGTCCTTGTAATCGGTGGATAGAACTTGCTCAAAGGCGTCAACGAAATGCGGCTTCTCGCCCCGGAAACGTATAATGTTGGCAATGCCGAACTTGTAGGGAGTTTGCGCATTGGTGACGATCGGCGTAGCTTCGCGAGCGTAGCGTATATACGCCGGGCCATTTACCTTGAGCACGATCGCCTCTGTGCCTTTTTCGGTTTCCACGGAGTCGCACGGCACTTCGAGGTTCATATTCGGCAGGATCGACATCAAGGAAATCTCTTCCAACGATTGATGCGTCGCGCCATCCGGGCCAACACTGATCCCGCCGTGGGCGCCTGCTATCTTAACGTTCAAATTTCCGTAGCAAATGGTCGTCCTAATCTGGTCCCACGGCCTACCCGACGCGAATACGCCGTAAGTTCCGGTGATCGGAATCTTGCCGTTGAGCGCCAAGCCAGCGGCTACCTGCATCATATTCTGCTCGGCAATGCCGACGCTAAATACGCGGTTGAGTCGTTCCGGGTGATCATCCTCGAAGTCGGTTATACAGATGGACTTCGAAATATCGGCGTGCAAAGTGCAGATGCGCTCATCGTCGCCTATTCGCTTCAGCGCGCGGCCAAAGCCCATACGGGTGGGGTCCATCTCCACCTTCATATTGTCCCTATCATTCCACCAGTAAGATCGGCCAAACTTCGGATGTTTCGAGTCGATCTCCGCGGCCATATCTCTCCCGAACTGCTCCGCACGCGCCAGAAGCTCGTCTACCTTTTCTCTTGTTATTCCCGGTGCCCCGATGTCCTCCAGCGCCTTGTCGAGTTGCTCGCGATCCTTCGTAGCAACGCCGTGCCAGTTGGCCTGGTTTTCCATAAAGGATACGCCCTTGCCCTTAACTGTGTGTGCGATGATCACTGTCGGCTTGCCTTTGGTCGCTCGCGCTTCCGCGAATGCCTTGAGTATTTGATCCATATCGTGACCATCGATCTCAATTGCGTGCCAGCCGAATGCCCGATACTTGTCCGCTAGCGGATCGATATTCATAACTTCCTCGACCCAGCCGTCAATCTGAAGACGATTCTTGTCGATGATAGCGCACAGGTTGTCCAGCTTAAAGTTCGACGCGCTCATCGCAGCTTCCCATACGCTGCCTTCTTGTTGCTCGCCGTCGCCCATCGTGACGTATACACGGGCCGGGCAATTATCCAGCCGACACGCTAGCGCTTGACCGACGCCGACACCCAAACCCTGTCCCAGCGAACCTGTTGACACCTCGATTCCGCTCAGCTTTAAGCAGTGTGGATGCCCCTGGAATGGGCTGCCACACTTGCGCAGCGTGACCACATCGTCTATGTCGTAGAAACCGGCTTTTGCCATACCCACATAAAGTGCAGGTGCCTTGTGTCCGCCCGAGTAGATAACCCGGTCGCGGCAGGTCCACTTCGGATCCTGTGGTTCCAGGTTCATCTCGTTCAGGAACAGCGCGGCGGTCAGGTCCATTATCGAAAGGCTACCGCCTGGGTGTCCCGTTCCCGATGCGTGGATGGCAATGAGCGCGTAGGCCCGCATCTCTTGTGCGGCTTGCCTCAGCTCTTCGGCATTCAGTTTCTTAGAAACCGCGGTGCTTTCCAATACCGTTCCTCCCAGAGAATAAATGTGCAATTTGAGAGTCGTTCCCTATACACCTTGCGTCAACGGTTTCGTGCGTCCGGCGTGTTTGCACTTGCGAAGACGCAGCCTAAGCCGTTACGTAGAGTGGGAGAACATAAACCCGGGAATAGCCAAGGGCTAGTATAGTCCCCTGCCGGGCCAAGGTCAAGATTGAAGGTTCGCTCAGAACCCATTCAGGTTCACGGGACGGCCATTCTCTTTGAAGTGGCGGATTTGCCAAATATCGAATTCGCTCTCCGCCTAAATGCGATCAGGTGTCCGAATATCACGCAGCGGAGGCCGCGGCCCGTGCGCCAGTGCAAATAGCGGCTCGGGTTCTGCATCGGGTCTTCTGGGGGTGACTTTGAACTTCCTAGCGTAGAGTGGGGTCTCAGTGTGCCTCACGGGGCGTATGCGCCACAGAATCACGCACCACCCGATTGTTATAGCGCATATCACGGCAATGAACTGCTTCATATCGAAAACCACAGGCTCATCTAGATATGTCGCCACGTCCTCGGGTCTGAATGCAATAGCCGAGGGTGACATCATTCCTATATTTGCTCCACCGCTCGCAAGCGATTTCAGCATGGTGCGAATGGCCGAGGAGTAGAATCTTCGCTTGATGTGGTAGTTCTCGCCCACGCCTGTCTCCAGTAGATACGCGGCGTAGCCGCAAGCCGTGTAGTGTCTGTGAAACAGCCGGTGATCGCTGGATTGACGGCTGACTATAAAGTGCATTCTTGATGTGTGAGATGCAGACCGAGCAAGGTCCGCTATGGCAGTGTCGCGCGAGGATTGCCCCGATCTCGCTATCTCTATCCCATTACTGGGCAGAAGGGTAGGGGATTTCCACTCGTGCACATCAATAATCACTTGCGGTCGCCACAACTTGATCAGCGAGTCCACATATCTGGCTTCGTGCGATTTCTTTTCCTCCCAGTCGCGGTTTATGTCCATTCCGGCCGCGTTGTAACGTGAATGCGCCGACACGCCGTCAGGATTCACCATCGGTACTACCACTATGATGCAGCTTCTGATAAGCTGGGGATGCGCTCCGCGGGCGAGGTTTGTGGCGAGGTCTAAAGTTGCTCGTACTGCTGAAATCTCATCTCCGTGCTGGCCAGAGACCAAGAGAACACGCTTCTTGTGTTTCAGTGGGGTCTTGGCGTCCGTTATGACCACAGCCGGAATCATTCTGTCGTATCTGCTTCGCCCGGATTTTAGCAGTCGTGCCGTAGGAAGACGCGATACTTCCCTCACTTGTCTGAGGACCAGCGAATAATCGTCCTCGGAGGAATGGGCGATGTTGTGGCTATACATCAACGCGGCAAGCGTAAGCGCCGCACGCGCTGTGCGGATCATCTCTGATGGTCCATAAACGCGGGAGTGTTCTCGCGCATCGCTGGTCCGTAGGCCGCGCTTAGCTGTCGCTTTCGAGCCGACTTGCGCAATGCTGCGGCAGCGGCCTGCAAGTGTCGCTTCAAGAGCGTCTCGCACTCCGACTGCGTGGTCATGATTTGCACGGCTAACTCCTGTGCGCGATCCCTGTCCGCCAGAACTCTTCGAGCTAGAGTCGAGACATTTCTGCTGCTCGAGCCAACGGCCGCTCTTGCAAGCGCCAATAAGGATTCCTCGTTGTCGTCGCTTGGAAGACCTGTATCGGCGATCAGCTTGCAATCGGCGTCACGTCTCTCGAGCAAATCCCCGATATCGGGCGTCGATGTGGCCTTTAGCGCATTCAATATCTGCACGTTGGTTTGCAACAATGCTTCCAGTGCGCTAACCCTGGCTCGCAGAGTCTGAGAATAGCGGGCCAGCGTGTCTACAATGGTTTCGTCTTTAGGCGCAGTGGTCACGCCGCATTCTCCAACACAGATTGTTCTTGCAGAATCCGATCTGCCTCGGCCCACGTCTGTCGAAGCTGCGTAAGTATTTTCAGAGCTTCGTTTAGGTCCGATTCATTGTTCATCAGGTTCGCCGTGGCAAGTTTCTCGAGAACGTATAAATAAAGCGAGCGCAACCTACTTACAAGCTGAGGTTCCACTTCCTCTTTGAGACAAGACATTAGCTCGGAGACGATAGCGTTTGCCTTGTTGAAGTAGGTATTCTGTCCCTCATAGTCCTGCTCGCGCATACGGTCCCCGGCCAATCGGCAAAATCGAATCGCGCCGTCGTATGCTGCCAGCAGCAGCTTGGAAGGAGTCGCAGTCAGTATCTGATTTTGCTGATAGTGCTGATAACCATCCGCCGTCATTCAGAATTACCCCTGAATAGAAAGATGCGTTGTCGTCCGTATGCAATCCCATCTATCGCCGGATGCGCTCTAGCTGTCCTTGCTGTTTTTGTTTAGGTTCGCGAGCGCAGCCGTCAGCCAATTGCTCTGGTTTTGCAGCTTCGAAAGCTGCCTTTCCATAGTGTTGAACTGGATGTAGAGCCGCTCCTGCTGAGCCAGAAGACGACTTTCCATCTCGGCGATTTGCGTGTCAAAGTCTTCGATTTCGGTGTTGAGGCTCTCCTCAGCCTTGGTTACGATCCCCGTCGCCGAGGTCATCGTTTGGAGAGTATCTGCCAACACCGATCCGATGCCCTTGCTGAATACTACCTGCGTCGTCAGTGTTGATGGACTGGTAACCTGAAGCGAGAGCCCCTTGATATCGCTGTTGTCGTCCTCTGGGTCTGCCCGCAGTACCTGGCCGACGCCGGTGCATCGCTCGCCGTTGATCGTGCCGGCCACGTCTAGGCCGGCGATGCCGACGCCGGTTCCGCTCTCGCCGGCGCCGTTGTCTTCCGTGACGACTACGTTGCCGATGCCGGTTGTGTTGCCGGATTGGTTCGACCGTGAGCTGTAGGCGCTCAGCCCTGTCGCGCTGCCGTAGCGCACGGTTCGCAGCGTCAAGTACGTGCCGGTTCCGGACCCGCTGGCATCGGTGGCCAGCGCGCTAACACCGGTCAGGTCGGAATACTTGTTGATTTCAGCGATTACCTGATTCAACGTCATTCCGGAGGTAAGGTTAATCGTAATACCGTTGATGTGCAGGACTTCGTCGCTGTCCAGCGGGGCCGACATTGATACCCCAGCCGTTACCTGCGACTGCCGCGCTGCCTGAGTGATATCAACCGTCCAACCGGTTGTGCCGGAGGGCTTAGTGTCGGGACTCGACGTAATGAACGATACATACGAGCTGTTCGAGCTGAGGTTCGGCGCGAACAGCTTCGCCACATCTGTTGAATGCTCGGCAAGCGCTTTAGTGAGTTTTTCATCGTCGATGTTCAGATGGCCCTTTGTGTCCAAGGTGATTCCTACCGACGAAAGCGCACTGTAGGCGGTTGACACACCTGATACCGAGCTGCTTACTATGCTCTCCAGTTCCATTTGCAGCGCTTGCAACGTGTAATCACCCATCAACACGCCTGACTCGCCGGTTTCGGAATCATACTTGAACTGTTCGCCGATGGCGTCCATTAACCCGTTATACTGTGTCACGAAGTCCTGAATCGCAGCCTTTATCGACGAGTTGTTGCGAGCCACATCGATCCGTATGGTCTTGCTCGGATCAGCCTGTAGGATGTTGAGGGTGACACCCGGGATAAGGTCGGTGACGACGTTGGAGTTCTTGGTCACCGTAATCGCGCCCGCTCCCTCGCCCAGCGTGATCTCCGCGTCGTCCGCTTGCTGGACGATCTGGGTGATTGTGGGAGTGGTTCCGCCGGAAAGGCCGCTTGTGTTGACTGTGAACTCAGCCTCCGAACCGGTGTTTACGCTTGTGAAAATCAGCCGATACGCAGGCTCGCTGGATGTGCCCGAATTGACTATCGCTGCGCGGACCTCTTTGTTGGCCTTGTTGATCGCATCGCGAAGACCCGCCAACGTGTTGTTCGCGCTATCGATAGTAACTTCGAAGCTCTTGCTGGAGTTGTGAGTGAAGTTGATGGCTACTGTGCCGGTGCCGATCTGGTCATTTATCGACGCATAAGTCTGCGAAGACACCTGATGCGCCTGAGCTCGCGAGTTGACCTTGACGTAAAATGTGCCCGGGTCAGCGGATGTGCTAGCAGATACGTCGATCGCGCTGGAGTCGCTTGATGATGCTGACTTTGCTTGGAAGCTGCTCTGGGAGGCGATGGAATCGCACTTCGTCTTCAGGGCGAGTATCCTTGTGTTCAGCGATTGCCAGACTGCCAGCTTCTGCTGTGTTGCTGCTTTATCGTTTTGCAGCTTGTTCTGCGGCCGCCGGGCGATTTCCATGACCTTCGATATGATCTCGTCGGTTTTGAGTCCAGATATCAGACCTCCTACGGACATCGTACCAGCCATCGCGCTCACCTCGCTTTCATGTCGCGGCACCTTAGTAGTTATATGGCCAATAAGGACTAGCGACCGCCAGCGACGACTGATAAAACTTCTTGCGGTCGCATCACCCTTGTATTCACATTTACAGCCTGTCGGTGGGGCCGATGTTGCAGGCCCCACCGAAAGTAGCGTAGTTAGCTAAGCAACTTAAGCAGCGACTGCGGCATCGCGTTCGCTTGAGCGAGCATCGATACGCCCGCCTGCTGCAGGATTTGATACCTGGTGAACTCGACCATCTCCGAAGCCATATCCGTGTCGCGGATGCTGGACTCGGAAGCCGCGATGTTCTCTTTCGCGATGGTCAAGCTGTTGATGCTGGACTCGAGAGTATTCTTCTGGATAGCGCCCAGGTTGGCTCTCATAGTCGAGATCTCGGTGATCGCCGCGTCCAGTATCTCGATGGCGTTCTGAGCGCCCGTCTCGGTCGTGACGTCTATGGTCGAGACGTTCTCGCCACTGACCGCGCTCGTGCCGAGCTGGTCAGCCTTCACGGAGCCGATGTTGACGCTTCTGGTCTGGTCGGCAAAAGCGCCCACCTGGAAGTTAAGCGTTCCTGCCTTGATGATGAACTGCGTGCCGAGGTTGGACACCGCAGAGGCCGCGGCCTCAGTGAGCACTATCTGGTTGCCGCGGGAGTCCTTCAGAATGGTACCCTCGCCCGCAGTCCAGCTCGTATCTGACACGTTTGTCCCACCGGAGGTTACTGCGGCAGCAGCATCCACGCCGGTGTCGGTGGCGGTGGTGGCGCCGAGAATCGTATTGGTCGAAGAACTCGCGACGATCTTGGCGTTCGAGCCGTAGGCGACAGTCCTCATTGTTATCACGCCAGTACCGGCGAGGGAAGCCGTGACGCCTGTCTGCTCACTAACGGCGTTGATCTTGCCGGCCAATGTCGTGACGGTGTCTGTTGAAGCGTAATCGATGGCTACGCCATTCAGATAGAAAGTTCCAGTTTCGCCGAC
>Ga0209227_1003546_pt1 | contig 10352 bp, 9 predicted proteins | sample YNPBryantNP2012_FD_185815 | JGI IMG/M metagenome (GOLD analysis project Ga0209227, IMG submission 185815) | Anoxygenic and chlorotrophic microbial mat microbial communities from Yellowstone National Park, USA - YNP Bryant NP 2012 (SPAdes)... ...
TGACGCCGACCGTAACCCCTACGATCAGCGTCGCGCCCACGGCGACGGCGACCGTGCCCCCCACGGTCAGCGTCACGCCCACGGCGACGGCGACCGTGCCCCCCACGGTCAGCGTCACGCCCACGGCGACGGCGACCGTGCCCCCCACGGTCAGCGTCACGCCCACGGTGACACCTACCGTGATCCCCACGGTCGTGGTGACACCGACTCCTCCGCCGGTGACCCTGGAGACACCTACACCGATCCCTGGCACTGTGCCCACGACGACGGCGCCGGTGACCACGCCGGTCAAGGTCTATCAGACCATCATGACCGGCCGGGACCTCAAGGCCGCTTATCCGGTGATTGACCAGAATCCCTCCAGTGATTATTACCAGAAGCCGGTCATCTCGCTCGAGTTCACCGAGGAGGGGGGCAAAAAGTTCGCCGCTTATACCAGTGCCAACGTGGGCAAGTACCTGGCTATCGTCATTGATAAACGGGTGATCTCTTCGCCAGTGATCAATGAGCCGATCCCGGGTGGGCGGGCGACCATCAGCGGCCGGTTCACCTTTGATGAGGCCCGCAGTCTGGCGGCGCAACTCCAGTACGGGGCGTTGCCCATCCCCTTCCGCGTGATCTCGGAACGGGTGGTGGACCCCATCCTGGGGCAGGATTCCATCCAGAAGAGCATCCTGGCCGGCCTGGTCGGCGTGTTCATGGTATTGCTGTTCATGGCGGTCTACTATCGCGTGCCGGGGCTGGTGGCCGACATCGCCCTCATCATCTTTGCCCTGGCTACCTTTGCCCTGTTCAAGCTCATCCCGGTGGCCCTGACCTTGCCGGGCATCGCCGGTTTCCTGATCTCCACCGGCATGGCCGTAGATGCGAACATCCTGATCTTCGAGCGGATGAAGGAGGAGTTGCGGGCTGGCCGCACGTTGGGCGCTGCCATCGAGGCCGGCTTCGACCGGGCCTGGACCTCTATCCGCGACTCGAATATCTCCACCCTGATCACATGCGCCATTCTGTTCTGGTTTGGTTCCACCCTGGGGGCCGGCGCGGTGATGGGCTTTGCCGTGACGCTGTTCCTGGGCGTGGTGGTGAGCATGTTCACCGCCATCACCGTGACCCACATCCTGCTCCGGGTATTGTTCTTCGTGGCCCGCGACTTTTTGCAGGGTCGCCCCCGGCTCTTGGGCATTTAGCAAATCGGCAAGATTTGCATATTGGAGGAAACATGTACGACATCGTTGGCAAGCGCAAATGGTACTTTTTGATCTCCAGTTGCCTCATCGTGCCGGGGATCATCGCCATGGTCATCTCCACGCTCACTGTCGGCACGCCGGTCAGGCTGAGTATTGACTTTACCGGCGGCACCTTCATGGAGCTGGCTTTCGAGCAACCGGTGCAACCGGCCGAGGTGCGCGCCGTTTTTGTGGCGGCCGGCTATTCCAGCACCAGTGTCCAGACCACGAACGAGGGTCGGCAGGCCATCGTGCGTACCGAGGCATTGGAACCGGAAGCCAAAGAACGTATCAAGGCTACCCTGGCGCAGCAGTTCGGGGCCGTCAAAGAGGTCTATTCGGACACGTTGGGGGCCCAGGTAGGGCAGGAGGTAACTGTCAGCGCACTCGTCGCCGTGGCCGTGGCCTCGTTGGCCATCATCGGCTACATCGTCCTGGCTTTTCGCAAGGTTCCCAACCCTGTCCGCTATGGTGCGTGTGCCATCTTTTCCATGGTCCACGACGTGTTGGTGGTGCTGGGGCTGTTCTCCATCCTGGGACTGCTCCTGGGTTGGGAGGTGGACGCGCTGTTCCTCACGGCGGTGCTCACCGTCATCGGCTTTAGTGTGCAGGACACCATCGTGGTCTTTGACCGCATCCGTGAGAATATCCCCCGCCATCGGGGCGAACCATTTGAGGACATTGTGAATCACAGCCTGCTCCAGACAGTCCACCGTAGCCTGGTCACGCAAACTAATGCCATGTTTGTGATGGTGGCATTGTTGTTTTTCGGGGGGGCCACCATCCAGCAGTTTATCCTGGCTATGCTCGTTGGCCTGCTCAGTGGCACTTACTCGTCTCTATTTAACGCCGTGCCGTTGCTGGTGGTCTGGGAAAAGGGCGAGGTCCCGGCCCTCCTTCGTCGCCTGTTTCGCCGGGGACAACCAGCGGCGGCATAACCCGCGCCGGGGAGGAGCGTCCACATGGCCGAGCGTTTCGGTGAGGTCCTGGAATCCAGCACCACGCAGTTCACCGTGGGCTGCCTGGAGTTATACCAGGCCCCGGCCCTGGGCAGCCTGGTGCGCGCCAGGAGCAGCCAGGGCGAGAGCTGGGTCTACGGCCTGGTGGCGCACGTGGAGACCGGCTCCGAGCCGCCCGGCGGCTACGTCTCCGTGCGCAGCCGGGACGGCATCGCCGACGAGGACATCTACAAGGAGTTCCCGGACCTGGCGGCGGTGATGCGCACCCGGCTCCAGGCCCTGGTGGTGGGCTTCCACGATGGCGACGCCGTCCACCACTACCTGCCACCGGCCCCGCCGCCATTGCATTACTCCGTCTATGCCTGTGAAGCCGCCGAGGTGGTTGCCTTCACCGAACGCTTGGGCTACCTGCGCACTGTGCTGGCCGGCCTGCCCGCCCCCCAGTCCGACGAGGTGCTGGCCGCCAACGTCCGCCTGGTGGCCCAGGCCCGGCCCGATGGCCCGGCGTTCACCCTGCGCGTGGGCCGCGAGCTGGCCCGGCTCCTGCAAGACGACTATGACCGGCTGCGGGCGCTCCTGCAGCGCATCCGGCCTTGAGGTACGGTATGCGCCTGCCGACGAAATACCAGGGCGTCTCGGGATTCGTGGCGAGGAACGAACATGCGCTGGATTCTGGTCGCATTGGCAGGACTGCCGGCGTTGACGACCAGCGCCAGCGCCCTGACCGGCCGCTCTGAGCCGGTCCGTGAATCCGCTGGCCTAGCCCGGCGCACTCCCGGCACGGCAGCCATCTACACGACCACGCTGACCATCCCCACCTACCCGTACACACCCTGCCTGGAGCAGCGCGCAAACGGCCCATACCCGTACCACTGGCTCGATTGGGGCTGCTACGATAACCCCGCGCCGCTGAACCGCGACTATGAGCTGCTGGCGCTGGAAAACGACTATCTGCTAGTGACGCTGTTGCCGGAACTGGGCGGCCGGGTCTACCAGATGGTCTACAAGCCCACCGGCCACAACGAGCTATACCAGAACCCGGTGATCAAGCCGACGCACTGGGGCCCGCCGGAGCAGGGCTGGTGGCTGGCCGTCGGCGGCCTCGAGCTGGAGCGGGCCGGTGGGAACCGGGGGCGAGGTGCGCGTCACCTATACGCTCTCCCCGACGGCCGGGCTGGCCGGGCCGCTGACCAACACCGCCGAGATCGCCGGGGGCGTGCTGGGACCGGTCACGCGCCGGGAGACGGTGGTACAAGCGTGCCGCTTGTGGTTGCCGCTGGTGATGAGGAAGATGGAGACATGAGGAAGCTCCAACATACCATCAAAGCCGTCGTTTATCCAGGTGACGAGAGCGGGTACGTGGCCGAATGCAGAGATCGCGGTAGTCACTCAGGGACAGTCCTTTGACGAAACCATGCGCAATCTGCATGAAGCGGTCGCGCTGCATCTGGAGGGCGAAGACCTGACGGAGTTTGGACTGGCTCCGAGGTGGCGCGGATCGCGCTCGTGAAAAGGCTGAGATCAAAGGGCAACGGACCAGAGGAGAACTCACGCGCCATGAGGGAGGTTATTAGGCCCGGGTCCGCGCGGTCTGGTCAATAGCGTGGATGACAAGCTCTGACAGGGGAATACGCGCAAATTGCCGGGTGTTGAGGGTATACAGCGTGGCGTTCAGGTTCCAGGCCGTGGCCGCGATCAGCGCATCGGCTGTGCCGCGACTGACCTGCCGGCCGAAGACATGAGGATAACGTTGAATGAGCAGGGCGGCCTTCTCTGCCACGGCGAGGTCAATGACCACCGGGTTCAGCCGGGCCAAGAGTTCATGGGCTGCGTCGCGTTCGTCGTCGTCCCGGCAGCCAACCAGTACCTCCAACGCCGTGACTATCGAGGCCGACACCACACCCTGCGCTTTCAGGCTGTCCAGCAGTTGTGCCGCGCGCCAGTCGCCCCGCAGATACCGGATCACGATGCCCGTATCGAGGATGAACTCAGGCATTGAGGGGGAAGTCAGTCCAATCGCCGCCGAAGGCATCCAATAACTCCTCATCGGTGCGGGAATCGTTGCGCCACATCCCGAAAGCGCGTAGCTCGGCAAAGCGGGTCGGTTGTGCGGGCGCCGACCGCAAGTACACTCGTTCCACGGCGTCCCGGACCAACGCCTCGACGGACCGCTGTTGGCGGCGGGCGATGACCTTCAAACGCTCGTATTCGACTGGGGATAGCGTAACCTGCATCGTTACAGCAGACATACGTCACCTCCAGTCATATCTTAGCACAACCCTGTGGAATTTGCAAACGAAACACGAAACACGCAACAGAGGACTCCCATGACCGAACGACAACGCCTCGGCGTCATCACCGCTGGCTCGCTGGTGGAGGGCCTGCAAGCCAAACTGGACCCGGCCGCCTCCGTGGAGGAGATCCGCGTGGGCCAGTTCGTGGTCATCCAGGGCCAGCGCCACGAGTTCTTCTGCCTCATCACCGACGTGGCCCTGGGCGCCACCAACCCGCGCGTGCTCCAGGACCCGCCGGAGGGTGACGAGTTCGCGGCCCAGGTGCTGGCCGGCACCAGCACCTTCGGGCAACTGGCGATCCAGCCCATGCTCATGCTGCCCCGCGACCTGGGCGAGGGCGACCTCCAGCCGGTGCGCACCGTCCCCAGCCACTTCTCGCCGGTCTACCCGGCCCAGGAGTGGGACTTTACCCGCGTCTTTGGGCAGGATACCATCAGCGGGCAGGTTCAGATCGGCAAAAAGAAGTTCTTTGAGATGGGCAAGCCGCTGGACATGGAGGTGCCGGTCTGCCTGAACCTGGAACGCTTTGTGGAGCGCTCCAACGGCATCTTTGGCAAGTCCGGCACGGGCAAGAGTTTCCTGGCCCGGCTCCTGCTGTGTGGCATCGTCCGGGCCAACGCCGCCGTGAACCTGGTCTTTGACATGCACTCCGAGTACGGCCACGACGCCATCACCGAGGCCGGCGGGTTCGTCAAGGGCCTGCGCCAACTGTTCCCCGGTCAGGTGTTGGTCTACTCGCTGGACCCGGAGTCGTCGCGGCGGCGCGGCGTGCCGGTGGACGCGGCTCTCACCCTGGGCCTCAACCAGATCGAGGCCGAGGACGTGGTGCTGCTGCAAGAGGAACTGAACCTCACCAGCACGGCCGTGGAGTCCAGCTTCCTGTTGGTGAGCGAGTACAAGGACCGCTGGCTGGAGGCCCTGCTGGAGATGGACGCCGAGGGCTTGCGCGATTTCGCCGAGGCCCGGGGCGGGCACACCGGCGCGCTCTCGGCCCTCCAGCGCAAACTGCGTCGGGTGGAGGGATTGGGCTTCACCGTCCCCAGCGCCAGCGAATCCGCCATCGGCGAACTCATCGAGTGTCTGGAGCATGGCAAACACGTGGTCCTGGAGTTCGGTCGCTACCGTGACGTGCTGAGCTACATGCTGGTGGCCAACGTCATCACCCGGCGCATCCATCGCCTCTGGGTAGACAAGACCGAGCGCTACCTGCAAAGCAAAGACCCGGCCGACCGGCCGCCGCAACTCGTCATCACCATCGAGGAGGCCCACAAGTTCCTGAATCCCCAGGCCGCCCGGCAGACCATCTTTGGCACCATCGCCCGGGAGATGCGCAAGTATTACGCCACGCTCATGGTCATTGACCAGCGGCCCTCCGGCATAGACAGCGAGGTGCTGAGCCAGATCGGCACCCGGGTCACGGCCCTGCTGAACGACGAGAAAGACATCGAGGCGGTGTTCACCGGGGTCAGCGGGGCGGCGCACCTGCGGGCCGTGCTGGCCGGCCTGGACCCGCGCCAGCAAGCCCTGGTCATGGGCCACGCCGTCCCCATGCCGGTGGTCATCCGCACCCGGTCCTTTGACGAGGCGTTCTACGCCGCCATCGGGCAGATGGATCGGGAGACCCGGCGGCAGCAGGTGGTCAGGGATATTGACGACCTGTTTGGATGATCCCTGGCCCACGCCGGACATGGGAACGAGGCAGCCCTGCTATTTGGCAGTCGCGCCACCCCGGCCTGGTTGATCGCCCATCGCACGTATGATATACTTCGTATGGAATGTATGAATCATATGCTATGCGAGGAGGGACGCCATGAGCGAGTTGCAGGTGAGCATGACCGAACTGCGTCAGAACCTGGGCGCCCTGGTCAACCGGGCTGCTTACGGCGGGGGGCGGATCGTGTTGATGTCACACGGCCAACCCAAGGCTGCCATCATCGGGGTGGAAGACTTGCAGCGGCTTAAACGGTCAGGTGAAGAGCCTGCCAGCCAACCTGACCGATATGCCCAGGCGTTGGCCGCGGCCGATTTGCTACGAGAGCGGATTCGGTGTTGGCAGGAAGCCCACGGCATTGAGCCGGAAGACGGGGTGATCACGCTGCGTCAGTTGCGAGAGGAGCGCGATGATGAGATCGCTGGTCTGCGCTGACGCTAATCTGGCGCTCAAGATCGTGTTGCATGAGCCAGATAGCGCGCGGGCGCGGGCGTTGTGGGAGGAGTGGAAAGCTCAACAGACGCTGGTCATTGCGCCGACCTTGTGGGGCTATGAAGTGACCTCGGTGGTTCGGAAACGCGCCCACCGGGGTTTGCTGCCGCCAGACATAGAGCGAGAGACCCTGGCGGTGGTACATCAACTGCCCGTGCCCCGGCCGGCCTCCATCAGCGCGCCTGGGAGTGGGCCAGGCGCTTCGACTGGCCGGCTGCCTACGACGCGCACTACCTGGCCCTGGCGGAGATGGCCAGCTGCCCATTCTGGACCGCAGACGAGCGGCTGTTCAGCGCCGTCCGTGCGGAGCTAGACTCAGTAGATGGAAAAAGTTGCTCAAAGCGGGTCTGTGACCCGCGTTTCTCGGCGGTCACAGACCGCCGAGGAGCACGAATTTCCATCTACTGAGACTGGGTGCACTGGTTGGGTGATTACCAGCCCATCTGACGAGGCGTTCCCAGCGGGCAGATGGATCGGGAGACCCGGCGACAGCAGGTGATCAGGGATGCTGATACCGTTTGGTAGATCGAGAAACCTTTGGCCCCGGTTCTTCTGGCTGGCCCTGGCGTTGACTCTGGTGGGGGCCGGCTGCGACGTGCCGGGGACAGGCGCGTCGGTCTCCACCCCGGCTACTGCGCCGGTCACCGCACAAACCATCACGCCGACCCCGGTTATGCCATCCCTCCTGGCCACCGTGGCCTTGGGCGAGCCGGCCACGCAAGGGCACGGCCCCTGCGCCGTCGCCGTGGATGAGGCCACGGGGCGCGTATATGTGGCCCTGTACGAGAGCGATGCCGTGGGCATCATCGAGACGAGGGCGGAAGTCGCGCCTTCGGGCACGATGATAACCTTGCTCCCGGTGGGGTCTCACCCGCGCGCCCTGGCCCTCAACCCGGCCACCGGCCGCCTGTTCGTCGCCAACTATGGCGCAGCCAGCGTTACCTTCATTGATGTACTGCGCGGCCAGTCACCCCGCGTGGTCAAGACCGTCCCGGTGGGCGAGCGACCGGTGGCCCTGGCCGCAGAACGCACGGCCGGCCGCCTCTACGTGGCCTGTGAAGGCTCGCGCACACTGGAGGTGTTGGATGCCGAGAGCGGCGATGTGGTGACTACTATCGCCAGCGCGCGACCGGTAGGCCCCCTGACCGTGGCTGTGGACGCCAACGCCGGCCGTGTCTATGCCAGCTACTATAGCACCATCGCTGTCCTGGACACACGGGATTGGCGGGTGCTGGCCGAATGGGCCGTGGGTAGCAGTAGTTTCATGGTCCTGGACCCGGACGCCGGGCAACTATACGTGGATCGCTATACCACGGAGGAAGGCTCCCACCTGGCCGCCGTGGACCTGGAGACCGGCGAGGTCCGGGCCACCTTGCAGGTGGGGTCCGCGCCACGGGCAGCGGCTCTGGACCCGGCCACCCGTTTCTTGCTGGTCGCCAACGAATCCTCCAATGATGTCTCCATCGTGGCCCTCACTCCCTGGCGCGTGCTCACCTCCGCCAGCGTCGGCCCACGACCGGTGGCAATAGCGGTAGATGCGACCACCGGCCGGGCCTACGTGGCCTGTCAGGCTGCCCACCACGTGGCCGTGGTAGACCAGGCCACGCGCAAGATGGAGGCGGCCATCCCCACAGCTATCAACCCCAGCGACGTGGCCGGCCTGAATAACCGGGCCTACGTGGTCAGCCCCAGCGCGGATCGCGTCTATGTGGTAGACGCGGAGCGCGAGCAGGTGGTCCAGACCATCCCCGTGGGCCGGCGGCCAGTGGCCGTGGCCGCCAACGAGCGCAGCCAGCGCGTCTATGTGGCTAACGCCGGCGAGCAAACCCTGGCCGTCATCGAGCCGGCCCGCCTGATCGTGGGGACCACCATCTCCCTGGACCTGGCCCCGGCCGACGTGACGATAGACCCCCTCAAGGGGCGGGTCTACGCCGGCCAGGCCGTGGTGGACGAGGGCACAGGCCAGGTAGTGGGCCGGTTCTCGCTGACCGGTCTTACCGCCGGCACGGAGGTGAACGCTGAACAACTGGTCGTGGACCCGGCCGGGGGCTTTTTGTATGTGGGGGCCTGGAACGGTGTCGTAGGCTCTAACAGCCGGCGCATCGTCTATCGCGTGGACGCGCTCTCACTGCGCCAGTCGCCGGCCGTGGGGGCTATCGGCGGCGAATACGGCAACCTGACCGCGCTAGATGTGGACGTGGCGGCCCGGCGTATCTACCTGGCGGCCACACAACCCCTTCAGGGCGAGACCACATTGGCGGTCTATGACGCTGATACCGGCGACTGGCTGGCCTCGTTGCCCCTGGCTGTGCGCTGCCTGGCGCTGGCCGTCAACCCCACCACCGGCCATCTGTTCCTGGTCCAGGCCGACTCGCGGTTGCTGGTACTGAATGCCTCCACCCTGGGCACAGTGGTCTCCCTGACCTTACCGGCCGCAGGCAACGCCGTAGCCGTGGATGCCCGCTACAATCGCGTCTATGTCACGCACCCCGGGCCTGGCAGCCTGACCATCGTGACCGACGTGGCATTGCCCCCGCCGCCGGCGCCGGTTAACGTGCGCCGGGCTACGCCGTCGCCCACGCCCACGGGTACACCGGCGCCTGAGCGGCCCCCGACGTCGGGCATCCCGCTCACCCCAGGCCGCCAGCCGACGGCGGTCCCCGGCCGCACAGCCGTGACTGCCCCGCCGGCTACCTGCGTGGGCACGCCGGAGGGGCCGGCCGGCGCATTATGGGAAAAAGACGCCACGGTACGGCGGCGGTTGGGTTGCGCCCTCACACCGTTACAGCCGGTCATCATCGCCGATCAACCTTTTGAGCATGGGCGCATGTTCTGGCGCGCTGATATTCGCTACATCTATGTGGTCTACGAGTACGGTCGCTGGGAGGGACACCAGGAGACGTACAGCGGCGGCCCGGCCGGCGTGATCGAGACCCCACCGGCCGGCAAGTTCGCGCCGACCAAAGGCTTTGGCCTGGTCTGGCACACCAGGCCCGGCGTGCGGCAAAAGCTGGGCTGGGCGCTGGCCCCAGACCGGGGCTACGAGACCGTGATGCAGGTCTACCAGGGCGGCCTGGTGCTCCGCGACGACCAGGACGTGACGCGCATCTTGTTCAATGATGGGACATGGATCGAGGTGGGGCCAGGGGATTGACGCACGTCGCTACCAGGTCAGCCCGCGCACGTTGATCTTTATCACTCACGGTGATGAGGTGCTGCTGCTGCGGGGGGCGCCGGACAGACGACTGTGGGCCGGGCGCATCAATGGAGTGGGCGGGCACGTGGAGCCAGGGGAGGACGTGCTGGCAGCAGCCCGGCGCGAACTGCGCGAGGAGACCGGCCTGACTGTACCCGACGATGTGCCGGCTCTCCATCTCCGCGCCATCGTGCACGTGGACGGGACCGCCACCAGGGGCGTGATCTTTTTCGTCTTCCTGGGCCTCAGCCGGACCCGCCAAGTACACCCCTCGGCCGAAGGAACGCTGTTTTGGGTGAGTCATGATAGACTGACAGACCTGGAGCCAGAGCTGATGCCTGACCTGCCCGTCCTGCTCCCGCGCGTCCTGGCTCTCCCGCCGGAGGCACCACCGCTCTTCGTTCATTATCGCCTCGTCGGTGAAGAGGTGGAGATCACGTTCGCGGGGGAAAATCCTCCGGCCGGTTTTCGAGA
>Ga0209227_1003549_pt1 | contig 10346 bp, 4 predicted proteins | sample YNPBryantNP2012_FD_185815 | JGI IMG/M metagenome (GOLD analysis project Ga0209227, IMG submission 185815) | Anoxygenic and chlorotrophic microbial mat microbial communities from Yellowstone National Park, USA - YNP Bryant NP 2012 (SPAdes)... ...
TACAGGCGGGCGTTTTCCAGCGCCACGCCGACGTTGACCATGGCCACCCGCAGGAAGGTGCGCATCTCCTCATCAATGCGGCGCTGATCGCTGCGCCGGGCCAGCAACAGCACCCCGCGCGCCTGATCGCGGGCGACAACCGGGACGACGAAGATCTCCTGGATATGCAGCGTGCGCATCAGGCCGAGCAGGTCCGGATGCTTGAGCGCGCGGCGGAAGTCCACCGTGAGGAGCGGCTCCTGCGTATCAATGGCCCAGGCCAGACCGGGCAGCTCAGCGATAGGCACTCTCAGCTCCGGAGCAGCCGTTACCGGTGTCCCGTCCCCCTGATAGGCGCCACCGAGAATAAGGTCTTCTTTCTCACGGCGGAAAGCCAGGACGGTAAGCTGCAGGCGTTGCGCCAGGAGTTGCCCCACATCGTTGAAGAGCGTCGCTGTGTCCAGCGAACGGGAAGCGGTCTGCAGCACTTCGTTAAGCAGCGCCCGACGTTCCGCTTCCGAGCGGGTGGCGTCAAGCAGGGTCATGTTATCCAGAGAAACTGAAGCGCTTTGGACCAGAGACTGATAGAACTGTAGCTCTTCCTGAGAAAATTCATGCGGCTGCGAGGTGTAGATCATCAGGGTCCCATAGAGCTGTTCGCGCTGCTTCAAAGCCAACAGCACCATGCCGCGCACCCGCATCATGGTGTACATCTGACGCATCTCCGACGTCACGCGCGGATCGGCCATCAGGTCGGGAATAGTCAGGCAACCTTCGCGAGCCAGCTCCTCCATGAGGAACCCGAAAGCCTTGAGATTAAAGACATTCGATTGGAGGGGCTGAGTGCGCGGCGTGCGTTGCCAACGCGCCAGAACTTGCAATTCAGTAGGGGCCTCGAGCGGGAGCAGGAGGCCAGCGACCACCCGCGCCGGCTCCGGGCGGGTGGTTACCCCCTCCACGGCCACCTGCAAGAGTTCCTGGACCGTGCGCGCCTGCGCCATCCGCTGGCCCAATTCGTACAGCAGACGCGTCTGCGCCAGGGATTGCTGGGATTGCTCGAAGAAGAGGCGGTTTTCCAGCGCCAGCGCCATTTGCTCGCTGACAGCACTGACCAGGGCCAGGTCTTCCTCGGACCATTCCCGCGCCTGTTCCGGATCGGCGAAGCTGAACAGGCCCAGGACCTGTTCGCGCATCTGCACAGGCGAGAGCAGGGCGGTCCCCGCCTGATGCGGGACTATCGTCGGCTGTCCCTGCAGGACCGGCTCAGGGGGCTGCTGGAACACCGGCGCATCCAACGGCTCCAGGTCGGTCAGGTTGTAGCGATAGCCCAGCAGAGCGCGGCGCGCCTCAAAAGCGCTCCAGGCTTCACCCACCGAACGCCGCTGAATCTCCTGCAACTGCTGAAGTCTTTCCTGAGCTTCAGCATAGAGACGGGCGTTGGTGATGGCGTTCGCCAGTTGATCGGCAACCGTCTGCAAGACCGTGATGTCCTCCTGCGAAAAAGCCTGAGGCGCGCTGCTCTGAATGGTCAAAGCGCCGATGACTTTACCGCGGGCGATCAAGGGCAGGGCCATTTCAGAACGGGTAAGGGGAAGATAGGGGTTGCTGAAGCGCACCGCCTCTTCACCGACATCAAAGCTGATGCGCGGTTCGCCGTGCAGGATACACCAGCCGATCATCGAAGTTTCACCCACCGCCAGCTTGTGGCCGGCTTCCAGCATTTTACGTCCGGCCTCGCCCGTGCCCGCGCGCAGCACCGCATACCGTCCGGCGTCATCCAGCAGGAACAGGCCGACATAGTAGTAGTCAAAGCCGGCGCGAATCAGCTCCACGGAAGTCTCCAGCAATTCGCGCAGATTGAGGATGGAGGAAGCAGCGCGCGAGACCTCCGCCGCCACTTGCAGGCGGGCCGCGTACCGGCTGGCCCGCTCCTCCAGCCGCCGCAGATGCCCGGCTTCGTAGACCCGCACAAAGCTATTGATCCAGGCTTCGTAATAAGCATCGGTCGCTTCCAGAAGCTGAACCAACGCCGGATCGTGACCGGTTGCCTGCACCAGGTGGCGGAGGGTCTGCCCCAGGGAAAGGGCCGCTGGCAGAGCGGTAGCCCGTCCGGCCCAAAAGGCGCCCCGCGCTTCGGCCAGAGCGGCCTGAGGCCGCTGCAAATATTGCATCCAGGCCTCCCACTCCACGGCGGCCTGATGCAGGGCCTCTTGCTCGTCGGCAGTGACGGGGCGCAAGGCGGCTGCCAGAAGCGGCAAAAACTCTTCACGCCGGGCTGCTAATGGCGCGATCAGGTCGGATAAGGATTCAGGTTCGGCCATGGCTCACGCTCCCTTCTAATCCTCAGGCTCTGCATCGGGAGGCAGTTCCTCGCCCTGCCTTCGACCAGCCAGAAGCTGCACGACATTTTGCGGGGTACCCAGAGCGCGCCCCAATTCGCGGAGCGCGGTGCGGAGCACACTCTGGACATCCGGGGCAGCCTGTAACTGTCCGGTAATCTCACGGATGAGACGTTCACGGCGGGCTCGCGCTTCGCTGGCTGCCAGTTGCGAAATGTTCTGGATGGCGACCGCTGCTTGCTGAGTCAGGCTCATCAAGCGACGCAGCTCGTTATCATCAAAGGTGCGCGGCTGGGGGTAGAGGGCATTGATGAAGCCGATGCGCTGTCCAGCCGCCAGCAAGGGCACGAAGAGCGCGCTGCGCGCTCCCATGAGCCGAACCATCAAGGCGCGCGAGTGCCGATCCAGGCGCGGATCAAGGGTTAAGTCGCTGATCACCCCCGGTTCATCCGCCGAAAGGATGAAGCGGGAAAGGCCAAATTCGCGGATGTCATAGCGCTTAACCAACCGGATAGGGGTAGCTTCACCGCTGTACCACCGCGCCAGCACGTAGGTCCATTCGGGCATCTGCTCGCCAATCCAGGGCCGATTGAAGAGCTGAATGCTCACATCGTGCGCCTCCTGGCCTATCACCGTATAGCGCCGCAGGGTTTCCAGGATGGAGGCATAATCCTGAGCGCGGGTGAGTTCGCCTGTAGCCTGATAAAGCAGCTCGGTTTCGGCCAGAGCCTGCTGCAGCTCCAGCGAGCGCTGCCGCGTTTCTTCCAGCAGGCTCATGTTCTCCAAAACCACGGCCACCTGCCGGGCCAGGTTGCGTGCCATCACACGCATCTCCGGATCGAGTGGGGGATCTGAAGCAAGGGACATCAGGCCCACGACCCCACGATAAGCGGTACCGGTCCGAATGGGGACGTACAACACCCGCTCAAGGGTGTAGCGCTGACGCGCCTCATCCGGCAGGGAAAGCACATCAAGCAGATGCGCCAGTTCAGCTTCGGCCAGACCGCGGAAGAAAAGCTGTTGTTCTGGAGTCAGGGTATATATGCCTCCCGGTTCCATCAAAAGATTCGTATCCGCCCCCAGGAAAGCCTGCACTCGGACGCTAAAAGTGACGGGGTCCTCAAACGTAAGGACCAGGACAGCCATGCGCAGACCCTGCGCCAGAATTTGAGCGATTTGCTGTAAGGCCTCTTCGGGGGTGGACGCCGAAGCCGCCGTGCGCAACACGGCGTTCAAGAGCGCCTGTTGCCGGGCGTTGCGTTGGGCTTCTTCAAACAGGCGGGCATTCTCCAGGGCTAAAGCCGCCTGCTCGCCCACCCCTTGCACCAGCTCCAGTTCCTCGCGCGTCCAGGTCCGCTGAGGATCGTAAAGCGAAAGCACGCCGATCAGCCTTTGTCCCAGCCGCAAGGGTTGCATCAGTAACTCCCGCCCCCCATCTCTGGCCATGGCGTACCGGGTATCGGGCTGATAGAGGGTCGGCGGGAGGGGGTAGGTCGGAGTGGGGTACACGGTAACCCGGTCATATTCATAAGCCAGGGTCTGAATCCGCGTCATCACCCGCGCCCAACCCTCGCGGCTGTAGTCCTGATACAACGCCTCTAGCTCCTGAACTACGCCCTGCATCTGTTCCAGGAGGCGGGCGTTTTCCAGGGCAATGGCCAGTTGGTCGGCCATCAGTTGTAAGTTCTCCTCATCCTCCGTCGTGAAGGCGGCGGGTTCTGTGCTCTGAACATCCAGCACCCCGATAACGCGGGTGCTTACCCGAAGCGGCAGGGCCAGTTCCGAACGGGTGTCCGGGAGGTCAGGGTTACGCACCCAGACCACATCTCCGCCCACATCCAGGGCAATGCGCGGACGTCCAGTAGCAGCGACCGTTCCCACAATACCCCGTCCCACCTGGAGTTTGTGGCCCCGCGCTAACATGCGCCGTCCGCCTTCAGAAGAAGCGGCCTGCAACAACACCCATTCATTTCGCTCGTCCACCAGGAAAATGCCCGCATGGTAGAAGCCGAAGTTCTGAGAGATAGCATTTACCGCTGTCCGTAACAGGGTAGGCACATCCCGCACCAAGGCGGCCTCCCGGCTGACCAGACTGGCAGCTTGCAACTGGCGCGACTTACGTTCTAGGTCTGCCGTCCGCGCCGCAACTTTCTCCTCCAGACTTTCCACCATATCGCTCAAACGGCTGGCCATAGCATTAAAGGCCTCGGTCAGGAAGCCAATTTCATCCGCTGAACGCACGGGAATGCGATGGCTGAGGTTGCCAGCGCCAATGATGGTGACGCCCTGAGCCAGTTCGTTCAGCGGGTTCAGCACCCAGCGGGTGGTGGCAAACTGAACCAGACCTACCACTGCGGCCATGGCCAGGGCTACCGCCAGCACTGGCGCCAGCGTGACCAAAGGCGGGTTTACCTGACTGGCCAAAACGCCCGCCACAATAAACAGATCGCGTTGCGCCGCCAGCCCGGGCAGCTTAACCGAGCGCACCACCAGGTAGGTCTCGCCATAGACCGGCAGGTTGCGGCGCAGCTCACCTTCCTGCAGATGCGCCAGTTCCACCACGTAGCGGCCTTCAAAGGCCTCGTTAGAATGATACAGCACGGTTCCCGTGTCAAAAACCAAAGCGACAAAAGCTACCCGCTCCAGACCGAAGCCTGAAGTACGCACCTCATTACGCAAGCCTTGGACATCGTAAATGGATGAAATGTAAGGAGTAATATTTTGCACAGTGCGTTGCAAATCGCGCACCAACACGCGCGCCTCCCCCAGGCTGTTAGCCCGATAAGCACCTTGATACTGCTGGCCAACGTAAGCCAACACGGGAAGCACCAACAGGATCGGGATTAAACCCGACCAAAGCAACAGACGCCAACGCAAAGGCAACTTACGAGCTTTCATCGCGTTCCTCCAGGCGAAGCCAGCAGCGTGCGATACAATTTACCTGTCACAGGGACCTTGAGCGGAATGCCCAAATTCCAGTAATCGGTTGCGGCGAGGTTAAGCAACAAAGGATTGGGAGAAGAGCGGATGACGCCCAGGCTGGACGGGGAGACGCCTTGTTGCAGTTGAATGAGCAATCCCCCCACCTGCTCGCCCAGAGCGCGGCGGGAGTTCACCAGCCCCCCGATGGCGCCAAATTCCACCGCGCGTTCGCGCAGGGCATAAACCGGCACCGATGTGTGCGTGAGCGTCCACTGCAACACATCATCTTCCGGAATCAGCTTTCCGGCTTCATCACGCAAAGCGTGATAGTTGCCCAGCAAGATGAAATTATAGCCGGAATTCACCGTTTCGGTGAGCACAACGCGCTGCCAGTATTCCCATTTTTCCACCTGACGCAAGGGGGGCATATAGATTCCCTCAATCTGGGCTTCCGTCAATTCCTGATAAATCCGCTGAACGCTGGCGCGTGTCTCTGTCGAATCGTCCGTGAGGAAAACGAAACTGCGCGCCTCCGGCATCATGGCCTGAGCCAGGCGCACGGTTTGCACCGGATAAGGCCACTCTAAAATCCCCACTGCGTTGGGCAGAGCCCGCACCGCTTCCGAAGGCTCCCCATCCAACCCGCAGTAAATGATGGTCTGTTGTGGATCGGGATAGGAACTGAGAAGCTGTTTGATCGCTTCATCATCACACACGATCACCACGTCCGGCTGGAATTCGGCGATGGTAGATTGGGCTTCTACTACCCGCGCCACGTAACCGCTGGGGTCCCGCACGCTATCCAGATAGATTTCGCGCAGCTCCAGAGTACGGCCGGGATTATACTGAGCTTTGCCCAAAGCGGTCAACAAGCCAACACGGAAATCCTTAGAAAGGGGATCTTCCGCTCCATAACTTCCTACCAGCACAAGCCGCAGCGGCCGATCATGCACCAGAGGCGTGGGCGTAGGGATCAGGGTGGGTAAAAGCTGGGGCGCAGGCGTTTCTATCCCTCCCCCGGTGCAGGCGCTCAGAATCAGGAGCCATGCCAAAGCTCCCAGCCATCGGGGTATAAACCATCCCAAACGTTTAGCGCGCTTCATGGTTTTCCGGGGAAACTTCCCCCCGCTCCTCGACCGGCATCAGTTGAACACGGACCCGTTCGGTATTGAGGGCCCGGCCCACCTCTTGCACCAGGTTGCGCAATACGGCATCCACATTGGAGCTGGCGCGCAGGCGAGCCACAATAGCACCGCGCGCACGCTCATTGAGGGCGCGCAAATGGCTTTCTTCCAACAGGCGGGCGTTATCCAACGCCAGACCCAATTGCTCGGCGACCAGCTCAGCCAGGCGCACTTCTTCGGGCCGCCAGGGACGCGCGGTGTCAAACTGCAAGAGGCCAACCCGGGTGCCGCGCACGCTCACCGGTACCTGCAAGCGATGACGGCCTTCAACCTCACTCGATTCAGCGTGTTCAGGCATTTCCTCAAGTTGCGGCGCTTCTTCTGCTTCTACAGGGATTACCGCGTCGTAAACAGACTCGTAGGCGAACACATCTCGGTGCCGGCGCAAGGCTTCCCGCCAGGCTTCGACCACATCTTGCGCCTGATAGACGCGCAAACGATCCAAGGCCTGCTGCATCTCGGTCAACAGCCGCGCGTTTTCAATGGCGATGGCCAGGCCATCAGCCAACACGCGCAGGGTCCGCACATCTTCTGGGCTGAATGCCTCCGGGTGATGACTTTGAATATCCAGGACGCCGATGATCTGTTCCCTCACCACCAGCGGCAAGGCCATTTCCGAGCGCGTATCGGGCAAATCGGGATTGCGAACCCAGGCCGGATCCGCGTCCACATGCAAGGCAATGCGCGGGAGACCGGTGAAGGCCACATTGCCGACGATACCCTGGACACCGACATGCAGACGGTGACCACGCGCCAACATGCGCTTACCGCCTGCGGAAGAGGCTGCTCGCAGAACGGCCCATTGCCGGTCTTTATCCAGCAGGAAGATGCCCACATGGTCGTAGCCCAGACGCTCGGCTATGAAGTTGGCGGCACGCGCCATAAGCTGTTCAAGGTCAAGAATGGCCGTCATAGCGCTGCCCAGCTCAGCAATGACCTGGAAGCGCTGAGCCTGCTGACGCGCCTCTTCGGTGCGGTCTTCTACCCGCTGCGCCAAAGTCTGCTGCAGCTCATCCAATTGCCGGGCTGTCTGACGCGCTTCTTCAAACTGCTGTTGGAGGTTGAAGATGAACAAGGCCACCACCAGAGCCGCGCCAGCGCTAGTTGTCACTGTAATCAATCCCAGACCGGTGGCTTTTAACTCCGCTGACAGCGTAAAGGGAGGGGTATAAAGGCCGGCCACCTGCAGGATGGATATGCCCCCATAAGTCAACAGCGTAGCCCCAACGGTTATCAGACCCGCGCGCAACGGCAGGGTGCCGATGGCGGCGACAAACAGCCACATGAATACCCCAATGGCCAGGGAACTTAAGCCATCGTAGAGGAAAACTACCAGCAATACCAAAACAGTCAGAAGTGCGATGTACAGGCGCGCTGCGACTTCAAGGTAGCCGCGTTTGTTGGCCGCATAAGCCAGCCCGTACACGCCCAGGTTGAGCAATAAAATTACGGTTAAGAATGTAGGATTGAAAACTGGATACCAGTACCCCAAAAGTTGAACATCGGCCATCAAGACCAGCGAAGTCAGAACACCGGTGCTAAGCAAGGCGTTAAACACCATGCCGCGCCGGCGCTGGTCCGGGTCCTGATAGGGCACGTCCAACAGCCTGTCAAACGCCGCTCTCAATCGTCCGCTTGTCGGGAGTGTTTCTGCACTCATGCCCGTACCTCTTTCTCCATGGAGTCCTTCTAGCTATCTTCGGGTAAGACCAGGCGCACGCTAGCCGCATCGGCCTGGAAGAAACGGCTCAGTGTCTCCAGAGCAACCTGAAGGATGGCATCTACCTCTACTTCGGCGCGGATGTTGGAGGTAATCGAGGCAGAAGCCTGCTCCAGAACAGCCCGGCGGCGCGTTTCATCTAACAGACGCGCATTATCCAAAGCCAGGCCCAATTGCGTGAGTACGCTGGTCGCAACGGCGATTTCATCCTTCAACCAGGGCTTTTCGGCTTCCAGGACAAAACGCCCTACAACTTGATTCTGCACCAGCAGAGGCATAACCAGCAGATGGGTACCTTCTGGCGTCGTGTATTGTCGGGGTTCTCGCGTCTGACGCAGCTCTTCCGGCAGGGTATCCAGGCGTGCGGCGCCGGGATGAACTGCCAGGCGGTCGAAGGAGTAGGCCAGACGCTCGCGCCGTTCCTGAATCAGCGTACGCCAGGTTTCGGCCAGATTTTGTTGTTGATAGCGCGCCAAACGAGCGTAAACACTTTGCAGACGCTCAAACTGCCGTGCGTTTTCAATGCTTCCGCTCAAAGTGGCAGCGATGGCTTTAAGCAGGCTGAGGGCATTTTCGTCAAAAGCGCCCACTTCAGTGCTTTGCACATCCAATACCCCCAACAGACGATCGTGGGCCAGGATGGGAAAGGCGGCCTCGGAGCGCGTGAGGCTGAGCGGATCGGTGGCGTGATAGTAAGGATCGCGGCTTACATCCTGCGCCACGTAGAGCATCCCCGAGCGGGCTACTTCAGCAACGATCGAGCGCTCCTGCAGGCTCAATTGGAAACCCTGTTGGACCAGTTCGTCATAAACACGGGCCGAGGAGGCCTGCAGGACCAAAACCGTGCGGCTCTGGTCTATAAGGAAAATGTTGACAGCGTAATACCCCAGGGCTTCAGACAGGTAAGCCACCTGTTGCTCCAATAAGGTCTTCAAGCTGGTGGTCTCGGTCAGACGCATCTGAAGCTCAGCCAGGGTGCGGAAGGCGCGCTCCCGCTGGGCCGCCGTTTGTTCGGAAAGCGCAGTGCGCTCTTCCAGGGCAGCCTGGGAACGGGCCAGCTCCTGCGAGGCCGTCTCGGCACGCTGGAAGGTCAGGTAAAAATTACCAGCCACCATGTAGAGAACAGGAATGAGGGTAAGCCCGGTGAAAAAGGTGATTACCGAAAACCCTTCCAGCGTGGGCAGCGCCAGCGCTGGAGTCGGTTTGGGATAAGCCCCCAGCGCCGTCAGCAAAACCATCAAGCCCCATATTAGCCCATAGCCTGCCAACAGCACAATAGGCCAGCGGGTTTGAGCCAGAAAGAGCGCCGCCACCACCAGGACCCAAAGCATGAAGGGGGCCTGAGAGGAGTACAGCCCGCCGGTCAGGAGCACAATCCCCAGACTGGCCAGGTACAGCACAGCGACATACAAACGCAGAAGAACAGCGGGGTAATGCCCGCGTTTGACCAAAACGATGAAGCCAAGCTGGAACACCAGCATCAGGTTGCTGAAAGCCATGGCGACCCAGGAACTGGTAGAACGCGGTATCTGTCCTGAACGCAGGACAGTCATGGCATACAGAGCACTGAGCAGCGTCAGCACGAAACTGCCCATCAGCGCAATCAGTAACATGCGACGGGTCAAGCGCTCTTGCTCATCCTGGCCAGGGACATCCAGGAAACTTAAGAGACGTTGCCACCAGGTTCGCGTTCCCGTCATTGCTGCACCTCCATCTGCACCGCCCCCCAGCGGACGCGCAAGGCACGCCCCAGCTCTTCCAGAGCACGCTCCAGCAGGGCTTCGATTTCCACCTCAGCGCGCACCCGCGCCGTGATCTCCCCGATAAGTTGCTCCTGCGTCACCCGCCGCCGGGATTCTTCAAGCAAGCGCGCGTTTTCCAGGGCGGCGGCCAGACGATCCGCAATCTGTTCCGTCAAGGCCACCATGTCTTTAGAAATCACGGGGGTCTCAAAGCGCAGATGCAAAACGCCGATGACCTGATCCCGGTAGCGAATAGGAACGGCCAGGACGCTCCCCGGCTGCTCCTGATCGGTGATGACCTGGCGGACAACGGTTTTCTGCTGCAAGGCCAGGCGCGCTTCGGGCGCCAGTTCGGGTGCCGGCTCCACCCCCATAAAGCGATAGCGGTACCCTAAATGTTGCCGCATCCGTTCTACAAAGTCTTTCCAGGCTTCGGCGGTGTAACGCCCATAGGCCGCCT
>Ga0209227_1003557_pt1 | contig 10334 bp, 11 predicted proteins | sample YNPBryantNP2012_FD_185815 | JGI IMG/M metagenome (GOLD analysis project Ga0209227, IMG submission 185815) | Anoxygenic and chlorotrophic microbial mat microbial communities from Yellowstone National Park, USA - YNP Bryant NP 2012 (SPAdes)... ...
GGGGTGGATTGGGGGGAGGTGAGAGGTGGGCTGCCTGCCGTACGTTGCGGTTGGGCTTCCGCGCCCTGGTGGAGGGATGGCCGCGCTGGCGGAACGCGGTCCGTTCGGCAAGCCGGAGACGGGGTGGGTGATTTGCGACGGTTGGGGGAGAGCTTGTTGACTGGCGAGAGGGGATAGGGGTGGTTGCGAAGCGGCGTGAAGTGTGTGAGGGGGTGGTGGAAAAGAAGATGCGTTTCTGGCGCCTGCTGTCTATATTGGGTGGGTTGCTCCTGCTAACCGTGTTGCTCATTCGTCCCTTGTTGAGCGCGTTGTTCCTCAACGCAGGTGTGGCATCGGTGCACAGGGTTGTGCTGGGAGGGGCACCGCCTGAGGAGTCCGTCCGCGCCAGGCGTTACCTGGGGCTGAGCCGCGACCTGGGGGAGACGACCGCAGCTCTGCGCAATGAGGGGGTGCTGGCGCTGGCTCAGGAAGATTATACGGCGGCGGAACAGGCGCTCGCGGAGGCTGTGGCCCGCAGTCCGGAGGATCCGCTGGTGCGGTGGTACCAGGGACAGTTGTATCTGGCTACCGGGCGGCGAGAGATGGCAGTTCGGGCGTGGCAACTTGCGGGCGCGAGCCCCTACTTCCTGGAATCGGCCGAGATACTTTTCAGGGCCTGGCAACTGGATGCGGCGCGTGAGGGCTATGAATTGTATCTGGAGATTGTCCCTGGAGATGCCTATGCGCTGCGACGAATGGGCGAGATATTTCAGAGAAATGGCGACCTGGACACGGCTATGCAGTACTATCAAGAATCGCTGGCGGCTGATCCTTCACAAGCTGCCACATACTATGCGGTCGGGACCGTCTATCAACGGCGTGGCGAGCTGGAACGTGCCCTGGAGAGTTTCCAGGAAGCTATTGCTCTGGGACGAGGGGAATACGATCCCTATATCGGCGTGGGTCAGGTGTACCAGCAGATGGGCCGTTATGAGGATGCGGCGCAGTGGTACGAACACTGGCGGCAGGTGATGCCAGAGAGCGAATTGCCCTATCTGTACGAGGGGATAAGCCTCTACCAGCGGGGATACTTTGAAGAAGGGGCGGCGCAATTGCTCATTGCCACCCAGATGAACGAGCAGAACTGCGGTGCGTTCTATCACTATGGGCTGGCTCTTTATTCGGCCGGTCGATTGGACGAGGCCCTGGAAGCGTTGGAGCGGGCGAACGCTTTGACCGGTTGTAACCCTGGCGCGCTGCACATGAATCTGGGAGTTGTGTACGAGGCGCTGGGCCGCTTTCAAGACGCCGCGGTCGAGTACCGCCGGGTTGTGGAACTGGCCCCCGACTATGCGCCGGCGCGTGAGGCATTACAGAGAGTGGAGGAGCAACTCCAACCATGATGCCATTTGCCCCTACCTTTCTCGCTGTTCTTTGTGGGCTGATGATCTTTTTCTTGCCTGGCTACTTGCTGCGACGGTGGTTGTTCCCCTCGCGCTGGCCACTCCTGGCCGAGGTGCCGCTTTCCTTCAGCTTGAGCCTGGCTGTCGGTGCGTTAGCCTGGCTGACAGCGCGCCTTGCGGGGGGAAAGCTGCTCACGTTGGGCGTCGCTCTCGCTGTGGCCGTGGTAGCGTTGGCCATTGCGATCGTCCTGCGCCGTCGGGGGAGGGTAGTTCTCCCCCCCTCACAGCCTGAGACGAGAGGATTGCGAACCTGGCTGGCGCTTCTCCCTGTAGCCGTTGCGGTTCTGTTTTGGGCCTGGGTGGTTTTTCGCGTTGGCGCCAGTTATATGCCCGAAAGCGATAACTGGTATTACCTGGCTGTTGTGCGACGTATACTTGTAGCAGGCAACCTTGTTCCTGGCGACCCGTTCTTTGCCGGTGTCGCCGATGCGGGGCGCAGCGGCCCCTGGTTGAGCCTGGTGGCGCTGTGGGTGCGGCTCAGCGGCGTGGACCTGATGGCCCTGTGGGAACTGCTGCCGGGATTGGTGATGCCGCTGGCGCTGCTGGCCTTCTATTTTCTGGCCTGGAGCTGGTTCCACAACCATTGGGTGGCGAGCCTGGCTGTGTTCCTGACCCTGGCTGGACGGACTGGTTTCACCTGGAATGAGCCCATGATGATGGCCGCACCGTCCAATATTGCCCTGCTGTTATTGTTCGTGGGCCTTGGACTGGCCATCGAGTATGGGCGAAAGGGCGGATGGGGCTACCTGGCGATGGCTGTGTTGCTGGCCGGGACGGTCGCGGCGCAACACATCCTGGTTCTGGGGGGGATGCTGTTGATGGTGGCAGTCTTTGCCGTTGCCCAACTGGTGATGAGCCTGATCAGACCTGATCCCGATGCAGAGACAGACAAAGCCATTTGCCCTGCCCAGTGGCGCAAAGCCGGCTTGCGTTTGCTTCTGGTCCTGGCGCCGAGCGCTCTGGTGGCAATGCCTGTGGTGCTGTTTTGGGGGCAGAGTCTGGCTGGCACGACCAATCCCATCTACAGCGACCTGTGGGGCCTGTTCAAGGCTATCGGCCCCTGGCACGTGCTGCGAGTGAGCAGCCTGTCCGGTGGACCGCACTTGTTCGCTTTTTCGTTCCTTCTTCTCCCTCTGCTGCTGGTCAAGGTCCGGCGGCACGACTGTGCGGCGCTTCTGATCGGGGTGATGGTGCTGGTTGTGCTGATCGCCTTCACCCCACCGATCGTCGAAGCGATCTTGCGGATTGGCGTGCTCCCGCCCTGGGGCATCTGGCGGCTGGCAAGCCAGATCTATCCTTTCCAGTTCACGGTTGCCGCATGTGTCTGTTGGGGCGCTCAGGCGATGTGGCCAGCCGTCTTGTCCCTCTTTGGGGGACGGCGCTGGACCAGCGTGATGGCGGTAGGGGGATTGCTCCTCGTGGGGTTGGTGCCCAATGCCACCCCACTGCTCGATCCTTTGCTGAACTATGTCCAGATGGCCCGGCAAGGCCGCCCGATGGAGGATGCGGTGGCCTGGCTGGGCACGGGACCGCTGGCCGCGCTGCCGCAGAGCGGTGAACCGATGGTCGTGTTGAGCGATATCAGCACCAGCTACTACATTTCTGGATTGACCGGCCACTATGTGGTGGCCATTCCCTATGGTCACGCCTCGCCGCTGGTGCCGGATGATCAGGAACGGCGAGGTGTGGTAGCGGGTGTCCTGACTGTTGGCGGCAGTATGGACAGCCTGCGCGCCTTGCTTCGCCGATATGATGCAAGAGCGCTGGTTCTGGTAGCCAGGCCTGACCTGGGTAGCCACGTGCTGTCATCAGAAGCATGGCGGTACTGGGTCGAGGCCCTGGATGCCGCCGGCGATGAGTTCATCTTGCGCTTCCGTGATGAGACAGGCGGGAGGCGGGCGGCTGTCTACTTGTGGCGCCCAGACGAGAGGGAGCCTTGAGAGATTATTTGCGCCGAATCTCGTGGGTTGCGGTGCCGCTATCAGGCGTTGCACTGGGGGGCTATCTGTGGGAGTTCCTGGCCCACAACCAGGATTTTGTGGGCCCCCAGGTGCTGACCGGCAGGCAGATAGCGTTGCTGGTGCTGGCAGTAGGGCCGGCTGTGCTGACCGGGCTGTGGCTGTTTTCCGGATGGATCGGCGGGCGACTGTTGGGGGTCGGGTGGCGGCGGGGGCTGCGGATCGATGTCCCCAGTGCCTGGCCAGTGGCGCTGTTGGGCCTGTTGTCCCTTATGTCCTTGTTGACCGGCTTCGAACCATCGGCCTATCAGGCGTTGGTCGTGGTGCCGGTCTCGCTGGTGTTTGTTGCCAGCGTGGGCCTGAAGGCATGGCGATGGGCGCACGCGGCACAGCAACAGAATATTCATCTTCCCCTGCGGGCTTACCAGGTGGCGTTGGGGGGAGCGGTAGCGGCTTTCATTGTCATCATCGGCGCGCTGGCGTTGCTGGGTTATCACAGTTATAGCTCGTGGTATTTGGATATGGGGCTGGTTGACCAGGCGCTGTGGAACACCCTCCACGGGCGATTCCTGCAATACACTTTCTACGAGGGCGTCCAGATGAGCTTGTTGGCCGACCATGTAGAGCCGATCCTCCTGGCGCTGGTACCCCTGTATGCGATTTGGGCCGATCCTCGCCTGTTGTTGGTCGTGCGGGTTTTGGCGGTGGGAATGACAGCGCTACCGCTTTATGGACTTGCTCTACAAGAATTGCGTTCTCGCTTTGCGGCGCTGTGTGTGGCGTTGGCCTATCTGGCTTTTCCAATGGTGGTCGACGCGGGCATCCGCTGCGGGGGCAACATCCGCACCGAGACGCTGGCGTTGCCCTTGTTGAGCATGGCGCTTTACAACCTCAAGCGCGCATCATGGCGCGGAGTGTTTCTGTGGCTGCTGCCAGCGCTGGCCTGCAAGGAGCATATCTCGTTGCTCGTGGCGGGGTTGGGAATCTATCTGCTCGTGGGACGGCGTCACTGGCGAGAGGGGCTGGTGTTGACAGGGTTGGGGCTGACCTGGTTCGTGGTGGCGGTGTGGGTCTTTTTGCCCTGGATGCGCGGCGGCGAGATGTCGCGCCACTTTGCCATGTCGCTTTCCGGCATAGGGGGAGATCAGGGCGTGGCGGGTATCGTCCGGACCGTGCTGACCTACCCCTCTGTGCTGTTCGAGATCCTGCTGTCCCGGCCCAGGCCCGAGTTCCTGTTCTTTCTGCTGCTCGGACTGGGGTTCCTGCCGCTGTTGGGGGGGCTTTCGGCGGTTGCCCTGCCGGTCTATGGGCTGTTCTTGCTCTACCCCACCCGGCCCAACCTGACCGATTATCACTTTCTGATCGGCCTGCCCTTTCTTTTCGGAGGCGCTATCGCCGCCATCCGGCGGCTGAGCAGAGGGGGGTGGCTTGCGGGGCATGCAGGTATGCTGACACTCTCGGCTGCGTTGTTGGCCAGCAGCCTGGCGGCCGGGTTCTTCTGGGGCACGGGGCCGCTGAGCTGGTCCTTCTGGCGCGCCGACCGTCCCTACAGCTACTGGCGCACGCACTATGTGCCGGGGGCCCACGCTCGCTCCGTGGATCGGCTGGTGGCGCAGGTTCCGCCCGACGCGCCGGTCATCGCCTCCGATTACCTGCTGATCCGGCTCTCACAACGGCCGGCTATCTATCATTTCTTCTTACCGCCTACCGATCCGGTACTGGAACGGGTTGACTATGCCGTCATGGATCTCTTTGACAACCACATCCGCGGCCCGCAGTCGCGGGCAAAGGAGCGAGAGCTGCAGCGGGAGTTGTTGGCAGGAGGTGACTTTGGGTTGACAGCGGCCGAGGATGGCGTGCTATTGTTCGTCAGGGGGGCGGCCTCGGAATTCGTCAACGAGGTGCAGGTGGTGCCAGAGGCGACGCCTGACTATCGCCTGGACGTGACGCTGGGCGAACGATTGCGCCTCCTGGGGTATGATTTCGATGGCGGGCCGTTGTTGGTGACCGGCCGTCGCTACCGTGTGACCTATTACTGGCAAGTCCTGCCTGGCTATGCAGCGTCCTTTCGCCTGCAGCATAGTGTCAATCCGGACAGCGCGGAAGAATTGACCTCCGAGTATGTGTTGATTGACACCTTCAGCGGCGCGGAAACGTTCCGCGTGGTCCATCTGCCCACATATATCCTGCTCCGTCCCGACGAATGGGAGGCAGGCCAGGTGCTCCGTGAGACGTTCGACTTTGTGCTGCCAGAATCACTGCCGGCTGGAAGCTACCGCTGGGAGGTGGGACTGTATGCCGAACCGTCCTGGTTTGGCATCCGCACGGATACCGACCGGCTGGTGCCGGGCACGACACGGCTGGTACTGAGAGAGGTCGAGGTGGGGGATGAGTAGACGCGGGTGGGTCTTCCTTGCTCTGGTGATGCTGGTAGCTCTGCTGGCAGCGATGGCCCCTGAGCGGCTATGGGCGCAGGAACCGTCTGGCTGGAGCGCGCCGGTCAATCTCTCCCAGTCCGATACCGCCTCCTACTACCCCGATGTCGCAGTGGACAGCGCCGGGCACGTGTATGTGGTCTGGGGTGAGTTCTCCAGCGACAATACCGGTTCCAGGCCGGATATGTTGATGTTGCGCATATGGGACGGGCAGGCCTGGTCGGCGGCCAACGATATTGCGGTCGGTGGTCACCTGCCCCAGATTGGCGTGGACAGTCGGGGACGGCTGCACCTGCTCCGCGTGGGGCCGTATACCCGCGCCTGGGCCCAGGGAGACCCACTCAGCGCCCAGAACTGGACAACGGGGCGGAACTGGTTCTTCCGCAGCCCCTACTGGCCGGATATGGTGGTGGATGCACAGGACAGGATCCACGTTGTCTTTCGCGATACGATGGAGTATGACGAGGATCGTACTACTTTGGAGAGGGTGTGCATGACGGGATGTCGGGGGATCTATTACGTCCGCTCGGTAGATGGCGGCGATACCTGGTCCAACCCTGTACAACTGGACGCCCCGGCGGGCGATGCAGAAGAACCCCGCATCGCTGTAGACGCTCAAGGGGGAGTCTATGTCGTATGGACTGATACGGACGCCAGTGAAGGCGCCATCGCGATCGGCTTTAGTCGTTCGACGGATGGGGGGGAGACCTGGTCCGTCCCTCAGCAGATCCAGGCCCGAAGCCTGGAAGTGTACAGCGATCCACAGATTGCCGTGGATTCTGCTGGCGTCATTCATGTCGTGTGGGGCTATCGAAACCGGAATGCCCTGGGGTATATGATGTCTTCCGATGGAGGAGAGAGCTGGTCGGCGGTCGAAACCATCCCTATGCGTCTTACAGGGCCGTATTCATTCGGCCTGGCCGTGGACAGCGCTGACAATCTTCACCTGGTGGGACAGTTGGCCGGGGAAAGCATAGCGGCGGGGGTCTACCATCTGGTGCGCCCCCGGGGCGGGAGTTGGTCGCCGCCTGCTCTGGTCGCCCGGATTCCGTGCAGTGAGGGAGCGGCCGATGTGGAGCTGGTAGTCAGCCACGGCAACCGGTTGCACGCTGTCTGGTATGAACGGCTGGAGTGCGAACTGGGCTTTGTCGGCCCGTCCGGCCGTGGCGAAATCTTTTACAGCACCATGACCACCGATGCTCCGGCCCTGCCGCCGGCCACCCTGCCCCCCATGCCCACCCCCACGCCCGCGCCGACCCCCACGCCCGCGCTGCCGACTGCCTCTCCCACGCCATCCCCTGCTGTTCCCACCTGGCAGCCAGCGGTCGGCGCGGAGCGAGAGGCTACCGCGCCGGCCCTCCCGCCGCCGGCCCTGGGCATCGGCCTCTCGGCAGGTGTGGTTGTGGTTGTGGCCGTGGTCTGGTCGTTGCGGCGGCGTTACCAATGATCGTCGAATGCGGCGACGCATCCGCCGCAGGAGGAACCTGTGTCAGCAGTCGAATCGTTGCCCGAACCGCTTGCATCCCCGCAAACGCCGGTGACGCTCATCCGCCCCTCGCGCGGCTGGGTCGCGCTCGACCTGCGCGAGCTGTGGACCTACCGCGAACTGCTCTACTTTCTCACCTGGCGCGACATCAAGGTGCGCTACAAGCAGACCGCGTTGGGCGCAGCCTGGGCCATCATCCAGCCGTTTTTCACCATGGTCGTGTTTAGCCTCTTTTTCGGCCGGCTGGCCGGCGTGCCGTCCGACGGCATCCCTTACCCCATCTTTGCCTACTGCGCCCTGCTGCCGTGGAACTTTTTTGCCGGCGCGCTCGACCGGGCCGGCAACAGCCTGGTCGGCAGCGCCAACCTGCTCACCAAGGTCTACTTTCCGCGCCTGGTGATCCCCATCTCGGCGGTGCTGGCCGGCCTGGTTGATTTCGCTATCGCTTTTGTCGTGCTGGTGGGGATGATGTTCTTCTATGGCATCATGCCGACCATCGCCATCGTCACGCTGCCGTTCTTTTTGCTCCTGGCGCTGCTCACCGCGCTGGCGGCCGGGCTGTGGCTCTCGGCCTTGAACGTCCAGTACCGCGACGTGCGCTACACCATCCCCTTCCTGACCCAGTTCTGGATGTTCCTCTCGCCGGTGGCCTATGCGGCCAGCCTGGTGCCGGAACAGTGGCGGCTGTTGTACGGCCTCAATCCCATGGCGGGCGTGATCGAGGGCTTTCGCTGGGCGCTGCTGGGCAGTGCCCCACCGGGGCCATTGCTGGCGGCCTCGGTGGCCGTGGTCGTGCTGATGCTGGTCGGCGGGCTGTATGTCTTCAAGCGGATGGAAAAAAGCTTTGCCGATGTGGTATAATGAGGCTGGCGGGCCGCAGGCGCATTACAGGAAGGCCATATGAGCCATGGCGCAATCAAGGAGCAAACGTGATGAACACAGCCAACCTGAAAAAAGTCCTTGAGCAAATCGTCCAACGCCTGGAAGAGAGGAATTTGAAAAACAGGCGCGCGTTGTGACTTCCTTGGCAGGACGCGCGAGGAAGAGGGGAAAGGTGCTATATGGACGAAGGGAAGCGTGATGAGATCCGAAAGCGGCTGACCAAGAGTCGGCATGACCTTGGTTCTGCCCGTCGGTTGATGGAGGGAGAGGAAGCCTGGCTGGATACGGCAGTCTATCACTGTCAGCAAGCCAATGAGCTGCTTGCCCTCTTGCCGGCCACTTTCTAATCTGCAGGAGGGTGGGTGGCTGCGCTGACAGAAAGAGATGGTTGTAGATGATGAACAAGCCCAGGCGGCATCATAACCAGGACCTGGTGGTGACCGAGGCGGATTTGCATCCTCACCTGTTGGCCCGAATGAGGCAACGCGGCGTCACGTTGGAGGATATTGAACTGACTTTGACGGAGGGTTGGCAGGCCGCTGACGCCAGGATCGGAACATTGGGCAAGACGATGGTGTTTGCTTACGAGGCGGAGTGGGAAGGCGAGTTCTATCTGGAGAAAGAGGTGACGGTGTACTACAAACGAACGGAGGAGGGAATCGTCTTGCTGACGGTCAAGGCCCGCTATGGGCAGGGCTTTGCACGGAGATGAGCAAATGAAGATAGAATACGATGTGGCGCGGGATTTGTTATATATCTGGTTTGGCATTCCTGGCGAGAAGGCTGCCAGGACCGAGACAATTGTTCCTGGTATGCACGCCGACTTTGACCGGCAGGGGCGCCTGATCGGCATAGAAATCCTGGATGCTTCAGAAGTGATGCGGGACAGGGTCCAATTCGAGGTGGCGCTCACGCCCGCACCTGCTGAAGCAGTGCCTGCCTGATCTCGTTGCACCTCCAGGACCCATGAGCGACATTGCTATCCGCGTTGAGCGCCTGAGCAAGCGCTACCGCATTGGCGGGTCGCTGTCATCTGCACGGTGCGCAATATACCTTTGGGAGGATACGATCTATGACGTCCTGGCCTCTCTTTGACTGGTCCGACACAACAGTGATTGTCACCGGCGGCGCAGGTTTCCTGGGTCGCCAGCTGGTTGCAAAGCTGCTGGCCCGCGGCCTGGCCGGGCACCAGGTAATTGTCCCCCGTAGCGCCAACTATGACCTGCGTTGCTGGGACGCCATCCAGCGGCTGCTCGGCGACGTCCGATCCGCACCGGAAACCCGCAATTCGCAACTCATCATTATCCACCTGGCGGGTAACGTGGGAGGTATCGGCTACAACCGGGAGCACCCGGGCGAGCTGTTCTATGACAATGCCGTTATGGGCATCCAGCTTATGGAGGCCGCGCGGCAGCAGGGAGTGGCCAAGTTTGTTGCCATTGGCACCATCTGTGCCTATCCCAAGTTCACACCGGTACCCTTCCGCGAGGAGGACCTGTGGAACGGCTACCCCGAGGAGACCAACGCGCCTTACGGCCTGGCCAAAAAGATGCTGCTGGTGCAGGCCCAGCCCTATCGGCAGCAGTACGGCTTCAACGCCATTTACCTGTTGCCGGTCAACCTCTACGGCCCGGGCGACAACTTTGACCCGGCCTCGTCCCACGTCATCCCGGCGCTGATCAAAAAGTTTGTGGAGGCCCAGGCGCGCGGCGAGCAGGAGGTCGTGGTGTGGGGCGATGGCTCGCCGACGCGGGAGTTTCTCTACGTAGAGGACGCGGCCGAGGGCATCCTGCTGGCGACGGAGCGCTACGATGGGCCCGAACCGGTGAACCTGGGCAGCGCCTTTGAGATCAGCATCAAGAACCTGGCCGAGACCATTGCTCGCCAGACCGGCTTTCAGGGCCGGCTGGTATGGGATACCACCAAACCCAACGGCCAGCCGCGGCGCAAGCTGGACACGAGCCGGGCCGAGCGCTACTTCGGTTTTCGGGCGCACACCTCCTTCGAGGATGGCCTGCGCCGGACGATCGAGTGGTACAGGCAGATGCATTGATGTTCGACATTGCCATTCGCGTCGAGAACCTGAGCAAACGATATCGTATCGGCGGCCCGCAGGCCTCTTACAAGACGC
>Ga0209227_1003560_pt1 | contig 10330 bp, 10 predicted proteins | sample YNPBryantNP2012_FD_185815 | JGI IMG/M metagenome (GOLD analysis project Ga0209227, IMG submission 185815) | Anoxygenic and chlorotrophic microbial mat microbial communities from Yellowstone National Park, USA - YNP Bryant NP 2012 (SPAdes)... ...
TGTTCCCTGAGGAGCTCCCCGGGCACGCCGAGAAGATCCTGCTTGGCCTGGTTGCTATAGGTCACAAAGCCTCTGTCAAAATAATCGGAGGCGCCGGCAACGGCGGTGATCCGAGCAGCGAGGAGCCCCCCGGTGCAGGATTCCGCCACGGCAAGTTTCCAGCCTCGATCCCGAAGCATGGCGCCGACCACCGCTTCCAGCGTTTCCTCGTCTCGGCCGATGACGTGGGCTGGGCCCAAGAGTGTGACGAGCTTTTCTTCCGCCGCCTGCAAAATTTTTTCCGCATCGGTTTCGCAACACGCCGTCGCCAGAAGGGTCACCCAGTTTTCCCCGGTTTGGGGCAGATAGCCCAGCTTGATTCCGTATAAGGCGGGATCAAACCCGCTCAGCCGCTCGTTGATTTCGGATTCCATCAAACCGTGGATGCGCAGGATCCGTTTTCGGCACGCGGGTCTTTCGGGAAATCGGCGTCTAAGATCCGGCAGGACCACGTCCGCCAGCAATGTTTCCATCTCGTGAGGAACACCCGGAAGGAAGTAACAGGGAACCCCTCGATGTTCCAGGAAAAATCCAGCCATAGGCCGTCCCGGGGCCATGCGGGTCGCCCCTTGCGGCAGCTCGGCAAGACGACCCAACCGGTCGCTCCATGTGCCGCCTCGGGCCTGCACCCGGTCCATCAAGTGTTTCAAATCCGTTTCGTCCACGGCCATGGGAAGGGCAAAAGCTCGAGCGACCGCCGATTTGGTGCGATCGTCGTCCGTCGGACCAAGCCCGCCTGTGACGATGACGAACCGGCTTTCCGCCGTGAGCTGCTCCAGCTGAAAAGCGATGGCCTCTTCGGCGTCTTCCACGACGACCACCTTCCCCAACCGGAACCCCTGCGCTCTCAAAGCGCCGGCAATATGATGGGCATTGGTGTTGAGGATGTCTCCCAGAAGGATTTCGTCCCCGATGGTGAGCAACGATCCGCGAACATCCTGAGGGGTTCCTCGATCCATCACGGCTCCGTCTCGGCCTTTGCGGCGTGTCTTTTTTCCCGGCAGATCCTTTTGACTTCGTCGTAGACAAGGGGCAACGGCGTGGCGGTGCGTCGCGCCGCCTCCCGGCACGCCTCATATTCGGGCTGATACCGCACCGTCCCGTCGGGAAGGGTGGCCGCTTTGACCCGCACGGCCCCCCACGGCGTGGGCACGTCGCACGTCGTGCGCGGCAGCTCCAGGCGGTCCACCTCATGAAAACGAACCCCCAAAGTGGTGCTTTCCGAAAAGACGCGCGACGCCACGCGGTCCCTGAGGGAAGGGTCCATGAGCACGCGGACCAGCGTCGCCGGCCGATTCTTTTTCATGAGCACGGGAACAAGCACCACGTCCAAAGCCCCTTCCGCAAAACACGATTCCATGAGGTGTTCGTAGAATTCCGGATTCATATCGTCGATGTGGGTTTCCATGAGGAGCAACCGTCGGGTCCCGAACGAGGGTTGCGATTCGCCGACCATAAGGCGCAGCACATTGGGCGGGTCCACGGCCGGGTGCGCCCCCACGCCATATCCTACCGCGCCGAGGACCATGGGGGGAAGAGGGCCAAAGGCACGGCACAACCCGCTCAAAATGGCGGCGCCGGTGGGCGTGACCAGTTCCCTTTCCACGCCGCCGTCGCGCACGGGAACGCCTTCTAAAAGGGCCACCGTAGCTGGCGCCGGAACGGGAAGAACGCCGTGGGCGCCGGAGACGCGGCCTCGCCCCAGAGGAAGCGGGGACGCCTGAAGGTTTTCAATGCCCAAAGCCTCTAACCCGATCACGGTCCCGACGATATCGATCACGGTATCCACCGCGCCGATTTCGTGAAAATGGACGTCTTCTGCGTGCATGCCGTGCACCCTGGCTTCCGCCTTGGCCAATCGTTCCAGGATGTGCAGCGATTTGTGTTGGACGCCCTCGGGCAACCGGGACGTAGTGATCAGGGTTCGTATGTCTCGATAATGCCGCAGCGGGGCCGATCCGTCATCGTGGACGATCACTCGAGTGCCGGTGATCGCCCCCCGGGATTCTTTCCGCACTTCAAGGCGCCAGCCCGTCAGGGGCAGAGCCTCCAAAGCGTCCGTCAGAGTCTTTGGCGAAACGCCCACATCGATAAGGGCCCCGAGGATCATGTCCCCACTGGCCCCAGAAAACGCGTCCACGTAAGCCAAGCGCATTCCGTCACTCGCCTTTCACGTCGAAAAGCCGCGCCAAAACCTGATCCATGTGGGTCATGGGAACAAAGGCCACGGATCGGGTGATGTACTTGGGCAATTGCGCCGCATCGGCCATGTTGGCTTGCGGGATGAGCACGGAAGCGACCCCAAAGCGAGCCGCCGCCAACGCCTTTTCCCGAAAGCCTCCTACGGGAAGAACATCTCCCAAAAGAGAAATTTCTCCCGTCATGGCGCAGCATTCGCGAATGGGTTTCTGCAGCACGGCGGAAACAAGCGCGGCACACAGGGCCATGCCGGCGGAGGGCCCGTCCTTGGGCACCGCGCCGGCCGGCACGTGGATGTGGATGTCGGCCTTTTCGTGGAAATCCGCAGGGACTCCCAGCCGGTCGGCCCGGGTGCGAATGAAGCTAATGGCCGCCTGCGCCGATTCCTTCATGACCGTCCCCAGATGGCCTGTGAGCACCACGGTGCCTTTGCCCGGCATGACGGCCGCTTCAATGCGCAGTACTTCCCCGCCGTGGGGCGTCCACGCCAGCGCCAGAGCCATTCCAGGAATGATCGGGACCTCACGGCTGATAAGATCCTGCTGGGGCGGCCCCAGATAACGCTCCAGAGTGCCTCGGGTGATGCGCAACGGCGGGGGGCTGCCTTCGGCCGCCCTACGGGCGGCCTTGCGGCACAGGGTACCCAGGGCTCGTTCCAACTGGCGAACGCCGGTCTCCCGCGCTCCCGCGTGTAGCGGTGCACGATGGCCATAAGGGCCGCGTCGCTGAGGGCCACGTCGCCTGAGCGCAGCCCGTGTTCCTGAAGCTGGCGCGGAAGGAGGTAGGATTTGGCGATGATCATCTTTTCCCGGTCCGTATATCCGGAAAGATGCAACACCTCCATACGGTCCGCCAGGGCCGGTGGGACGTTTTCCAGGCTGTTAGCGGTAGCGATGAAAAGGACCTGGGAAAGATCGAAGGCCACGTTCAGATAATGATCGGAAAACGCTCGGTTCTGCTCCGGATCCAGGACTTCCAAGAGCGCCGCCGCGGGATCACCGCGGGCATCGGAACCGATTTTGTCGATCTCATCGAGCATGAAGACTGGATTCTTGGTCCCCGCGTTGCGCAGTCCCTGAATGATCCGTCCGGGCAAAGCGCCGAGATAGGTGCGCCGATGCCCTCGGATTTCCGCCTCATCCCGAATGCCTCCCAAGGAGACGCGCACAAAACGGCGGCCCATGGCCTTGGCGATGGAGCGCCCCAAGGACGTTTTGCCCACACCGGGCGGCCCCACCAGGCACAGGATGGAGCCTTTGAGGCCGCCCTTGAGGCTGCAGACGCCGAGAAAATCCAGGATGCGCTCTTTGACCGCTTCCATGTCATGGTGGTCGGCGTCCAACACGCGGGCGGCTTCCGCAAGATCCAACCGATCGACCGTGGTGCGCTGCCACGGCATTTCGATGAGCCAGTCCAAATAGGTGCGCACAATGGAGGCTTCGGCGGCATCGCTTTGCATCATCATGAGACGCTCGAGCTCGCGCATCGCCTCCCGATACGCTTCGGGGCTCATTCCCGCCGCTTCGATCTTTAGCCGGTAGACCTGTTCTTCCTTGTCTTCGTCCCATTCGCCCAATTCGCGGCGAATGGCCTTGAGTTGCTCTCTGAGGTACCGCTCCCTTTGCCGTCGAAGAAGGGCGTTTTGGGCTTCGGATTCGATTTCCAGTTGGATCTCGGCTTTCTGAAGCTCGTCGGCCAGGGCTTCAGCCACCCTTTCCAGGCGTTCCCCGGGTTCGACGATGGCCATGAGGCGGCAGCATTCCTGGGGATCCAGGTGCAGGTTGAATGCCAGGAGATCGGCGAGTCGCCCCGGTGAGGTGGCGCTTTGGAGCACCGCTTCCGCATCGGCGGCGTGCATGCCGCGCAGGGTAAAAAGCTTCAACCCCATGCGGCGCACCCGGGCCACCAGGGGAACGAGGTTTTCTTCGAAAGGCAAATCGGCTTCCACCAAAGGCTCAACGCGGACCCGAATTCCCGGGGATTGGGCCGTCACGTGCAAGACCTTGGCTTTGGCGATGCCTTGAACGAGAATCTTGTGCCGTCCGTCTTCCAAAGCCGTGTTTTTGAGGATAAGAGCGATACAGCCCACGGCACCGTCCCGAATCGTCTCAGGATCGTCGTTCAGATCGCACGGGCCGTCTTGAGCGCAGCACGCCGCCAAAAACACATAGCGGCCTGTTTTTTCCGCCTCCGCAAGGGCGGCCTTTTCGCCCGAATCCGAAAGGAACAACGGAAGAATCATGGCGGGAAAGAGCATGGTGTGGCGTAAGGGCAATACCGGCAAATCCGTGGGCCATGAGGGTGTGGTCATGGTGCGGCGTCGTCCTCCCGCCTCCCCCTTAACAGCGCGCTCCCCCCTTGTCAACAGACGACCAAGCGCTTGACCTTCTCTTGACAGCCGAGGGGTCCGATGATAGTTAGTCGGCACCCAGCTTCACCCTATGGAGGGATGGCCGAGTGGTTTAAGGCGGCGGTCTTGAAAACCGTTGGTCGGTTAGCAGCCGGCCCGTGGGTTCGAATCCTACTCCCTCCGCCACGACGATGCGTCGCTTGGAGAGATGGCCGAGTCGGCTGAAGGCGCTCGCCTGCTAAGCGAGTGTACTCCGAAAGGGGTACCGAGGGTTCGAATCCCTCTCTCTCCGCCACCTTATCCAATCCGCCCGACCTGCCAGGTCGGGCTTTTGTGTTTTCCAAGGGCTTATTTCGGGAGGATTTATGCCGGAAGAGACCAAAGATTGGACGCACTTGGATCGGCACGGCCGTATCAAGATGGTGGATGTGAGCGATAAGCCGCCCACATGGCGGGAAGCGCGCGCCCGGGCCCGGGTGCGCATGAAGCCCGAAACCCTGCAACGCATCCTCGAGGGGACCGTCGCCAAAGGGAACGTTTTCGATACGGCCCGTCTGGCCGGCATCATGGCCGCCAAGAAAACATGGGAACTGATTCCCCTGTGCCACCCTCTGCCCCTCACCGCGGTGGACGTTTTCCTTGAGCCCGATCCCGATCTGCCCGGGGTGCGTTTGGAAGCCCACACCAAGACCTGCGAACGAACCGGCGTGGAAATGGAAGCCCTGGTGGCCGTCACCCATGCCGCCTTGACCCTCTACGACATGTGCAAAGCGCTGGATCGGACGATGGTTCTGGAGGATATTCGACTGACCTATAAAAGCGGCGGCCGAAGCGGCACTTTTCGGCTCCAGGAGCCCCAGGAAGATTCTTCAAACTTTACGCCTTAAACGAGAATCCTGCTCAAGCCTTTCAGGTCCACGATGACCACGAGCACCCGCGGGAAAGGGAAAGCCTTTTCGACGGGTGAGGTCAGCCGCTCGGTCGTTGTCGAAAAGCATCGCAGAGCAGCATTTTAGCCGCATTTTGGGCTTTACAACCCGGCATGCTCTGTGCTAGCCAACATGCCTTCATCACAGCGCGCGGAGGATTCGCCATGGATCAAGAGACACTGGCTTACTTCAAGGAAATTCTCGAACAGCGACTGCGCGAGCTTATCGAGGAAGCGGAAAAAACCGTCACGGACATGACCGACGAAGGGGAAACGTTCCCTGACCCCACCGACCGCGCCTCCCTGGAGTCGGACCGAAACTTCATGCTGCGCATCCGCGACCGGGAGCGCAAACTCATCACCAAGATCCGCGAAGCGCTTCAACGGATCGAAGACGGGTCTTTCGGCATTTGCGAAGCCTGTGGGGACGAGATCGGGATTGAGCGTCTCAAGGCTCGGCCCGTGACCACCCTGTGCATCGACTGCAAGCGGCGTCAGGAAGCTATAGAAAAGATTCGGGAAGCCTGAGGGATAGGCCTCCAGGCGACGGTCACTCGTGCGTGGCCTGGGCCCATCGCAGGTGAAGGATATCGCCGACCCACACGGTTTCCCGACTCCCATCTGGCGTTTCCACCACCAAGCCGCCGCGGTCCGTAAGATCCCTGGCGGTTCCTTCGAGCATCCGCTCCGCCACCTGGATGCACACCCATCGGCCAAGCACGGCCGAAAGATTCTTCAAGTCGTCCCGAAGGGACACCAATCCTTTTTCCACGTACATTTCGTAGAGTTCTTCCATGGTGTTGAGAAAAGCCGCCAAGACACGGGCGCGGCTGATGCCCCACGGCGCCTCGCCCTCTCGGCGGACACGCTCCCATTCCAAAGCCAGGGATGTGGCCGGATACAGGGCCTCCGCAGGAAGGTCCTCCTCGCGGTGCAACACATTGACCCCAACGCCCACTACCAGGAAGTGAATCCGGTCCCAATCGGACTGCATTTCCGTCAGGATTCCGGCGACTTTCTTTCCCGAGATCAAGACATCGTTCGGCCATTTGATGCGGGCATCCACAGCCCATTGCGCCCGAAGGCAACGGGCCAAGGCCAAGGCCGTCACCAAGGTGGCTTCCGGGCCGTGTCGGGGCGGCATATCGGGGCGAAGGATCATGGAAAAGTAAAGCCCCATACCTTTGGGCGAAAGCCAGGGCCGGCGAAGTCTTCCGCGTCCCGCCGTCTGCTCCTCCGCCACCACCGTCGTCCCGTGGGACGCTCCGTGTCGCGCCAGATCCATGGCCCGGTCGTTGGTCGATCCGATGGATTCATGGTAATCATAAGAGCGACCAAGGAAGCGGGTGTGCAGCAAAGGAATGACTTCTTCCGGCCTGAGCGATCCGCTAAGAGCCGTCAGCCGGTATCCCTTTTTGGCCAGGCTTTCGATCCGGTAACCCCGGGACCGAAGGGTGCGGATGTGTTTCCAGACCGCCGTGCGCGAGATCCCCAAGGACGTCGCAAGTTCTTTGCCAGAAACGGTCTCTCCCTGACGTCTTTTGAGTTCCGCCAAAACCGCGAGAAGGGTTTCCGGTCGTTGCGTCATCCTCCCACCCCTCCACTGAAAACCAGGGCGGCGTGATACAGGGCGATTTCCGTCACTTCGTTGACCGCGCCCAGCATGTCCCCCGTCATTCCGCCGATCCACCGTTTCGCCGCCCAACGACACGGCACGGCCGCCGCCAGCGCCATTCCCGCCAAGAACAGGCCCCATTCCCTTTGTAAGGCGACGGCGGCCGTCCCAGCCCATACGGTGGCCCACAGCAGTTCGCGACGTCCCACATGGTCAAGAAAAGCCTTGCCCAAACCGCCTTCCGCTCGAGCGTAAGGGATCTTGTAAGTGCAGTAGACCATGGTGCAGCGGCTCAGCGCCGGCACCACGATGAGCGCGGACCACCGATGGGTGGCGAGAAGTCCCGAGATGGAAAAGACCTTGAACCCGATGCCGAAGATCAGGGCCAGGACGCCGAAGGCCCCCACACGGCTATCCTTCATGATGGCCAACCGCCGTGAGGGCTCATAAGCTCCGCCCACCCCGTCCGCCACATCGGCCAGGCCGTCCAGATGCAGGCCTCGGGTGAGCCAGGTTCCTAGACCCACGACCCACAAGGCGCACAGTTCCCCGGAAAAACAAAAGCCCAGTCCCCAGCCCGCCGCGGCCTGAAGCGTGCCAAGGATGAGCCCCACCACGGGAAAGACGGCAAGGGAGCGTGCGACCTTTTCGGGGGCGGCCACCCCCGTGTCCTGCCCGGGGAGGCGCAGTCGGCTGAGAAAGCCCAAAGCCATGGCCATATCTTTCCACATGGGAATGTTTCGTCCTTTGCAGGCCGCAGCGGCTCTTCAACGCGGCTTCAAGGCGACGGGAATGCCCGCGATGACGTAGGTGACGGCCGAGCACGCCTTGGCCACCTGCTGGTTGGCCCAGCCCGCCAGGTCTCGATAGCTTCGGGCCAAAGCGTTTTCCGGAACGATGCCGCAGCCGACCTCGTTGGAGACAAGGAGCACGGGGGAGCGCACCAAAGAAAGGGTGTCACAGAGGGCCGACACGGCGGTTCTGGCCGCGTTTTCGCCTGAACGAAGCAGAAGGTTGGAATACCACAGCGTCAGACAGTCCACCAAAACGGGGGCCGGTTCGGCATCCAGCCGCACGAGGGTTTCCGGAAGGGCCAGAGGACATTCCACCGTTTGCCACGAATCGCCGCGGCGGCTTTGGTGTTCCGCCACACGCCGGGCCATTTCTTCATCAAGGATTTCCGCCGTCGCCACGTATCGGTACGGCGGCGAAAAGGCGCGCGTGAGGGCTTCGGCATGGGTGCTTTTGCCGCTCCGCGCCCCTCCCAAAATGAGATGCGGGCTCAGGGGCCGATTCATGGGATGGGATCGTCCTCGGCCGATTCCGGATCGATGCCCAAATGGCGAAGCAGCCTTTCCAGCTGTCCGGGATCTCGAAACCCGATGGTCACTGTCCCCCGATCCCCGCGCCTTCTTACGGTGACGGGAAGATCCAGCCGGCGGCGTAATCGGTTTTCCAGTTCCAGCCAGCGCGTTCGCGCCGGGACCAAATCCGGAGCGGCCTTGGCGTGCAGCAGGGCGCTGATGCGTTTTTCCGTCTGGCGCACCGACAAATCCCCGCGCAGAATGGCATCGCGCATGGCCATGCAGGACGCCTCGTCGGGAAGGGCCAACAAAGCCCGCGCGTGTCCCATGGAAAGGCGCCCGTCCAGAATGTCTTGTTGGATCGCAAGGGGCAACTGCACCAGTCGCATAATGTTGGCGACGGTGGACCGGTCCTTGCCCACACGCTGCGCGATTTCGGCCTGCGTCAGGCCGAACTCGTCGTGCAGTCTTCGGTAGGCCGCCGCTTGTTCGATGCAATTCAGATCCTGTCGCTGTAGGTTTTCCACCAAGGCCAGTTCCAGGGCCTGGCGCGGCGTCGCCTCCCGAACCACCACGGGCACTTCGTTCAGCCCCGCCGCCTTGGCTGCCTGCCAGCGTCTTTCCCCCGCAAGGATCTGATAGGTTCCCTGTTCGGCGGCGCGAGTCACCAAAATGGGCTGCAGGATTCCGTTTTCCCGGACGGATTCGACGAGTTCCCGAAAGCTTTCGTCTTCCACTTTTTGGCGGGGCTGAAAGGGATTGGGCACCAGGCGATCCACCGGACAGTAGAACACCTGCACCTCGTCACTCTTCAACCACTCGGTGGAAGGCAATAGGTCCTGCAGGCCGCGGCCCAGCCCTTTTTTCTTTTCACTCACCGGAACCTTCCGTTTCCAACAATTCGTCGGCCAGGGCCAAATAAGCCCGCGCCCCAGCCGAGTTACGATCATAGAGGGTCACGGGGAGCCCGTGACTCGGGCATTCGCTCAGGCGCACGTTGCGCGGAATGAAGGTCTTAAGAACACGACCGCCCAAGTGGTTTCGCACCTCCGTCGCCACCTGGTGGCACAGGTTGTTGCGCCGATCGAACATGGTGAGCACAATGCCCCGAAGGCGCAGAGTCGGGTTCCACCGCATCTTGATCTTGCGGATGGTTTCCAGCAGGAGGGTTAATCCTTCCATGGCGAAGTATTCGCACTGAAGCGGAATGAGGACGCTTTGGGCTGCACACAGGCTGTTGACGGTCAAAAGCCCAAGGGACGGCGGGCAATCCAGCAGGACCACATGGAAATCGCGGCCGAGCGACTCCATCTTGCGAGCCAAAACCGTCTCGCCGCCCCCTTGGGCCGCCAGTTCCCATTCGGCCGCCGCCAAGGTGGGATTGGCCGGAAGAAGCCACAGGGGCAGCTGTTCGAAAGGCCGATGCAGGGGAGGATCCACGTCGCGCTGCAGAAAACCATAGAGGCTCGCATCCGCGTCGGTGACGCGCACCCCCAGCCCGCTGGACGCGTTGCCTTGGGCGTCGCAATCCACCAGAAGGACGCGTTTTCCTCGAGCCGCCAACGCCGCCCCCAGGTTGATCGCTGTGGTAGTTTTGCCCACACCGCCTTTTTGGTTGGCTACGGCCATGACGGCGCTCATGACGAAGCCCCCTCACGTCCTGAAACCACAAGAGCCCACGCATCGAAGAGTTCGTGATAGCGCACCAAGAATCGTTCCCCCGTATCCACAAGCACGCGAAAGTAGCGCATGGGCACGCGATGGGAGGCCACGAAGCCTTCGTACCATCGATCTTCCACCGCGACGACCCGGTAGCGGCGGCCGCGCCATTCCAGCGCCGTCGGTTCCTGGACCCCGCAAGACTGATCCCGGGTTGTCACCGTGATGCGTTCCAA
>Ga0209227_1003569_pt1 | contig 10309 bp, 10 predicted proteins | sample YNPBryantNP2012_FD_185815 | JGI IMG/M metagenome (GOLD analysis project Ga0209227, IMG submission 185815) | Anoxygenic and chlorotrophic microbial mat microbial communities from Yellowstone National Park, USA - YNP Bryant NP 2012 (SPAdes)... ...
AGACGGTTAACCGTGGACGATAGAGGATAACCGCAGTGGTGGAGGGGGCGCCAGACCGCAGTGGGCGGTGGAATTGTAGGGCAGGCTTTCCAGCCTGCCATGTGAGCCTGTCGGGGGGCGAACCGTCCACGAATGGGGAACGAATAAACGAATGTGGACGGCGGAGCCATCGGGAGGAGGGCCGTCAAGGCACAGGAGAATGAGAAACTGCAGACAGCAGTTTGTAGTGGGTATTCTCCCCCTACACGATCAGGGTTTGGGCGTTCGGCTGGGCGTTGGGGTAGGGGTGCGAGTGGGCGTGCGGGTGACTGTGGGGGTAAGGGTGGGGGTGCGCAGCATTTCCAGATGGGACTGCGCTTCGCGCAGTTGCTCTTCGCTCAGCACCTTTCGGTAGGTGGTCAAAAGGAGATTCCAATCCCGGATGGCTGTACGAATATCACCCAACTTTTCCAGCGAAAGCGCCCGCCAGTAAATGGCCTGGGCTTTTTGTTCATCACTTTTTGCCAGTCCATAGGCGCGTTCCGATTCCTGATAGGTGTTGCCATACTTTTCCTGGGCAAAGAAAGCACGCGCCATCCCCAGGTGCGCTTCATAGGATTGGGGGAAATATACCAGGGCTCGATCCAGATCGTTGACTGCCTTTTCTGCGTTCCCCATTTCCAGGTATGCCAGGCCGCGATACAGGTAAGCCTCCCCTTGTCGCGGGGCGCGCTCGATGACCATGGAGAGCGTTTTCACACTGCTGGCATATTCACCGGCCTGGTACTGTGTCTTTCCCATCAGCAGCAGCGCCGGTACATCGTTTGGCTGGTAAGTCAGGTAGCGAGCCAGAGCGGTGAGCGCACGGTCATATGCCCCCTGATCCGCGTAGATCTCACCGAGCAGCGCGTAGACGGGGAGCAGGGTCAGATCGCGTCGGTTGGCTTCTTCGGCGGCATCCTGGGCGAGTTTTTTCTCCCCCTGCTGCCAGTAAATCTGGGCGCGCAGGAGCGAGACAAGCGGTGAGCCGGGCAATAATGCCTCGGCGCGCTCAAGGTCTTGCAAGGCCAGCTCGTATTTACCACGGGCGAAATACAACCGCGCCCGCTCCAGATAGGCCTCCCCGAAGTTCGGATCATACTCAATGGCCTTATTGAGCAGGGGTTCGATGTCTGCTTTGGGATCGAGTGCCGGGGTCACCCGTGCCTGCCCCAGGTAGCCGGGTGCAAACCGGGGGTTGATCTCCAGCGCCCGCTGATAGGCGCGCGCTGCTTCGGCATATTTTCCCTGGAAGCGGTAGGCCTCCCCGATGTAGTAGAAAGGATCGGCGGCCTGCGGCTCAAGCTGGGCAATTTGCTGCATGGCTACGATGAAACTCTCCCAATCCTGGCGGGCGTAAGCAGACGCCGCAGAGCGTTGCACATCGAGCGATTGCGGCTGGCGCGGCGTGCTCACATACAGGGGCGTGGGCGTATATGTAGCCTCTAACAGCGTCCAGAGCGGCGGCGGGCCGGCTGGCGTCGGGGTAGGGGGAATGCCGGTCGCGTTGATAAAAGTCGGTGTGAAGGTAAACGTCGGAGAGGGGCCAGGGGTGGCAGTGGGGGCCACGGCCACGCGGTTGGGACGTGCAAGCAGGAAGCCGCCCGCAGAGAGCGCGATCAGGAGCACAACCAGCGCGCCCCAGAGAAAAATCCGTCGCAGGGGGCGCCGCTCGGCGCGCTTTTCAGCCTTTTCCGAGGCCTGCAGCCGCCTTTCCCAGAGCGAGGGGCGAGGGATCGGGAAGGGGGGGACATCCTGGGTGACCGGTCGCGCCCCGAAGAGGAATAGCCCGTGCTGCGCTGCGATGTTTTGCGGATCGATCTCGAAGGCTCTTTCCAGACAATAGCGACGTTCCTTTTCGCTTTCCACCGCAGCGCTGAGCCAGACCCAGTAAAGAGCGTTATCCGGTTCCGCCTGGATCAGACGGGTGAGTATTTCTCGCGCCTGGCTCTTTTGTCCCTGACGCAAAGCCTCGATGGCCTGTTCAAGCAGTGTTCCCTCGCTCATAGCTTTGAGTTTAACATACCTGGCTGGATCGGGCAAGACGAGATGAACTACGGCGGAGAGGGTTTCTCCACTTTTCTGCCGAAGACCAGGTAGCCTGTATGGGCGATCATGCGGTCGGTGGGGCGCAGACGTTGCGGTTCTGCCTTGTAGTAACGGAGCAGGATTTCGCACACTTCAAGGAAGGCGAAGTGCTCTCGCCTTAATGCTTCAAGCAACTGCGCCACCTGGTTGGTAGTCGGCACCAGAGAGCCAAAGAATCCACCCGGCTGCAGCGCCGCGCGCACCTGGGCGATGTAATCCCACGGCGTGGGTACATCCAGGAAGAAAGCCTCCGCATCCTGCTCGTCGCATCCTTCCGCCAGATCGCGCAGCTTGAACTCCACGCGCTCGGCCAGCCCCAGGCGGGTGACATTCTTACGCGCCAGGGCCTGCATTTCCGGGCGCACTTCATACGAGTAAACTTTCCCCTGCGGGCCTACCGCATACGCCAGCGCAATCGTCATGGACCCGGAGCCGCTCCCGGCCTCAATGACGCGTTTTCCCGGCCCGATGCCCATGGTGACCAGGATGAAGCCGATGTCCTTCGGATACAGGATTTGCGTATTGCGCGGTAGATCGAGCAAAAGGTCAGATAGGGAGGGCTGGAGAAGGTAGAACGAGGCCCCCAGGTGACTCGTGACCTGACTTCCCCATGGGCGTCCGATGAGATCATCATGGCGGATGATCCCTCGATGGGTGTGTAACTCGGCGCCGGGGGTGAGGGTGATCAAAAAGTGCTTATGGCTCAAGCCAACCAGTTGGGCCAGATCGCCTGCTGCGGCAAAGGGTTTGAAGGTCAACATCAGTATTCCTCAATTTCTACATGGATCAGCCGGTCGCCCGGAGGGGCATAGGGATTGGCCTGTGGATCGCGTGGCGTCAATTTCAACAGTACGTCCATCCCGGAGACCACGTATCCGAAGATCGTATAGTAGCCGTCTAAGTGGGGCGCCGGCGCATAGGTGATGAAAAACTGGCTGCCATTGGTATCCGGACCGCTGTTTGCCAGCCCCACCACGCCGGGGCGATCAAAGCGCAAATCCGGGGCGATTTCGTTGACAAAAAGGTAACCAGGGATGCCCTGCCCGGTGCCGCTGGGATCGCCGCTTTGAGCGACGAATCCGGGGATCACGCGATGGAACGTGATGTTATCATACCATCCCTGGCGCGCCAGAAAGACGAACGAATTGACCGCAATCGGTGCTTTCTCCGGGAGCAGACGGATGCGAATATCCCCTTTTTCGGTTTGCAAAATTGCTTCATAGCGCTTGCCTGGCGCGATCACCTGGGGCGGGCAGGCAAACTGACGTCGCCCGAGCAGGATCAGCGCCACCGCCTCCTGCAATCCTTGCTCGCTGAGAGGGCCTGTATAGATTTGCCCGTTCAGGAACAGGAATGGCAGATAGGGCACCAGCACGGAAGTTTCCGCGTTCGGAACCCGCGCCTGGACTTCTGCTTTCAGCGAGGGGTCGGTGAGTGCTTGATGGAAGGCTTCCATGTCTATTCCCATGCTCTGGGCGGCTTCCTCCAGTCGAGCGGTGAACCCCTCCACGGATAACGAGGCCCATTCCTTCTGGTTTGCGAACAGCCAGTCATGCATTTCCCAAAAGTGCCCCTGGCGAGCCGCCGCCAGCGCGGCCATGGAAGCCAGCAGCGTTTTATCGTACTTCTCCGGCAGGGGATACAGGCGGAACACCAGCTGGATTTCCTGGGGTTGTCTGGCCTGCAAGCTGCGCAAGGCCAGGGCCAGTTGGGCGCACGGTGTGCATTGAAAGTCGGCGTAATAGAGCAGGGTAACGGGAGCCTCGGCCGGGCCGGAAAAGAAATCGGTGGCGTTGGGTGGGGGATAGTGGGATGGATCCTCCGGCCTGGGGGTCGGCTGGAGTTCGATCTTGCGGCATCCTGGGCTGGACGGGGTGGCAGTGCCTGCGAGGGGAGGAATGGCGGAAGGGGCGGTAGCTTTCACGGTCGCCGAGGCGGCCGGGCGACAGGCGGCAAGGAAAAGGAGCAGGAGCAGAAAAAGATTTCTCATGCGCATCTTTACCCCTGAGGTGCCTTGCCGGCTCGGGCCAGGGTGTTCCTGGCTGCTTTGACCAGCGGCAGGTCTATCATCTTGCCATCCAGGGCAAAAGCGCCCTTTCCTTGCTCCAGGTGCGCTTCATAGGCTTCGAGGATGCGCTGCGCCTGGGCGACCGCCTCGGGGGAGGGGGTGAAGGCCTCACGCACCGGAGCGATCTGGTTGGGATGGATGATTTGCTTGCCGCTATAGCCCATTTGCGCGCCGAAAAGCGCCTCGGCGCGGATGCGCTCGGTGTCATAAAGTTCCACGCTGACCATGTCAATCGCCTGCAGGCCGAAAGCGGCTGCTGCCATTACCACTGCGCTGCGGGCATAGAAGATTTCCCAACCCTGGGGCGTGCGCGTTGCGCCGAGGGCGGCGGCCAGGTCTTCAGAGCCGAAGATCAACGCCTCCAGCCGCGGGTGTGCAGCCAGAGTCTTCAGGTTCAGGATGGCGCGCGGCGTTTCGATCCCGATCCAGAGGCGCAAACTCCCTGGGGACAGACCACGCTGCGTTTCCTCCTGGTGCAGTTTTTCGTCTATCCAGTCTAACTGTTCTTTCTCTTCCACTTTTGGAACGACGATGCCCTCCGGGAGCACCTGAAGCGCAGCCCTCAGGTCCTCCTCTTCCCAGCCGCTTCCGATGGCGTTGATGCGCACCAGGCGTTCAAAGGCGCGGAATTGCAGCGTTTCCAGGGCGCGCGGGATGCTTTCCCGCGCTGCCTGCTTGCGGTTCAAAGCGACGCCGTCTTCCATATCCAGGCAGACGCAATCCACCTCGAGCGTGGCGGCTTTCTGGAGCTTGCGCCAGTCGTCTCCTGGCACATAGAGCAGGGTGCGTCGAGGGCGAACGCTCATGCGCCGATCACTCCCAGGGATCGTCCAACGCGGGCGAAGGCCTCCAGTCCCCGATCCAGGTCCTGACGTTCGTGGGCTGCCGAGATCATGACGCGAATGCGCGCCTTGCCCTTTGGCACCGTCGGATAGCCGATGGCCATGGCGAAGACGCCTTCTTCAAACAAACGGCGGCTGAATTCCTGCGCCAGCGGCGCCTCTCCCAGCATGATCGGCGTGATAGGGGTCTGGCTCTGACCGATGTCAAAGCCGAGGCGCTTCATTTCGGATTTGAAGTAGCGTGTGTTCTCCCAGAGTTTCTCTACCAGCTCACTGGATTCTTCCAGCAGGTCCAGCGCGGCCAGGCAGGCGGCCACATCAGGCACCGTCATGGCGGAGGAGAACAGGAAGGGTCGCCCACGCTGGCGCAGCCACTCGATGATGCGTGCGTTGCCGGCTACCACGCCTCCTACCACGCCGAAGGCTTTGGAAAGTGTGCCGACCTCAATATCCACTTTGCCATGCAGGTCAAAATGGTCAACGATCCCGCGCCCGCCGCGTCCCAGCACGCCCTCCCCATGGGCGTCATCTACCATCAGGAGCAGATCGTAGCGTTGGGCGATTTCGTAAATTTCGGGTAAGGGGGCAATATCCCCGTCCATGCTGAAGACGCCATCGGTGACAATCAGCCCCCGACGATATTTCCCCTGCCATTCCTGAACGGCGCGCTCCAGGTCAGCCACGTTATTGTGGGCATAGCGCACAATAGTCGCTCCGGAAAGGCGGCAACCGTCAATGATGCTGGCGTGGTTGAGTTCATCGGAGAAGATGACGTCTTCCTTCCCGACCAGGGCCGGGATGGTTCCCAGGTTGGCATTGAAGCCGCTCTGGAAGGTAATGGCTGCCTCTACGCCTTTGAAGGCGGCCAGTCGTCGCTCCAGTTCCACGTGCAGGTCCATGGTGCCGGCGATGCTGCGCACGGCGGCCGGCCCTACCCCGTATTTTTCCATGGCGCGCCGCGCCGCTTCCACCAGGCGTGGGTGGTTTGCCAGTCCCAGGTAGTTATTCGAGCAGAAGTTCAGCACTTCTTTCCCGTCCACTTTGAGCCAGGCCCCTTGAGGGGACTGGATGGTGCGAATTCGGTTATATAGTCCCTGATCATGCAGGGATTGCAGTTCCTGTTCGAGCCAGTTCAGGCGTGACATGAGCAACTCCTGATGCGAAATTTGTGGGCGTTGCGCCTCTTGCGCATATTATAATAGCGACTGGTAGCCGCCTGCCACGATCCCGTAGGGGCTGCGAGAAGCGCCGCCGCACGTTGAGGGAAAACTCTCACCGAACCCCCGACACAAATAGCAGGCAGATGGCAGGTCACAGATTGCGCATCGTGAAGCGTGGGCGGTTTTCCGCGTGGCTTCAACCGGGCGGATGGCCGATAAGAGACCGCGCGGTGCGCGATCCATCCCATCGAAGGAGCTTCCTGTGATTCGTATCTCTGCGCTTTTTGTGTTCTTTTTACTTCTTGTTGCCTGTGTACCTTCTACTCCGATTCCGCCAACGGCCACGGCCTTACCTTCGGCGACCCCAGCGCCTACAGCAACTCCGGCGCTTCCGCTGGCCGTTCTCCTGTTGCCGCCGAACATGGAGGAAAACGCCTCCCAACATTATCAGGCGGTGGTTTACGATCTGGCCCAGCAGGCGGGACTGCGCTATCAGGTGCGCAATCGCCTGTCTATGGAGGACCTGGCGCTGGAACCAGCCCTGAAGATCGTGATCGCCATCGGCGCCGTGGAGGTGGATTTGCCGGCCCTGGCGGCGGCTGCGCCTCATGCGCAATTCCTGGCGATCAACGTGCCGGGGGTCGAGGCGGGGAAGAATATCAGCGTAATGCAGGCAGATGTTTCCCTTGAGCAGGCATCGTTTCTGGCCGGTTACATTGGCGCCATGCTGATTCAGGATTATCACATTGGCATGATCCTGCCCAAAGACGATCCGCAGGCGCAGCGTGCATTGAAGGCCTACGAGAACGGCAAGACCTTTTATTGTGGCTTGTGCGCTCCTTTTGCCGGGCCTTTCTATTCTTATCCTATCTCCGTAGAAGTCCCCTCTGACACGCCGCCGGAGCAATATCCTGCCTATGTTTCATACCTGATGCGCTATCAGGTGGAATTTATCTATGTTTATCCCACGCTGGCTACCCCAGAGATGCTGGAGGCGATTGCGAACAATGGTCTGGAGTTCATCACTGCCGCGGCTCTCCCGCAGACGTATTCTGGCCTGGTTGCCACCCTGCGCACCGATCCTCTGGAGGCAATTCGCGCCGCCTGGCCACAATTGCTGGCCGGTCAGGGAGGGCAGGTGATCCCGGCACAGTTAGGCATTCAAGATTCCAACCCCGATCTGTTCTCCCCTGGTAAACAGGCCCTGGCGCAAGAGGTGCTGCAGGCGTTGATCGCCGGGCGGATTGATATGGGAATTGAGCGGTGAGGAAAAAGAAATGGGGTGAGCTCTTGTTATTGCGATTCACAGTGCATCTGCGTCGTTGGGAAAGCAATTTCCTGGAAAGTAAGAGGATTGCTTTGCCGCCTGTGCAGGTTTGCAGCGTAACCATAGAGTTGCAATGAGATTGCTTCAATGGCTATCGCCGCCTCGCAATGACAGGGGACAGGTAATGTAGCATTGTCGAGGTAGTTACCCGCTTTCTGCGTTCTGTTACACAAAATAAACAAGCCGGGCAATCCTCGGAAGAACTGCCCGGCTTATCTATCCGAAGATTTTACTTGACCAGCTCAAGCTCGGGGGTGGCGTTAGTCTGGATGTTGATGTTTTCGCTGGCATCATAGGTGACCTCGAGCGTGCTTCCCCCGTTCACAATGAGCTTTGATACGATAATCTGGCTGTGGATTGCATTTGCCCTGACGTCCCCGTTCACTGTCATTGGAGCAGTTGGTGCAAGGTAGGTGCCGGTTAGCCTGATGTCGTCGCCGCCATTGAAAACAACATGGGATGTATTCCCATAGGGCATGTAGATCACCAGCCCAGAGAATAGATCGCCTGCTGGAGGGGTGTGCAGATTTATTGTGGAGCTACCGTTCCATATGATGTATCCACTGGTCAGGTAGAAAAAGGCATCGTTAGCTGTGACGGTAGATGAGCCATTGACGATCCATTTTCCTGAACCACTGGCATAAAAGCGGATGCGATTGGGGGTAAAGGTGTTGCTACCGTTGAGTGTCCAGTTGCCATTGCGAGTGTAGATTTCAATATCGGGAATGTTCAGAGTAACACTGCCGTTGAAAGTGATATTCATATCCTGGGTGACGAATGTAACCCTTCCGCTGGAAGTCATGGTTGCACTACCATTCAGATTGAAATAGCCGCTCAGGCAATAGACACCTGGCTGGAAGACAGCAGTTTTACCCCCATCAATGGTTATACCATTGAAGTTGCCCGGCGTGAAAGTAATCGTGTTACCATTTGTATTCCGCGTCCCATTTCCTGAGCAGGTGGGTGGTGTTGGAATCGGGGGGATAAACGAGAATGTATCGGCAGAGATTTGCATTTGTTGCCCCTGACGTATGCCAGGTGTTACTGAAGCATTCCCATTCCAGCCGTAAGTACCGCTTACAGTATAGCCGTATGTATCCATTGTAATGTGGGAGTCGCCGTTCATGAACAGGGCGTTTCTTGAACTGCTATTGACGAAAATGCCGCTTCCATGAGTGATGACATTAGCGCTGCCATTCAGCAGGAACGTGGAATTGCCCGATGTTTTTGTGGTGACGATCGCCATTCCTCCGAATAAGGGAGAACTGCTATTTTCTCCGCCTCCGCTGGCGCGCGCAATGGCTTCTGTGCATATCTGAAAGCTGTTCCTGCCGATCAAGCGTGAGAAACCTGTATTTTGCTCGGAACGGATGATCACTTGAACATAGTCTGCCTCCCCAGCGTATGGATTGGCATCATTGGGGTTACAGTCATCGTTGGAGGGCGGAGCATTGACTGTCACCTGGCTTGCTGCAAATCCGTTTTGCTGTGCTGAAAGCAGAGCAGCGGCTGTCAGGTCTTGTCCCTGGATTTTTGCCAGGCCAGCGGCCAGCGCGGCATTATCAGCGGCGTTCTGCGCCCGACGACGTTCTGCGTAAGCACTTCCACTGTCTACCGCCAGGCCGGTTATTGCTATCAACACGGCCATTGCAATCGCGATCAGGATTAATGCCTGACCTTTTGTTTTATTTTTTGAAAACATAGTTCCTCCTTTTCAAAAATTATTTGGTTAACTCTATGGACGAAGGTTGATCGATGTTATCACTATCATTATACTGAATTGTAGTGTTGCCATTACCGGTCAGTTTCACTGTGTAGCCAATGATCTGGCTGTGCAAAGAAAACCCATCCTGAGTGCCATTGATGGTGATGTCAGAAGCAGGAGCCAGAATGGTCGCCAGTCCTGATTTTGAGTGATTGCCAGGGCTGCGTCCAGGGCGGCGTTATCGGCAGCGTTTTGGGCCTGGCGGCGATCCCGATAGACATTCCCTCCGTCTATGGCTATTGCCGTCAGTCCCAACAATGCCAGCATCGCAACGGCGATCAGGAGCAGAGATTGCGCTTTCTCCATTTTTGCTTTCATGTCAAGTCTTCTTTCTCAGGGTGAGCATGGAGGAGTCAGGATAGTACTTACTGCAGAACCCCTTAAACGAATTGTAGAGCCAGTAATGCTTGTAATAAGGGGCATTGTGACTGGGTGATCATAGGTGATAGTTACAACCAAACCATATCCTGCGCAGCGTCCACCGTGATCGGAGATCGTTATGTTTGAGCTTGTTGGTGTGATTCCAAGGTTAAATGGACGATTAATTACATCAGCAACACGATTTCTGATTCCAGTCTCATCTGTTGGGTTGACCGATCCGTAAATTGCACCTTCCTGGGCTGCATCTTGAATTTGCATGTACTGAAAGAAGGCAATTCCAAATTCGATGACGCCCGAGAGCAGGAACATCATCACAGTGAACGCGATCGCCAGTTCAACCAGACTTTGGGAATACTCAGAGAAAAAAGTTTTTTGTTTCATGGCCATCCTACTAAAATACATCCACTGCCGAAATCTACGACAATGCTATCTGAAGGACTGCTTATATAGTTGTTTTGAAATGTAAATTTCAAGGTTGCCTGGCTCGAGATAGTAGCATTGGATGGGGTTAGATTGAATGGAGAGGTGGAGGTACTACCGCTCCATAGAACGGTATCCTCCAATGAAATTTGAGTCAAGGTGTTGGGATTATTCCAGGTTATCTGAAGATGGTTGATGCTTACAGTTTGACCGTTGTTAATAATTCCCATCTGTATTTCC
>Ga0209227_1003572_pt1 | contig 10303 bp, 8 predicted proteins | sample YNPBryantNP2012_FD_185815 | JGI IMG/M metagenome (GOLD analysis project Ga0209227, IMG submission 185815) | Anoxygenic and chlorotrophic microbial mat microbial communities from Yellowstone National Park, USA - YNP Bryant NP 2012 (SPAdes)... ...
GTTCTTGGTTCTCGGTTCTCAGTTCTTGGTTCTCGGTTCTCAGTTCTTGGTTCTCGGTTCTCAGTTCTTGGTTCTCGGTTCTCAGTTCTTGGTTCTCGGTTCTCAGTTCTTGGTTCTCGGTTCTCAGTTCTTGGTTCTCAGTTCTTGGTTCTCGGTTCTCAGTTCTTGGTTCTCGGTTCTCAGTTCTTGGTTCTCGGTTCTTGGTTCTCGGTTCTCGGTTCTCGGTTCTCAGTTCTCGGTTCTCGGTTCTCGGTTCTTAAGCACCATGCGACTCTCCAGATCTGGTTTCATCCTGATCGCTGCATCGTCTGTCACGTGCGTGCTTGCGGCAGTGCTGCTGTTCGCCCTCCCCCCGCGCCCGATCACCAGCCATGCGGACGCCATCGCCACAATCCTGGACCGGCGCGGCATCGCCTACGAGCGCGTCATGACCGATCAGGTCTGGCCCGCAGCCGTCAACTATTACGCCTATGGTCCGTCGGTCTACCCATACAGCGCGACGGTCAGTGTTTTCCTGCCGGACGGCGCGATTGCGCCTGGAAGTCTCGAATGCACCGATGATCGCCGCAGATGCCGGGTGACGATTGTGCGCTTCGCGATTGATAACGAACCGATCCCGGACATCAGCAGCGTGCGACCGTTGCCCTGGGTGGAGTGGTTGCGACAGGTGGTCCAGAAGATACGCTTCTTCGGGTATGTGACATTTGTATCAAACGTGCTCGAAAAGTATTCCGCAGGTTGCTTCGTTTCAGGTTGACCGGTTCAGTTTGACAGTCTTTCAAAACAACGATACAATACCCTTCAAACACCGTGTACAGAATCTGGAAAGGAGGGATCATGGCATAGTTCCCTCAAGCATACAGTATATGCTCCGTCACGGTGAGCATCATCTTCAGATTCCCTTCTCTGACGACAGAATCGATCACTCAATGCATGAGTAGCAGATGCCCTGCACAAGGAGGTATCACGTGAGCAACGCACGGAAGCTCAACCGGCGCACATTCCTGCGCCTGTCAGCCGTCACAGCGGCCAGCGCCGCTATTGCAGCCTGTGGCGGTCAGCCTGCCGCACCTCAACCGACCACTGCGCCTGCCGCGCCTCAACCGACTACTGCACCTGCCGCACCCGCTCCGACCACTCCTCCCGCAGCGACTGCCGTTCCTCCGGTGACCACCCAGTACAAAGAAGCGCCGATGCTGGCGAAACTGGTGCAGGAGGGCAAGTTGCCGCCGGTGGATGAGCGCCTGCCGAAGAACCCCTACACGCCGCCCCACTCCTGGCTTACCGTCGGCAAGTATGGCGGTGTGCTGAAGAAGACCTACAACAACAACTGGGGCATCACCGGTTTCATCCACGAGATGCAGTATGGCTCGTCGCCGCTGCGCTGGCTCAAGGATGGACTGGCGATCGGCCCCGGTTTTGTTGAAAGCTGGGAGTCGAATGCGGACGCGAGCAAGTGGACGTTCAAGATCCGCGAGGGGATCAAGTGGAGCGACGGTCAGCCGTTCACCACAAAGGACATCATGTACTGGTGGGAGTATACGGTTGGCGGCAACGGCAAGGAAAAGGAGTTCCCCGAGGGTCTCAAGCCGATCAATAATCCGCCCGATGAGGCGCGTTCTGGCACCGGTTCGCTGATGACCCTCAATGCACCGGACGATTACACCTTCGAGATGGTGTTCGATGCACCGGCGCCGCTGACGGCGGATCGCCTGGCGATGTGGACTAACCAATTCATCGGCCCGGCATGGGTGATGCCGCGCCACTATATGGAACAGTTCAACCCGGTGCTCAACCCCGACAAGTACAAGGACTGGGAAGAGCATCAGCGCAAGTTCAACCACAACAACCCCGACTGCCCACGCCTGACCGGTTGGAAACTGGATGTGTTCGAGGAAGGCGTCCGCGCTGTCTGGTCGCGCAACCCCTACTATTGGGCGGTCGATAAGGAAGGCAACCAGTTGCCGTACATCGACCAGATCATCGTGACGGCGGTCAAGGACAAGGAGATCGAGAAACTGGCGTACACCGAAGGACGCGCCGATCATGCGCACTTCCATAATCAGACTCTGGCCGATATCCAGAGCCTGAAGGATGCCGAGTCCAAGAGCCAGCTCGAAGTTCGCTTCTGGGACTCCGGATCGGGCACCGGTTCGCTCTACTTCTTCAACATGGACTTCAAAGACCCGAAGATGCGCGCAGTGTTCCGTGATCCGAAGTTCCGCCAGGCGCTGTCGCACGCCTATAACCGCGCCGATGTGCAGAAAGCGGTCTACTTCGGGCTTGGCGAGTTGACCACCGGCACCTTCAGCCCAAAGGCGATCGAGTACAACATTAACGATCAGGGCAAGCAGGTGTACGCTGCGTGGCGCGATAGCTACGTCAAGTACGATCCGGCGCTGGCGGAGCAGATCCTGGACGAGGCGGGCTACAAGAAGGGTCCCGACGGCAAGCGCACCATGCCGGACGGCAGCCCGTTGCAGATTCAAATCACGTATGGCGCCGATCAGGCGCCTGGTGGCGAGCACCTCTCGAAGAATGAGCGTCTGGCGCGCGACTGGCAGGCGATCGGCATCGATGCGGTGCTGACGCCAATTCCGGCTGAGGGCGCCGATGAGAAATGGCGCGCCGGTGAAATCCCAATGAAGACAACATGGGAGGTCGGCGACGGTCCGAACCACCTGGTCTTCCCGTCGTGGCTGGTGGCGGACGAGACCGAGCGCTGGGCGCCGCTGCACGGGCGCGGGTACACGCTGCGCGGCACGGCGTCGGAGAAGGAGGAACTGGACAAGAATCCGTGGGATCGCAACCCGCCGCGTATTACCCCCAGCGATTCGGATTATATGCCAGCGATTAAGAAACTCCACGATCTGTTCGACAAGAGCAAGGTGGAACCGGATGCCATGAAGCGCCACCAGCTCGTGTGGGACATGATCAAGGTCCACATTGAGGAGGGTCCGTTCTTCACCGGAACGATCGCCAACCCGCCACGCATTATCCTGGTCAAGAAGGGGCTGATGAACGTTCCAACCCGCGACGACCTGCTGAAGGAAGGGTTGGGCGGTTTTGTCAACCCGTGGATCATCCCGTCTCCGGCGGTCTATGACCCGGAGACCTGGTACTGGGATAACCCCGACGCACATACGGCATAACCGCTGAATGGCTTCCCTCCCGCAGGTTGAGCGATCTGCGGGAGGGAATGATAGTTCGTCGGTGCGAACCTGATTCCTGGCTGTTGTACATTCTGGAACAGCGAGGCGAAGATGATCAATTTCATTGCCCGGCGTGTGGTCAACATGTTTTTTTTGTTGATCGTTGTCTCCTTTGTGGGGTTCTGGATCATTCAACTTCCCCCCGGATCGATCCTCGACGTGCAGATCCAGCGCCTGCGGATGCAGGGGGGAAACCTGCCTGAATCGATGATCCAGGCATTGCGTGAACGTTACGGTGTTGATGATCCGTTCTATGTGCAGTACTGGAAGTGGATCTCGCGGTCGTTGCAGGGGGATTTCGGCACGTCGTTCGAGACGGATCAGAAAGTTGCAGAGCGCATCTATAACCGGTTGGGCTTTTCTGTGACCCTGTCGTTGATCGCACTCATTTTCACCTGGGTAGTTTCCATTCCAATCGGCGTGTATTCGGCGACACATCGCTATACCTGGCCCGATTATCTCATTACCTTCATTCAGTTTTTGGGTCTTTCGATTCCTGGTTTTCTGCTGGCGCTGATCTTGCTGATCACTGCATCGCGTTTGTGGGATCAGCCGATTGGTGGTCTCTTCTCGCCACAGTATGCTGACGCGCCCTGGAGCATCGCCAAAGTGCTGGATTTCCTGCGCCATGTCTGGATTGCCATCGTCGTGCTGGCAATCGGCACTACTGCCGGTCTGACCCGTGTGATGCGCGCCAACCTGCTCGACGTGCTGAATATGCAGTACATTCAGACGGCGCGCGCAAAGGGGTTGAAAGAATCGACGGTGATCTGGAAGCACGCAGTGCGCAATGCTATTCACCCGCTGGTAATGGCGCTTGGGACGCTGTTGCCAGCGCTGGTCGTCGGTGAAACGCTGATTTCCATCATCCTGAGCCTGCCGACGATCGGTCCGCTCTATCTGGATGCGCTGCGCTCGCAGGATATGTATCTCGCCGGTACCATTCTGGTGATGCTTTCGGCGTTGCTGTTGATCGGGAATCTGCTCGCCGATCTGCTGCTCGCCTGGGTGGATCCGCGCGTTCGTCTCGAATAGACGATGGGAGCGTTGAACGTTGAACGTTGAACGTTGAACGTTGTTAGTAAGGATTAGTGCTATGGCAACGACTGCAAGTGAACTGCCTAAAGTCGCCAAAGGCAAGAAGCAGGAAGATGTCGGCCAGATTCCGCAGTGGAAGTTGATGGTGCGACGCTTCAGTCAGAGCAAATTGTCGGTCGGTGCGCTGATTGTGCTGGGTGTAATGTATACGATTATGATCTTGTCGGATTTTCTGGCGCCCTACCCGCACGATGTGCTCGACTCGAACAATGCGTTCGCTCCCCCGACGCAGATTGTCTGGGGTCCTGAGGGACCAGGCATCTATGGGTTGAAACAGGAACTGGACATGGAACGGTTCCAGTGGATATACACGCCCGATCCGAGTGTGATCTACCCCATCCGTTTCTTCGTTCAGGGTCATGAGTACTATTTCCTGGGGCTGTTCCCGTCACGCCTGCACCTGTTCGGCGTCGAAGCGCCGCCTGACGCCAATGCGCGCGTGTTTCTGTGGGGCGCCGATAAAGAAGGACGCGACCTCTTCTCGCGGGTGTTGAAAGGATCGCAGATTTCGTTGACCCTTGGGTTCTTTGGTGTGTTTCTGTTCGTCTTGATTGGGTCGATTGTCGGTACTGCCTCCGGGTACTTTGGCGGCGCACTCGACAACCTGATCCAGCGATTGATCGAGTTGATCCGTTCCTTCCCCGACCTGCCGCTCTATATGGCGCTGGCAGCGGCGTTGCCGCTCGATGTGCCGATCACCGCGCGCTACTTCCTGATCACGGTGATTATCGCGCTCGTCGGCTGGACTGGTCTGGCGCGTGAGGTGCGCGGCAAGGTGCTGTCGTTCCGCAGCGCGGACTACACTGCCGCCGCGATTGCGGCTGGCGCCTCGCACTGGCACGTCATTACGCGGCACCTCATGCCCAATGCCATGAGCCATATCGTGGTCGTCGGCATGCTCTCCATCCCCGGCGCCATTGGTCTGGAGACGGCGCTGAGCTTCCTGGGGCTTGGCATTATGCCGCCAGCGGTCAGTTGGGGCATCCTCCTGCGTGATGCGCAGAGCGTCCAGGCGGTTGTGACCTACCCCTGGTTGTTGATACCGGTTATTCTGCTGATCATCACAGTGATGAGTTTCAACCTGCTCGGCGATGGCGTGCGCGATGCGGTCGATCCATACGCATAAGGAGATCTTCCATGACGAATGCAGCAGCGACGGGAACAGAGCGCACCGGCATTCAGATCGTCAGCGAAGACGATGTGGTGCGGGTTGAAGAGTTGCGGCTCAGTTTCTACACCTCGCTGGGGGTCGTGCGGGCGCTCAACGGGGTGTCGTTCAATATTCCGCGCGGGAAAGTGCTCGGCGTCGTCGGCGAGTCGGGTTGCGGCAAGAGCCAGACGGGTCTTGCGATTATGCAGTTGTCGTTTGGGCGTATCGAGGGGGGGCGCATCCTGTTCCGCGAGTTCAACACCAGCGAAGTGATCGATATCACGAAGCTTGAGAAGAATGGTCCTGAGATGCGCCGCATTCGCGGCAACCATATCTCGATGATCTTTCAGGAGCCGATGACGTCGCTCAACCCGTGTTATACGGTCGGTCATCAGATCGAGGAAGCGATCCTGCTCCATCAGACGCAGGATAAGACTGAAGCGCGCCGTCGCACGGTCGATATTCTGCGCAAGGTCGGTATGCCCAACCCTGAACGCATTGCCGATAGTTATCCGCACCAGCTGTCGGGCGGTATGCGCCAGCGCGCGATGATTGCGATGGCGCTCTCCTGCACGCCAACCCTGCTGATCGCCGATGAGCCGACGACGGCGCTCGATGTGACCACCGAAGCGCAGATCCTTGACCTGATGCGCGATCTGCAGCATGAGATCGGCACCTCGATTATGTTTATCACCCACAATATGGGTGTGGTCGCCCAGATGTGCGATGAGGTCGCCGTGATGTATCTCGGTCGCATCATCGAGCGCGCAGCGGTCGATGATATGTTCTACGATCCGAAACATCCCTACACCATCTCGCTGCTGCGTTCGATACCGCGTCTCGGTGTCGCCCGCGGTCAGAAACTCGAATCGATCAAGGGGTCTGTGCCCGATCCGTACTCGACGGTGCCTGGTTGTCCGTTCCATCCACGTTGCCCGGCAGCCATCCCCGGTCTGTGTGATACCGTGATGCCGGAAGAGATCTTCGTCGCCGGATCGCAGACGCATACGGTTCGCTGTCATCTGTATACGTAGAGGAGCGCTATGGATACCGCGAAGAAAAATGGCAAATCAGACGAGATATTGCTCGAAGTCCGGGGTCTGAAGAAGCATTTCCCGATCCACAGCGGTTTCCTGCGGCGCGTGTCGGGGTATGTTAAAGCCGTTGATGGGATCGATTTCTATATCAAGAAGGGCGAAACGCTTGGTCTTGTCGGTGAGTCGGGGTGCGGCAAGAGTACAACCGGTCGCACGATCCTGCGTCTCCTCGATCCGACGGCGGGTGAGATCATTTTTGATGATCCGAATATCGGGAAGGTGGACCTGGCGCAACTGAGTCGCGCACAACTCAAGCGGGTGCGCCCGAATATGCAGATTATTTTCCAGGACCCTTTCTCGTCATTGAATCCACGCCTGACGGTCGGGCAGATTGTTGGTGAACCGCTTGAAATCCAGAAGGTGGCATCGGGGCAGGCGCTCAGGGATCGGGTGGCTGAGTTGCTTCAAGAGGTCGGTATTCGCCCGGAGAATATGACGCGCTATCCGCACGCTTTTTCCGGCGGTCAGCGCCAGCGTATCGGTATCGCGCGCGCTCTGGCGCTTAATCCAAAACTGATCGTCTGCGATGAACCGGTCTCGGCGCTCGACGTGTCGATCCAGGCGCAGGTGCTCAATCTGCTGGAAGATTTGCAGGAGAAATATGATCTGACCTATCTCTTCGTCGCTCACGATTTGAGTGTGGTTGAGCATATTTCGGATCGCGTGGCGGTGATGTACGTCGGTTATATCGTCGAGATGGCGAGCACCGAGGATCTCTACTACCACCCTAAACATCCGTACACCGAGGCGCTGCTGGCCGCCATTCCGAAACCCGATCCACGCAAGCGGACACGACCGATCAAACTTCCGGGTGATGTGCCCAGTCCGGCGAATCCGCCGTCGGGGTGCTACTTCCATCCACGTTGCCGGTACGCTGAGGATATCTGCAAAGTCGAACGACCGCCGCTGCGCGACATTGGCGGCGAACACTGGGTTGCGTGCCACTTCGCTGAGCAGTTGCAGTTGCAGGGTATCACGCGCCTGAACGAAATCCCGTTGATCGAGCTTCCCAAACGCCAGTCGCCGATTCCCGCCGCCTCACCGGCGTCGTAGGGGCGCAGCGGCGCTGCACACCCGACCGGTTTCGCGCAACAGTTTGGCGTGGCGCCCGTGCAGGCGCAGCAGCGCTGCGCTCCCTGCTCTTGTGCTTCAGGGACGAGGGGTGTTTGCCGCGTCCCTGATGCCTTTTTTCCCTTCCCTTGCCCCTCTCCGGCGCCGCTGGAGAGGGGTGTTTATAGCAGTTCTCAGATACGTTGCCCCCTGTCCGGGTCTGCCGTATCGTGCGAGGCGCCCGTTTCCGGCAGAGCGTAGACCGAAATTTATTTCGGTCACCGTGTTGGTAGCGCGATTCTGGGAGTGTTCAACCCCCTCCAATTGGTTCAACCTCTATGAGAACTGCCGATAATATCCCGCACATGTGTGAACGGCGTTCTGATGCAACGCATGCCGACTATGAATAAGATTGGCGACGCAATATGTCCACGTGGTGTATAATGTGGTCACATCAACGAACAATATGATCGGTGAGGTGGCACATAATGGCAATCAAAGCAGGCATTCGCGAGCTCAAAAGTCGGCTGAGTGCTTATTTGCGCATGGTCAAGTCCGGGCAGACAGTGATTATTACTGAACGTGGCAAAGTGATAGGGTATCTCTCACCTGCGGCGCCTTCGCTGGAAGAACGGATGCAGGCGCTCGAAGCGGCTGGCCTGCTCAGACGGGCTAAAGGGAAATTGCCGCCATATGAGCCAAAAGTTGCCAATCCTGGACCGAAGCTGGCTTCAGATATTGTTTCAGAGGGAAGAAACAGTGATTATCTACCTTGATACCAGCGCACTGATCAAGAGATACATAAGGGAAACAGGCTCAACTGATGCAAGAGGATGGATACAGCGCGCAGATGGGATTGGCACATCCGAAATCACAAAAGTGGAAATGGCTTCCGTCATAGCACGTCTGATCCGGGCAGGTCAGGTTTCTGAACACGATGGACAACTGTCCTGGAAAGATTTTGAGAACGACTGGTCTTTCATCAATGTGCTGCTGGTTTCTACAGAGGTCGTAGAGCGCGCTGCCACACTGACGCGTCGGCATCGTCTTCGAGCGTATGATGCAGTACATCTTGCCGCCGCATTGATCTGGCAGGAAGCGCTGGCGGAACCTGTCACGCTGGCGACGTTTGACCGCGAACTCTGGTATGCGGCGCGACAGGATGGCATGCATGTCTATCCGGCAGCAAGCCGTAGGGGCGCAGCGCCGCTGCGCCCCTACGGCGCCCGATCACCGGGTTCGATACGATCCCAGATAGCGTTGAACCAGGCTCAAACCAAACTCGTTCTGGAGCATGGTGCGTGCGCCTTCGGCGGTCGCTTCAAGTGCGCGCCCGGTCTGACGACAGATGGCGTCCGCCAGGAATTGGGGCAGTGGCTCCTGGAGCGCCCCCAGGCGGAGCGCCGCGCGGAATGTCGCCAGCACCGCCCCAAGCGGTTCGCGGGCGATCAGGGCGGAGGGGAGTTCGATGCGGTACGCCGGGGCAGCAGCGTCGGGGCGGTAGTAGATGACGTATAACTGACCATATGCCTGCTCGATGACAGTTCGCCGCTCTGCAAAATCGGTCAGGCGCGGCGAACGATAACCGGTCAGCAAATGGGGTCGATCACGGCGAATGAGCGGCACAGGCAGCGTATACTCCCCCGGTTCCAGCACCGTGCTCCACAATGTCCGATCGGTCACCGTGCCCGACAAATGCGGCGCCAGCTGCGCCACATCGTCGGCTGCGGTCGCCAGTTTGGGGTGGGCGATGACCCGCCGGGAAGAAAGCACCGTGCGCCAGTCTTCGTCGGCAAAAAACGCGGTCAGCATATCGTCGAATGGCGTCCACCACGCTGCCATGCGCCCGCGACGGGCATCCTGCGCGTGGCGCACCAGCAGACGGTTGATCTCCAGCAGCACCGAATAGAATGACCCATCGAGAATGAAGAGTCCGCTGGTTGTGGCACGGATGCGCTTTGCCAGCAGGCGCAGTTCCATCACCGTGCGCGCACCGCCGATGATCGTTTCCAGTTCTTCGACCGGCGGCATCAACTGCACCAGCACGTCCTGATCGGTCAGCGTGGCGTCTTCGACCGCAACCGCAGCAATTGCGGCAAACGTTGCGCCAGCGGCTGGCGCCATCGCGTGAGCGCCATCGACGGCGCACAGGCGGCGCACCGGTCCGTCCGGTGCAGGATGAATGCGGCGCGCCAGCGCACCCCGCAAACGGTCACGATCCCCTTCAAGCTGAATCAGTGTGGCGCGGCACGCCCCGACGCAGGCGTTGATTGCGCTCAGGACCGCAGCCGGAAGGTCGGCAGTGGTGAGCAAGGGTTTGACTGGAGAAGGCGTGGTCATAAGCGTTGCCGGGCGCAGGCTTGCGCTTCAGTCATCTTCCTGGCAAGAATGGTCATCATGTTTGCGCATACACGACCTTTGCCTCACGCAGCACTTCACCCCGGAAGCGCCTGCTCAGGCTGTTTGGCGTATTGAGATCGACTCTTCGTTTGAGGATATGGCTGAGTTCGTTTTCCATACGTGCAAAACCGATCAACCCTATGCGCATTCCCGGCTCAAACACCACCAGCACATCCACGTCGCTGTCGGGGCGGAAGTCGTCCCGCAGCGCTGAGCCGAAGATTGCGAGTTCTCTGATCCTCCAGCGCTGGCAGAAGGCGGCGATCTCGTCGTGCGGAATGTCGATCTGGAGCGGC
>Ga0209227_1003578_pt1 | contig 10293 bp, 9 predicted proteins | sample YNPBryantNP2012_FD_185815 | JGI IMG/M metagenome (GOLD analysis project Ga0209227, IMG submission 185815) | Anoxygenic and chlorotrophic microbial mat microbial communities from Yellowstone National Park, USA - YNP Bryant NP 2012 (SPAdes)... ...
GTCAAGTGGTTTGTGGCGGGAGCCCTCGTGCTCCTGTGCGGTTGGCTCATCGGGCTGGCCATGGGCCGCCAGCGCCGAAAGAAGCCCACCGGACTCCATTTTTCCTAACCTCCCCTGCCCCGAGCACGGAGGGCGCGGCCCTTTCGAAGAAATCTCCCCAGGGCCACGCCACGCCCTGACCTTTCTCGGTGCCGCCCTTGATCCTTTGCGCCTCCTTTTGTCATAATATTTATGCATTGGATGCATTGCTTTGGTCGCACGGGACGACGTCCCGAAAGGCCCGATCCGTTATTCCGATTCTTCCGCGCCAGAAAAACACATCAAGGGGCTCGCGCTCCACGCGAAACGAAAGGCTTTTGGACGGCGGCCGATATGCCGATGTCTATGGCAGGAGAGGTTTTTATACCTGGGACCGTGAAGGGATCTCTCTGGGCATTTTCGGAAAGGAGGGTTTGATCATCATGTTGGAAACCCGCAGTCTTCTGGAATATTTCAAAGATGCCGTGGAAAAGGCTTCCCAGGATCTGGATGTGGAAATTTCCCAGCTGGCCCAGTTCTACCTGGTGGATTTGCTTTCGCGCTATGCGCAGAGCACGCCGCTTCGGGAACCGGAATGGGGCGAAAGGGACAAGACCTTCGCCCAGGCCCTTCTGGAAAGCTACGGCGTCTCCAGTGAAAAGCGGGCCCGCATCCTCAGGCAGATCGGCGATACAACCCTGTTCGTCTCCGGTTTCTTCTCCGACAGTTTTCAGCGCCGCCTGGTGGATATCGACTACTACGCCGCCATCGGCAGCACAGCCTATCGGTCTTTGGAAGCGCTGCTGGCCGCCCGAATCGTGGACTGGGGCTTTGAAGGGGTCTTTCAGGAACTGAGCGACAAATTCCTCCGTCTCGTGGATCTGTTCGCCGAAATCGGGGACGCCTCGGGACGGTATCACGCCGGAGGGATTCTCCGCATCTACGAGCGATGGTTGAAGACCAAGAGCCCCAGGGATCGCCGGCTCCTTCGCCAAATGGGCATCATGCCCATCGAAGAAACCTCCCCGGACATTCTGCACTGATCAGTGGAATCCTTCGCCGCGGCTTCAGGAGCGTTCCCGCGTCACGGCTTGTTCCAAGCGCTTCAGCCGTTCCTGGATGTCGCGGAAATGGTTCGCCAGGGTCTTGAGGATAAGAAGGGTGTCGGCGTTGTGCAGGGGGACGCGGGCGAGGAGCTGATCGTAAAAGAGGCCGTCCAGGCGGGAAAGGTAGAGGTTTTCCAGGCGGGAAAGAAACCCCGAGCCGATGCCGAACGCAAGGGCCGCTCCGAGGGTCTGGACCAGGGCCAGCAGGCATGCCACACCCGCCACGGCGCTGCTTCCCACGTCCTGGGTGCCATCAAGGATCGGCTGGAACCACAGGTAAAAAACCCACGCCGATTGAACAAAACCCAAAAGCGGGAGCGCTCGGCTGAGGGAACGAAAGGCGTTCCAGGACGAGCCCACCAATTGCCAATCCACCCCTTCCAACCGCTGTTCCCGCTGGACCATCTCGTCAGAAGACGGGATGCCCCGGCCGTCCGAAACGAGGAGTCGAAGCCGCTTATGGGCCAGGGAAAAGAAGGACCACGGCAGTTGGGACGCTTCCCGCGCCAGGCGTTCCCCGGGAAGGGCCGTGGTCGGATTGTCCGTGAGCCATTCGGGCCGACCGGGCATGGGCCCTTTGGGTACGGCGCTGAGGTGCCTTTTCAGGGCCCTGGCCACCACAAAAGTTCCCGCGATTTGAAGCCCCAACCACACGGTCCGCAAAATGAGACAGGCCAACAAGACGCCCGCGAGGTAGAAGATCAGCGACCCCAAGAGGCCTTGGGACGCCCATGGAGTGCTCAGCCAAAAATCGGCCCCCTGGAGCGCGTCCTTGGGCTTGAGCGACCCGTCGGCAAGGGAGCGGCCGAACCACGAGTGGAGACGATTCGAAGCGGGAAAACCGCCGAGAAGGCTCAAAAGGAAAAAGGCAAACCACCACAACCGCTGGGATGCTTCGTACCGCCGAATGCCGTATTCCATGGACGCCCCCTTGACGCGTTGTTCGCCTCATCAATACGGCACGCTGGGGCTTGGAGGCAACGGCAAACTTGGAGGGATGAGGCACGGCGCGCGCCGTGCCTCGATGGTCCGGCGATTAACCGCGACCGGTCATGGATTTGGGGATGCGTCCCGTGCGCACACATTCAGAGCGCAGGCGCCGCCCCACGATTTTTTCCACCCACTGGCCGATTTCCAGGACCTTGTCCACATCGAGCCCGGTATCGATCCCCATTTCATCCATCATGACCACCATGTCTTCCATGCACACCAGTCCCACGATGGACGGATCCACATAATAATAGGAGCCTGTGCCGGCCACCGGAACGCCGTCCACGAAGTTGGCCGGCTGGCCGCCGATGCCGCCCATGGTGCCTTCGTAGTGCGTAATGCCCGCCTGCAGGGCCGCCAACACATTGGCCAGGCCCCAGCCTCGAGTCACGTGGAAATGGGCGATGTGCTTGGATGTATCGGGAATCTCGTCCAGAATCATGGAAAAATAGTCATAGACACGGTTGGGCGGAGCCGACCCGTCGTGGTCTGCATGCTCAATATCGTCGGCGCCGATGGCCAACCACCTCTTGGTGAACTCCACCGCCTTTTTCAATTCCGTCGGGCCTTCAATGGGACATCCCCAAATGGTGCTGACCGTCCCACACACCTTCATGCCCACATCGTGGGCCTTGGGGATGTATTCCTCGCACATCTTCCAGTATTCCGCCAGGGTCGTTCCCGAATTCTTCTTATGATGGGACTCACTGGTGGAGACCATAAAAAGAATGCGGTCCGGACCGTACCCTTCCTGGCGCGCTTTGATGGCTCGTTCCACGGCCTTTTCCCGAATGGTAATGGCCGTGACCTCCACGTCCTTGACGAGATGGGCGATTTTCTTACTGCTGCGAAAGCGTTTCAGCAGCTCGTCGGCATCCTTGAACTGGGGCATACCTCTCGGATTGCCCAGATTGGTCAACTCCAGGCGCCGAAATCCGGCAAGCACCAGCTGTTCCGCCAGCCACAGCTTCGCATCCGTGGGAATAAACTTCTCTTCATGCTGGAAGCCGTCTCGAACCGTAATGTCGCCCAGAACCACTTTCTTCGGGTAATTCAACGTTGCCATACGCAGTCCTCCCTGGACGTGAGATAGGGGATTGGAATGGTCGCCGTTCACTGCTTCCGTCTTTGGGCGGCATGTGAGGCGGTTTTACCCATTCAGCAGCCCTAGAACCGCAGGTTGCCGAAAGCCGGTTCACCAATGGGTTTCAGTAGGCTGACCTCAAAAGCCATGGCCAGCCAGTCTCGAATTTCCCGAAACTTCAACACCCTGTCGTTCAACAGCCGGGCTCCGCAGAAAAACGGATGAGCCTCACCGTCGTATTTTTCGATCATCTGCATGCGAAAAGCCTGTTTTTCCCCATCGCTCATGGGCTTGCCTTCCGCGGCCCTCTTGCGCTCTTCAATGGACAGGAGCACCTCGGCCGCAGAGCGTCCGCTCATGACCGAGGTGCGGGCACGCATGGTGGCGAACAGAAAATGGGGCCTGTAGGCGCGGCCGCACATGCCGTAGTTGGCGGCGCCGTTGTCCGGGCCAATGACGAGCTGAATGCGCGGCACCTGGGCGCAGGAGACGGCTCGGACCATGTCCGCGCCGTACTTGCCGATGCCCATGTGTTCTGATTCGGAGCCCACCATGTAGCCCGGGGAACTCTGGATGAAGAGCAGGGGCGTCTTTTCCTGACAGCAGCGCACGATCCATTCGGTGGCCTTGCGGGCCGCTTCCACGAAAATGATGCCCAATCCGTTGGAGGCAATGATCCCCACGGGAATGCCCTTCAGGCGAATCTTTCCCGTGACGATGTTGTCCCCGCGGCCTGGGGCGTAGTTTTTCTTGTATTCGATGAAATGGCTGTCGTCGGCGAATGCCTGAATAATGGCCCGCACATTGATCCCCTGATGGATCTTGGCCGGCAGCTCCTCGTAAATGGTTTCCACGGGAACCAACGGCGGAGATTCGGCATAGCGGTGAATATGGAGCTTTTGGGGGGGCTCCAAAGAAAGGATTTCCCTAACCTTTTCGATGGCTTCGTCCTGGGTGCGACAGAAGTGGTCGGCACCGCCGGAAATTTGGGTGTGCACTCGGGCCCCGCCCAGATCTTCCGCGGAAATCACTTCGCCCGTGGCGGCCTTCACCAAGGGAGGCCCTCCCAGGAACGAGTAGGCCAGCTTTTCGATCATGACGGCCTGACAGGCCATAAACACAATGTAGGCACCACCCGCCGTGTTGCCTCCGGTGCTCAGGGTGATCTGCTTCAGCCCTTGGGCGGACATGCGGGCCATGTTGTAAAACATGGAGCCGAAATGGCCGTCATCGGGAAACACATCCGCCTGCATGGGCAGGAACGCCCCGCCCGAGTCGGCAATGTAGACGCAGTTCAAACCGCATCGTTCCGCTATGGCCTGCGCCCGCATGTGCTTTTTCAACGTAATGGGGAAGTAGGTTCCGGCCTTGACCCGGCTATCGTTGGCGATGATCATGGTCCAATTGCCGTAGATCTTGCCGATCCCTGTAACGATCCCGCCGCAGGGCACATCTTCCACTTCGGGGTAGTTCATTCCGAAACCGGCCAGGCGGCTCAGCTCAAAGAATTCCGTGCCGGGATCGATGAGTTTCTCAATGAGCTGGCGCACGGGCTGTTTGCCCTGCTTGACCAGCCTCTGCACGGCCGCTTCCCCTCCGGGCCACATGGCCTCATAGACCCGCCCATCCAGCTTCAGCTCTTCGTTTTCCCAAAAAGCCCTGTTTTCCGCTCGCGCATCGCTCATAGCCTCACCCTTTTCCTTCCCGCCGGATTGGTCGGCCTCACGCGCCCCTTATTTGCCCTTGTAGACGGGTTTGCGCTTTTCGCGGAAAGCGGCAAGCCCTTCCAAGCGGTCTTCCGTGGGAATGGTGATCCAGTACGCATTGGATTCGATGGCCAAGCCCGTATGAAGATCCGTTTCCAGCCCGTAGTTGATGGCGTACTTGGCCTGCTGAATGGCAATGGGGCCTGTTTCGCAGATCATAGCGGCCATTTCCAGGCAGGCATCCATGAGCTTTTCCGGCGCAGCCACCGCATTGACCAAGCCGATTTGAAGCGCTTCCTCGGCGCCCACCCGTCGCCCGGTGAAAATGAGTTCCTTGGCTTTGCCTCGCCCCACCAGCCGTGGAAGCCTTTGGGTTCCGCCGGCGCCGGGAATGATGGCCAGCCGAGTTTCCGTCAACCCCATGGTGGCCGTAGAGGCGGCGATGCGAATGTCGCACGCAAGCGCCAATTCCGTGCCGCCGCCCAAAGCGACGCCGTTGACGGCGGCGATGACCGGCTTGGGCAGATATTCCACAGCGGTGAAGAGATTGCGGATGGTGTAGATGAATTCCTTGACCTGAATGTCCGACAAGGTCGCCCGTTCCTTCAAATCGGCCCCGGCGCAAAAGGCCTTGTCTCCCGCCCCGGTGATGATAACGACCCGAATCTCCGGATCAAAGCGCAGGGCGTCGATCTTTTCCTGCAGTCCGCGCAGCATGGCGAAATTGAACGAATTCATGACCTCCGGGCGATTCAGCGTGAGGATCAACGTTTGGCCCGTGCGTTCTTCCAGTACCACAGGTTGCTCCATGGCCCCCTCCCTGGCTTCGGCTTTCACCAATCGTGACGATGAGTCCACTCCCCGTGTCGAGACGATCCGGCCCTAGGCCTTGCCGGCGCGGGCGAACGCCTCGCGGAGCAGCTCCCGAGCGATGACGATCCGTCGGATTTCGTTGGTCCCGCCTCCGATTTCGTACAGTTTGGCGTCACGCCACAGTTTCTGCACGGGAAATTCCAGGCAATAGCCGTAGCCGCCGTGGATCTGGATGGCCTCGTTGCACACCCACGTGGCCGTCTCGGAAGCGAAAAGCACGGCCGCTGCCGCCTGCTTGGTCAATTCCGTCCCCTTGCCGCCGCGCGGGGCGTTTTGCGCCGTCTCCGCCGCCCGATAGACCAAAAGGCGAGCCGCTTCGGTGCGGGCGTACATGTCGGCCAGCTTCTGCTGGATCATCTGGAACTTGCCGATGGGCTGTCCGAACTGTTCCCTTTCGGCCGCATATTTGACGGAATAATCCAGCGCCTGCTGGGCCATGCCGATGGATCCCCCGGCCAGCACGATGCGCTCGATGTCGAGCCCGCTGGTCATGACGTGGACGCCCATGTTTTCTTCGCCCACAAGGTTTTCCGCCGGCACTTCGCAGTCTTCGAAAACCAGCTCACCCGTGGGAGACCCGCGCATGCCACATTTTTTCAGCTTGCGCGACACCGAAAAGCCGGGAAAGTCCTTTTCCACGATGAACGCGCTGATGCCCTTGGCGCCCTTTTCCGGAGCCGTCTTGGCATAGACCAGCATCACGTCGGCGATGGGCCCGTTGGTGATGAACATTTTGGTGCCGTTCAGGATGTACTTGTCCCCCTTCTTCTCGGCCCGGGTGCGCAAACTCATGGCATCAGAGCCGGCATTGGGTTCGGTAAGGCCCAGGGCGCCGATCTTTTCGCCGCGCACCATGGGCGGCAGGTACTTTTCTTTGAGCTTTTCATTGGCGTTTTTGTGAATGTTGTTCATGCACAGGTTGGAATGGGCCGCGTAGGTCATAGCCAAACCCGGACAAATGCGGCTCATTTCCTCCACAGCCAGGGTCTGCATGAGCACGTCGCCGCCGAGGCCGCCGTATTTTTCATCGATGGTGATGCCAAGAATGCCGATTTCCGCACATTTTTTGAAAAAGTCCGGCGGGAACCAGTCCTCCTCATCCACCTTTTCCTGAATGGGACCGAGCTCGTTCACGGACCACTTGTAAACCGTTTCCTTGATCATGCGCTGTTCGTCGCTCAATTGAAAATCCATGGCAGCCTCCTCACCGAACCGATCCGTCAGTCCACCACAATGCGTCCGAAAACACCGAATCGAACAGAAATGCCTGACATGCCGAGCGTTCCACCCTCGGATGGCCCACGCATTCGCGAGCGGAAAGGATCCCGGTGCTGGAGCCGCAGGCGCTGGAAGGAAGGCATGGGGAACGGGAAAGACCTTCAGCAGTCGGGGTCAATTGTTTTTATTAAACGACCCAAAGTTTGTCAACACCGAACCCTTGCGGCTCAATCGGCGCCAGCACGGGCCCGAACGTCACCCCGCGCGCCTCCATTCCGGCCTTGTTGCTTCACGAAGCGGCGCCGGCCCAAAAGGAGGCTTCCCATCCTTCGTGCGCTAGTGCCGCCTCCATCCTGTGGGTCTGGGAGAGGCGCGCCTGAACGATGGGCGCTTGGTCGTGCAAATAGCCACTGCAGAGCACCCACGGAAAGCGTTTCCAGCCATCGGTCTCCAGCACGGCGCACAAGCCGGGCCATTCCAGATTCATGAGGAGAAGGTCTCCGAAAGGGCCGATGGCGTTCAGACTTTCCGCAGCCACGAGGAAAACCTTTCGGGAGAGGCCGTTTTCCCGAACATTGGCCGCGGCTTCCCGAACGGCCAAAGGGTTGACGTCCACGGCCACAACCCGGCGGGCTCCCAGGCGAGCCGCCGCCAGAGCCAGGACGCCCGTTCCCGTGCCCAAATCCACGGCGGTCATCATGGCCTCGGGACGATAAACCCGGCTGAGAAGGTCAAGGCACAGCTGCGTCGTGGGGTGCATGCCCGAGCCGAAAACAAGGCCGGGATCGAGGACGATGACGTGTCGAAGAGCCGAGGGCATTTCTTCGTCAAACAACCCGAAAGCGATTCGAAACGGGCCCACATCCAGAATGCGGCTCGGCAGGCGCTGCCACTGGGCGTAGGCCAATTCATAGTGGCCCGTTATGCGAAAGCCCATGGCCTTCAAAGAGGCCGAGGCCTTTTTTCCGGCACAGCCTGTGAAGAAAAAGTAGGCGTAAGGCGGTTCGCGCCAGCATCCCAAAAAGCCTTCACAGCGGACGTCCGAACGCGCACCGGCTGGAACCAGGCATTCCAGAACGCACAGGGTTTCCCGGAAAAGCGCCGGGCGCGGGGATTCGGCTGCATTCGATGGAGAACTTTTGACATTCGCGTGATCCTGATCCATTTTAAAAGCCTTTCCACGGCTTACGGAAAATCGGCGGCGGTTTCGTCAGCGGATCGGATGGGTCTCGAAAGGGGGAAGCGCCATGAAAATCGTGCAAAAGCCGGTCGGCATGATGGAAGTTTTCTGCTACCTCGTCATGGACGAAGCGACGGGAGAGGCGATCCTGATCGATCCCGCGGGAAACGAAGAGGAGCTGGCGGCGCTGCTTCGAGCCAATAAAGCCGTTTGCCGCTATATTGTCAACACACATGGCCATGCCGATCACACGTGCGGCAACCGGCGCATGAAGGAACTGACGGGCGCCCCCATCGTTTTGCATGCCTTGGACGACGATTTCTTTCAGATGCCGGAAAACCAGGCTTTCGCCCGAGCCATGGGGTTCCCTCTCAGCCCCCCCGCCGATGTGCGGGTTCAAGACGGCGATACCCTGACCTTCGGCTCTCTCACCATGCGCTTCATCCACACCCCGGGCCATACCCCCGGCGCCTGCTGCATCCTCATCGACGGTAATCTTTTCACGGGAGACACGCTGTTTGTGGGCGCCGTCGGCCGGACCGACCTTCCCGGCGCCTCCTTCGAACAGCTTCTGGAATCCCTGCGAAAGATCATCCGCCTTCCTCCGGAAACCATCGTTTGGCCGGGACACGATTACGGCGATCAGCCCACATCCACGGTGGGTCGGGAAATGGAAACCAACCCCTATATTACCGATTTTCTTATGGACGTCGAAGGATAGGAGCCATGGCGGCTGTCTGGATCGATGGGTTCCATGAGCCTTCCTGGGGATGGATCGTCACGGGGGCAACCCCGAGGGGATTATGCGCCTGTCACGTGTTTGGCCCCGCATTCTCCCGGACGCCGGGAAGCCCGGGGCTTTCCGACGTGCGGGCCGTGGCGGAACCCTTTTTCCGCGCCCTGTTTGCCAACCATGACATGCGTTGGGAAGGAAACGAGGTATCCCGGGCAGCTCGCCGCGCTTTGACGGATTACCTCCACGGGTGCGGGCACCATCCCCACGTGCCCGTGGATTGGATCGGGGGAAGTCCTTTCCAGCACGCGGTCTGGCGGGAGCTATGCCGAATTCCCTACGGGGCCACCGTGACGTACGGGGACATCGCCCGAAGGGTGGGGCGCCCCACGGGAGCCCGAGCCGTGGGGCAGGCGTGCAGCAATAACCCCACGGCCATTATCGTGCCGTGCCATCGCGTGGTGGGTCGAAACGGGTCCCTGGGCGGCTACTCCGGAGGGGTGGACGTGAAGAAGGCGCTGCTTCGCCTGGAAGGCATCACCATCGGCGGCCGTAACGCCGGCCCGTGAAGGCGGCGTTTTTCTTGACACCTTCCTAACCCCGGGCCTATAGGAAAGCCGCGCGCCGCGCCGCAAAAAAGGCCGCGTCACTGTGGGGCGAGAGCCTATGGGGCTTTACATTTTACGACAAACGGAGGGACGACCGTGCGGGAAAAAGACCTCAAGCGCAAGCAAGATATTGCACCAGCCCGTGGGAAACTCGGTGTCTTGATTCCCGGTATCGGAGGGGCCGTGGCCACGACGTTCATGGCCGGCGTGGAAGCGGTCCGCCGAGGGCTGGCGGAACCCATCGGCTCCCTGACCCAGATGGGCACCATCCGTTTGGGAAAACGCAACGAATACCGCGTGCCTCGCATCAAGGATTTCGTCCCCTTGGCATCTCTTGATGATATGGTTTTCGCCGGCTGGGACATTTACGAAGCCAACGGCTACGATGCGGCCCTGTTCGCCAGGGTGCTTCGCAAAGAGCATCTGGATCCCATTCGGGACTTTCTCGAAACCATCCAACCCATGAAAGCGGTCTTTGACCGCCGATTTGTGAAAAACTTGGACGGCAACCACATCAAGACGGGAACCGATTTGCGCGCCCTCACGGAAGCCCTTAAGGAAGACATCGCCCGATTCAAGCAGGATCAGGGTATCGACCGGTGCGTCATGATTTGGTGCGGCAGCACTGAAGTCTACCTCAAAGCCGAAGCACCGCACCAGTCCCTGGACGCTTTCCTGAGCGCCGTGAAAAAGAACGATCCGCGCATCGCCCCGAGCATGCTCTATGCCCTCGCCGCCCTGGAAAACGGGATTCCTTTCATCAACGGAGCGCCCAAC
>Ga0209227_1003580_pt1 | contig 10286 bp, 4 predicted proteins | sample YNPBryantNP2012_FD_185815 | JGI IMG/M metagenome (GOLD analysis project Ga0209227, IMG submission 185815) | Anoxygenic and chlorotrophic microbial mat microbial communities from Yellowstone National Park, USA - YNP Bryant NP 2012 (SPAdes)... ...
GAGGGGTTTCTGGAAGGGGCGACCCTGGCTGCCTTCACCTGGGCCTGCCTGTTTCAGACCTTTTCTCCCCCGCGTCGGGCCAATCTGTTCCTGGCTGCTTCGGCCCTCCTGCTGGGCAGCCTCCTGGCCTGGGACCTCCTGACCGGGCCTTCCCTGGCGGCCCCGGCCCCCTGGTCGGCATTGCTGCTGCTGTTGAGCGGCTTTGCCCTGGTCCAATGGGGCCGGCATTGGCGGCGCTCTTTGCTCTGGACGGGCGGTGCCTTTTTGCTGTCGCTGTTGAGCGCCGGGCTCGCGCTGCTGGGGCGACAGCCGGCTGCCCTGCTGAGCCATCTGGCTGCTCTGCCCCTGTTTGCCGTCGGAACCTATCGGGCCATCGTCCTCGATCTGAGCGCCTATGGCCTGGAGCTGAAAGCCATCGGCGAACAAACCTTGCGCCAGACCGAAGAGATGGCTTTCCTGCTGGAGGTCAATCAGGCCATTGCCGCCTCCCTGGAGCTGCCGGTCGTCCTGGAGCGGGTCTCCGAAGCGGCAGCCCGGGCGGTCAACGCCGACTGGGCTTACATCCTGCTGCCCAAGGAAGGCAGTGGCGAGGAAATGACCGTCGCTGCCCGGTATAGCTGGTGGGGGCGGCGTTGGACCCAGGAGAGTCAGGTGCAGCGGGAACTGACGATCCGCCTGGCCGATTACCCTCTGCTTCGCCACGCCGTGCTGCGACGGCGACAGTTGCTGGCCAATCGGCCGGAGGAGTATGAGCAGTTTGAGCCGCTGCACAGGCTGTTGTCCCGCCCTCAGGCCGGCCCAACCCTCATTCAACCGATCTATCTCCAGGAACGGTCTTTGGGGGCGTTGCTGTTGGGCCATGCCGGAGCGCAGCGGACCTTCAACGAGGCCGACGGCCGGCTGTGCCAGGGGCTGGTGGCTCAGGTGGCGACGGCGATGGAAAACGCCCGGCTGTACCAGAGCCTGGATGAACAGGCCCGCCAACTGGCCGATCTGCTGCGTGCTCGCGAGCAGGAACTGGCCCAGCGCCTGGCCATCCTGGAATCAATCGCCGATGGCGTGGTGGTGGCCGGCGAAGCGGGAGAGGTGGTGCTGGTCAATGCGGCGGCGGAAACGATCCTGGGCCTGCCCCGCCAGCAACTGTTGGACCGGACCCTCCAACGGCTGTATACCGAACTGCTGCTGGCCGGAGGCCAGGCTGTCTTTGAATGGGGGGACAGGCTGGTCAGGGGCAGCCTGGCGCCGGTCAAAATGAGCGACGGCTCGCTGCTGGGCCACGTGGCCGTCCTCCGCGACGTGACCCGCGAACGACAGGCGGAGGAGGCCAAGAGCAAATTCATTGCCACCATCTCCCACGAACTGCGCACGCCCATGACCTCCATCAAAGGCTACGTCGAACTGCTGGTGGCCGGGGCGGCAGGCCGGCTCACCGCCCAGCAACGCCAGTTCCTGGAGGTCGTCGCCGCCAACGCCGAGCGGATGGTCGGCCTGGTGAACAACCTCATCGCCGTCTCTCAGGTCGAGCGGGGGACGATCCAGATTGAGGCCCAGGCGGTGGATATGAGGCAGATCATCGAAGAGGCGGTGCAGGCGATCCGCCCCCAGGCCGCAGAACGCCAGCTCGACCTGGCAGCCAACCTGCCTCCAGGCGCATGTCCGGTGCAGGGAGACCCCTATTTCCTGCGGCAGATCATGGACAACCTGCTGAACAACGCCTTGCGTTATACCCCCCCCCAGGGCCGCATCACCATCTGGACCGCCGAGGCTCACCTGGAGGACGGCCAGGGGGCTCCTCAGCGCTATCTGGTGGTCAATGTCCGCGATACCGGCGTGGGCATCCCCGCCGAAGAGCAGGACCGCATCTTTGAACCGTTTTACCGGGTGGAAAACCCCCTGTCGCTGGAGGCCGGAGGGGTAGGCATGGGGCTGGCCATTGTCAGGCGCCTGGTAGAAGCCCACGGCGGGCGTATCTGGGTGGAAAGCCAGCCCAATGCCGGCAGCACCTTCAGCTTTGTGATCCCCACCGCCCCACCTTGACGAAACGGCCCCGATCTGCTACACTCACCTCAGTTTGCAACCGGAAAGGATGACGATGAGCCAGGATCCTCTGACACCCAGCCGTTGGTCGTTGCACGCTTTGCTGCCGGCCACCACCGGCCCGGAACTGGACCGGGTGCTGGCCGACCTGGAAGACACGGTCGCCCGATTGGAAGCCTGCCGCGCCGACCTGTCACCCGACCTGCCTGAGGCCGAATTTGTCCGGCTGATGGCCCTGGTCGAACGGGGCGAGGCCCTGGCCAGGCGATTGCAGGCCTACGCCTCCCTTTGGTTCGCCGAAGACACCCAGAACCAGGAAGCCCTGGCCTTTCGCGGGCGCATGGACAGGGTCCTGACCGATGTGCGGAACCGGACCCTCTTTTTCAGCCTGTGGTGGAAGGGCCTGGATGAGGGGCCGGCGGCGCGGCTGCTGAAGGTCAGTGGCGACTGGAGCTACTATCTGGAGTCGTTGCGCCGCTTCAAACCCCATACCCTGTCGGAACCGGAAGAGAAGGTCATCAACCTCAAAGATGTCAACGGCGTGCGGGCGCTGCAAACCCTGTACGACATGATGACCAGCGACTTGAAATTCCGGCTGGAGGTGGATGGCCGGGTCAGGGAACTGACCCGCACCGAGCTCATGCCCTACATCAAAGGGCCGTCGCCGGCATTGCGGGCGGCTGCCTACCAGGAGATGTATCGCGTCTTTGGTGAAAAGGCCCCCATCCTCAGCCAGATCTACCAGCACATCGTCCGCGATTGGGCCAGCGAAAACCTCCTCCTGCGCCGCTTTGCCTCGCCGATTGCCGTGCGCAACCTGGAAAACGACATCCCCGACCCGGTGGTGGACACCCTGCTGGAGGTGTGCCGGCAGAACGCCACGCTGTTCCAGCGCTACTTCCGCCTCAAGGCCGGCTGGCTGGGGATGGAGCGGTTGCGCCGCTACGACCTGTACGCCCCCCTGAGCAGCTCCGATCAGGCCTACCCCTTTGGCCAGGCGGTGGAGCTGGTGCTTGACAGCCTGAACAACTTTTCGCCCCTCCTGGCCGATCATGCCCGGCGCGTCCTGAGCGAAGGCCACCTCGACGCTGAGGTGCGGCCCCGCAAAGATACCGGGGCCTTTTGCTACGGCGTGTTGCCCGGCCTGACCCCGTGGGTGCTGGTCAACTATAACGGTCGGGTCGGCGACGTGGCCACCCTGGCCCACGAGCTGGGCCACGCCGTCCATGCCCTGATGGCCGCTGCCCACTCGCCGTTGACCTTTCACGCCTCGCTGCCCCTGGCCGAAACCGCCTCCGTCTTTGCCGAAATGCTGCTCCTGGAGCGCCTGCTGGCCGAGGAGAGGGACCGGGCGGTGCGGCGCGACCTCCTGGCCCGTTTCCTGGACGATACCTATGCCACCGTCATGCGCCAGGCCTATTTTGTCCTCTTTGAACGGGAGGCCCATGCCCGGATCGAGGCGGGCTGCACCACCGACGAGCTGGCTGCCTGCTATTTTGCCAACCTCAGCGAGCAGTTCGGCGAGGCCCTGGAGATGAGCGACGAGTTCCGCTGGGAGTGGGTGACGGTGCCTCACTTTTACCAGGTGCCCTTTTACTGCTACGCCTATAGCTTTGGCCAACTGTTGGTGCTGGCCCTGTACCGCCAGTTCAAGGACGAAGGCCCCCCCTTCATCCCCCGTTACCTCACCATCCTGGCCCATGGCGGTTCCAGGAGCCCGGCATCCATCCTGCGCGAAGCCGGTGTGGATATGGCCTCGCCAGCCTTCTGGCAGGGAGGCTTTGACCTCATCGCCGGGATGATCGCAGAACTGGAGACAATCTCTACTCCCTAATCTCTACCGTGTACGAGGAGATCCAATGCACAAAAACCCATCCCGTTACCGCTGGTTCGTTGTCTCGGTCTTTTTCGTCTTTATGCTGCTCCACCAGTCCGACAAGCTGCTGATCGGGACCCTCACCCCCCGGATCATTGACACCTTTGGCATCAGCCTGACGCAGATGGGGGCGGTGTCTACCGGCGCGCTGATCGTGGCCTCGGTGCTGTACCCGGTGTGGGGCTACCTCTACGACCGCTATGCGCGTTCCAAACTGTTGGCCCTGGCCTCCTTCATCTGGGGTTCTACCACCTGGCTGAACGCCATCGCCCCCAACTATTCCACCTTTCTCATCACCCGCGCCTCTACAGGGATTGACGACTCCAGCTATCCGGGGCTTTACAGCCTGATCTCCGACTATTTTGGGCCGACGATGCGGGGCAAGATCTACGGCCTGCTGGAGTTGACCATGCCCCTGGGGTATCTGGCGGGGATGATCCTGGCCATGACCCTGGGCGGGCAGATCGGCTGGCGGGGGGTGTTCTACCTGACCGGGTCCCTGGGTATCCTGTTGGCGGTGGTGATCTTTTTCGGGGTCCGCGATGCCCCACGGGGCAGGAGCGAGCCGGAACTGGAGGGGCTGGAGCAGATCGGCACCTACCGCTTTGACTGGCAGACCGCCAAAGGGCTGTTTCAGAAGCGCAGCCTGCGCCTGCTCTTCATCCAGGGCTTTTTCGGCGTCTTTCCCTGGAACGTGATCACCTACTGGTTTTTCACCTATCTGGAGAGGGAGCGGGGCTATTCCGGCAACATCCTGTTGCTGACGATGGGTGTGGCTGTGATCGTCCTGGCCCTGGGCTATCCGCTCGGCGGGGCGGCCGGCGACCTGCTGTTCAAACGGACGCCGCGCGGCCGGGCCATCGTCTCGGCGACGGCGGTGCTGATGGGAGCGATCCTGCTCACCATCACCCTGGGCATTCCGGCCGCCAATCAGGGGCTGTTCCTGGTGATGCTGGTGCTCACCGCCCTGTTCATCCCGGTCGCGGCTCCCAACGTCGTCTCCACGGTGTATGACGTCACCCTGCCCGAAGTGCGGAGCACCGCCGTGGCCATCCAATATTTCATCGAATCGGCGGGGGCGGCGCTGTCGCCGCTGATGGCCGGGTTGATCGCCGACCGTTCCTCGCTGCACGATGCCATTCTGATCATCTGCGTTTCGACGTGGGTGTTGTGTGCTATCTTTTTCGCCTTCGTCGCCTATCTGCTGCCACACGACATTCAGACCCTGCGCAATCAGATGCGAGCGCGGGCGGAGCAGGAACGGGCCCGGGAATTGGCCCCGGCATAAGACAGATCGTTGCAGGAGGTTGATCGCCATGAGCAGACGGAAAAGCCAGAAGCGCAACACCAGCCAGATCATCCTGCTGGCGCTGAGCCTGATCGTCGCCGGCAGCATGATCCTCAGTCTGTTCCTGGCTTACCTGCCTGGGCCCAGGCAGCCGGAAGGTACGCCTTCCCCCTGGCCCACCTGGACCCCGATCCCCCGTCCGACCGCCCCTTTCACACCGACCCTGCCGTCGCAACCCTCACCCACGGCCAGCCCGACCGCCCTGCCGACAGCCACGTTGCTGCCGACCGGGGAGATCACCCCGCCACCCATCGGCCCGGTGTTGCCCACGGCCACCCCGACCGCCCTGCCGACAGCCACGTTGCTGCCGACCGGGGAGATCACCCCGCCGCCCATCGGCCCGGTGTTGCCCACGGCCACCCCGACGGCCACGCCGACGACGGCGGCGGGCTTTACCTTCGCCGTCTGTGGCGACAGCCGCGATGGCCCCACGGTCTACCGCCGCCTGCTGGAGGCGGTGAGCAACGATGGCAGCCTGTTCCTGATCCACACCGGCGACCTGGTGAACAGGGGCAGCCAGGAGCAGTGGCAGCAGTTCCAGGAGATCATGGCCGGCTTTGCCCTGCCGTTCTACCCTGTCCCCGGCAACCACGACGCCCTGGACGGCAGGCTGGATGGCTATCTGCGCTACAGCGGGGCGCCGGCGGCCCACTACTCCTTCGACTATGGCCCGGTCCACTTTACCCTGGCCGACAGCCACAACGGCGGGCTTACCTCCGCCGAACTGGCCTGGCTGCGCGACGACCTGAAGGCCACAACCCGGCCACTCAAGATGGTCTTCCTGCACCATCCGCCTTTCGACCCGGACGGCAGCGATCACATCATGGCCTTTGGCAACGAGCCGTTTATGGCCCTGATGACCGAGATGGGGGTGGATTACGTCTTTGCCGGGCACATCCACGCCTATGCCCGGGCGGAGCGGGAGGGGGTGGTCTACCTCTACACCGGGGGGGCAGGGGCGCCGCTGTACACCAACGGCCACCCTCAGGCGTTCCACCACTACCTGCGGGTCACGGTGCGGGGGGAAGAGGTGACGATTGAAATAATAAAAATCTAAATGGAAAAAAGGGGGGGAATCCCATGTGCCGAATGAGTCATTTTTTCAGGAAGGAGTCAGGCATTCTTGTCCTGCTGACCTTGCTGGCAGTGGCCTGGGCCGGTAGTGTGCACAGCCAGGACTCCCAGCCGGATGCGGAGATGGTTCGCTTCCTGGAGCAGCGCATCCGGGAGCCGGATCACTTCCATCAGGGCAGGACCATTGAGGCAGAGGAAACGGATCCGTCTCCAGGTCAGTATCTCTGGCATATTGAGGTGGTGGACGAGGGCTTGGGCGAGTATGATGCCGGCCCTTCACTCAAGCTTGACACAATGGGCTACCCCCATATCAGCTACATCGATGGCGAAAGCTTCAGCCTGAAATACGCACGATTCGATGGTTCCAATTGGCAAATTGAAACAGTTGAAGATGTAAGACTGGGGTACGGGACCACTTCGCTTGCTCTAGACACTCTGAACCGACCACACATCAGCTATACGAGATCCAACAACGGTGAGATCGTGCATCTGGGTTACGCTTACTATGATGGAACTGGCTGGTACACCGAAACGGTTGATAGTACAGACTATTCAGGCTCTTACAGTTGCCTGGCCCTTGACTCCGCCGGCAGGCCCCATATCAGTTACTACCGATATACCGAGACTGGCGGCACAATCCAATATGCCAGGTATGACGGGCTGGACTGGCATATCGAAACCATTGCTAACATACTTTTCTCCCGACATTCTACTTTGCTTATTGATACGGCCGATCGTCCTCACCTGAGCTACAGTAATGGAACGGCCAAGTATGCATATCACGATGGAACCACCTGGCAGGTTTTTACATTGGAACCGGACAGCGGGGGCTCTTCTCTCGCTCTGGACGATGCCAATCTACCTCACCTCATCTACATCAAGGACTTTCACAAGGGATTTCGCTATGCCTACTATGATGGTATTGTCTGGCATCTGGAGACGGTAGCCGACGTTCCTGATCCGCGGGAGGTCCCGTCTCTGGTATTGGATGCCAACAATCGCCCCCACGTAAGCTACTACACAGTAGGTGGCCTGGACTATGTGTTCTGGGATGGAGGTGCCTGGCGTGCTCGCAGGGTGGACGTGGGGCGAGATGACTCCATCGCTGTGAATTCCGCCGGACAGGCTTATATTGCCTATGTGGATGATGGGGTGCTCAAACTTGCCAGGGGGGTAAGTGATCCGGCAGACTGGGTGGGGCTCACCTTTGCCTCCTACCGGGATGGCAACTGGGAGATCTATGCCAGTAGTAGCTATGGGACCGATCCAATCCGCCTTACTTTCGGCTCCGCTACAGACACCACTCCAGAGCTCAACCGAGGAGCTACGCAAATTGTCTTTCGCTCCGACCGCAATGGGAATAACGAGATCTACCGCATAGATGCCGATGGGACTAACCCGATTCGCCTGACCTGGACCGATGCGAATGAGTACCTGCCCACCTGGTCACCCGATGGCGCACAGATTGCCTTCTACTCCTACCGCGACGGCAATGCCGAGATTTATACGATGAACGCCGATGGTTCGAACCAGACCCGGCTGACCTACGATCCGGCGTGGGATGGACATCCCACCTGGTCGCCCGACGGCAGTCAGATTGCGTTTGTCTCGGAACGTAGCGGCCAGTATGAGCTATGGGTCATGGATGCTGACGGCTCAAATCAGCGGCAACTCACCTCGGGGATCAGCTACGCCGCTTATCCCGACTGGTCTCCCGATGGGAGCCGCATCGCTCTCAACGACGATGCCAACGGCGACGGTTGGCTTGACCTGGCAATTATCGGTGCTGACGGCACCGGCCTTGTCCATCCCCTGGGCTTTTCCCCTTCCTCCAACGATTACCTGGCGCCAGCCTGGGCACCTCACAGCCAGAGCCTGGCTTTTGCCCAGGTTCAATGGATCCTACGCCACGGCATCTGGTATTGGACAGGCGCCTATCTGCTTGGGCTGGATCCGACCAACGGCTTAACCTACATACTCAACGACTCGGGCTACGACTGGTGGCCCGATTGGCAATCCACCGACGTTGCGGCTCCTTCCTCCCAGGTGACGGGCCTGCCGGCCTGGTCAGGTGCCACATTTACGGTGCAATGGTCTGGAGCCGACAATGGCCCGGCTGGCCTGAAATCCTACGATGTGCAGGTGCGCGACGGCCCCGGCGGCCCCTGGACCGACTGGCTCCTGGACACGGCGCAGATAGCCGCTACCTTCACCGGGCAAGATGGCCATACCTACTACTTCCGCTGCCGCGCCCGCGACTTTGCCTACAACCTGGAGCCCTACCCCGAAGGCGACGGCGACGCCTTCACCACGGTAGACACCTCCCCACCCACCTCCTCCGCCTCCTCGCCCGAGTACGCCTCCACCCTCTCCTTCCCCGTCACCTGGAGCGGAAGCGATGCCGGCATCGGCCTGGAGTCATTCGACGTGCAGGTGCGCGACGGCCAGGCCGGTTCCTGGACCGACTGGCTGGTGGGCACCCCTGCTACCTCTGCCTCTTTCCACGGTGAACTGGGCCACACCTACTACTTTCGCTGCCGCGCCCGCGACCGGCTGGGCAACCTAGAGCCGTACCCCGCCGGCGACGGCGACACGCTCACCCACACCCCACAGTATGCCCTGTCGGGCCGTGTCCTGGGCAACCGCGACCAGCCGGTAGCCCTGGCGACCGTCCAGACCTCGCCACCGGCTCTGAACATTGCCATCTCCCAGCCCTTTGGCAACTTTGACCTGTACTTCAACCAAAGCGGAATATACGACCTGGCAGCCTCCCAACCGGCCTTTGGCCCCCTGCCACCGATGAAGGGGGTCTCTGTACCCCAGACTGTGCTGCCGGTCACTCTGTACCTGCCGCCGGCCGACGATCAGGTCGCCGATGGCGGCTTTGAGGCCGGCGACCTGGCCCTCTGGTCGCCCTCTGGCGAGATCGTCCCCCTTCTCACGACCACCGCCCACACCGGCGACTGGGCTGCCCTGCTGGGCGGGCCGGTACCGCCGCCGGTGGTGACGCCGACCATGCCGTTCAGCGCCGGTGCCGTCCTGACCGAAACAGGCGGGCAGCTTGCCGGACCATGGGTCATCGCCCTGGTGCCGCCGGGGGCCGTGAGCCATACCTCCGTCTTTACCCTCACTGGCGTGCCGACCGTCACCGCACTGCCGGCCGGCAGCCAGGATGTGGGCTATCACTTTGCGCTGGCAGCGGTCCTGACCGACGGCCACCCCATCACCGCCACCCTGCAGCCCATGACCTTGACCGTCACCTACGACGACGCGGCCTGGCAAGCGGCCCAGGTCGCTGGCGAAGAGACGCTGGCCCTATGGCGCTACGATCCCCTGGCCACCAACTGGCTCCCGGTCGGCCGGACTGTGAATCCGGTCAGCAACACCCTGGTTGTCACCAGTGAGCATCCCGGCCTCTTTGCTCTGTTGGGGACGCCGTATGCCGGCCCGTGGCGCAGCACCCTGGAACAGACGGTGGCCCTGCCCTCCATCGCCGAGGAGAGCACACTCTCCCTCCTCTCTCAGGTGGAGGAGGCCGACCCTATCAGCGACAGCCTGTACATCACCCTGTGGAAGCCGGGGGAGGCCGTGACCTACACCCTTCCCCTGACGGCGGAGGGCTGGCTTCATGCCTGGTGGGATCTATCCGCCTGGAACGGACCCACCGTGACGTTGCGGGTCACGTGGCAGCAGGGCGGGCGAGACCGACGGGCCGCCGTGCTGCTGGACGAGATCAGCCTGGGGACGGCCGTGGCGGGGGCCTATCCCATCTATCTGCCGCTGGCAGCGCGATCCAGCCCATAGCCGGACCTGGGGGCCTGTCCAAGTGCCGATCTCTCGCACCCGCCTGTTGCTCAGCCTGAGCCTGGGCATTGTGGCCATCTCCTTCGCTTCGATCTGGATCCGCATGGCCCAGGCCGAAGGGGTGCCCACCCTGACGATTGCCGCTTG
>Ga0209227_1003584_pt1 | contig 10281 bp, 8 predicted proteins | sample YNPBryantNP2012_FD_185815 | JGI IMG/M metagenome (GOLD analysis project Ga0209227, IMG submission 185815) | Anoxygenic and chlorotrophic microbial mat microbial communities from Yellowstone National Park, USA - YNP Bryant NP 2012 (SPAdes)... ...
GGGATCATCGGCGCATCGCCCGATGGCGTCGCCGGCAGGCTCTTTTGAGGACCCGGGAAAGAAGACCGGACCTTTTCGCGCGGCTGACCCTTTCCGAAGAGGACCGGGCGCTTCTGAACGAGGGGGAGGACGCCCCATGAGCGCTCCGGGGACAGAAAAGGAGCCCGTCCTGTACCTCGCCCTGGTCCACGCCCCGGTGCGCAACCGCAGGGGGGAAGAAATCGCCGCGGCGATCACCAACCTGGATTTGCACGATCTGGCGCGCCTGGCCTGCACCTACGATCTTCCGGCCTGTTACGTGGTGACCCCGCTCCAGGACCAGCAGAAGTTGGTCCACCGCCTGATTCATCATTGGCTTCATGGGGTCGGAAGCCGACTGCACCCGGACAGGGAACGGGCCCTAAGGCGCCTGCGGGTGCGGGCCGCTCTGGAAGACGTGGTGGCCGATGTGGAAAGGGAATGCGGTCGCGCGCCTTTCCTGTGGGCGACGTCGGCTCGGTCGAGCGGCACGGATGTGGAACCGACCGAAGCCCGGCTGATTCTGGAAACGACAGGTCGCCCCGGCGTGATGGTGTTCGGCACCGGATGGGGCCTGGCCGAAAGGGTCTGGCGGCTGTGCCACGGAACTTTGCGCCCCGTGGAAGGCCGCTCGGACTACAATCATCTTTCGGTGCGATGTGCCGCGGCTATTTTGGTGGATCGTTTCTTTCGGGAGGGCTCTCCGCCGGCACTTTGATGTTTACGGATGCGCCCGCTTTGGAGTAAGAAGGCGCACCGCGGTTTTGAGGCAAAGAAGCGAAACGACGGGCGGCACAAAATGCCGCACGACTGTGAGACGGCATGTGGTGGATAAGTGGAGGACGATCATGGGTTGGAATGTGATTCAGAGTCTCGAACGCGATCTCATGCGGGTGGATATTCCGCCGTTCCGTGTGGGCGATACGGTGAAGGTGCACGTGAAAATCCGGGAAGGCGACAAGGAACGGATCCAGGTATTCGAAGGCGTGGTTATTCGCCGACATCGGGGCGGTGTGGGCGCGACCTTTACGGTCCGGAAAGTTTCCTACGGAATCGGCGTGGAGCGCATCTTCCCCATCCATTCGCCGCAGATCGATAAGATCGAAGTGGTGCGCAAAGGCCGCGTGCGCCGAAGCCGGCTCTACTACCTGCGCGAACGCTTGGGCAAGGCGGCCCGCATCAAGGAACGCCGCTAGGATTTTATCCGGCGCGTCGGAAAAGCCCCGCGCGGGCGCGGCCCGGACGGTTCTGCCGGAGACGCTTAAGAACAAGACGGCATCCGAGGGTGTTGTCGGACGGCATGCTCGTGCAAAGAACCCTTTTTGAAACCCCGCCGGTGGACGGTTTGGCTTTCGACAACGCCATCCGCCGGCGGGGTTTTCGTTTAGTGGCGGGAGTTGATGAAGCGGGGCGGGGGCCTTTGGCCGGACCCGTTGTGGCGGCAGCCGTCATTCTTCCGGAAAACACGCCGCTTCCCGGCGTCACCGATTCCAAGAAGGTGACGCCTCGCCGGCGCGAAGAACTGGCCGCCGTAATCCGGGATCAAGCCGTGGCGGTGAGTGTCGGGTGCGCCGAGCCTGAGGAAATCGACCGCACGGGCATCCTTCGGGCCACGTTTTCGGCCATGGTTCGGGCGATTCAGGGTCTCGAGGTGTCGCCCGATTTCGTGCTTCTCGATGGCCCCTACACCCTGCCCCTCGCCGTGCCGCAGCGCGGCGTCATTCAGGGGGACGCTCGAAGCCTTTCCATTGCGGCCGCCTCCATCATTGCTAAGGTCCATCGCGATCGGCTCATGGACGACTACCACAACCTCTACCCCGCCTATGGATTTCATCGTCATAAGGGCTACCCGACGGCGGAGCACCGGGAAGCGCTTCGGCGATTCGGTCCGTGCCCCATTCATCGTCGATCGTTTCAAGGCGTGCTTTCTTCAAAGGATTCAGGCCATGGACCGGGATCGCGTGCGCACGGGCCGTGACAGCGAGACTCTAGCGGCGGCCTATCTTCAAAACCACGGCCTGGAAATTCTCGAAAGAAACGTCCGCTGCCCCTTGGGTGAAGTGGACCTTGTGGCGCGGGACGGGCGGACCTACGTTTTTGTGGAAATCCGATCCCAGCGAAGCGACCGGCGGGGGGCGGCGGAAGAATCCGTGGGACCGGAAAAAAGGAAACGCGTGGTGCGGGTGGCCATGTGGTATCTGAAACGCTTTGGGCTTGAACGTGTCCCGGTCCGGTTCGATGTGGTGGCCGTCCGGTGGCGAGGCCATGAGGCGCAGGTGCGCTGGATTCCTGGGGCTTTCGACGCCCATGGAGCGGCCTGAAGGAAGCGGCCATGTGGGAAGAGCACCCAACCGAGAAAAGCGACGGAACCCTCTATGTCGTGGCGACCCCCATCGGCAATCTGGCGGACATCACGCTGAGGGCCCTTGAGGTCTTGCGTTCCGTGGCGTTCGTGGTGGCGGAAGACACGCGCCATACGCGGAAACTACTGAGCGCCCACCGAATCCGCGTGCCTGTTCTCAGTTGTCATGCCCACACTTCCCCGGAAGGGCTGGAAAAAATCGTCGGCATTCTTAAAAGCGGTCGAAGCGTCGCCGTGGTGACCGATGCCGGCACGCCCGGCATTTCCGATCCCGGGACGGCTTTGATTCACCTGGCCCTGGAAAACGGCCGACCGGTGGTTCCGGTGCCCGGCCCCAGCGCCGTGATCACGGCCCTGAGTGTGTCCGGGCTGCCGCCGCAACCCTTTGCTTTCCTTGGATTTCCACCGCCGAAAGGGGGGCGCCGGACCAAGTTCTTTGAAGAATATGCCACTCTCGCCATGACCCTCGTCCTCTACGAATCGCCACGGCGCCTTGCCCGAACGCTTCAAGACATTTGGCACCATTGGGGAAACCGTCGGGTGGCCGTCGCCCGGGAACTCACAAAGGTGCACGAAGAGGTGTTTCGAGGGACGGTGTCCCAGGCCTTAGAGGCTTTCGGGGAGTTGACCCGCGGGGAAGTGACCCTGGTCGTGGAAGGCGCCGTCGCCTCGTCCACGCCGAAAACTCAGGCCGAAGGGTCGTGGAAAGAGGCCCTGGCGGATTGTCTTGCCCAGGGGGAGACGGTCAAGGATGCGGTGGAAAAGATCCATAAGGCGTTTAAAGTGAGGCGTCGCGAAGCCTATCGGACAGCGCTGGAACTGGGCCGGGATCGGGACTGAAGGGCACGGAAAGAGGAGGGGTCTCATGGACAAAGACGCCCAAGGCAGGCTTCGGTGCGTGTGCCTGCACGGCCATTTTTATCAGCCGCCTCGAGAAAACCCCTGGCTTGAAGCCGTGCCGCGGGAACCCAGTGCCGAACCCGACCACGACTGGAACCGCCGAATCACCAACGAATGCTATCGGCCCAATGCGGCCGCCCGCCTTGTGGATCCCCAAAACCGCATTGTCGGTCTGCTCAACAATTATCAATGGATGAGCTTCAATTTCGGGCCGACGTTGTTGGCCTGGTTGGAACGCCATGAACCGTGGGTGGTGCGGCAACTGGTGAGAGCCGACCGGGAAAGCGCGAAACGCCTGGGCGGTTTCGGCAATGCCATGGCCCAAGCTTACCACCACATCATTCTTCCCTTGGCCAACCGCCGGGACAAAAGAACCCAGATCGTCTGGGGGATCGCCGAATTCCGCCACCGTTACGGGCGAAACCCCGACGGCATGTGGCTTCCGGAAACGGCGGTGGACCCTGAAACCTTGGGCTTGCTGGCCGAAGCCGGCATTCGCTTTACCGTTTTGGCCCCGCACCAGGCCTCGCAATGGCGTTGGATCGACGGCGAATCCACGACCTGGTGCGACGTTCGCGACGGATCCATTCCCTACGGCCGCGCCTATCGATATCGGTGCCCAAACGGCTTATGGATCCACCTTTTCTTTTACAATGCCCGCATCGCTCGCGGCATCGCCTTCGAACGGCTCCTGGAACACAGTTCACGGCTCCTTGCGGCGCTTCGGGAAGGCTTTGCGGATCCCGCCGTCGTCCCCGGTGAAGCCTGGCTCGTCCATGCCGCCACGGACGGCGAATCCTACGGGCACCACTTCAAGTTCGGGGATATGGCCCTGGCCGCCGCTTTCAAAGAGCTGGAAAAGGACCCGTCCGTGGAAGTAGTCAATTATGCCACCTTTCTGAATCGGTTTCCCGTGAAGGCGGAAGTGGACATCATCCCGGAAACCGCATGGAGCTGCGCGCATGGGGTTGGGCGATGGCGCACCGACTGCGGGTGCCACAGCGGCGCTCACCCGGAATGGCATCAGAAATGGCGGGCGCCTTTGCGTGAAGCCCTGGACGGGGTGCGGGACGCCTTGGCCCACCATTTCGAAAAAGAAGCCTCGCGACTCGTTCGAGATCCCTGGGCGGCTCGGGACGACTACATTCACGTGCTACTGAACGGGGCCTCGGAAAGGGAAGCCTTCCTGCGAAGGCACGCCAAGGGAAGCCTTTCGGCCGAGGACAAAGTCCGCCTCTTGGAACTCATGGAAATGCAGCGGGAAGCCATGGCCATGTACACGTCCTGCGGCTGGTTTTTCGATGACGTGAGCGGCCTGGAAACCCAGATTATTCTTGCCCATGCGTGCCGAGCCATGGAATTGGCCCGAGCCTCCGGGGGGCCGGATTTGGAGCCGGCCTTCTTAAAAGTTCTGGAAAAAGCCCCCAGCAATCTTCCGGAAATGGGTCATGGGGCCGCCGTGTATCGTCGGTTTGTTCTGGAAAAGAAGATCGGCCCCGAACGCATCGCCGCCGCGGCGGCCATGGAGGCTCTGGCGCTTAAAACGCCGTACCGGGAACGGGTCCACACGTATGCCATCCGCCCGCGCCACGAAGTCTTTCTCGGCGAATATCCCGTGCCCTGCCAAGTGGGGACCATGGACGTGCAAGACACGCGAACGGGGCGATCCGCCGCCCTGGTTCACGCCACCATGCACTTCGGCGGGTTGGACCTGCGGGCGTCCGTCAAAGGCCTGACTGATGAGGCCACCTTCGACCCGCTGGTCAAGGAGCTGAAAGCATGCGCCGTGGAAGGGACGGTCTCCATGGTCCAATGCCTGGACGATCTGCCGGAAGCCGAGGCGTTTTCTCTCAAGGACATTCCCGAGGATGTGCGCATGAGCATCGCCTATCGGTTGGCGCAGGACCATCTGCTTTTCTATACCGAATTCCAGAGGCGCTTTTTCAACGCCCATCAATCGCTCCTGTGGTCTTTGCGGGAGTGGGGGATTGCTTTGCCCGGGGATATCAAGGATTCCCTGCGCCGTATCGTGGAACGCCAGATTCTGGACGTGCTGGCACCGGTGCTGAAAGCGGAAGAAGGCGGGACGAATCACCTTCGGGAAAACGGGGCGGAAGGAAGCTTTCAGCGCCAAATTTTTCTGGCCCGTCTTCAGTTCTTGCGATCGTCCATGGCTTCGTGGGGTGTTGCCGAGGACTTACCGGAAGTCCATCGAGCCCTGACCGGGGCTCTGTGCCGGGAAATGCGCCGCATTCTTTCCGCCAACCGAATTGTCCTGGACCGTTTGTGCCTTCTTATCCAAATCGCCCACGTTCTGAAGCTCACCTTTCACGATTGGTGGGTCCCGACCCTGTGGGGAGAACTGGCCGCCAAACTGCGGACTTTCGATCCCTTCGCGGCCCAAAAACAGTGCCTCCACATCCTGGAAGAATTGGCCTCGTGCGCCTTTCTTCCGAAAAGTTCCGGGCGAATCCGCTAAGGCTCAAAAAAAGTCTTCAGTTTTTGAAACATCGTGCCGACTGCTGAAATAGCCTTTGGCTTGGGAGCACGGCTCCGGTTTGGTTCCTCCGGAGCCTGGCCCATCGGAGCTTGTCGCAGCAGCGCTAGCCGCGACCTCCTCCCGCGCCTTGCTTCACGCCCACACGACGAAGCGGTGAGGCCGTTGCCAGACAGGCTCCTTTGGGGACCATGTTCGTCCCTGTGGGGTGAAAGCGTTTTTTCAAAGGCATTTTTCGTCTCTCGGCAAGAGAGGGGGGAGGGGATGAAGAGTGCGCCGCTGGCGACCGTCGTGGGGTCGGCCATGGGGCCCAAGATCTTTGGCTTGGGCCTGGTCGTGGTGCTCCTTGGGACCATTCTCGTGGGATACCAACAGGTTCTGACCGTGGAAAGCCGCCAACGGCACATGGTCCGCCCCTTGAAAGCCTTCCTCGGCTCTTACCTGGATCATGCCGAAGCCGCCCTGAAAATCCCGGCTTCTGTGGGTCGCACGCAAAATGGTGATGCACCGGCGCTCCTTGCTGCCGTCAAGGAGGCCGCGCCCTATTTCGACCACTTGATCGTGACGGACCCTCGAGGCATCGCCGTCGCGGCTTTCCCCGCCGGCGTCGAAGGCATGGATTTTTCCCATGTGCTGAAACCTCAGGAAGAAAATCCGTCCCGGACGGGTCATTTTTCCGATCCCTACGTGTGCCGCGAAACGGGAAAGGTGACGGTGCACACGGCCGTCACAATGCCAGACGGCGGGCATGTGATCGGCGAGCTGAACCTCTCGCAAATCCAGCGCTCCATGGATTCCTTGGTGGACGGCACGGAGGAAGAGGATCTGGCTTTCCTTCTGGACAGGTTCGGCACCGTGGTGGCCCAACCGGACCGTGATCTGACGGCCCCCCGGGCCGACATGAGCCATGTGGGCGTGGTTCGCCGCGTTCTTGGGAAAAAGGCGGCGCAAACGTCTCTGGTGCGTTTCGGAACGACATGGCATGTGGCCACGGCGACGTCCTTGGAAAAGACCGGGTGGGTGCTCGTTGTGGCCACGCCCCTCAGGCACATCCTGAAGCCCGTTGGGGCCATGTCGGGGGCCGCCCTTGCCGTACTTTGTGCTGCCACGGCGATCATGCTGGCGGCGGCCAAAAGGCAGCTGGAACGCGTGGTGGGAAAACCCTTGGAGCGCTTTTCCTGTGCCCTGGAATATGTGGCCGGCGGCGAGCCCACGTCTTTGGACCGTTTGGAGCTGTGCGGTGTGGCGGAACTGGACCGCGTTATCGGGGCGATGAAGCGAATGGCGGAAACCGTGGCGGCCCGGGAACAGGAACTTCGCAGGGCTCTCCAGGCTTTGGAACAAAGCAACGAACAGTTGGAAGAGGCCATCGGGCGCGCTAACCGGCTGGCGGTGGAAGCGGAAGTGGCCAATCAGGCGAAAAGCCTTTTTTTGGCCAACATGAGCCATGAAATTCGAACGCCTATGAACGGCATTTTGGGCATGAACCGACTCCTGCAGGATACGACGCTGGATCCCGTCCAGAGGGAATACGTGGAAATCATCCAGAAAAGCGGCGAGGCGCTCCTGACGATCCTCAACGATATTCTGGACCTTTCCAAGATCGAAGCGGGCAGAATGGAACTGGAGCATGTGGATTTCGATCTGCGCAGCGCGGTGGAAAGCGTGGCTGAAACCTTGGCGGCGAAGGCGCATGAAAAGGGGCTGGAACTGGCATGCCTGGTGGATCGCGATGTGCCCCGGTATTGCAAGGGAGATCCGGTGCGGCTGCGCCAGATTCTCATGAATCTTGTGGGCAACGCCGTAAAGTTCACTGAAAAGGGCGAAGTGGTCATCCGCGTCTCGCGCTCCGAAGGCACGGCGCCGGCTGGCACAGTGAGCCTGCGCTTCGCCGTTCACGACACGGGCATCGGCATCCCCAAAGATCGATTGGATGCGGTTTTTCAGTCGTTTTCCCAAGCCGATGCGTCCATTACGCGAAAGTACGGCGGAACAGGTTTGGGCCTGACCATTTCCAAAAAACTTGCGGAAATGATGGGCGGTGTCATGGGGGTGGAAAGCGAGGAAGGCGCAGGCTCCACCTTTTGGTTTACGGCGATCCTGGAAGAGGGGCGGGAGACCCTCCTGGAGGGCGAAACGAGGCCGGATGAGGTCGTTTTGGAGCGCGTGCGCAGCACTCGAGTGCTCGTGGTAGACGATAACGCGACGAACCGCGTCGTCGTGACCGAAATGCTGCGCCTTTGGGGTTATCCCTATGATCAGGCCTCCGACGGCGTGGCGGCGCTTCGAAAGCTCCGCGCCGCTCGGCACGAAGGGACTCCTTTTGCCGTGGCCTTGCTGGACGGGCACATGGCCGATGGAGACGGGGAGTCCCTGGCCCGCGAAATCAAAAACGACCCAGGACTGTCCTCCACGCGATGCGTGCTCTTGACATCCGGGCTCTCTCCGGGTTTGTGGGAAAGGCTTAGGGCCGAAGGGCTTTTCCACGCTTTTCTCACCAAGCCCATTCGGTATTCCAAGCTTTATAACACGCTTCTGGCGTGTCTCGATCTTCCGTCGACGCCGGCGCCGGAAACTGACGGCGCGCCGCCTTCGGCCGAACCGGTCGAACGGGGGCGATCTCTCAAGGTGCTCTTGGCGGAAGATAACCCCGTGAATCAAAAAGTCGCCGTCGGCTGCCTGAGCAAGCTGGGGTGCCGTGTGGATGTTGTGGGCACGGGGCAGGAAGCTCTGGAGGCGCTGCAAAGGGAACCCTACGATCTTGTCTTCATGGATGTCCAGATGCCCGTTCTGGACGGCATGGAAGCGACGCGGATGATTCGTAAAGGGCGAGTCACGGTCGTGGATCCCGGGGTGCCGATCATCGCCATGACGGCCCATGCTCTCCAAGGCGATCGGGAAATGTGCCTGAAGGCGGGCATGGATGATTACGTTTCCAAACCCCTTCGGCTGGAAGACCTGCAGGCCGCCATGGAACGGCAACTGAAGCGGCGCGCCGAAGGCGGGGCGGTGAACGAATCGCGCGGGGCGTCTCCGGCGTGGGGCGACGAAGGGCACGGGGCTATGGAGCGCGAGGTTTTGGACTGGGACGAGCTGGCGGAACGCCTTGCAGGGGATGTGGATCTTGCCTGGGAGGTGCTCTCGGAATTCGTGGAAACCCTGCCGCAACGTCTGGCCGAAATCGACGAGGCCGTGCGGATCGCCGACCCAGGCCTCATCAAGCGATTGGCTCATACCTTGAAAGGGGCTTCGGCCAACATTTCGGCCCGGCGGTTGAGTGAAGCGGCTTTGGCGGTGGAACAGGCCGCCTCCCGCGGCGATACGACGGCCTTGAAAGCGTTGTGCGCGGTTTTAAAGGAGCAGGCGGACCGGTTGACCATGGCGGCGCACGAGGTGGGGGCGCCGTCGGAGGCGGTGAGTTTTTAGATCAGGAAAGGGAAAACCATGCGGGTTCTTCTTGCCGACGACGATGCCGTCAGCCGAAAGATGGTGACGGCCATGCTGCGCAAATGGGGCTACGACGTCTTTGCGGTCTCTTCCGGGGATGAAGCCTGGGCGGTGCTTCAGGGCCGAGACGCACCGCGGCTGGCTATCCTAGACTGGGTCATGCCCGGGCTGGACGGCGTGGAACTATGCCGCAAGGTGCGCCGTGAGATGCCCGGAAGGGACCGGTACTTTTACCTGATTCTGCTCACCGCCAAGACAAGCCGCGAGGAAATCGTGGCGGGTTTGGAAGCCGGTGCGGACGACTACATGGTGAAGCCTTTCGACCCCAGCGAACTCCATGTGCGGGTCGGGATCGGCAAACGCATTCTGACCCTCCACGAGGAACTCGTGGCGGCTCAGGAAGCCTTGCGTTTTCAAGCCACGCGGGATGCCCTGACGGGGATCTACAACCGCGGCGCGGCCCTCAAACGCCTGGAAGAGGAATTGGACCGGGCGAGACGGGAAAACAAGCCCCTGAGCGTGCTCATGATGGATATCGACCATTTCAAGAAGATCAACGACACCTATGGCCATCTTGTGGGGGATACGGTGCTCAAGGAAATGGTGCGGCGCATTCAGGGCGTGCTGCGCTCCTACGACGAGGTCGGGCGCTTCGGCGGCGAAGAATTCATGGTGATCCTGCCCAACGCGGACGGGGACATCGCCGTGCGGGTGGCTGAAAGAATCCGTGCCGCCGTCTCCGCCCACCCGGTCACCGACGGGGCCGTCTCCGTCTCCGTGACCCTGAGCGCCGGTGTGGCCGCATCCGGCACCACCCTCGCCGTGGATGCCCTTATCCAAGCCGCCGACGAAGCCCTCTACCAGGCTAAACGCACCGGCCGCAACCGCGTCTGCACCGCCCCAACCCTCTGCGCCGCCTAAGAGGGTGGCTGAGATGCTCGTCCCCGAAGTTTACGGTTTGCGCGGCTTGGATCGGCCCTCAACACCGCCAGAGATAGAACTCCCCGCAGGGCTCGCGCAACGTCCCAATTTTGGGCTGCTGATGGTCTTTTCCTGT
>Ga0209227_1003591_pt1 | contig 10275 bp, 6 predicted proteins | sample YNPBryantNP2012_FD_185815 | JGI IMG/M metagenome (GOLD analysis project Ga0209227, IMG submission 185815) | Anoxygenic and chlorotrophic microbial mat microbial communities from Yellowstone National Park, USA - YNP Bryant NP 2012 (SPAdes)... ...
GATCCTGGCCCCGGAGCACCCCCTGGTGGACAGGCTGACCACCGACGAATGTCGTGCCGCAGTGCAGGCCTACAAGGAGCAGGCCGCCCGACAGAGCGAAATCGAGCGCACCAGCACCGAAAAGGACAAGACCGGGGTCTTCATCGGCGCATATGCCATCAACCCGGTCAACGGTGAGCGCATCCCTATCTGGATTGCCGACTATGTAATGATGACTTACGGCACTGGAGCCATTATGAGCGTGCCCGGCCACGATGAGCGCGACTTCCAGTTCTCCCTCAAGTTCGGACTGCCCATCATCCCGGTCATTGACCGGACCGACGGGGTGGCCAAAAGCTACGTTATGAAGGGGACGATGAAGGACGGCTTTGCCACAGCGTTGACCGAGGCCGGTATACCCTTCCAGGAGCGGGACGGCTCCCTCTACGTGACCATGACGGCGGAGCAGGCCGACCGCTACATCGAACTGGCTCGGGCTCACATCCGACCGGGCTCCTGGACCGAAGTGGTGGGCGCCCGCTGGGCCTTTGTCTTCGAGGATGGAGTGGCCAGCTTTGGCACCATTGCCGAGGAAAAAGCTCTGCTGAAACGCTGCCAGGCCCTGGAACCAGCCGTGCGGGACAAGAGGACGGTCATGGAGATGCTGTGGGGTGTACCTTTCTATCAGGATGTGTTGTTTCACGATGACTACGGCACCATGATCAACTCCGGTCCCTTCACCGGCACTCCAGGCGACGTAGCCGTCAAGAAGGTAACCGAATGGCTGGAAGAACAGGGCATCGGAGAGTTTGCCGTGAATTATCGCCTGCGCGACTGGCTGATCTCCCGCCAGCGCTACTGGGGTGCACCCATCCCCATGATCCACTGCCCTCAATGCGGCGTTGTACCGGTACCCTACCAGGACCTGCCGGTGCTGCTGCCTGAAGACGCCGAGTTCCTGCCAACCGGCGAATCCCCGTTAAAGTACCACGAGAGCTTCCGCAACACCACCTGTCCTCGCTGCGGCGGCCCCGCCGAGCGGGAAACCGATACCATGGATACCTTCGTGTGCTCGTCGTGGTACCACTACGCCTATGTCAGCCCATACTGGAAGAAGGGGGAGAAGCTGAGCCCGGACGACACGCCGTGGGATCCGGAGAAGGGCCGCTACTGGCTGCCGGTGGATCAGTACACCGGTGGCATTGAGCACGCCACCATGCATCTGCTGTACACCCGCTTCTTCACCAAGGCCATGCGTGACATGGGACTGGTGGACTTTGACGAGCCCATGCTGAGGTTATACAATCAGGGCACCATCCTGGGCGAGGACGGCTTCAAGATGAGCAAATCGCGGGGCAATGTAGTCAGCCCTGACGATGTGGTGGCTCAATACGGAGCCGACACCGTGCGGGCCTACCTCATGTTCATCGGTCCCTGGGACGAAGGCGGCCCCTGGAGCAGCCAGGGCATCGAGGGAATCTGGCGTTTCCTGAATCAGGTCTGGAATGTGGTACTGGAGAAACCCAAATCGCCATCCGCCCCAGGGGATACCCCGGCTGACTTTAGCCTGGACCGGGCGGAGCGCGACCTGAGGCGCATCACCCATCAGACCATCCGTGACGTGACCGAACGGATCGAGAGCTTTCGCTTCAACACCATGGTTTCCAAACTGATGGAGTTCAACAACTATCTGGTCAGAGCCAAAGAGACGCCGGTCTATGGCACCGCAGCCTGGGATGAGGCCATCCGCACTCTGATTTTGCTGCTGGCTCCCTCCTGCCCCCACATCGCCGAGGAGCTGTGGGCCAGGATCGGTGGGGAGTACAGCGTGCACCAGCAGGCCTGGCCGGAATGGAGTGAGGAGTTGGCTGCCGATGAGGTCATCACCCTGGTAGTGCAGGTCAACGGCAAGGTCCGTGACCGGCTGGAGGTGCCGGTGGGCATCAGCGAGGAGCGGGCCCAAGAGCTGGCCCTGGCCAGCCCTGGCGCCCAACGCCACATGGCGGGCAAACAGATCGCCAGGGTGATCTATATTCCGGAGAAACTGGTGAACATCGTGGTGAGATAATCCACAAGACGAGAGGGGCGACAAAAGTCGTCCCTTTTTGTTTGAATGCATGTAACTACCCGGCCGCCCGCCGCCGTGCGCTGATTGGAAATCAGCCTCCCTGGGCACACTGCCGGGCGTCGGCGAAGGCCGACCAGAGGCCGAAGGCCCAAAGCGGGGTACGGGCGAGGCGCTGCCTCGCCCCTTCAGTCGGCACGTACGGATCATCCTGGCCTCGCGAGGTAAGCCCAAGGCAGCCATTATTAACATTGAGGACTTACTGGAGGAGATAGAAAAGACAGCGGAAAGTGCTCAGACCGAGCGCAAAGCGGCCCTGGCTATGGCCAAGGCTATTCGGGAGATAAGCCTGCGGCGGCGGGCAGGGATTCCCTTCCCCGATGTCAGTCAAGACCTGGATAAGCTGAGAGAGGAACGAACCGGTGAGCTCTCAAGTATGCGTTGATGCCAGCCTCGTTCTCAAGCTGGTGCTTGCTGAAGAAGACAGCCCCCTGGTTCACGAGCTTTGGGACAGATGCGAACTGTGGACTGGTGACCGGCGGCTCTACCATGCGGTCAAAGATGGGCTGCCCTGGGTCAGGGGGCTGGACGACTATCAGCGAGCATAGGCCAGGCCGATTTCAGCGCATCAGCATCTCCCCCAGCCAGGAATGGAAACGGTCGAGCAGACCCGCCTCCGCCGGGTCATAGTATTGCAAATCGTAGTCGTTGGTCGAGATGACCTGCCCCTGGCAGGACAACTCTGCGGTGAGATGCCGGCCCCCCACGGGCAGGGGGTGCTCGATGCGGCCGAGGAGCTGGCAGGAGTCGGGAGGCAGGTCTATCAGCCGGCAGAAGATTTCCTCGCCATCGAGGAGAATCCGCAGCCGACAGTCTTCAAAGGATCGCAAAAGGTCATTGATGGCCCAGACTTCGGCTTGCAGCACCGTGCCTGGCCCGTACTCGATAAGGGGATAATCCAGGCTGACCAGGACAGGGTTGTAGACTTGTTTGAGCCTGTGGTAGGCCAGCTTGGGACGACGGTAATAGTCCACCACACTCCAGCAGATCGCTGGCCAGGGCTCGTTGAACTGCCAGATGAGGGTGCCGCTGGCCCGGTATTTGCGGCGGCGAAAGTGCTCGATGGCCACCTGCAAACCGAAAGCCTGGGCTTTTTGGGTGGCTTCAATGAATTGGGCCAAAGGAGCAGATTCGCCTTTCAGCCAGGGCCGGGCATAGCGGTGTAACTTGCTTAACTCAGCGTTGTGATATCGCCAGGACTCGCCAGGAGGCCACAGGTGCCCGGCGGGGATGAAACTTAGAGAAGCCAGGTCTGGGACGGCACTCAGGCCGAACTCGCTGGCGAACTGGGCCTCGTCCCGGCGATAACGGCGCACATGGGCCTTGCCATGCCAGACCCGCCAGTTGTGACTGTCTCCGCGGCCCGGCGAGACATCCTTAAACGGCCTGGTTCCATCGTTGGCTGCCACCACCGCTCTCAGGGTTTCAATCAAATTCCGGTTGCGTTTGGGGCTGTACTCATTGCCTCCACACCATAAGACCAGGGAGGGATGGTTCCGCAGTTGCCGCACGATGGCCGTACATTCCCTCTGTGCCAGGTCCAGGAAAGATTCATACCGGGGAAAGTGGCCCAGAAAGACACAGGCGAAAGGGAACTCTTGCCAGACCAGAAGGCCCAACTCGTCACAGAGCTGGTAGAAAGCCCGCTTCTCCCTTAGCCCGCCGCCCCAGACGCGCAGCATGTTGATGTTTGCCTCTCTGGCCAGAGTGAGGAGCCGGGCATAGTCTTCCCGCCTCACCCTCCCCGGCAGAGCGTCTGCTGGCACCCAGTTGGCCCCACGGATGAACATAGGACGGCCGTTAATGACAAAGGTCCAGGGTGGAGCGTCCGGTGGTACATCACGGTTGGGAGCAAGTTCAACGGTGCGGAGGCCGAAGGTGGTAGTCAGAGAGTCTGAGAGCACCGCAGGTTCCCCCGGGGGTGAGGGACAGATGTCCACTCTGGCCTCGTAGAGGTGAGGAAAACCGCGCTCCCAGGGCTGCCAGAGGCGGGGGTTTTCGATGCTCAACTCGATTTCTTTGACTTGACGGCCTTTGCGCAGGGCCAGTTCGAAATCAAAGTGCTGCTCATCGGCTGCAAAATTCTTCCCCCTGACCGTGACCTGGACTCCGGCTGTTTCCTCCCTGTCTGCGTCCAGCTCCAGGCCCAGCTTCACCCTGGCCGATTCTGGCCCCAATATCTCGCCCCGGACGAAGACATCGCTGATGAACACAGAGCGCGTCACGACCAGGTAAACGTCATCCCAGAGGCCCATGGTGCGCAGGCGGGGGGCAAAATCCCAGCCAAAACCCATCTGGCATTTGAGGGTACCGATGCGGTCGGGGAAAGCCTCAAATTGCGGCACCAGGATGCCGCTTATCCGCTTCCAGGCTTTCTGCCACGCCGTTAATCGGGGCCTGGGCAAGGCAGCCGAGCCCCAGATGCGAACGGCAACAGTGTAGGGCGGGTTGGCAGCCCGCCCCCCACCGTTGGGGGTGCAGGGGCTCTCCCCTGCCGGGGGGTCCGGGGGGCGTCCCCCCACCTCTCTGCTGATCAGGTCGCTGATCTCATAGACCTGCCGGGAAAACATGCCCTCATGGCGACCAAGCTCTATCCCGTTAAGGTAGACGGCCGAGATATAATCAATGCCCTCAAAAACGAGAAAGGCCCGTTCTCCTTTACCCAACTGAAGGGAGAAGGCCTTCCTGTACCACCAATCCCATTCGTCCACCCACTGGCTGGCCTCGTTGTTCAGGCCGTAGAAGGGGTCGCTGATGCGACCCAAAGCCAGGAGGTCGGTGCGCACATTGCCTGGCACGGTAGCTGGCAGCCACTCAGCCACCTGGTCATAGTCGTTAACCTTCTCGCCATTAACGGGTTTCCGTGGGACACAACCGAATTGCCAATCAGAGCCATTCAAGTCCACAAGCCTTCGCCCGGTATCTGCTCCGTTCAACTCTCCCTCCTGCTTTGACTGGAGTGTAGCAGAAGGCCGTACTCCAGGCTATCGGCCAGGGCCTGCCAACTGGCCTCAATAATGTTGGTGGACGAGCCGACTGTGCTCCAGGTGCGGGTCCCGCAGGCGGAATCAATCAGCACACGGGTCTGAGCCGCAGTCCCGGCCTCACCATCCAAAATGCGCACTTTGTAATCAACCAGATGGATGTCAGCCAGTTGGGGATAAAAAGGCAACAAAGCCTTCCGCACCGCCATGTCCAAAGCATTGACCGGACCGTTGCCTTCAGCCGCCGTGTGGATGATCTGGTCGCCGACCCGGACCTTGACCGTGGCCTCTGCGGCCATACCCCCATTGTAATTATTGCGCACCAGCACGTGAAAGTCAAGCAACTCGAAGGGGGGTTCATACCCCGGTTGAGCCCGGCGGATGAGCAACTCCACCGAGCCCTCAGCTCCTTCAAATTGAAAGCCCCGATTCTCCAACTCCTTAATGCGTTGCAGAACCTGTCGGGCCAGCTCGCCACTAAGAGACAGGTTTAAGCCAAACTCCCGCGCTTTGTAAACGATGTTGCTTTTACCCGAAAGTTCAGAGACGACGACCCGTTTGCTGTTGCCCACCAACTGGGGATCAATGTGCTGATAGCTTTCTTCGCACTTGAGCAGGGCATTGACGTGCGTACCGCCCTTGTGGGCAAAGGCGCTGCGGCCCACATAGGGTTGGTGAGCATCTGGGCTCAGGTTGGCCAACTCACTGACATAGTGGGAGAGGCTGGTCAGCGTGCGCAGTTGTTCGTCGGTAATGCAATCGTAGCCCAGCTTGAGCATAAGGGCCGGGATGATGGAGCAGAGGTTGGCATTGCCACACCGTTCGCCGTAACCATTGATGGTGCCCTGGACGTGGACGATGCCTGCCTGCACCGCTGCCAGCGAGTTGGCCACGGCCAGTTCGCTGTCATTGTGGGCATGGATACCCAGGGGGGTGCATGTCGCCTTCTTCACCTCCTCAATGATCAGCGTCAGGGTGGAAGGCAACGTACCCCCGTTCGTATCGCACAGGACGAGAACGTCGGCACCGGCCTCCTCGGCAGCCGCCAGGGTGCGCAGGGCATAGGTCGGGTTGGCCCGATAGCCGTCGAAAAAGTGCTCGGCATCGTAGATGACTTCCCGCCCCTGGGCCTTGAGATACCGTACACTATCGGCGATCATGCGCAGGTTCTCATCCAGGCTGGTATTCAGCACCCGGTGGACATGCAGATCCCAACTCTTGCCGAAGATGGTCACCGTCCTGGTGCCGGTTATCAGCAGGGAACGGATATTCTCATCCTCCTCGACGGCCTCATTGGCCCGGCGTGTGCTACCAAAAGCAGTGATGACAGCCTGTCTCAGCGAGAGGTTCCGGGCCCGCTCAAAGAAAGCCATATCCTTGGGGTTGGAGCCAGGCCAGCCGCCCTCGATGTAATGCAGACCGAACTCGTCCAGCCGGCGAGCGATCTTGAGCTTGTCATCCACCGAGAAGGCAAGGCCCTCTCGCTGGGTACCATCCCGCAAAGTCGTGTCGTAGAGCGTTACAGTCATCGCCTCAACACCTTATCCGCAATCAGGTTGCCCATCTCCTGGGTCCCGACGAGGGTAGTACCCCCTTCGTGGATGTCCTGGGTGCGGTAACCCTCCTCCAGCACGGCCTGGACTGCGTCTTCGATGGCCTGCGCTTCATCTTGCAGTTCCAACGAGTGGCGAAGCAACATCGCCGCACTGAGGATGGTGGCAATGGGATTGGCCACGTTCTGACCGGCGATGTCGGGTGCCGAACCGTGAACGGGCTCATACAGGCCCAGGCTCCCCACACCGCCCAGTGAGGCAGAAGGTAACATTCCCAATGAGCCAGCCAGCATGGATGCCTCATCGCTCAGAATGTCGCCGAACATATTGCCGGTCAGAATGACGTCAAAAGCGGTAGGGCGGCGGATGAGGTGCATGGCGCAGGCGTCTACCAGCATGTGTTCGTACTGCACATCTGGATACTCTGCCGCCACGGTGTCTACCACGCGCCGCCACAGGCGCGAGCAGGCCAGCACGTTGGCCTTGTCCACCGAGGTCACCTTGCCTCGTCGGTTACGGGCCAGACGGAAAGCCACGTGCGCCACCCGCTCCACTTCGGCTGCCGTGTATACCATCGTATCCACCGCCCGACCGTCGTTACCTTCGACACGCGGCTGCCCGAAATAGACGTCGCCCGTCAGCTCGCGCACGAGCAGCAGGTCTGCACCGGCGAGGATGTCAGGCCTGATAGGGGAAGCGTGTAAAAGAGAGGGGTAGAGCTTGACCGGACGCAGGTTGGCGAAAAGGTCCAATTCCTTACGCAGCCTCAGGAGGCCTTGTTCGGGACGCATGCTGGCGGTGGGGTTGTCCCACCTGGGGCCACCTACGGCCGCCAGCAGGATGGCATCGCTTTCACGGCACAATTGAAGCGTCTCGTCTGGCAAAGGGGTACCGCTCTCGTCCATAGCCGCTCCACCGATGAGGGCCTCCTCGAAAACAAATTCATGCCCATAAGCCTCAGCGACCTTTTTCAGCACTTTAACCGCTTCAGCAGCCACCTCCGGCCCGATACCATCGCCGGGCAAAACGGCAATCCTGGCTTTCATGGCTGTTTCGTCAGCTCCTTTCGCATCCACTCGATGAGTCCGCCAGCGGAGATAATTTCCATCATGAAGGGCGGATAAGGCATGGCCTGGAAGACCTGGCCTGTATCCAGGTTGTGGATGGTACCTGTTGCCAATTCCACCGCCAGAGTTTGCCCGGCCTCAGTGCCTGCCACCGCCTCAGGGCATTCCAGGATAGGCAGGCCGATGTTGATGGCGTTGCGGTAGAAGATACGGGCGAACGTCTCGGCGATGAGACACGATACCCCGGCGCCTTTGATGGCCAGCGGTGCATGTTCCCGCGAAGAGCCACAACCAAAGTTTTTACCGCCGAGGATGATGTCTCCCGGTTGCACCGCGCCAGCAAAGCCGGGGTCTATCCCCTCCAGGCAGTGGCGCGCCAGTTCCTCCGGGCTGGACACGTTCAGGTAACGGGCCGGGATGATGGCGTCGGTATCCACGTTGTCACCGTATTTCCAGACTCTACCTTTGAGTTCTGAGTTTTGAGTTTGGAGTTTGGAGTTTGGTGTTCCGTGTCGCGCGATATTCATAGAACCTCCTGTGGTCCTCCGATGTGGCCCAGCACAGCCGAGGCCGCGGCCACAGCCGGCCCGGCCAGGTAGACCTCGCTATCGGGATGGCCCATCCGTCCCCGGAAGTTGCGATTGGTGGTGGCGATAGCTCGCTCACCTGCCGCTAACACCCCCATATATCCACCCAGGCAGGGGCCACAGGTCGGTGTGCTGACTGCCGCCCCGGCCTCGACAAAAGTCTCAACCAGGCCCTGTCGCACCGCCTCCAGATAGATGGCCTGGGTGGCGGGGATGACGATGCAACGCACATCCCGGTGGACCCTGCGCCCGGCCAGCACCCTCGCCGCCACCTGCAAATCCTCCAGCCGGCCATTGGTACAGGAACCGATGACCACCTGGTCAATGGGCACATGGTCCACCTGGCTCAATGGGCGGGTATTTTCGGGCAGGTGGGGGAAGGCTACCTGGGGCTCAATCTGGTCAGCGTCTATCTCGATCACCCGGGCGTATTCGGCGTCAGGATCACTGGCATAGACGGTGTACTGACGTCTGGCGCGGGGCCGGACGTAGGCCTGCGTCTTCTCATCTACATGGAACAGGCCAGCTTTGGCGCCAGCTTCGATGGCCATGTTGGCCATGGTGAACCGTCCGTCCATCGAGAGGGCCTTCACGGCTTCACCGCTGAACTCCATCGCTGCATACAGCGCTCCGTCCACACCGATCTGGCCGATGGTGTACAAAATGAGGTCCTTGCCTCCCACCCAGGGTTGGAGTCGGCCGTGGTAGACAAACTTGATGGTATGCGGCACTTTCAGCCAGGTCCAACCGCTGGCCATGGCAGCAGCGATATCGGTGGAACCCAGGCCGGTGGCAAAGGCACCCAGAGCACCATAGGTGCAGGTGTGGGAGTCGGCCCCGATGACCAGGTCACCCGGCAGCACCAGCCCCTGCTCCGGCAGCAGGGCGTGCTCAATGCCCATTGTGCCCACATCATAGTAGCAGGTCAACTGCTGGGCGCGAGCGAAATGGCGCATCACTTTGCATTGTTCGGCCGATGGGATGTCTTTGTTGGGCACAAAGTGGTCGGCGACCATCACCACTTTGTTGCGATCAAAGACTTTGGCCACCCCGATGCGCTCAAACTCACGGATAGCAAGGGGCGCGGTGATGTCGTTGGCCAGCACCAGGTCCACCGGGACACGGATCAACTGGCCAGGGGATACCTTCTCCAAACCAGCGTGGGCGGCCAGGATTTTTTCCGCCAGGGTCATTCCTGGGAGTTTCGAGTTTGGGGTTTTGGGTTTTGAGTTCATCAGTTCGTTGTACCTTTGTGAAGGGCGGCCTCACGTCGGGCGGCCAACAGCCGGTTGAGGGCAAACATGTAGGCTTTGGCGCTGGCCACCACGATGTCGGTATCGGCCCCGTGGCCGCTGAAGACCCGCCGCTCACCGCCGTCCTCACTGACCGGTTCGTCGGCCTGGATACGGATGGTCACCCGGCCCACGGCGTCAATCCCCTCGGTCACGGCCTGAATGGAGAACTCGATGAGTTCGTTCGGCACCCCGATGACGCGATTAATGGCCCGGTAGACGGCGTCCACCGGCCCGGTGCCGTGATCGGCGTCGCAAAAGACCTGGCCGTTTGGCCCCCGGATGCGGACGGTGGCCGTGGGAATGCTACGATTACCACAAGTGACCTGGACGTGTTCCAGGTGATAGGTCTCCTCGAAGAACATCCGCGCCTCGTCGGCGACGATGGCCTCCAGGTCACGGGTGTCCACAGTCTTTTTCTTGTCGGCCACTTCCAGGAAGCGCCGGTACACCTTCTCGAACTGCTCCTCGTCGTCCAGGGTGTAGCCCAACTCCTCCAGGCGATGGCGCAGACCGTGCCGTCCTGAGCGGGCGGAGAGGATAATCTCCGAATCAGGCACGCCGACATCGCGCGGGTTGATGATTTCATAGGTGGTGCGCTCCTTAAGCACCCCGTCCTGGTGAATGCCGGATGAGTGGGCGAAAGCATTGGCGCCCACGATGGCCTTGTTGGGCTGTACCACAATGC
>Ga0209227_1003593_pt1 | contig 10272 bp, 9 predicted proteins | sample YNPBryantNP2012_FD_185815 | JGI IMG/M metagenome (GOLD analysis project Ga0209227, IMG submission 185815) | Anoxygenic and chlorotrophic microbial mat microbial communities from Yellowstone National Park, USA - YNP Bryant NP 2012 (SPAdes)... ...
TTTTTTGCCAAATATTCTATCGACGCGATTGCCTATCTCCTTTTATGTTTTCTCGTTCTCACCCTCAAAAAAGTCAGTCAACTTGAGTAAAATATTCATCATACCAGCGAGGATTAATAGCAACTATATGCAGCTTTCCCATGTGTACAGCTATAGCTTAGGCGGTTTATTTGAAACCATCACTATGCCTGAATGTGCGCTTCCACAACAAAATCACACAGCCCTTTTATTCCCCACCTGTTCCGTCACCGGCCGGTGGCATTTGCGGCAGGGGGCGAGGTCTTTGATTTTATAAGCACGATGCATCTGCCTAATCTCGCGCAGCCGCGGCCCGCGCCAGATGTCATGCAGGCTTTCCGTGCGCAAACTGCCCAGAATCACTTCAGCATCCCAGTCGGAAATACACATAGGAATATCGCCGTTCCATTTTACCGTCAGGCGCTGGTAAGGGTACTGGCAAATATGCGTCGCCTGAATATCAGTAATAATTTCAGAATAATCATAATCCGGATTAAAGCTGATAATATCAACAAGAGGGCTGAAGGTCTCATAGTATTCCCGGGCATATCCCCGCACCTGCGACCAGACCGTATTAACTTTCAGCAGCGGCAATCCCCTGCCGACCGTATCACGCAAGCGGCGAAGTTCCCTGATGCGGCGCACCGTTTCATCAAACGTAGCGGGCTTGCGAATGCGATTATAGTCTTCATGCAGTCCATCAACTGAAATCGAAATGTAGTCAACGCCAGCCCTGACAAGCTCTTCAGCGTACGCCCCCTCTATTTTCAGGCAGTTTGTCAGGAACGACACTTCCCGAATACCGCACTGCTTTGCATACCGCACCATGGCGATAAGTTGCGGATGGGTTGTCGGCTCCCCCCGCCAGCTCAAGCGAATTGAATACAGTCTGTAGCGCACGCATTCGTCAATTGCCTGTTTATATAAATCGAAATTCATCAGTCCGTCGTTTTGATCGGAACGGTGAGGCCTGAAACACATGGGGCAGCGCATGTTGCAAAGTGATGAGGCTTCAAAGTCTACGTGCAGAGGGAAGTCGGACACATGTAAAAGCTTTGGATAAACATACCACTGAATTCTATTTATGCAGTAGGCCAGTTTGTGCTTCCGGCGCACATGCCACAACCATTCCCGCCACCGGGTGTCCATGACGAATTGATCTACATTGACCTTCACTTTCACGGTAACCGCCCGGTTATAATTTCCAGCACACGCGCAAGTCCCTGCCCGTCAATAAGCGCCCGGCCGTTCTGCGCATATTCATTCCTTTTTTCATAGTCGCCGGCGAACTGCGCGATATCCGCTTGAATCTCCTCACTGGAACGTTTTTTGATGTCGCCAAGGTTTATAAATATATGCTGTGAGGCAAGATAAAGGGCAGTTTCTTCTTCATAGGAAATTGTCGGTACAATCATGCCCGGAATACCGGCATGCGCAAGTTCAAGACAAGTATCGCCGCCTGCGACAATAGCCATATCGAACTTCTGAAAAAATGCCGGCAAATTTTCTACGCCATTAACAACTGCTGCGTTAAAGGGAAGAGCTTCAAGCAGACAGCGAAAGCCATTTCCATCTCCATATGCCTGCCCTAAAACAAAAGTAAAGTCATACAAAGTTCCGAGTGCATATATTTTTCGAGCAAGCTCTTCAGTATATCGTGCAGGATCAGCGCCTCCAAGCGAGATGACGATTTTTCTCACTTCTTGCTTGATCGAAACGGGTGAAAGCGCGTTTTCACCGAAAACAAAAAAGGCGGGTCCGAGACAATATGCTGTGCCTGCATGCGCAGTATAGCGGCGATGCTCAGGCACGACAGCGGGATTTATGATGACATCAGGCTTGATCGCGTCATTGCCAAGATCGTCAAAAACAATCACGGGCGAGCAGGCTTTCCTCAAAGAAGCAATGTTTTCCGGCGAGTAATGCCTGACATCAATAACAAGCATATGACCTCGAGCTTTTTCAGCAGTCATTGCAGCATCATGGTCGGATCGCAATTCCGTATCAAGGGTTATAACCTCAAAACCTCGCGCCCCAACTTCGGCGACTCCTTCCGGATAATGTTTCATGATAAACGAAGCGGCGATGCCGTGCCGCTTCTTGAGTGCGCGCGCGATTTTGAGGCATCGCGCGACGTGTCCCATCGCCACACTGTATACCAAACCACCGTCAACCCTGAAAAAGATTTGTTTCATGAAAGATTACTGCTCAATGTCGAGAAGCTGGATCGGCTCCAACGCTTCGACACGCCTGATAACTTTCCTCCCGCAGACCCCATCCCATGCTCCAGCGCTTATCCCCTGAACCGGTCTCAGAAACACGACGCTTTCAAGGTTTAACACCTCTCCTGGCAGGAGAACGCGTTTTGCATACAGTCCCCGTCTGAACGACAGCCGTTTTTCCTTCTCGCCCGAAGTCAAAACGCGCGATGCGGAACCGATTATGCGCGGCGCCTCCTCACAAAAAGCGCGTAGATCCCTGAGTTCACGGGGCTCAATTGATATATCATGATCAGCATCGGGGATCGTATCCAGAAGCTTCCTGTCTGTTGTAAAATGTTTTTCGATGGCGGCAACGCCCAGTGACGCTGCTATGAAACAGCTTGTCAGCCCGAGCGAATGGTCTGATAAACCTACCGGGCAGCCGAATGTCTGCGACAATACCGGCAGCAGTGAAAGATGCATATCCTCGGGGCGGGCCGGATAATCGGAAACGCAGTGCATTAAAAGGAGTTTTTTATTCCCGGTGCTGCGCACTGCCGTGGCAACAAGTTCGATTTCACTCATAGCTGCCATGCCGCAGGATACTATAACCGGCCTTCCTTTTGCAGCCACATGACGCACGAGCGGAAGGTTGTCATTGTCCATTGAGGCAATTTTATGTGCCGGCGGATTAAACTGGTCAACAAAATCCGCCGACGTAAGGTCAAAAGACGTTGACATCAAGCGAACGCCGCGAGCATTGGCTTTTTCAAAAAGCCGAGCCTGCGCTTCAAATGATAGCTCGAGACGCTTGGTGTTCTGATAATACGGCAGCGAGGGATGAAAAAACTCAGCGGTAATAAACGACTGAAGTTTCACAAAATCAGCGCCGTTTTCATACGCTGCACAAATCATTTCCCATGCCAGTGATTCATCGCCGCCATGATTCACCCCGACTTCGGCGATGATAGCTGTTCTGTCATTCGGCCATCCATGCCAGCCTGTATAAAGGTTTTCTATTCTCCTATGCAATGACATAGCAATCTTTCACCAGTGCCTTAGTTTTTTCTCCAAGAAACGCTATCGCATCAACAACCGACAGGTGTGAACAAAACGCCAACCCCTGCCGAGGATACACCGGATGTTGGAAATCGTGAAAAATAACGCGCACACCTTTTTTTTGAAAGGCGGTTATATCAAGATAATTTCTACCATCAGGGCCGCTTACATACACACTGGCCTTTAGTTTTAGGCAAATTTGCAAAATGAGATCGCTGCCAGAAAATTCGTCAACCGCAAGTTCAGTAGCGCAAATTGTGGGCGTAGTTATAGCGAAATAGTTGCGAAGTCGTTCTATGAGTTTGAGATTGAGATCAAGCAAAATATCGCACGGCGCTTCAATTACAGGGGAAACAATATCACGTACCTTCTGACTATACGGAGCTTTTGCATAGGCGTGAGAAAGAGTTCCGAGGTATTTTTGCCGCCAGTTCCAGCTATTGTCTATGGCAACATCCCGAATAAGTTGAGTAAATTTCCCTTTTGTCTGAACTGGAACGGTTATCCAATGTATACCATCAGTGCCGCTGATTCTGTTCCGGTTTTCAAAGTAGCGCCTCTTAAATTGCACATTGTCAAGATAAACATAAAGATCAACCTGCGCCATCTTGTTAAAAAAACCGATCCATGGAAGATGTTCAGGCTGCTGAATGGCAATAATCACGTTTCGGTGTCCTGAAGGTGCGAGACGTAGATGGGCACATCATCAGCCTGCAATATCCGCTCTGCAACCCAGAAATCAAACTCATCATCTATTTCCACGTTTTCCCAGCGGCTGATGATTTTTTTACATATCTTCGTGCCGTAACGGTCACCGTTTCGTATCAGATCTGCCCTGATGACATACACATTGCCGTCATCATAGAAAAACCCATCAATATCCTGCCTGCGCAAATTGTTTTTGCCATATTCAACATATTTACACATGAATCCGGTAGCAAGTGAATCGTACCCGCCCGCGATAAACTCCTTGATGCACTGGTCAATTAGACCTTCGCGGCGTATCGGAGAAGTTGCCTGCAGAAGGACAACTACATCACAGGGGATTTTGCTGACAGCATGCTGTAGCACGGCAAGGGTCGAGGCTTCATCCGTAGCAAGCTCTGGCGGCCGGCTGAGGACTTCAGCGCCACAGTCTTTTACGACTTCAGCAATTTCCCTGTCTTCTGTTGAAACAACATACCGGTCAACAAGACGGGATTTAATTACCGCCTCTATTGTCCAAACAATTAAAGGCTTCCCGGCAATCGGCTTTATGTTTTTCCGCGGAATTCCCTTACTGCCTCCGCGCGCCGGGGTTAAAGCGAGTATCATATCGCTATATCCACTTTTCCCTTAACATCATAAACGCTTCCGCGCATTCGATTCCCGCCTCAATGCCCCGCTTCTGCGCGAGTATGCTGATCGCCTCCGGCGACCGGGGATGGGGGTAGCGCCGCTTTTCCGTGTCGTAGCAGGCGACAGCTTTGACTTTTTTCTCAAAACATTTTTTTATGTCGACATAATAATTGGGCGCAAATATATTTTCCGGCAAAGGCGGCGACTGCTCGGTGGATGACGGCACTTCATACATATAAAGCGCCTTCACAAACGGAGCAGCGGCGGGACGCATGACAACACGGGCAGCATCAAACACTGAACGGTGGTCTTGATTATTGTCGCCCCGGAAAGGAAGATATACGATATCTGGTTTTATTTTACGAACCTGCTCCTCTAGTGGAATAATAATATTCTGCAAAACAGCATCAAGTCGTTCATCGGGCAAATCAAGATGCACAGCCCGATCATAGCCGAGCACCTTCTGCGCCCGAGCAGCATAAGCCTTTTCACGATTGTTCAGCTTTTCATCAAAACGGTGGTTGTAAACTCTGCACGCCACAAATACAACCGTCACCTGATCGCCGCGTTGTTTGTGTTTGCAAATCGTGCCGCCACAGCCAAGCGCTTCATCATCCATATGCGGTGCAACAACTAACACCTTCATGTGATGTTCTTTTGTGCCCATAGCATCAATCTTTCAACAGAATTTTTTTTATTTCATCAACCCCCAGCTCCGCGCCTTCCCACCCATACCAGATGGGCGGGCAGCAGTGATGTTCGGCTATCCAGCGGGAATTCGGCAGGTCGTAGGGCAATCCCTCGATTTCAGGACCAAAATCAGTTTTCGCAAAAACTTTGCCGGTCTGCTGCGCAAGCTCATAGTCAAAAACAATATACTTATAATATCCTGACTCCATACGTTCAGGGAACCGCACTCTACGTTCAAAGATTTGGTCGTACTTTCTGGCAAGTGACCGTTTCCATGCAAGAATTTCCGGAAGCCGCTGCAACTGCACTATCCCAAGTGCGGCGGTCACCTCATTCATCCTGAAATTAAAACCTTCGGTCATGCGGTATTCCACAACGCCATGACGCACGTCTTTACCGTAATTCCGATAGTAACCAAGCCATTCAAGAAAATCCCTATCGTACGAACATACCATCCCACCTTCACCAAGGGGCATGGTTTTGGTCGCGTAAAAAGAATATGCTCCCCCCAGCCCCCATGATCCAGCAGCTTTTCCATTGTAGCTAGCGCCGTGCGCATGCGCACAGTCTTCAATAAGATAAATATTGCGATCGCGGCAAAAACGTGCAATTTCCTCAATTTGAAAAGCGATATAGCCGCCGATATGCACAACCACAACAGCTTTCGTTCTTCGGGTGACCTTTCTCTGTATATCGTCAAGTGAAATGCAGAGGTCATCACAGTTGCAGTCTGCGTACACGACGGTCGCACCAGCCCGTCGCGCTGCTGCGGCAGTTGCCCAGAATGTATTAGCAGGCACAATAACTTCATGGCCACGTACGCCGGCATATTCATACAGTGCGAGCAGTGCTGCACCACCATTGACAACTGCACGCGAGGGGATGCCGATAAAATCGGCAAACAGGCGCTCAAATTCCTTGACCATGCCTCCTTCAGAAAGAAAGTTGCTGTCAAACACTTTGTCAAGTAAGCGGTAGTATTTCCGGCGGTGCTCTGATTCAAATGGAAGTTTCATGATTAAATAAACCTCCGGGTAGTGATGGTTTCCAGCCGCGCAAGCAGCTCATTAAATTTTGTAATTCTACACTCCGGACAGTGCCTGCGACAATATTCAGGATTGAGCACCATATCAGCCTGCCGTGAACGCACGCGACCGTTCCAAATTTTATGAAACGATGCGTTGTGCAGATTACCTATAGGCTGAAAAGCATGATATTTATTAAGCCGACCGCACAAATACACACCGCCGTCGGCTGTTACTACTGTGGTCAAACTGTGTGCCTTGCAAGGAAGTCCTTTATTGCCCATGACTCTGTTCAGCTTCATTGCGTCAACCATAATTTGAAACGCAGGCGACTCATACCGCTTTAGATAACTTAAATCATCATCCTCAGAGAGTAATTCCGGATGATCAATGACCGGTCGAAATTGCACATACGACACCCCCAAATTCCGAAGGCGAAGCACCAGCGGTTCAATGCTTGAAATGTTCCTCGAGGTAACGACATACCCGACACCAACAGTAGGACAATGTACAACATAGCGTTCGATATTATGCAAAACTTTTTCAAATAAATCGGTACCTTTCATTGCTTTGAATTCTTGACCGGTTGAAGCATCGAGACTAACACGTATCCAGTCAAAACACTTCAGCGTTGCAGGACATATACTTTTTGTGCCATTTGTTATCAGCCCGCATCCAAAACCTTTTTTATAAGCACTGTGTACTGCGGTATCAAAATCCCGATACAACAGCGGCTCGCCCCCCCCCTCAAACACAATTCCCTGCGTCCCCCCTTGTTTCAGGTCAGCAAAAAGGTCCCGTAAAACTTCTATCTCAATTTCGCCGCCAAGCCGGGTTCGTAATCCTCTGTCAGAACAATAAACACAGTTGAGATTGCAGCGGTTGGTCAACGAAAGTTCAACGCTCACCGGATAGGTCATATCGGGACTGTGCGGTGCAACCCGCTGCAGAGCTTTTGCCTTATCAGGGAATAGCCATAATTTTTCAAGCCCTACTTCCTGCCCAACATTAATATAGTTGCTGCGTGCAATGAGAGGATTCTTATCAAGGAACTCAATAACCGACTGAATGCGAGGAATTTTGATCGCATTAAAAATTGCTTCCAGCAAAAACAAATCATTCTCCTGTTCAAGGGATACTCGGTAGTGCGGTCGGGGATCCTCATAAAAAAACTGATATGTTTTAAACAGATGCCTGTTTTGAAGCAAAAACAGAACCCCAGCTGACTGCTGGCTTTTTGTCCGGGCATTTTTATTGACAAAAGTTTCGAGTGTTTTTCGATTGATAATCTGGCATCCCATGCCGCACACAACACCTTTATTATGTTCATTAAAACTGTATTCATACCCTCCCGTAATGTGATGCCAAATGAGTTGCGATGTCATTTCCGGATCTACTAAAGGATAATTACCTTGGACATTGACAATGATTTCTGCATGCATTTTCTTTGCGGCAAGCGCAATTCGATTGATCAAATTATCAGCGCTACCACGAAAAACTTCGATACCAAGCGCCGATGCAATCCGGCAAAGAGCATTGTCATAATCCTGGTTTGATGTCGCAAGACATATTCCCTCAATTTCCGGAACGCGTTTCAACCGTCCGACAATATGTTCAAGCACCGTCAACCGTGCAATGCGTTTTTCCGATTTTCCGGGCAGCACCGGTGAAGCATGGATGCTGCTAATAATGGCTATCACTCTTTGTCCCATTGTTTTTGCTATAAAAAATAACGATTGGTATCGTGCAGCTACCTTGCTTTCCTGTCATAGCGTTGCAGTTTTCGACATTGCCCTGAAGTCTTCGGACTCCTCCATGAGTTCTGCATACGTCCCAGATGCTTTGATGCGACCGCTGTCAATCAGGTAAATGTAATCGCAGTCCTGTACGGTTGTCAGACGGTGAGCTATTAAAATGATGGTTTTTTGATTTGCCAGTGTATGGATCGCATCCATCACCGCAGTTTCTGTTACGCCGTCAAGTGCACTGGTTGCTTCGTCAAGAATCAGAACCGCCGGATCATGGTACACTGCCCGCGCAATACCGATCCGCTGCCGCTCACCGCCGCTCAGCCGTACACCCCGCTCACCGATAAAAGTATCATATCCCAAGGGGAGTTCTTTCTCGATAAATTCGGCAATATTTGCAACACGCGCTGCATGTCTGACCCTCTCCATTACAATAAGCTCATCAGGAATCCCAAACGCAATATTGCGCGTGACCGTATCATCGCTCAGAAAAATATGTTGTGGGACATACCCAATATTTTTTTGCCATCGTGCAATATTTGTCCCGTCTATCTGTATACCATCAACAAAAAGGGTACCCGTCTGCGGTTGAAGAAGGCCTAGGATGATATCAACTAGTGTGGTCTTGCCCGAACCGGTTGCGCCAACAAATGCAACACTGGTATTGGCGTGAATTGTTAACGTAATGTTTTTTATTGCAGGCTCCTGCCCCACCGAGTAAGCAAAGGAGATGTTCCTCAGCTCTATACTATGCGAAAAAGGCAGCGGCTTTTTATTTTGTCGTGCTGTTGAGTGAACGTCACCGGGTAGCGTTTCAGTAAAGTCATGATATAAAACATCAAGGGTTGCAAGATTATAGCGTATGCTTGAAATTCCGGTAAAAATTCCTTGCAGCGCAGGCATAACGCGTTTTGCTGCAAAAGCATACAGCGCAATGAGTGGGAGCACTTGGGCAAGATTTTGCTTAAGTGCCAGAAAATATAAAACAATGCACAGAATACCTCCGAAAGCAAGCACCTCTAAAGAATACATGGGGATAAGCGCAACAACACCACTTTGTGCTGCATATTTCGCATTACGCAGAGAATATTTTGAAAAGAGGTTGAGGAAGTAATCTTCCCTCCCCAGAACCTTTAAGTCCTTTATCCCTCCGAGTGCTTCACTGGTAAGTTTGTAGCAGTAAAAATTTGCATCAACGGACTGCTGTCCCCACCATAAAAGCTTTCTGCGCACGGTGATATATATCGCATAATAAATACCGCCCAATACACAGGAAGTTGTTACCGCAAGGTATGGATCAACATACAGTAAAAGGGCGATGATCACGAGCGCACCGACCGCCTTTTCAGCAACAGCAACAATTTGCCGTAACACTCCATTGACCACCACACTGACCAGAGAAAGTATGTTTCTGCTCAGTTCCGCTGTATTACGATTTAAAAAAAACATATAGGGCTGCGCAAGATATTTTGACAACAAACGTGAAGAAAGCGAATACGCACGCATAGCACCATAGCGGAGCTGAAGCCATGCAAAAAAAGCTTTCGTGATGTTGGTGATCACAAGCAAAAGCAGCACCATCATGCCTAAAAAGAAGAGAAATGTGGTGGGGCTTTCAAAACGGAAAAAAAAGTACACTCTTGCCAGCCACTGGTTTGTCTGAATAATCTCTGGATTGGCAACCACTGCCATAAAAGGCATGATTGAAACAATACCAACAGCATCAATAAGTGCCATTACCACAGCCCCCACAAACAGCAGATAGAGCAACAACCGCTCACGGGGCGAAAGGAGACTAAAAATCTTTTGCACAATATTGTTCATGTTAAACAGAAAATATAGCTATGAATTTTATATTGAGGTGAAGCCTGAGAGCTAACGCGTCATGTATAATACTCAAGTTGACTGAGTTTTATCAAGCTGCGACAAGCAGTCTTGACAGTTCTTTGACAACAGAATCACCACTGGGCAACTCCTTAAGATAGTCCACCAGGTCATCCCAGACAATCCGGCGCAGTTCATTCTGGAGGCTTGAGGTTGTTGGACGAGCAGCTACGTTTGCGTTCTTTTTAGCTTGTGCACACTCACCGGTAATGGCGATGTGGGTCAGCAGGGCATAGGCGAAGCATACCAGATGCAGGTGCATAACTGCGGCACGACAGGTGCCGTTCTGGTATTGGCCAAGCCCCAAAT
>Ga0209227_1003594_pt1 | contig 10270 bp, 7 predicted proteins | sample YNPBryantNP2012_FD_185815 | JGI IMG/M metagenome (GOLD analysis project Ga0209227, IMG submission 185815) | Anoxygenic and chlorotrophic microbial mat microbial communities from Yellowstone National Park, USA - YNP Bryant NP 2012 (SPAdes)... ...
TGCGATAAATTGGCAACCGATTTTTTATCTATACAACATCTTGGTTTCATAAATTTGTTCATTGATGATAACTATATCAACGCTTATTGCTGTAATAGTCTATTGATTTTCAGTTGTCAAATTTATATTCTAAAAATACAAGATGTAGCACTTGTTTTGAAGACATTAAACAGAATCTTAAAAGAACTAGAAAAAATAACCAACCAAGATGAAACATCACCAATTAGCCAATTAGTAAATCGTCTTAGATCCTTATTTGCAAACCTAGTTTTAGCCTACACTGATCTTGTATCTGTATCTACAGATAGCGAATACAACGTTAAACGATTAGAAAGTAATAGATGGAAAGAGGGAAAATCACTAATTGGATTGTCAGAAACAATTTTAAGTGTACCGGTACCAGAAGATGAATTAAATAAATTTTTAAATTTTTTAGAAACTTATTATGACCATGAAGATGGTGAATATGTTATTGGTTTATAGTTAAGTTACTGAACTCTTTAGAACTTATAGGTATGAGTTTTGAAGAGTTTCTTGAAACAATTTACCGAAATAGTTTGCCTTCTCTACCATCTGTTGGACAAACGGTTATAGAAAGAATTAAAGCAGCGGTCGAATATTGGTTGAATAGTCAAAAAGACGATCTCAATAATTTAATCATAAAGGCTAAGGAGCAAATCGGGGGTATAACACAAGAGGGTATGACATACTATGAACTAATGCAATTACTTTTACAAAAACATTCTCAACAAGAAACACAAGAAAAAGATCTAAAAGACGCTATTGATGTACTAGGAATATTCTTGAAAACATTTTGGGGTCAAGAATTACCTCAAAATATCCAATATCTAATACAACAAAAGACGAAAGAAATGGAACACTGTCAGTTAATTGTTATTACAGCAGAAAAGGGTGGTCATTCTGGTCTTTCTATCATAATAAATCTAAATGAACAGAGTGCAGCTAGGCCATCAAATTGTAGCTTTGGATTTGGTGGTGATAATGCACAAGTGGCCATTGTACCAATATATGGAGGTCTAGGAAAAATGGCTCATGAACTGACACATTCAGTGTGTAATATCATCGGACAAGATTTGTCAGGTCCTCCTGATGAATTCTGGACTCAGCTTGCTGAAGCTGGGGCAGTGGGAAATACTAGACCAGAAATATATTATGAACTGCGAAGAAGGATACAAGATTATCGTCAAGGTGTGCTTTGTATTGCTCAACTTAGGGTAATCGAAGAAATCGAAAAAATTATCAAACAAATGAACAGAGGTGGTAATGAAGAAGAATTAGACCAATTAGAATTAGACCAATTATTAAACCAAATAATAACAGACATTTACGAAGAATATTTTGGTCAAATAGGGATAGGACTTCCAGGGAAAACTCTAAGCACTGAAATTTCTGGTCCTAGACCAGATGGGTTTGAATATGTATCACCTAATTTGAAAAGACTTGGTAGTTCTGAATCTAAACCTGAAAATAACAAACTTAATGTTAATCTTTTAAAGACAATGATCTTAAAGTTTCAAGATCATTTTGGCCAAGGATGGATGACAAACGAAAACGCAGTAGCTGTATTTTTAGCTACTATGATTAGAGCAAACACAGAATTAGGAACAGTCGAAAGAACTTTCGATGATCTTAAAAACAATCTAGGCGAAGCTAGAATAATAATAGAGGATTTTCGAAAACGAAATCTCAACCAAATCGGTAAAATCAACGTACTAATAATGTCTGAAGATTCGGTCTTTGAAGTGTCTGGGTAAATAATAAAAACTCGCTTCTCGCGATTAAAAAATCAAAGAATATTGATTTTGTTGTCCCCTACTAATCTTACAATCAGAGTCCTAAAAACGTTTTAGTCCAAAAATAGGATAAAAAATAATACAAGAACAAAAGAAATTATTTCAATAATATAACAAGAAACAAACTAATCCAATAGTCGGTTGGAAAAATCTTGAAACTTTAACTTCTAAAAGCTAGTTGTCATTTATATGAATCAATTACGCATTGCTTTCTTCCGCTCGTTAGGATCTAAATACCTCTTACGGATGCGCAAGTTCTTGGGGGTAACCTCAACTAATTCGTCATCACCAATATACTCAAGACACTGCTCCAAAGTCATCTGCTTGGGTGGGGTTAAAATAATACCTTCATCGGCTGTAGCCGAGCGCACGTTGGTTAGTTTTTTACCCTTGCAGGGATTAATTTCTAGGTCGGTGTCTCGAGAATTTTGGCCAATCACCATACCGGTATAAACTTCTACTCCTGGGCCAATAAACAACACACCACGTTCTTGGGCATTGCTTAAAGCATAACTGTTGCTTACTCCGGTGTCTGTGCTAACCAGACTACCATGATCAGTGCGCAGTTGCACTTCAGCTATAGGCCGATAATCCTCAAAAGTAGTGTGCATAATCACTGTTCCTTTAGTAGCTGTAAGTAGGTAGGATTTCAGCCCCAATAAGGTCCGAGTGGGCATGATGGCTATAAAAGTAAATTCGGTGCCAAGTTCGTTTGGCTGAAGGTTTTGTATGTCAGCGCCACGACGACCTAATTCTTGCATCACTACTCCTTGGTAGTCTTGAGGTACAGTAATTTCCACAAGTTCAAAAGGTTCTAATTTTTGGCCATTGTCTTCCTTAAAAATCACTTCGGGCCGACTGACTTCTAGTTCAAACCCCTCACGTCTCATGGTTTCAATGAGTACTGACAAATGTAGCTCACCCCTCCCTGAAACAATAAATTTTTCACTAGATTGGGGATGGTCTTCTACCCTGAGAGCTACGTTAGTTTCTAGCTCTTTTAAAAGTCTTTCACGAATCTGTCTGGAAGTAGTGAACTTGCCTTCACGGCCAGCAAAGGGTGAAGTATTTACCCCAAAAGTCATCCGAATAGTTGGCTCGTCTACCTTAATTCTGGGTAAAGCTTGGTTGAATTCGGGAGTGGTAATAGTATCGCCAATGTTAAGATTATCTAACCCAGCCACCATGACAATTTCTCCGGCTTCGGCTCTGTCTACTTCTTGTAGCCCTAAACCATCAAAAATCAAAATCGAAGTTGCTCGACCTTTGCTTACTCCATGTTCGGTAATGGCTTGGATTGGTTGATTTTTTTCAATAAAGCCACTGCTAATTTTGCCCACACCCATTTTGCCTTTGTACTGATCGTAGTGCAAGTTTAAAACCAAAATCTGCAAGGAATTCTGGATGTTTGCCAAAGTTGGAGTAACAGTCGGAGCCGGAATGGTTTCAATGATTACCTCTAGTAAATCAAACAAGTGGTCTTTAAGCTGATTCGGTTGACGGCCAGCTTGGCCACGAGCACCACTAGTGTAGACTATGGGAAAGTTTAGTTGCTCATCACTGGCTCCTAAATCCAAAAACAAGTCCTCAATTTTAGCCAAAGTTCTACTGGGATTGGCGGCAGGTTTGTCAATTTTGTTAATAGCTACCACCACTTTCAAATCCAAACTTAAAGCTTTTTTCAAAACGAAGCGAGTTTGCGGCATTGGACCCTCTTGAGCGTCAACCAATAACACTACTCCATCAACCATACGCAAACTGCGTTCCACTTCTCCACCAAAATCGGCGTGTCCTGGTGTATCAACCAAGTTGATCTTGTAATCTTTGTAATAAATACTGGCGTTTTTGGCCTTAATGGTAATGCCTCGTTCGCGTTCTTGATCGAGGCTATCCATAATCAACTCCCCCAGTTGTTCTAAATTGCGAATGTGTAAAGTTTGCCTAATCAAAGCGTCTACCAAAGTAGTTTTTCCATGATCTACGTGGGCAATAATAGCGATATTGCGAATTTTCTCAGCTGGATAGATAGACATACAAAAATTGCTTCTAAAACCTGTAGACACAGTCAGAATTTGCAAAGTAACTAGAAAATCTAAACTTTGTCAAAACCTAATAGTGTAACCTTTTTCAAGACACACACTAAACTCAACCATCCGCCAAACCAACAATTGGCATAAACTACTAATGAAAGTAGTAACTGAGCTACCCCCTAAATGCAATTAAACTCATCTTAGATATTCCGCACACCCTTGAGCGAAACTCTTTAATTAATGTTGAATAATTCGAACAAAATCAGTAAATGTCCGTAAACCTCAAGAATTAGCTAGTTTTACCAAATTTAACTAAAATTCTGGCCAGCCGCGATTGCCAACAAACTTTGTCAGCCTATTATTCAAAAACGTCTTTCTTCGGTTTTGTGCTATAAGCTAATCTAACAAGTGTTAGACAATCAACTTTAGACTACCTTGATCGCCCGACTAGTATCTCCGGTAGTTAGATAACTATCTAAAACTTGAATAATTTGTTCAGCAATACGCTCTTGAGCTTCTTCAGTACTACCACCAATATGAGGGGTTAAAATCACGTTAGGCAATTGCTGTAATTCGTGGTAAAAACCAGGCCCATTCACTTCTGGCTCTTCTGGGAAAACGTCAATGCCAGCACCTATGACTTTACCATTTTTAATAAACTCCACCAAAGCTTCGTAATCTAAAGCTGAGCCGCGGCTAAAGTTAAGAATCACAAAATTCTTCTTGGCCGCCTGAAAATGTTCACGAGTAAACACAGGTTTACCCGAGGGAGCAAAAGTATGTAAACTGACCACATCCGCATATTGCAACAATTCTTCAATAGAATCACACTTAGTGGCTTGACCAACTGGTGATTTGTCAAACACATCGTAGTAAAATACCCTAAACCCAAAGGCTTCAGCCAGTTGACCCACTTGCGAACCAATGTTACCATAGCCAATAATTCCCAAATTTTTTCCCTGAGCTTCCCAACAATTACGCCAATCTTTTTGCCAAATACCGTTTTTCAAAGCCACACTGCGATCATACACGCGACGCAACAATAAGACCATTTCTGCCACTACCAGTTCCACTACACTTCGTGTGTTGGCGTTAGGAGCGTTAAACACTGGTATACCCAGCTCATTGGCCGTTTTTACGTCTACGTTGTCAAAGCCCGTGGCAAACAGTAGCACACATTTTAGATGCCTGGCCTGTTGCAACACCTCAGCGTCAATTTTAGTTTTAGATTTTACGCCCAAAATTGTGCAATCAGCCAACTTGGACATTAATTCTGATTTACTTAGAGCTCTGTCTATAAACTCCACTTCGTAGTCTTTTTGTTGGAAAAAGTTAACGGCTGCTTGATGGACGTTTTCTAGTAGTAAAGCCTTGTTTCTGTGAGTAGTTTGCCAATTAGTATTAGTCATAAACCTAAAAAATTTCTTAGACCAGAAAAAATTTTGGTTTCAGTCAACCTTAATTCTCTTTCTCAAAAAGAGGTTGTACTTGCCCAAACTTCTTGAAAACCACCAATAACGTTTCGTTATGCTTAATTAACTTTAGTAACAATTAATCAGTCACAACAACTATCCACTCGCCAGTTACTTCTCAAAAACAATTTTATTATTTATTGCTGCTTCAGTCTTATTTGCTAACAATCAACAAACGACTAAATCAGATTTCCAGCCTGGAATAAACCACCTTAATTAGACATTTGATAAACGGTAAAACCAGTTAAACCATTGGCAAAATTTGATGGTTCAACCAGAATAAGAATAAACCATCCAAATGCTCTGTTATTAACCAGTACAGGCTAAAAATACTCTTCAACCAACTCAAAATCGCCTTCTTAGTAAACTAATCAGGTTAGAACCTACCCTAACCACTAATTCGGCTAATTTTAAAGTTGGTTCTATCAATCATAAGAAATCAGCGTAAATTTGTCTTAATTCCTGATCCGTTAGACAATGTTTGGATATATTTACCCGATTGTTATGCAAATGATAACCTTCGACTTGCAGTTGTAGTCTTTGTTGCACTCCCTTAGCTCCCAATTTTAGTGAAGCAATAAAACCATCTTTAGCTACTACTCGGTACCAAGGCACAATTTCACACTCAGCCACACTTAACCCACTTAAGATCCAACCAACTACCCTTGAGGGTAAACCCACTAATTGGCTAATTTGGCCAAAATACATAACCTTTTGAGGTGGTATACGGCTAATTATAGCCAATATCTTAGCCTTGTTGGAGAGCATAAAGTTGTTGTCTATTCCAACTGGGAATTTTTACCTTTAATTTTAGCTTGGTTACTATCTTTTATCTCAGAATTACTTGAATTTGATTGTTGGGTAAAAATGATTCGAAACTCGTTACGTTTTCTATACAAAAATACCACTAACAAAACCAATAAACCAAAACCCAAAAACACAGACAAACCAGTTACTCCTCCTGTAATTGGCAAAGGTCCCGGCGGAAACGGGTTATTGTTTGGTCGAGGATTGTTACTGGAGTTGTTATTAGAATTGTTATTACCAGAATTATTATTTCCAGGAATATTTTGATTTTGGTTATTACCGGCATTATTGTTGTTATTGTTGTTATTGTTGTTACCACCTCCTCCGCTGTTATTTCCGTTATTATTATTTGAACTTGAACCAGTTACTTGTAAGGTAACTACAGCTTGGCCACAATCAAATTGGGCATTACATATTCTGTAGGTAAAACTATCTTGACCAGCAAAACCAGAATTGGGGGTATAGTCAATAAAAAATCCAACTACTGTTGCCGTACCGTTGCTCGGGGGGTTAACTACTCCAATACTAGTTCTATCTAAAAAAGAATTGATAGCTATATCGTTATTACTCACATCTATTCTGACAGTTTGTCCTTGCGTAGTGGTAGCCTGGTCGTCAGCTGGTTGTACCCCAGCATTGGGGTTACCCTGAAGATTTATAGTTATCTGAGAAGTATCTGTGGTTTGAGCAACTACTACTATTGCTGGCCAAGCAATACCCAAAAACCAACTCGTACAAAAAAACAAATAAACTATAATTTTAAACCACAATCGATTACCAGCAAACCAACCTAACCAAATATACCAAAACCTAGCTAAACTACCAAGTTTGGCTTTGCATAGGCTTTTGGCAACTAATTTTGATAACATAAATAGGCAATTTTGTTGGTTCTCTTTCTAAGTATTTTTGATTTTTGTGTTCTTGGCAAAAAAACCAGTAGCTTACAACTCTTCTACAGAAAACAAACGTACCTGTTTAATTTGTCTTGAAGGTAGCTGAAAAATCAACTCATTCGCCAATAAACAAAAACTTACTTGTCCAAAAAGTTTTAATTTCCAGTTTTGAAAGTCAGTAACAGCAAAATCTGGTAGGCTTAATTCTGGACCCAACTGCCAATAATTGCTAATCAATCGACGGTTATCTGGTTTAACCTTATTGTACAACTCATCACCTACCAACGGCATACCTAAGGTTTCTGCTTGCAATCGAATTTGGTGCATTCTACCAGTAAAAATCTGCACTTCCACCAAAGTTTGGTGTAACTCTGAACACAAGGCTAGAGGTCGAAACTGAGAGTGACTATCTCTGGCTTCTTCGGGATATTTTTGAGCCTCAATCTTAGTCCACAGCCAAACTTGCCGCACTGGCTCGCGCTGACTACGAGCTTGGTAACCCTGAACAATTACTTCTTGTCGTAGCAAACCATGCAAAACAACTAGATATTTTTTAATAACTTTACGTTGGCGAAATTGATCCTGAAAAAAGTTCAAGCTTGTTAAATTTCTAGCTACCAACAACAAACCTTGACCGTCCTTGTCTAACCGATGCACCAAGCCAGCTGAGGGGTTAACCACTTTTTTCTGCAATCGATAGTCACCATAAAAACTTGATTGGTACAACAAATCTTCTTGTTCGGGATAACTCTGAATTAGCCAGTTTAATAAATTATCCTCCCGGTGTCCAGTGCCTGGTTGAACCACTAAGTTAGGAGGTTTGAATAACAATAAATAATCCTCTGCTTCTTCTAAAACTTTAATTCCTGCAAGATTGCCTTTAGGCCTATTTGGCCAGTGTTCAACCGATAACTTTTGCCAAGGATAGACCCACTCTAAACGGTTAAACGTTAATTGCTGATCAACTAAAACTCCGTATTCGGCAATATTTCTTTGTATTTCTGGGTTAGAGTAGTCTAGGTTTGACTGGGCACTCAAGTGTTGCTTCACTGCTTTGTGTAACCTAATTTTGTCTGGATTTGTCATGTACAATACTTAAGTTTACGATTAAATGAGCAGATCGACTTAATTTATAGAACTGGAAAACGTAATTGAACAAACTGACAAAATAATCCAAATTTCTTATTGAATAGGCGGATAGCCTAAACATAAAAGCAGTCAGCCACTAATTGTTGTTACATAGCAGCCAAATAACAACCAACACTTATCTAAAATTAACTAATTGGCAAGTTTTAAACATCTAGCCTAGATTAATCTTCCCTACCAACAAACCAACTATCACTACAGTATAGTTTTAGAACTTATCTATTTGTCAAATTAAGAGCGTATTTTCATCAAAAATAAACACCAAAACTTAAATTGCCACCAATGTTGGTAATTTTTGTTTAATGGTGATTTTACTTCTCTGGATACCAATTTGTCCAACAAAAATACAAAACCTACTTAACTTTTTCGAAAGCTTTGAATTAGGCTAATTGTAGTCATTAAGTAACCAGCTATTTTTGTAAGCGCGTAAATTAACCAAATTTAAACCAAGCCTAAAGGTTTATTTAAACACCAAATGAGACTAGATTGGTCAAAACTATTTGGTTAAAGCTATAACTTGACAAAAATCGGGATTAGTGTGTGGTTACATAACTAGTATGTCTCAAAACGCAACCAGACAACCAACCATGGAAGATTTACTCAATAAAGTAGCCAATACTAGCGATGTCCAAATTGGACAAAAAGTGACTGGTAAAATTATCTTTTTAGCTAAAAATGAGGCTATTTTAGATATCGAAAACGTAGGTTTAGGAATTGTGAGAGGTAAAGAACTCTACAACGAAGAATATCTAGCTAACTTAAAACTCGGAGAAGTAGTAGAGGCTATAGTAATCGATTTAGACAACGAAAGGGGCATGCTCGAGCTTAGTTTTCGAGCAATTGGCAAAGATAAACTCTGGTCAGAAATTAAAGAACTATTTGAGCAACAAAAAACCGTTGAAGCTAAAATCCGAGATGTTAACCGTGGTGGCTTTTTGGTTAGGGTTAAGGGTATAGATGGCTTTTTACCAGCTTCTCTATTAGCTCCAGCTCACGCTATTAAACAGGTTGGTACTACCGAAGATAGTAGTTTATTAAGCCAAATGAAGAGGTATTTAGGCCAAACCTTTCCAGTAAAAATCATTAAAATTGATCCAGATAAAGAAACTTTGATTGTTTCCGAAAAAGCCGTAGCCGACGAAATTGCCCAAACCAAGTTAGACAAATACAAGGTTGGTACAGTAGTTGACGGAGTGGTAGTTGGAGTAGTAGATTTTGGCTTATTTGTTCGTTTTGATGAGCATCTTGAAGGTTTAGTTCATATTTCCGAATTAGCTTGGACAAAAGTGGAAGACCCAGCCAAAGAATACAAAGTTGGCGCCAAAGTTAAAGTCAAAATCATAGATATTGAGAATGGTACCAGATTCACCTTGTCAATTAAACAAACTCTGCCTAACCCGTGGGTTGAGTTTGCCAAAACAGTAAAACCAGGGGATAAATTTGTAGGCAAGGTAAATAAGATTACCAATTACGGAGTAATTGTAGTGAATGAACAAGGTATTCAAGGTTTGTGTCATATTTCTCAGATGGGTAAAGAACCTCCAAGTAGTCCTGCAGCCATTCACGATTTATTTAAAATTGGGGAAGAAAGAGAGTTTACTATTTTAGAGGTTAGCGAAGACGAAAAACTATATCTCACCCTAAACGACCAGAACCAAACTTAATAAGCTTTTATCTCAATTTTAATTTGTCAGCTATAAGCACCACCACTTTAATTACAATCATAGTCAAAAAAACAGAAATGCTTATTTTAAACTAATATTTGTACACAGTTTTATGTCAACCAAAGACAAAGAACCAAAAGCTACCTCGAGTATAGAAAAAATTACCCACGTTAAGATAGGAAAGATAAAAAAAAGAGCTCCAACAAGTTTTATTGAATTTGCTTTAAAACACAATAAACCTCATAAAAATGAAGACTTAAGTTTCTCGGTACCCACTAACACTGATTGGGAAGTGCCCAAAATACCCCAAAATGAAACCAGTCAGTCTAAAAATCTAGCAGTTGAAAGTAAAGTGGTCTCAATCAATCAAGAGAAAGACAAGGCCATAGTTTTAGCGAAAGTTCAAGAAAAAATAGGTGACAAACCAGATGAAGGTTCTCAAGT
>Ga0209227_1003596_pt1 | contig 10267 bp, 1 predicted proteins | sample YNPBryantNP2012_FD_185815 | JGI IMG/M metagenome (GOLD analysis project Ga0209227, IMG submission 185815) | Anoxygenic and chlorotrophic microbial mat microbial communities from Yellowstone National Park, USA - YNP Bryant NP 2012 (SPAdes)... ...
CCTGTTCCGTAAAGTGCCCTGTTGGATCGACGTACTTGACCGGGTTGCCGAGGCAATAGCTGTAGCGATTGAGCGCCTGGGGCGACGAGGGCGAAGGGACAATCGAATCCGCGCTCAAAAACCGTGCCAGCAGCGGGTCATAGTAACGTGCGTGATAATCCAGCAGGCCGCCCAGTGACGGCTCTCCCCGCTGCCCGTTGAACCCGAAGTCCGTGGGCGAACCGCTCCCCCCGCCGCGCACCTCCCCGTAGGGCTTGTACCACGTGCGGCTGTTGGGGATGGCCGCGCCGTTCCCGCCGCAGGCGCTCCCGCTCCCGCACGTCGCCAGACTGGTGCTCCCCAGGTGGTCGGAGTGAAGATAGTATACCACATTTGTGGAATTCGTGCGCACGCGCATCGCGATGCGCTGCCCGCCGAGGTAGTAATAACTCCGCCACGTCTGGCCCGCCGGCGGGGTGGTCACGGCCTGGGGCGCAGCCGCCGGACAGGCCAGCGCCGCCAGCCTCTTCAACGCCGCACGGGATTGGCGGTAGGCTGCCAGTGCCCGTCCGCCGGCCAAACCGACCGTGTCCGGCGCGGCGCCAGGCAACGCACATAGCACACACGCGGTCGGAAATGGTGTGGGGGTCTTCGTCACCGTACCAGGGGGCCGTGTAGGCGTGCGGGTCGGGGTGCGCGTGGGAGTGGGTGTTGGCGTGCGGGTCGGGGTGCGCGTGGGAGTGGGAGTGGGCGTGCGGGTCGGGGTGGGTGTGCGCGTGGCGACGACGAACTGCGCCTCACGCGTCCCGGCGGCCTGCGTCGGCCAGCCGTAGTAGACTACGCCCGGCGTCGTTGTCCTTATCACCCCCGGCGTCCCCACCGGCGTCACGCCCAGCAACACCTGGCTGCCCACCTCGATCCGTAGCCCTTGATAGGTGTAGCCCCCGTCCAGCAGCGTGGCGGGGACGTCGCCAGCGGTGAAGCAGTAGCCCGTGCTCTGCCCGCTCCCGGAGGCGTCGAAGGCCGCCAGGCAGACCGGCAGCATCACGAGCATCCCTTGCGGGTTGCGCACCCGGACGAGGCCGTGTCCGGGCAGCGTGACCTCGAAGTAGTTGCCGATGTAGACGGTCGTCTCGGTCAGGGTGACGCGCTTGACGCGGTTGCCGTCGCCGTCATACAAAAAGTACGTCGCGCGACCATCCGCACTGACGGAGGCCAGCCGGTTCTCGGCGTCCCAGGTCTGGACATAGGTGACGCCATTCTCCTTGCGGCTGGTCATGTTCCCATTGGCGTCATAGGAATAGGGGCCGTAGGCTGTCATTCCAAACATTGGCTCGTAGACCCCTGTCACCGCGTGAGGATGGGCGGGACTGTAATCGTAGACCAGCCCTGCCTTCGAGACGATGTTGCCGATGGAGTTGTAGCTATAGGACTCCGTGGCCCCACTACAGGAGGTCGGCGCACTGCTGCCACCCAACTTCCAGCAGAGCAGCCGATCCAGCGCGTCGTACCGATACCAGTGATGCTCTGTCCCTCCGCTCGCGCCGTGATAGTCCACCCAGTGGTTGATGTTCCCCACCGCATCGTACCCGTATTCCAGCCTCAGCAACTCCCCACCCGCTCCGGTCGTCCGTATCTGCCACAGGCGGTAGTTCCTGAACGCCGGATTCGTCCCTGACCACGGGTCGCCGTCGCCGTAGTACTTGTACGTCGTGACCGCGCCGTTGCCCAGGTTGATCTGTCTCATCTGGCCGAGCGCGTTGTAGGTGATCCCGCCGGCGTAGTTCAGGTTGTGGCTTTCGCTGCGCAATTGCATCGGCTGGCCGGCGGCGTTGTAGGCGGTGGTCACGACCTCGCCGTCGGGGTAGGTCATGCTGATGACGCGGTCCATCGCATCGTAGGTGTAGCGGGTGGTGAACGCGCCCGCGCCGGTGATGGTCTTGTCCTCGCGCGTGACGCGGCCGCGGGCGTCGTAGGTCCAGGCGGTCGAGCCGCTGGAGTCCACCATCCCCGTGCGGCGGCCGATGCCTTTGTTGTCCGATGGACAAGTCCCCCCACAATCGTAGATGTAACTCACGGCGTAGGTCGGGTTGGCGGGGCAATTCGTCGCGTCGGTGGTGTAGTACTTCCCCTTCAGCCGGTTCAGTTGATCGTAGTAGAAGCACGTGCGCTGGTGTCTGGCGTCGTCCTGCACGATCAGGTTGCCCGCTGCGTCGTACTGGTAGTCCCAGTCCCCCATATCGGGATCGTGCATCGCCGTTTTGCGCCCCAGGGAGTCGTAGGTCATCGTGGTGACGTTGCCCGCCGCATCCTGCACGCGGGTCAGGTTGCCCAGCGTATCGTAGGTATACCGCGTGCGCGCCTCGCTCACCCAATTCGGCCACGTGCCCATAGATTCCGAGACCGTCAACAACTGGCCGTAGGCGTCGAAGCTCTGCCGCTTGAAGTGGCTGTTAGCGTCTATCGTGTACACCACCGCCCGGCCGCTGCCGTTGAAATCCGGGTCGGCGGAGTTCTGGTCAATGCGGTACACTGTCTGGCTCGTCGTCCCGTCTGGGTTGGTCACCGCCGTGACGCGCCCCAGCGCGTCGTAGGACGTGGTGGTGTGGGGCAGGCCGCTCGCCGGCGGCACGTAGCCCCACTCCCCATACCCGCCGTTCTCGCCGTGCGTCCCGTAGTAGGGTACCCACTGCTTCACTACCCGTCCCAGTGCGTCGTACTGCGTTGTGACACGTATTTCCTGTCCATCCGCGCTCTGATGCACCTGAATCGTGCGCCCTAACCCGTCGAAGTATTCCTCCTGCCAGTGCGCGTCCCGCCCGCTGCGGGTCACGATCCGAAACTGCCCGGCCGGAGCGTCCACGTAGTCGAGGCGGGTAGTCACCTGCCCCGCGTTCCACCCTGGGTCGTCGGGGGCCTTGACGAGCTTGAGCCGCCCGAAGCTGTCGTAGCGGTACTCGGTCGCGGCCCCGTTCGGGTCGGTCACTCGCTTCACCTGCCCGGGCAGGCCATAGTCGGCCACGACGCCGTTCACGCCGTAGTACTCGGTGGTCGTACACTGATTGAGCGCGTTGCACACCTGCACCGGGTAGAGGTGGTAGGTGGAATCGTAGTACGTGATGGTGGTATTGCCGTTGGGGTCAGTGGTGCGGGTCAGGTTGCCCCACTGGTCATAGCCGTAGGTCGTCTTTTCGAAATTTGGATCATAGCAGTTATCGGGCGTCCCGCCGCGGTTGCCGGCCCAACGGTCCACGGCTGTCAACGCACCCTTAGTCGGAGGACGCTGCCAGTGCTGCCCCTCTCCGTTGTGACATTCTGCTCCGTCGTAACGATAGCGGGTGCGGCTGGCGATGTTCTGGTTGTCGTCGGTAAGGTGGATACCCGGGTAGATGGTCTCCCGCGCCACTTTGTTGACGATCCAGGCCGTCGTGTTCGGGTAATAAAGGCGGTGGATGGTGCGCTCGTCGCCGGAAAGGGAGAGATTGCCATAGTAGTACTCGGTGGTCACGTTTCCATACTGGGCACCGCCCTGGGCGTTTATGTCATACTTGTACTCGACACGAGTGCTCACAGACACGCTACCGCCATATTCTGTCGTGGTGATCACATCCACGTGTGCCCATCGTGTGGGGCTTCCCAGAGGATCTGTAGACCAGACCGTGTCCGTCTGCTGCAGCAAGACGCCGTTCCCGTCATAGTTCTGCACCTGGTACTCGCGCCCTAACCGGTCGTAGTCCACGTGGAAACGATGGGTACTCATCGCTGCCAGGCTCCCGTCATAGTTGTAGAACCGCTCTGTCGTTGTCCTGTACCCAATCAGCTTGTCGCTCTCCGGCCCTGGTCCATTACATTCCTGGCCCGTGCTGTCGAAGCATCCCCCGACATACTCGTACGTCGTCCTGGATGGACTGGGGTTCACCCCGTCCCACGTCTGCATCGCGACGACTGTGTAGTACTTCTCAGGCTTGCTGCCGTTGAAAATGGGATCGGAGTACGTGAACTGGGTCACTGCGCCGTACCCATTCTCCACCCGCACCAGTCGAGGATATGGGAATTGCTCACCCCAGTACTGGCACTCCGTCCATGTACCGCCTGGCTTGGGTGAGCCATCCAGGTTACATTTATCCTGATGGCCGCCCAATTCCCATTTTTTGTTATTGTAATCCTGGTACACGAACTTCATCATTGGTAGCCTCTGCCCGCCGCCCACACCATTCCAACCATACTGATCTATACGCGTCAATCTGCGCTCTATGCTCGCATTGGCATGGACTTCGGTTTCGTAAGTGAACACATACTCACGCACCAACGCGCCTAGATGATACACACGTATTCTATCCAACTGCCGGCATGTCCGGAAAATCGGCGTTTCTCCTGGATCAGAGCCAACCACGCTACTCACAAACTCAACCTGCGAAGCCCACTGGCCACCATACTCGTTGTACCAGATATTCGCAAGATAGCTGGCATAATCACGGTTACGGGTGGTGTGCTCGTGATAGGTAAAGAGCATCCGGTTGTTATGTCGGTCTACCACCTCATCTACCCGCCAGCGATAGACCTGATGTTTGGATGCTTCGTCTTTCGGGTCATGATACACACGATATAGCTTTTGCTCTGAGTCACTGTTATATCCCAGGCGATATCGGGTGCCGTCAGGGGTGCGAACGACCCAGTAGTCGTGTTTGTAGTTCGGGGCACTGTCGTCGTGCACCAGCTCGACGTACAACTGCGGCGCATTCTCGGCATAGTATCGCCCGGTGAAAGTCACCCCCGCTGCTGGCGTCAGTGCGTAGCTGACGCCATTGAGCACCAGGTTGAAGTCCGAAGAGACTGAGAGCCACTCGTAATTGCCCTGATTCCCCCAGGCATAACCTACCTCCCGCCGCACGATGTCCATCGTGTCAATTGACCACCCCATGCCGACCCACTCCGAGTCCACCCACCACGTCGTCCCATCTACAGCACGGCTGGAATAGCTCAGGTTGATGGTTGGTTGTACTCCTCCGCGCCCGGGAGGTACCTCGATGGCATAGTTGTACGTCGCAGCGCCGCTGAATAGAGAGACTGCCGGCGGAACGTACAACAGCCGCCAACCGGCGTCCAGGCTGTTGCCCGTGGGGTTGGACGATATGGAGGCGGAGAGACTGCTCTCCTGTACTCCCGCCGCCCATGTCGAGAAGTGCTCCACCTGCGCCGCGATGACCTGCCGCTCTGGGTCGAAAAGGGTGAGAGGGACTTCCTTCCACTGGCCTTGCCTGGCATCCGCCAGGTACGCCAGGTATACGCGGTGATCAGACGGCAATCGCGAGAGGTCAATCAGCCCGGTCAGGTCCACGGTCAGCGTCACCGGCGCGGTGAACGTGATCCCGGCCCCGGCTTCCAGATCAAAGCGTAGCAGGTGACCTCGCCCTGCTGCGTGCCGCCGGTAGACCACTTCCAATGGCCGTGCTACTGCCCCAGCCGGGAACTCGACCCGCACGCGCCCATCGTTCGACTGCAGCACTCCACCGTCGCGCCCGATCTGTGCCCGCGTCGGGTGCGCCACCCACACCTCCGCGCTCGCTTCTGCTAACGTCTCCCCGCCGCTCATCGCCGCGACGGAGGCAGTCGTCAACCGCTCCAGCGGCCCGGCGGCGCGTGCCTGTAGCGTCAGCGTCACGCTCACGCCAGGCAGAAGGTCGGGCAGCCAGGCAGTCAGGTGGTTGGGTGGTTGGGAGTCCCAGCCGGGTTGACGGGGCAGGAGATGGAGGCCGTCCCCCAGGGTGGCGCTCACAACCACGCCCGCCAGCGGCGTGTCGCCCAGGTTGGAGAGCGCGATAGTGAACGTGACCAGCTCGCCTGGGGCTACGCCCATCGGCGTCGCGTAGACGGCCAGGATAATGGGGGAAGTGGGAGACGTGGGAACCGGGGAGGTAAAGGGGAGGCTCATAGTCAGGGTAGGAGTGGGGATCGGGGTGACGGCGGGAAGAGTCATGCTCAGGGTAGGAGTGGGGATCGGCGTGACGGTGGGAAGAGAGGGCAACGAGGAAGGCGCCGGAGTGGGGGAGGTTAGCTCAGGCGCCGGCGTCTCAGATTCGGGGGGGGGGAGGTTGGTAATAGTGATGCGCACCTTGCACCGCAGCGGGAACGAGCGGCGCGGGGAGGAGCGCCGTCAGAAGGGAGAAGGCAGTGAACAGGTGAAGCAGCCTGATGGTCACGGCAACAGGGCAGATGTGCACAGCAGACCTCCTTTCCTTGCACGCCAAATTTGGGGGCTATTTTACCACGATCCGCTCGCCTGTCAATCGGCCTCCAGAACGGGGTGTGTCCCAAAGTTGTAGGACAACTGCGAGCAGTTGTCCTACAAAGCGGCCAGGTCCGACAAAATTGAGACACACCCCCAGAACGGGAGTTCGAAGCAGAGAGAAGTCACCCATAAACGCCAGATATGGTAATCTCATACAGATATTTCCCCACATATAGCGTGAGTTAGCGGGGGATTGATTTTGCAATCCGACCATCAACCACTGCACATGTGCGACGAGACCTCAGAGATGGGGATTTCATCCCGAGGTTGACGGCACATATAGCGGTCCGGCTTTTTGTTCTGCTACTATGAAAATAGCCCACCGCAAGACGCAGAGGGCACCGAGACGCAAGGAAACTCCGCGCGCTCTGCGTGCTCTGCAGTTAATTTTATGACCTCACTGCAAAAACTCACCGCAGAGAGGCCGGGAGCGCAGAGTACTACATTAAGAGCCTATCCGAAAAACGTAACCGACGCATCCCCATGATGCGTCGGCATAAGCGGCATAGGGATGCCGCCTGTACGGTTTTTCGGATAGGCCCTAAGTATAACCTCTGCGTACTCTGCGTCTCGGCGGTAAATGACCTCTTTGCAGTGGACTCTCATGCTTTATGGGGCCCCGCTGGGGCATGTTGACCGGTGCGTAAGTCCTGCTACTCACCCTCTATCACTGCTCCCCTCTCTTTTTCCTCAGCAAGCGTGCGGCCAGTGTCTCTCTGCTCTCTCCGGGGGTAACCTGCACCTGCGTTGTTGGCCTGCCAGGAGCCGGGCGTTCCGCAGGGACCGCCGGCACGGCTTCTACAGAGGGCGCAGCGCGTTCTCTCTCAATCTCAATAGCCCGGGACTTTGCCTCGAATAGCCGGCCAATAGGTGACGGGAGCGGACCTTCCACCGGACGGCGGCGGGGCAACAGGTGTTCCTTCGCCCAGGCGCGCATACGCTCAAGCTCGCGTCTGCTCAGGACCAGCCTGCGTATGCCCACATCTAATGGCAACAGCAGGGCTGTCAGTCGAAGCAGGTAAGGCCACAACTCCTGTCGCTCACCCCTGCCACGGATGTTGTGCACCAGCGCATCAGATGGCTGCTTCAGCACCCGCCCCCCGCCCAGTTCAGCCAGATGGGATAGATAAGCCGGGTTCCCCTCCCGTACCAGGTACTCCGGTGAGTAGCCCATCACCCAGGCATCGGTCAGCGCGATCTGTCCAGCGCTGAGGTGCAACAGATATATGCCCTCCTCTTGTGGTAAGAAGCTTCCCTCGTAGCGGCCGGGTGCGCTTTGTGTAAGCCGCACCTGCGTACGCCTGCCACCTGGCCCGACCACACTTACATTTGCCTCCAACCCGTTGAGGAAAGCGCCGCTCTCATCGGTCGCGTCCAGGGTGATATGGGCTTTATCTCCTGTGAGCGAGACGTCCATCTCCACGGGCACATTTGACCGCCTGCCGATCGTCCAGCGCACAAGCTGGCCCCAGAAACGGGGGAACCCGTCCCATCCCACCCACTGCTGCGCCCAACGGGCAGTCGCGTCGGAAGTCCAGGCCACAACGCGTCCCAATCCGTATTGCCAGGCCGCCAGCAAGGGGTCGCCCAGATGGGTGGAGAGGATTACCTGACCGGTTACTTTTGGCGAGGTGGCGACGTATCCGACAAGCTGTGGCACAGCCTCGATGCCGAACAAAATCGGGCCTGACGAGGTCTGGATGGGAAAGAACGGCTCTTCGACGATGTAAGAACGCATCGCCAGTTGAGTTTCTTCAGCAAGGACGACCGGCAGGTTAGAGGCACGATCGGTGAAATGGTAACGTCCATTCCCCAATATAGCGATCTCTTCCAGAAAACGCAGGTCCGACCCGGCGCCTATAGCAACGGTGCTCAGTGTAATATTCCGGCCGGCTATTTCCCGTATTACCAGCTCACGCACGCCTTCCTGATGCTCGGCGTCGGCGCCGTCGGCGAGGAGGATAATGTGACGCACTTTGCGACTGGACCCGGCAAGGTGCTGCAGAGCCACCTGGAGGGACTCGCGCACGTAGATACCCCCGCCGCCCGCCTGCAGGCGGATCACCTTTCCGATAATCTCATCCCGGGCACCCCCCGGCAGCGGACCGATGATGTCCACCGGCACAGTGTCAAAGGCAATCACGGTGATCTCATCGGTGTCATTGATCAGCTCAGCAACACGGGCGGCTGCTTCTCCGGCCAGACGAATTTTCTGGACACTGCCCTCCTGGGCTGCCATGCTGCCCGACTTGTCAATCACAACTGTTATGGACATCGGTGGGAAGCGCTCCTCATTCCGGACATTCATAGCGACGGGCAACATCTCCTCCAGGAGGGTGTTGTACCATCCCCCCACCCCGTAAGCGTGGGGGCCACCCACGGCAACCAATCCACCGCCAAGATCGCGCACGTAGGATTGCAGCGCACTGAGTGTGCGGGGAGGAATGGCACGCGCGGGGACGTTCACCAGCACCACGGCCGCGTACTCGACCAGGCTGGCGGGATCGGCCGGCATGGTGTCAGGAGTGTCTGACTGTACCTCCAGCCCTGCAGCCTGCAGCGCGGCAGCCAGATACGTCCATTCACCCTCATCCTGAGCGGGTGAGACAAGCAGCACACGCGGCGCACCTGTAACGAAGGTAAAGGCAGAGAGTATGTTATTCTGGTGATAGACATCGGCTGCAGGGGCGAGGACGGCACGGAACGACATAAAGCCCGGACCGCCTGCGACGAGTGGTATGACGAAGGTATTATCGCCCGGGCCAAGATGTATCTCCTTGTTTGTGACGATCCGATCTCCGGCCAGCACGGTCAGCATTGCCTGGACAGGCTGTGTAGCGCGCGCGGTGATGGTCAGGTCAAATTCCTCACCCTGGTGTAGCATGGTGGGGGCAGCCAGGTCAGCGAGCCAGGCCTCGACCGCTCCTTCCACTTCCAGCGGGGAAAGCAGGGGCACAACATCCACCTGAATCCCTTGTGAGCGGGCCAGGCGCACTATCGCTTCGGCATCGCCGAGTGTGGGGCGGCCGTCCGACAGGATGACGAGGCGACGGGCGGCGCCGGAGGGAAACAATGCCATTCCCAGGCGGATCGCCTGCTCCAGGTCCGTCTGGTTTGCACGGGGGATGGAGGCGGGCGTCCCCAGCACGCCCCCGGCCAGCATCGGGCGTTCGACGAGCGCTTCTGCGCCGAACAGGATCAGCGCGGCGCGGTCATCAGACCTGAGCGTCGCGAGCGCCTCCCTGACGAAGACCAGCGCCCGTTCGCGCTCTTCCTGAGGGACGCTGTCGGAAACGTCAACCAGAAAGGCGACCGCCAGGCGATCGCTTCCGTAGACCGATTGGACGCCGGCCAGGCTGAGGATGACCAGCATTACAATGGTGCACCGCACTGCGAGCGCCGCCCTGGCACGGCCGCTCCCGTAGCGCGCTCTACCCGGCCATCCCAGGTAGACAAAGTAGGGAACGATTATCAGAAACAGAAGAAAGACCGGCCTTGTGAAAGCCATTCAGCAACCAGCTTAATCGTGCAGTCCGAGTAACTATTCAGGCGGTGACTGTAGGGGGCGAGGCGCGGCTCGCCCGTACACCCTTTTGGGCCTGCGGCCATTGGTCGGCCTTCGTCAGGTACGGGCGATTAATTAATCGCCCCTGCCTTGCTGCACCATCAGAGGCAGTGTCGGCGCAGGCCGACACCTGGCGCGAAGCGCCTATTCAGGCGGTGACTGTAGGGGGCGAGGCGCGCCTCGCCCGTACACCCTTTTGGGCCTGCGGCCATTGGTCGACCTTCGCCAGGTACGGGCGATTAATTAATCGCCCCTGCCTTGCTGCACCATCAGAGGCAGTGTCGGCGCAGGCCGACACCTGGCGCGAAGCGCCTGAAGAGGGCGATTTCAATCGGCTGAATAGCGCCTGAAGAGGGCGATTTCAATCGGCTGAATAGTTACCAGTCCGATTAGAATCGCCCCCGGGCCACTCAATCCGGCGGTTATCTGGCCGG
>Ga0209227_1003598_pt1 | contig 10261 bp, 8 predicted proteins | sample YNPBryantNP2012_FD_185815 | JGI IMG/M metagenome (GOLD analysis project Ga0209227, IMG submission 185815) | Anoxygenic and chlorotrophic microbial mat microbial communities from Yellowstone National Park, USA - YNP Bryant NP 2012 (SPAdes)... ...
ATAGGTAGTGGCATGAGCGTCTGCTCCGCCGATGGCGGCCACGTGGCGTCCTTCTCCGAGCAGACGATCCCACTGGCGCAACGTGGCGCGAAACGGCCCGCGAAATGCCAGGCTGGGAGACAGTGCGTAGAAGAGGGCCGTGAGGGGGCCGAGGAGCAGTCCCTTGAACTCCGACATCGTGTTCCATACCTCCAGGCCGACATAGCCGCTCACCTGCCAGTCTGCCCAGGGGATGGGCCCGAGATTGGAGCCCAAGCGGCTGCCTTTCTCGAAGGGGTGGGCCAGGAAGCAAAGGCCGCCGCGGCCGTTGACCTCGTCAATCAGCCGCTGCGGGTCGGCGGCAAGGCAGGACATCTCCGTCTCCGCGCCGTAGACCAGCAGGTGGTTGCACGGCGGGAGGCGGCGGACATGGTGGACTTCCTCCCCCACCAGCAACAATGTCTTCGCGTAGTAACCTTCCGCACCTTCGACCCATATGTTGTGGTCGGTCGTGATGACGAAGTCGAGCCCCGCCTGCGCCGCGGCCTCTGCTACTGCGCGGTGCGTGCCGCTTCCGTCCGAGTAGAGAGTATGTACGTGTAGGTTGCCGACAACCTCGTGGTAGGCGTTCACGCGGCCCATCATACTCGAGCCAACCGACGTTGTCAAGCGCGGGAACAGTGAGTATAATGGTCATGGGGGAGAGATGGACAACCGTCAGGTCGCCGACATTTTCGCCGCAATGGCCGATATCCTGGCCATCCAGGGTGAGAATATCCATCGCATCAATGCTTATCGCCGTGCCGCCGAGAATATTGCCGCCCTGAGCCGTCCGCTGGAGGAGGTCTGGCGGGCCGGGGAGGTAGACACCATCCCCGGTATCGGCACGACCCTGGCGGAGAAGATTGACGAACTGATGCGCACCGGCCGCCTGGAGGCGTACGAGAAACTCAAGGCCCAGGTGCCTGAGGGAGTGGTCGCCTTGCTCCAGGTGCCCGATGTCGGCCCGCGCAAGGCAGCGCTGTTCTGGAAGGAACGGGGTATCACCTCTATCGAGGCGCTGGAGGCGGCGGCGCGGGCTGGTCAGTTGCGTGACCTGCCGGGGATGGGCGCCCGTTCCGAAGAGAAGGTGCTGGCCGGCATCGAGGCGCTCAAGCGGCGCAGTGGACGCATCAACCTGGGTGTGGCCTGGGAACTGGCCTGGGCGCTCCTGAACCCGCTGCGTGAACTGCCGGGCGTGGTGCAGGTAGCCCCCGCTGGCAGTCTGCGGCGAATGCGCGAGACGGTCGGCGATCTGGACCTGCTGGTTGCGGCGGAAGATCCAGAGACGGTGATGGCCCGCTTCCGCGAACTGCCGCAGGTGGCGGAGGTGCTGCTGAGTGGGCCGACTAAGACCTCAATCCGCACCCGTACTGGCGTGCAGGCTGACTTGCGGGTGCTTTCTCCTCAGCGGTGGGGCACGGCATTGCAGTACTTCACCGGCAGCCAGGCGCACAACATCCATCTGCGCGCGCTGGCCCAGGAGCGCGGCCTCTCCCTGAGCGAGTACGCCCTGAAGCGGGAGGACGGCACGGAGATTCTCTGTGCCACTGAGGAGGAGGTCTACGCTGCCCTGGGCCTGCCGCTCATCTCGCCCGAACTGCGCGAGGATCGCGGCGAGGTCGAGGCAGCCCTGGAAGGGCGTCTGCCGGACCTGGTGGAACTGGACGACCTGCAGGGGGATCTGCAGTTCCACACCACCTGGTCGGATGGGCGTGACACGCTGCTGGAAATGGCTCAGGCGGCCCGCGCCCGTGGCCTCAAGTATGCGCTGGTGACCGATCACTCCCACGGCTTGGGGATCGCCCGCGGCGTCGGCCCCGATGACCTGCGCCGCCAGCGGGCGGAAATCGAGGCGGTGAACCGGCAGATGGGCGGCTCCTTCCGCCTGCTGGCCGGGGTCGAGGTGGAGGTGCGCGCCGATGGCTCGCTCGACCTGCCCGATGAGGCGCTGGCGGAACTGGACCTGGTCGTGGCGGCAATCCACAGTGGCCTGCGGCAGAGCCGTGAGCAGGTGACCATGCGCGCGTTGGCGGCGCTGCGCAACCCCCACGTGGACATCCTGGCCCATCCTACCGGGCGCCTGATCGGTGAGCGGGAGGGGTCAGAGGTAGACCTGGAGGCGGTGCTGCACACGGCTGCGGAGATGGGGAAGGCTCTGGAGGTCAACTGCCATCCGCAGCGGCTCGACCTGAACGATGTGGCGGTGCGCCGGGCGGTGGATTTGGGGGTCTTGTTGGTGATCAACTCCGACGCCCATCGCGTTGAGGGGTTCGACCTGCGTCATTTCGGCGTTGGCACTGCCCGGCGTGGTTGGGCCACCCCGGCGGACGTGCTCAACACCCGCAGCGTGGACGAGGTGCTGGCGTGGGCGGGAAGAAGCTCTGGTTGACCCCTCTGGCGATCGGCAGGCGTGGCAGGAAGCGTCGAGGAGGAACTGATGAGGTTTCAGAGGATTGAGATAGAAGGGTATCGTAGTCTTGTGGATGTCTCATTGCCGTTGCGTCCGCTTGGCGTGATGATCGGCCCTAATGGTTCTGGCAAGACGGCTCTGTTGGAGGTTTTCTTGCTCATGAGGAATGCGGCTCAGGAGAAGCTGGCCGAATCACTCGAGGGGTGGGGGGGGTTGTCAGCGATTCTGTCCAAGGTGGGCAGAGGAGCAGAGTACCTCAAAGTCAACCTGGAGGTGGATGTCGAGAGCGAGCGGAGTCGGGAGCCAATGTACTATCGCTTTGAGTTGACCCCGCGCGGTGTTGGATATGCCATTTCTTTCGAGCGTCTGGAATGGCAATGGGACCCTCATGCTGATAGGCCGTACCGCTATATTGAGGGGCGCTATGATCAGGTGCGCTATGCGGATCCTGATGCTTCTGCACCGGTACATCCTACCTGGGCATACAACTCGCTTGAGCTGGCATTGGCACAGGCTCCTCGTCTGTACGAGGAGCCCGCAAGCCTGCGAGATGCACTCTCCAAGATTCGACTCTATAGCTTTCTGGATGTGAGTCAGCGTGCGGTTGTTCGGTTGCCTCAGGTGCTTACTCCCGCTGTGCGTCCGGGACCAAATGGCGAAGATTTCTTCTCGGCGCTCTACAATCTGCGTGCTCTTCACCGGGATGTCTATAGCCGGGTTGAGGATGTCCTGAGGGTGGGGTTTGCTGGCTTCGAACGCCTGGAGTTCCCGGTAGTAGGGGCAGGTCAGGTGACGATGGTTTGGCATGACCGGCATGTCCTCGAGCCTCTTTATCCTAACCAGCTGTCGGAGGGCACGCTTCGGTTCCTTTGGCTGGTGACGGTGTTGCTCGCGCCTGATCCACCACCCGTGATGCTCATAGATGAACCGGAGGTAAGCCTTCATCCTGAACTGATCAAGATACTGGCCGGTCTCCTGCAGGACGCGGCAGTGCGAAGCCAGGTCCTGGTTGCCACGCATTCGCCTGACCTGGTGCGGTGGTTGCAGCCAGAGGAAGTGTTAGTTCTGGATAAAAGCGAGGGGCGTACATCCCTCACATGGGCAGATCATATGGACCTGGACGAGTGGCTTGAGGAGTACACATTGCGCGATCTCTGGTTGATGGGGACTTTGGGGGGCCGACCGTGATCATCGTTCTACTGGTGGAGGGGAAGACCGAATCGGCCCTGAGAAGTAAACTGAAGGCCTTTTTGGACGAGCGGGCGGAAGCGGAAGGAAAGCCCAAGGTGGCGTTGCGGACGAGAGAGCTGATGTCCCTAAATCGGGAAAAACTCTCTCGTCGAGTACGGCTGGAGCTGAAAGATCCGCAGGTAGTGGCTGTTGTAGGGTTGATTGATGTGTATCCGCAGTTTGCTTCTGCCGAAGAGGCCAAGAAGTTTCTGCGCTGTGCGGTAGGAAATGAACCTCGGTTCCACCCTCATGCTGCTCAGTACGAAGTGGAAGCCTGGCTCCTGCCCTACTGGGACGAGATTTGCAGGCGCTTGGGAGTTCGGCGGGCCAGGCCCGGAGGCAATCCAGAAACGGTCAACATGGAGCACCCGCCGTCCAGACGACTGGATGATCTCTATCGGCTTGCGACGCCGCCTCGCAAGTATGTGAAACCTGTTGAAATGGCAGCGATCTTGCGAGACCAGGATCTGACAGTAGCGGCGTCCCAATGTGGGGAACTCAAAGCTTTCCTCAACACACTTCTGGGCCTGGCAGGCCTGGCGTTGCTCGACTAGGGAAGGCGGGATGGAGTAGATGAGCCTCTTCGTTCGGGCCCGCTTGAATGTGAGATGGCTGTTGCTGGTGGCCCTATTGGTCCCCCTCTCTTCAGCAGCATACTCTCCTCCCCATCCCCCCACCCCTGTCGTCTTCTGGTCCGACCACGGGCCGGCGGCGGTGGGGCGGGTGGTGACCACGAGCATCTCCGGCGACCCCAACCCGCGCAGCCTGCTCGCGGCGCTCCTGGCCGGCCCCACCGCCGAAGAACGGTCGCGGGGTGTCTGGTCAGCCATCCCCCAGGGCACGGCTCTCGCCAGCCTGGAAGTGCGTGCCGACCACACCGTGTTCGTCCGCCTGGACGTGCCGCCGGAGGCGCTCGCCACGCTCGACGCCGATGCCGTCGAGACCATCATCCAGCAGGTGGCGCTGACGCTGCAGCCGGTCGGCTGGCGGGACCTCCACGTGCAGGCCCGTCATCCGGCCACCGGCACCTTTGTCCCTCTCACGGATTTCCTTCCCGCTCTCCCGGATCCGCGCAAGGAGACCTCCTCTCTTCCGCAGGGAGGGAGAACACGGGAAGGGGGCGAGGTCGCCCTCTCCGGCCAGCCCCCCGGCTTCGGCCAGGGTCAGCCTGCTGGTGGCCTCACGGGTCGTACCGTCTACGTCAGCGCGGGACATGGTTGGGAGTGGACTGGCACCGCATGGCGTACCCAACGCCTGCCATACCCCAATCCCCCTTACGTTGGCCCCATCATCGAGGACTTCAACAACGCCGAGGCGGTGAACCAGTACCTGCTGATCTATCTCTGGAACGCCGGCGCGATGGTCTGGCCGGCCCGCGAGCGGGACATGAACGAAACGGCGGTCATCGCCAACAACGACGGCGCGGGCTACGCCGAGAGCGGCTCGTGGACGACGGCCACGCCCGGTTATGACCTGGAGCAGCCAGGGGGACAGACCTACCGCACCGCGACGACGGTCACCGGACCGGCCACCGCAGTCGCCACCTGGACGCTGTCGCTGCCCGCCGATGGGCAGTACGCCGTCTATGTCTGGTATCGTCCGGGCAGCAACCGCGCCGCGGATGCCCATTATACCGTCCATCATGCCGGCGGACGGACAGAGGTCACCGTGGACCAGACCGAGCATGGCATCACCTGGCGGTACATCGGCACCTACGGCTTCCGCGCCGCCGAGGGGGCGCGGGTGACGCTCGACAACCGTTCCGCCACCGCCGGCCGCCTGGTGGTTGCCGACGCTGTGCGCGTGGGCGGCGGCACCTTCGACAGCCTCTACGGCATCGAGACCACCGCTACGCAGCCTCCCTATGAGCCCTGGTGGGAGACCGCTGCCTTCTACTACGTTCAACGGCAGGGGTTGGACCCCGATGACTGGCCGTACTTCAACGATGTCGTCGCCCGGCCCATGTACGCCCGCTGGGAGCACGCCGGCACCGGCGATGATGCCGTCTACATCTCCTGGCACACGAACGGATACAGTGGCTACCAGTACGACTACAGCGGCACGGTCAGTTACATCCACAACGGGGAGACCTACCCGGCCACCGAGGGCAGTGCTGCCCTACGCCACGCGATCCACACCGAGATCGTCCGCGATCTGCGCCTCGGCTGGAACTCCGCCTGGCCCGACCTGGGCGAGCGCTCCCTGAACCTGGGCGAACTGCGCATGCTGTGGGACAGCGACCCGACCGTGCGCATGCCCGGTGCGCTCATCGAGGTGGCCTACCACGACCATCCCGGCGACACCGATGCGCTCAAAGAGCCGGAGTTCGAACGGCTGGTGGCGCGGGCGGTCTACCAGGGTATCCTTCACTATTTCGAGCAGCGGGACGGTGTGGACCTGGTGGAACTGCCTGAACCGCCCACTCACCTGGCCGTGCAGAACCTCGGCGCGGGACAGGTGCTGGTCTCTTGGCAGGCCTCACCCTACGACAGCCAGGGACTGGCCGGCGACCCGGCCACCGGCTACCGCGTCTACATCAGCACGGACGGCGTGGGCTGGTCGAACGGGATGCCGGTGGCGACGACCTCCGCCATCCTCAGCGGGCTGACGCCGGGACAACTGCTCTTCATCCGCGTCACCGCGACCAACGCCGGCGGCGAGTCCTTCCCCACCGAGACGCTGGCCGTGCGCGTCGGCGCGACGGACTCTCCGCCGTTGCTGCTGGTCAATGGCTTTGACCGGCTCAACCGCACCATGTTGGTGCCGGACACCTACGCGCCGACGGGTCAGACCCACATGCGGATGCTTCTGGACCGCATGAACCGGTATGATTATGTCATCCAGCACGGCGCGACGATCAACTACCCCTTCGATAGCGCCAGCAACGAGGCGGTACAGGCCGGGGTGCCGGTCCTGAACAGTTACGGCATGGTGGACTGGCTGCTGGGCGAGGAATCGGTGCAGGACGAGACGCTGAACAGCACAGAGCAGGGGCTACTGGCCAACTTTCTGTCTGGCGGAGGGGCGCTGTTCATCAGCGGGGCGGAGATCGGCTGGGACCTGGACTATCTGGGCAGCGCCGCTGACCGCGCCTTCTATAACGGCTGGCTGCGCGCCGACTATGCGGGCGACGATGCCGGCACCTACCAGGTGGCTCCGGCTGCTGGCTCCATTTTCGCCGGTCTGCCGACCTTCCGCTTCGACGCTCCGGGGATGTACGACCCGGACTACCCTGATCAACTCACCCCCTTGGGTGGGGCGGCCGCAGCGCTGACCTACCAGGGCGGACTGGGCGGCACGGCGGCAGTGCAGTATGCGAATGGCTGCCAGCGGCTGGTCCACTTCGGGTTCCCCTTCGAGACCATCGAGCCGGCCCAGCGGCAGGCTGTGATGGGCCGCATCCTTGACTTCCTGGATGACTGCGCGGTTCAAGAGATGCGCTCGGCGATCACCACGCCACAGGAGGGGGCTGCCTACATCGCAGTTCCTCCCTTCTCCGGCACCGCCTGGGCTACGGCAGGGGTACAGCGGGTAGAGGTCTCCCTGCGCCGCCACGCCGACAACCTGTACTGGAACGGGTCCGCCTGGGGGACGACGGAGTGGCAGACAGCGGCCGGGACGGCCCTCTGGTCCTTCCCCATGCCTTCCGCGCTGGACGTCGGGATGTATACCGCTCGCGCCCGCGTCTGGGACCTGCAGGGCCACGTCGAGGACACACCGGCTCAGGCAACGTTCTCATTCTTCGTCCCCTCTCGTTTCGTGCACCTGCCGATGGTCACGAATGGATTCGGTACGCCGGCGCCAACCTGTAGCGAGGCGATAGTGAACGGCGGCTTCGAGACCAATGAGGCGTGGTGGATCGTCAGCACGGCCTATCCTGCAGCCTATGTCACATCGCCGGTCTACAGCGGCGCGCGCAGCATGCGCGTGGGCATCCCTGTCAATGCATCCTTCAGGGGGAGCCTCTACTCTTCGGTGGCCCAGACGGTCACACTTCCCGCCGGCAGCCAGGCTACCCTGCGCTATTGGGTCTACCCGGTCTCTGAAAACAGCGACGACGGCGACTTGCAGTACGTCTGGCTGGTAGACGGCAGCGGCACGACCCATTTCTTGAGCATGGCCAGGGACAACCTGGCGGCGTGGGTGTCGCGGCAACTGGACCTGAGCGCGTTCGCCGGCCAGACGGTCCGGTTGCACTTCAGCGTGCGCAACGATGCGGATGACGATGTGGCGGTCATGTATCTGGATGAGGTGAGTCTGGAAGTATGTCTGCCGTGAACCCGATCTACTGGCTGATTCCCGGACTGTTAGCGGGCAGGCCCGGGCCGAACTGGGTCGAGTGGAGCCTTGACGAACTGTGGGCGATGGGCTTCCGCACCATCGTGTCGCTGATACAGGTGGATGGGGAGGCCATTCGCGCTGCGGGGTTCCGCCATTACCAGGACCATCTGCCGGGGCAGATGGCGTTCCTGCCCTTCTTGCGCTGTCGCCTGGCGCAGCGTATGCTGGCAGTGGTAGACTTCATCGCCGGTGAGCTGGCGGCGGGGCGTCCTACGCTGGTCCACTGTCGTCAAGGGAAGGACCGCACCGGCGCGGTGCTGGCCGGCTATCTGATCCGTTATGTCGGGTTGTCGCCCGAAGAAGCGCTGGCCCGCGTCCGGCAGGCCAACCCACGGGCGATGTCCATGCTGGGCTTCGATCGCCTGCCGGCACTCTTTTCGGCCACGGTCTGCCCTCCACGACAGGCGATCCACGAAATGCGATAGACGATCCGCGATCCACGATATGCGAAACAGCGACTATCTCCGCCGTGACCTGCCTGCCATTCCGCCGTACATCTGGGTGCTGGCGCTGGTGGTGCTCCTGCTGGCCTCGCTGGCCTGCGCGCTCTGGGCGGCCTACGCGCTGCGGTTGTGGCCGCCGAGCGCCGGTCCCAGTCCCACGCCCATCATCTGGACCGCCACGCCGGCGCCGACGCCGTTGCCCACCTTCACCCCTGTGCCCACCCTGTCGCCGACTCCCACCGTCCCGCCGGATATGGCCATCGGCCGCTACGTGCGCGTGACCGGCACGGAGGGGGTGGGGGTGAGCCTGCGCCAGGAGCCGGATGCCAACAGCGCCCGGTTGGGAATCGGCAACGAAGGGGACGTGTTCATCGTCCTGGATGGCCCCCGTCAGGCTGGCGGCTATGTCTGGTGGCTGGTGCGTGACCCGGAGGAACCGGCACGACAGGGTTGGGCGGTGGGGGATTATCTGTCTCCTGTGGAGCATCCGTGAAGGGGGGTATTGGTACATTGGTAGATTGGTAGTTGGGGTATTGGTACATTGGTAGATTGGTAGTTGGGGTATTGGTAGTACTCTGTCAGGTGTGATAATTTGATTTCGTAGCTTTTCACCTCCAATAGTGTTTTTGCAGTTGGAGGTGAAGTGATGAATCGCAAATACGTTGTGCAATTAACCGAAGAGGAACGTTTACAACTCCAACAGATTACCTCATCCGGTACGGCGCCAGCCCGCAAGATCCGGCGGGCGCAAATTCTGCTCAAATCCGACAGCAGCCCAGAAGGGCCGAACTGGAATTACCAGGCCATCTGTACGGCGTTCGACGTCTCGGCGACGACCGTGACCACTGTGCGCAAGGCCTACTGCCAGGGCAGATTGGAGGCTGCGTTGAATCGCAAGAAGCCTGAGCGCGAATACAGCCATCGCCTCGATGGGGAGGCTGAAGCGCACCTGATTGCTCTCGCCTGCAGTCAACCACCGGAAGGTCACGCACGTTGGAGCTTGCGGCTGCTGCGTGATCGTTTCGTGGAAGCCGGTTATGTGGAACGGGTCTCCCACGAGACCATCCGTCAGGCGTTAAAAAAAACGAGCTAAAGCCCTGGCTCAAGAGACGTTACTGTATTCCTCCACAGGCGAACGCCGCTTTTGTGTGCCAGATGGAAGAGGTGTTGGAAGTGTACCAACGCCCCTATGATCCCCAACGGCCACAGGTCTGTATGGATGAAATGCCGCAGCAACTGCTCATCGAGGTACACGACTCTCTGCCGATGGAGCCGGGGCAACCACTGCGTGAAGATTACGAATATGAGCGCAATGGAGTGAGCAACATTTTCTTGTTCTTCGAGCCTCTGGCGGGCAGAAGGCACGTCTGGGTGAGCGAGCACCGTACAAAGGTGGACTGGGCCCAGGCGATGCGTTACCTGGCTGACGAACTGTACCCAGAAGCAGAGGTTATCGTTGTTGTGATGGATAACCTCAACACGCACGGCCCGGCTTCCTTCTACGAGACATTTGACCCCACCGAGGCCCACCGGCTGCGCAATCGTTTCGAGTTTCACTATACCCCCAAGCACGGGAGTTGGTTGAACATGGCCGAGATTGAGCTGAGTGCCTTGGTGAGGACCTGTCTGGACCGGCGCATTCCAGACCAGGTCACATTGCTCCGGGAAGCACAAGCGTGGGCCGATGAACGAAACCGGAAGGCCGTTCGTGTAGATTGGCGCTTTACCACCGCTGATGCACGCATCAAATTGAAGCATCTGTATCCCAAGATTCAGACTTGACAGAGTACTAGACTCTGGCGAATCTACATATGGT
>Ga0209227_1003603_pt1 | contig 10251 bp, 12 predicted proteins | sample YNPBryantNP2012_FD_185815 | JGI IMG/M metagenome (GOLD analysis project Ga0209227, IMG submission 185815) | Anoxygenic and chlorotrophic microbial mat microbial communities from Yellowstone National Park, USA - YNP Bryant NP 2012 (SPAdes)... ...
CGCGCGTGTTCCAGCGCGCGGTAGGCATCGAATTCCACGCCTGCAGGAGTGGGTAACAGCATCGCGCTGGGTACGGGTGTGGGCGTCAGCGCAGACGCGGGCGTGCAGGCGGATAAAATCAGGTTGACCAGCAAGAATACAATCAAGGCACGTTTCATCGTTCGCATTCACCTATGGCGGTCAGTGCGCGCCGCATAACGGCACGCGGTTCAACTGCGACAAGCACAGCGAGGCGAAGCGCTGTCGACTGGAGCGCAGGTTAGCGCGGCGCAGGCAGGACACACAACCACATAACCACTTGAGAACGAGCCCGCGCGGTAGAGAAAGGGACGAAGGATGATTTGTCCGCCGCGCAGGGAAGGGGATGGCGCGTCCTCAAATGGCTCGTTCAAAAATGATCCGAAATTTTAAGGTGCAGGGTCTTGACACTGCAACTCATCGGTAGGCGCTTCTCTTCCTTCTCCTCAAAATGGCTTTCAGCTCATCAATTGTATACGCTGGATTGCGTTGATGAATCATAGCATGGCAATTCGGACAAATGGGGCGTAAATCAGTTATCGGATTAAGTTTGTAGTCCTTGCCAATTTCTGATAAGGGCTTGAGATGATGAACATGAATAAATCCTATCCCAATCTCTCCATACGTTTCTTCAAAATTCAAGCCACAAACTGAGCAATTCAGACCGTAATGTTGAATGCAGATTACGCGGGCTTTCGCACTACGCTCATATGCATTGACCGTTATCCGCCTCTTCGCACCTTCAGTATACGTTCTGGCAACCTCTGCTTCTTCCGCAAAAACTATTTCTTTGAAAGGAACTGGACGCTTCAGGAACTGCGCCCAATCTTTTTCTAGTTGCTCGGCTACGTCGTCTGGAATAGTTGCGCCTGATGCCTGTGGCTCCCAGTGCATTTTTGTATAGATGCCTTTACTTAACCGAGCACAAGGAAATATCAGTTTTTCAGGGTCGAGTATCGTGTCAAAGTGAACATCAATATACAATGCCCTCTTGCCCTTGGCTCTTGCTTGTTTATTTCCATTCGCCTGGTCTAAAACCTTCGCCTTTAGGCGAATGGCTTTAGCAAGGAATTTGATGTAGAATAGCCTCCAAATGGGATGAGGAGGCAAGTATGGCTGAGTATCGAACAGGGTCTCGCACGGTGTATGACATTCAGTACCATTTGGTCTGGGTCACCAAATATCGCTATCCCATCTTACAAGGTGAGATTGCGCTACGTGCCCGTGAACTACTCAGACAATCATGTGCCAGTCGCGAGATTCGGATCTTGAAAGGACATGTGAGTAAGGATCATGTGCACATGTTGGTGTCTTGTCCGCCCGCGTTAAGTCCGGCCAAAGTAGTGCAGTATCTCAAAGGGCGTTCCTCGCGGATGTTGCAGGATGAGTTTTCACAGTTAAAGAAACGGTATTGGGGGCAGCACCTGTGGGCGCGCGGATATTTTTGTGCAACCGTAGGAGTTGTCACTGAAGAGCAGATTCGTGAATACATTGAGAATCATCAAGAGGAGAATCCGGTAGCGAATTTCAAAGTGGATAGCGAAGTCTGAGTTTCAGTCATGGACTTCAGGTGGCTTGAGCCACTGGACTTTGAGCGGGCTTGAGCCCGAATTGCCACTTTCAGTGGCTAGAGAAATCTACCGACTTTAGTCGGTAGTCGTTTAACCCAGTGCTTGTCTTTGTAGACTTTGCTGACTGCCCGGCCAGAAGCAACAATACCGCGCGGTTCTGCACCCAATTTGATTAGAAACACGCGGTCACCGGGGCGAATTTTCTTTGTGACTCCACAACTCCAAGAATCTTTATAGTAGCCGCGTTTCTCAATCGCTCTAACGCATTCTTCCAAATTTTCCCATTGCCAACGCTTTGGATTCCATGTGAGCAAATAGGTTGCCATGCTTTCACCGTTCTGCAATTTGTGACGAAGCGCCTAACTATTGACTAGACGGAAATTGTCTGTATAATGTGGTCATTAGGACAGAATCTTTCCGTCTAATTCGCTCACCCAATCTCGCGCGGTGAGCACACGCGCCCTAAAAACAAGAGGGAAAAAAACAACCCATTTTTTTGAGTCACGTTGATGCTTCTCCCGCCTCCTCCTTTTCTGAACTTGAAACCAGAGAGAAAACACCTTTGAGGGTATCCACCTGCCCAGAGTATAAAACAAAACCTACCCCAAGTCAATGCCTTCGACACGCAATCTTGCAACACCTCTTGCCCGAGCCAGCCATCGAAAATTATGCGATACGCAATAGGCAATACCCTCAATCAGCCCAAAGGCAACTATGCCGATTGACCTGTTGATTCACTCCGCCAACCAGATACTCACCCTCGCCGGCGATGTGCCCAAACGCGGCGCCACACAAGACGATCTCGCTATCTTGCGCGACAGCGCCATCGCTATCCGCGATCAGCACATCGTTGCAATAGGTGATACACTCGACCTGCTTGCACTCGCCGATGCGCACACGCACATCATTGATGCGCGCGGCAAAATCGTCCTCCCCGGCTTTGTGGACGCGCACACCCACGCCGTTTTCGCCGGCGATCGTGCCCACGAATTCGAAATGCGCTTGCACGGCGCGTCCTATCTCGAAATCCAAAAAGCCGGCGGTGGCATCCTTAGCACCGTCCGCGCCACCCGTGCCGCCTCACTCGACGATTTGATCGCGCAATCGCGCCCCCGTCTCGATGCGATGCTCGCGCACGGCACCACCACCGCCGAAGTCAAAACCGGCTACGGACTCGATACCGCCACCGAACTCAAACTCCTCGATGCCATCGCCACGCTCGATGCGACCCATCCCATAGACCTCGTGCCGACTTTTCTCGGCGCGCACGTCGTGCCAGAAGAGTTCAAGGGACGTGCCGACGACTACGTTACGCTGATCGTCGAAGAAATGTTGCCCGCCATCGCTAAATCGAAAATCGAAAATCAGAAATCGAAAATCTTTTGCGATGTCTTTTGCGACGAGGGCGCGTTCACCCTCGAACAAACCCGTCGCATCCTGACTCGCGCGCGCGAACTCGGTTTGGGCTTGCGCGTTCACGCCGACGAATTTGCCAACCTTGGCGCCGCGACCCTTGCGGCGGAACTGGGCGCCGCCTCCGCCGATCACCTGATGGTGACCCGTCGCGACGAGATGCGCGCGATGGCAAAGGCAAATGTCACCGCCGTCCTTTTGCCGGGGACAACCTTTGGTCTGGGGAAAACCAATTTTGCGGACGGACGCGCGTTTATCGAGGAGAATGTGCCTGTGGCACTGGGGAGCGATCTCAATCCGGGGACTTGCTGGTGCGAATCTATGCCGCTCATCATCGCGCTTGCGTGCCGCTACGAAAAACTCACGCCGGCACAAGCCATCGTTGCGGCGACGCTCAACGCCGCCTACTCACTGGGCATTGCAGAGCACGTTGGCTCACTCGCTCCCGGCAAACTCGCCGATCTTCTCATCGCGGATGTGCCCGACTATCGGCATCTGGCGTATCGCTTTGGCACGAATCCTATCGAAACCGTCATCAAGCGTGGCAAAATCGTCTACTCACGCCACCCCACCTAACCTTCGGACGAATTTCAAATTTGTCCTACATCTTCCCCCCTGGTACGTTTGGCATCTTTGGCACATTTGGCACATTTGTCATTTGCTCATTTGTCATTTGTCATTCATCACTCACACCTGATCCGCCAGAATAATCGCCTCCGCGATGGCGCGCATCGGCTTGCGCGACGCGCGCGCCTGATGCTGAATGCGCAGGAACGCCTCCTGCTCGGTGATGCGATAGCGCGTCATCAAAATCCCCTTGGCGCGCTCGACCAGTTTGCGCGTCTCCAGCGCCTCCTTCAAGCCACCAATCTCATCGTACAGCATCGCCTTTTGCAATTCACTCGCCGCAATGTCCGCAATCACCGCAAGCAGTTCAATTTCGTGCTCCGCATACTCGCGACGCGCGCGCGTCTGCACATTGATCGCGCCAATCACCTTGTTCTGCGCGATGAGTGGTGCCGCCAGGAGCGATTGAAAGATCGTCTCTTTCGTTTCGGGCAAATATTTGAAACGCGGATCATTCGCCGCGTCACTCGCCGCGACCGGCTTGCCCATCTTGGCGGCATAGCCGGTCAGTCCTTCGCCCAGTTTCAAGCGCGCGCGCCCAATCGCCGCCGGGTCCAAGCCCGTGGTGGCTTTGAGCACCAGTTCGCCCTTATCATCGAGCAAATAAATCGAGCACGAATCCACTTCCATCACGCGCGCGGTCTTGCGCGTGATGAGGTCGAGGATTTGATCGAGTGACCATGCTGCGCTGATAGCGCGAGTGATTTCGCGCAGCGCCGCTAGTTGCGCGCGCAGTTTCTTGACTAGCACATCCGCCGTCATCGGCAAAATTATAAAACAACGTTCTCTGTTCGTCAAACCCCTCACGCCTCACGTTTCACACCTCGCGTCATTTGCTCTCTCGCAAGAATGTGGTATAATCCGCCGCGCAATCATTCAGGAGGATAGAATTCCTATGCCACGTAGAGCCAGGCCCCGAGAGACCAAGCGCGATTGGCGCTGGTGGGCAAACATTTTGTTAAACGGTGCAGTTGTCGTCAGTATGGTCTTTGGTTCGGTTCTGGTGTTCACCGGGCTAACCCCTCGCCAGACTTTACCCACCATCGAAGCACCGACTGTTGCTCCCACCATACCTGCACCAGCACCCACGCCAACCCCCAAAGCCTTGCTCGAAAACAAAGAAACCAGGTTTCTGTTCGAAACCTGGTTTCTGTTTTGTATCACGCACTCTTGACTTTGATGACCTTGGGCTTGATCTCTTCCGCTTTGGGGATCGTTAAGGTCAGGACACCGTTCTCGAATCTCGCTTCGGCTTTGTCCGCCTGCACAGGCAACGCCAGTTCAATCGAGCGAGAGAACGGACCATAGCGTTGCTCTTGCAGCAAGAACGTGCCCTCTTCCTGCGGCGCTTTGATCTCGCCGCGAATCGTCACCGTGTCCCCTTCGATGGTGATCTCCACATCGTCCGGCTTGGCGCCCGGCACCGACGCACGAATCACCACCGCATCGTTCGTCGTGTACACATCGAGCGGCAGATACGTGCCGGCGGCTTCGCGGAAAAATCGGCTCGGACGAACAAACGAGTCCTCAAACAGCCGATCCATCGCCTCGCGCAAGGTCATCATTTCCTTAAAGGGTTCCCAGCGTGAAATGCTCATCGCGACCTCCTCAATCGCTAATTTCTAAGAACTACTCACCCTGTCATTGCGAGGAGGCGTTTTGTGCCGACGAAGCAATCTCCACAGTGCAAATCTGGAGATTGCTTCGCAAAAACCGCTCGCAATGACATGATGGCTGAGTAGATACATTTCTAATCCAGGCACGGGCGGTTGAAACCGCAGCAACCCATACCCGAAGCCGCCCTTCGGCGGCTAGAATGCAGCCTGCGGAGGCAGGCGCGTCGGGGCGAATCATTATTCGCCCGTATTTGTTGCTGCGACTTGAGTCGCCCGGCAGCTTGTCAAGCGACTTTGCACATGCCCCGCTCACTTTGCCTTGACCTTGATGGTCTTGGGCTTGGCTTCTTCGGCTTTGGGAATCTTGAGCGTCAGAACGCCATGCTCAAACGTTGCTTCGGCTTTGTCGGTCTTGAGACCATCCGGCAAAGAGATCGAGCGGGAAAAGACACCCATTCGACGTTCGCGGCAGAGATAGTTCTCTTCCTTGACTTCTTTCTCCTCTTTGGCTTCGCCACGAATCGTCAAGGTGTTGCCGGTGATGGTCACCTCGGTTTGCTCGGGCTTGATGCCGGGCATCGCGGCTTTGACGACGACCTCGTCTTTCGTTTCGTACATATCAATCGCCAGATCGCCTGTGCCCAGCGGCGCCCACCAGCCCACGCGAGGTGCCACAAACGACTCTTCAAACAGACGATCAATCGCATTGCGTAGCGACATTGCTTCTCGGAATGGATCCCAACGAATCAGGCTGCTCATCGTTTTCGCCTCCTTTCTCATTTTTCGAGCATCGCCCATCGAGCAATGCTCAATCACTTTTCGGCTCGGATTATACCACGATGATTTTGATTTGTCAATAGGTTTGACAATGATTTTATCAACTTTTTTCATTAGATTTCTCTAATGATATTGACAAATTGGCTTTATCAGTGTATAATATGCGGCGTGGAGTACAAGGACTATTACAAAATCCTCGGGGTGAGCAAAAACGCCGATGAAAAGGAAATCAAACAAGCCTTTCGTCGGCTGGCACGCAAGTATCACCCCGACTTGAATCCAAACGATAAATCGGCTCAGGAAAAATTCAAAGAGATTAACGAGGCGTACGAGGTCCTGTCCGACCCTGCCAAGCGGCGTCGTTACGACGAACTGGGCGCCAACTGGCAGGCGTACGAGCAGTACCAGCGCGCCGGCGCGCAAGGTCCATTCCAGTGGGGCAGCGGCGGCGTGCACTATCGCACCGTGTCGCCGGAAGAATTCGAGTCGCTCTTTGGCGATCTGGGCGGCTTTTCCGATTTCTTCCGCACGTTCTTCGGTGACTTTGAAATGCCGCGCGCACGCGCGCGACGTGGACAGGACATCGAACAGACCATCGAAATCTCTCTGGAAGAAGCGTATCACGGGACCACCCGAATCTTGCAAAAAGGCGAGCGCCGCCTGGAAATCAAAATCCCGCCCGGCGTCAAGACCGGCTCCAAGATTCGCTATGCCGGCGAAGGCGCTCCGGGACTGGGCGGCGCACCCGGCGATCTGTACGTGCGTGTGCAAGTCGCACCGCATCCAGTCTTTGAGCGAGACGGGGACGACTTGCGTTGTGAAATCCCGGTAGACCTGTACGTCGCCGTGCTCGGTGGGGAGGTGTACGTGCCCACGCTCAAAGGGCAACTCGCGCTCAAGATTCCGCCGGAGACGCAAAGTGGACGCACGTTCCGTCTGGCGGGGCAGGGCATGCCACGCTTGAACTCCAACACCTATGGCGATCTCTACGTCAAAGTGCGCGTGGTGCTGCCCGAAAATCTCACCCCGGCCGAGCGCGCCCTGTTCCAACAACTCGCACAGATGCGGAGGCGATGATGGAATATCGTGATCCGGATGAACCGATCTTTGTCATTAGTGTAGCCGCACGGCTGGTAGATATGCACCCGCAAACCCTGCGCTACTATGAACGCGTGGGGCTCTTGAAACCGACGCGTTCTTCGGGTAAAATTCGGTTGTACTCGCCGCGCGAGATCGAGCGGTTGCGCAAGATCGCGCGTTTGACCAACGAACTGGGGGTGAATCTGGCAGGCGTGGAGATCATTATGGATCTCACCGAACGCCTGGAGAATTTACAAAAGGAGATGCAACAGCGCGAAGCCGAACTGCGCGCGGAGATTGAGCGACTCAAACAAGAACTCGAACACGCGCGCAGTTGTTAAAGTGCGAATGGGCTTGCGCGCTGTCAACGCCGGTCGAATTCGTTGACGCGGCGTGTGGAGAGGGAGGCAACGGTGATTACCCAAACTGAACTCAAAGAGTTGGTACGGATGGACACGCAGGGCAAACCGGTGCTCAGCGTCTATCTCAACACCGATTTGTCCCAGCACGACAAAGCCGAACGCAAACGCACGCTCAAGCACCTGCTCGAACCACTCGCGGCAGACCCCGCCGATGTGCAACGCGTCACGCGCTTTGTGGAACACGAGTACGACTGGCAGTCGTTGGGGCTAGTGCTTTTTGCCAGCGCGCCGCTTGATCTGTGGCGCGAGTTTCGTCTGGCAGTGCGCATCCCCGACTATGCTTGTGTGGACGTTAAACCGAATGTGCGCTTGTTGAGCGATCTGCTCGACGAGTACGAATGCTTTGCCATCGCGCTCATCGGGCGTGACCGCGCGCGCTTTTTTGCGATGCGTCTGGGCGAAATCGAAGAGTACACCTACCAACTTCCCAAAACTCCCGGGCGACACAAGCAAGGTGGCTGGAGTGCGGCGCGCTTTCAACGCCAGATTGAAGCCCACGCCTTGCAGAATCTCAAGCACGCGGCGCAACTCACCGCCGATTTTGTCGCCAGTCAGAGATGCACGTATCTCTTGATTGCAGGGACGCGCGACACGCGCGCCCAGTTCCGCGAACAGTTACCCAAATCCCTGCGGGAACGCATCGCCGGTGAATTCGCGATGGATATGGAGGCGTCCGCGCGTCAAGTCGTCGAAAAAGCGCGGCAGATTCAAGAGCGCGTCGAACGCGAACGTGAACTCGCGCAGGTAGAAGCGTTGCAGACCGCAGCGCGCAAAAAAGGCTTGACCGCTACACTCGGTCTGGCAGACACGTTGAGCGCGCTGATGGAGAAAAAAGTGTACACCCTGATTGCCGTGCCCGACTATCCTGCCGAAGGCGCAATGTGTCGCCACTGTGGTTATCTGGCAGGACAACCGCTTGCCGCCTGCCCGCTGTGTGGTCAAGCGATGCAACCGCTCCCGGGCGCGGTGGATGTGGCGATTCGACGCGCTATCGAATTGGGCTGCCGCGTCGAGTTGGTGCATGGCACAGCGGCTACCAAATTGAAGAAATTGGGTGGCATTGGCGCCATGTTGCGCTACTGAAAGTGAGCACGTATGCCAGAATTATCTGCCGAAGCGCAAGCGCGCATCAACGAATTGATTGAAGAGACCAAAAATGGCATTGGCAAGCAGATTACGGCGTTGCTCAAAGAAATCAACGCCACGCGTCTTGCCAACAAGGGCAAAGTCTCCCAGCCCATCGTTGACCGCGCGAGTTTGCGCTGGACCCTGGCGTGGGAGCAAAACAAAATTGCATACGACCTGAACATCATCGTGCGTTTCGAGGACAATGGCAAGGTCGCGCGCGTCGCGGGCGTGTGGGTGCATCGTCACGCCTCCACACCACTCGACTATGAGGGGCACACCCCCACTACACGGATGCACCGCTTGACCGGCTTGACCATCAAAGAAATTCGTGAGGCAATTGATGCCGAGTGGAAGTAAAGAGGGGCTGATGAACGCACACGTCCGCTGCGATGGATGAAAATTCGACGATTGAAATCGTCTCCGACGGGCATTGCTGCCGGGCGTCCGCCGGCGCGGACTAGTCGCGTAGTTGCATAGTCGCGTAGTCGAATAGTCGTGACTATTCGACTACGCGACTCTTTGACTATCCAACTACTCCAACGGCTCGCAAACAGCGATTTCAGCGGAGATTTTCGAAGGAGCATTGAACAATGTCAGCAGTTCGAGAAAAAATAAAACGTCTGGAACAGTATCTTGCTCTGGAAGAGACGAGCGATCGCGTTATCGAACAAACAGTGGATAAACTGCTCCAGCGCGAACTGAAGCGTCTGACCGAACTCAAAGCGCAACTGGAGCAGCAATTGATAGAGTTTGAAAACCAGTACGCCATCCCATCGTCAGATTTCTACACGCGTTTTGAGCGTGGCGAAATGGGCGATGCGACGGATTTTGTCGAGTGGTCGGCAACGTATGAAATGGTAACAAACTTGAACAAGCGACTGGCACTCTTGCAAGAGGGTGCATCACAATGAACACACTCATTGCCGAGTACTTTGATGACATCGAGGGACGCCTGATTGCCAGCCCTGCTATTACCTCGTACCGTGTGTTGCGGCGTGTGGTCGCTCCCTCCGATGGCAAGTTGCGCGTCAAAGCCACGTTGAGCGATGGTGGTTCAGTAGAACTGTTCGAGTATGTAACCGAAACGGGCGGTCAAATCACAGTCCAAAAGTACAGTTTCCATTGGCAAGACGCTCAAGGGAAACTCGTATGTCGTTGGGATAACGCACCACATCATAAGGAACTGGCTAACGCGCCGCACCATCTGCACACGACGGATGGAGCAGTGCATAGCACAATTCAAAAAAATAGATATGCTGAAGGTTATCGAGGAGATCGAGAAAATACTAGACATTTGAACAGTTACACAGACAATTTTAATTCTGCCAAACGCAAATACACTTAAATTGCTTTGAATCGCCGATGTGGATTCGCCGCTAGCCCAAACAAAGATGGGTGGCAGCGCGGCGTCGCAGAAAGAAACAACAATGCGACGCGCCGTCCGAGTCCGTCGGCGGTCTTTTCGTAAAGAGTGGCTGATGGGCACACACGCCTGCCACAACGAAAACGTAGCACAGGATTCAATCCTGCGCTACGTGCCAATTCGTTCAAGAGCGGCGGTCGTCCGTCAGCGGTTATATTTCAAAAGGAGTTGTTCAT
>Ga0209227_1003605_pt1 | contig 10248 bp, 8 predicted proteins | sample YNPBryantNP2012_FD_185815 | JGI IMG/M metagenome (GOLD analysis project Ga0209227, IMG submission 185815) | Anoxygenic and chlorotrophic microbial mat microbial communities from Yellowstone National Park, USA - YNP Bryant NP 2012 (SPAdes)... ...
GCGTATCGGAAACCCCTGGTGCTGATCACCAACCTCCCGGTGAGCCCGGAAGCGGTTTTGTGCCTCTACCGGGAACGGTGGCCGGTGGAGCAAGTTCCCCAGGTGGCCAAGCCCCTCCTGGGGCTGGGACGGCAGTGGGTGTTTGCGCCGGAGAGCATCTGGCGGCTGCCGGAGTTGGCCCTGTTGGCGGCGAACATCTTGCTCTACCTGGCGGCGGTGTTACCGCCGATGCCGACCGGGTTCTGGGATCGGCAGCCCCAACGGAGTCCGGGACGGCTGCGGCGGGTGCTGGCCCAGGGGGGATTTCCCCAAGATTTTCCGCTGGACGGGAGAATTCGGGAAAAACATTCGGTGATGGCCCATCTTCCCAAGGGCATCGAGGCTCATCGGCGTTAAAAAGCCCCTCCCGGAGGTGGTTGAAGGGCCTGACGGGCCAGATTTCTTCGCCAATTTGTGAAAGAACCCCCTACCGGAGACCTCTCCGGTAAGGCTTCCTTTGCCCATAGCAGGCAAAGTTAGCGGAAACTAAAGTTTCCAGCCTGTCGCTGTTTCCGCATCGGCGCAGGCGCCCGGAAAGGCCGATTTTCCAATCGGCACACGGTGGCAGGCAGTCGGGCAGGTAATTACGAAGCAACGCCCTGTTGCCGGAGTGATGCGACACCGGCAGGATCAACACCGCGCACCACAAAGTATCACGCCCGATTTCGTGGGGAGTGCAATCAGGCTCCCACACCCAGACGTGACAAGTTTCCCTGACCATGGGTCAGGTTGTTTCCTCCACGATGCGGTAAGAGGTGGTAATGTTAACCGCCTTGCTCAGCATAGCTGAAGCCGGACAGTATTTCGTCTGGGAAAGCTCGATCGCCCGCTCCACCGCCTCTGCCTGAACCCCCGTGCCGTAGACGACGAATTCCAGGTGAATGTGGGTATATACCCTGGGGTGTTCATCGGCCCGCTCGCCGGTGGCGACTACTTCCACACATCGCAACGGCTGACGTTTCTTCTGCAAAATTGAAACCACGTCCATAGCCGTGCAACCTGCCAGGCCGAGCAATAGCAACTCCAGCGGTCTGGGCCCGCCCTCTTCTCGCTCCTCGTCCGGGAGCACGTGGTCTATGATCACAGTGTGTCCCCCGTCGGTCTCGCCAAGCAGGCGCAGCCCTGGCCCAATCCACATCACCTTTGTTTTAACAGTCATAGCTTCTCCCTTAATAGATGCCGCCTGTAGCCTGTGACAGGCTGATTGAAACGGCTTCTTCCGCCGGGCCCCCGCCCCGGCCTGCACAGAAGCGCTGGCCAGCACAGGCCCGGATAAAGTGACTTACGCTCACCGCCCAAGAATGGTCACACCTGTAAATATATCACGATCCCCACAGTGGGCAAACCAGACGCTCACATATGCAGCGAGAGCCGGTGAGTGCATCAAGCTGGGGAGTAACTTGTATACTGGACTATTCAGCCGATTGAAATCGCCCTCTTCAGGCGCTTCGCGCCAGGTGTCGGCCTGCGCCGACACTGCCTCTGGTGGTGCAGCAAGGCAGGGGCGATTGATTAATCGCCCGTACCTGGCGAAGGCCGACCAATGGCCGCAGGCCCAAAAGGGTGTACGGGCAAGGCGCACCTCGCCCCTCCAGTCACCGCCTGAATAGTTACGCTGGGGATTTCAAAGCAAATTCCAATCCGGGGCGGAGCCGAGGCTTTAGCTGGCGCAAACGTGGCGCAAACCGGCTGAAGCCTCGACTCCGGGCGGGAAAAGCGGCACCGGCGTAGCCCAGATCACTTCTGCCTGGGTATTCGAAGCAAAACAAAAAGCCGGACCACTATATGTGCCGTCAACCCCGGAGTGAAACCCCTATATCTGGGGTCTCGTCGTACATGCGCAGGGGTTGATGGTCGGACCGCAAACTCATCTCCCCGCTGAACCCCGCTATATGCAGGAAAATATCTGCATGAGATTACCATATCTGGTGTTTATGGGTAGCTTCGTTTTGCTTCGAACACCCTGCTTCGGACGCCATTGGACGATCTGAATTATCGGGGTATAATTGGCTTCGCAGGATAACAGGCGTCACGCATTTAGTTCCGCCGGAGTAAAGATCATGGCCTCATTGAACAAACTCGCAATCAGCGGCAAGGGCGGCGTGGGCAAGACCACGCTTGCCGCACTGCTGGCGCACATTTACGCCGGGCAGGGGCGCAAGGTTATCGCCATAGACGCAGATCCCGCCGGCGGCCTGGCCGAAGCGTTGGGTCTGCCGCCAGACGTGGCGGCCAGGGTAACCCCTATCGCCGAAATGAACGATCTGATTTATGAGCGCACAGGGGCACGCCCTGGCACTGTCGGTGGGTTTTTCACCCTCAACCCACGCGTGGACGACATCCCCGAGCGCTTCAGTACGCTCCATCGGGGCATCCGCTTCCTGCGGTTGGGCACCGTTCGGGGTGGCGGTGCCGGCTGTATCTGCCCCGAAAGCGCGCTCCTCAAAGCGCTGGTCACCCATCTGCTCCTCTACCGGGATGAGATGCTGATTCTCGATATGGAGGCTGGCGTTGAGCACCTGGGCCGTGCCACAGCGCAGGCAGTGGACGCGTTCATCGTGGTCGTTGAGCCTGGGCAGCGCAGTATCGGCACGGCAGAGCGTGTGCGCCAACTGGCCGCCGAGATCGGCATCACGCGTGTCTACGCCGTCGGCAACAAGGTACGCAATGAGACCGACCGCACTTTCATTCAAACACACAGCCCGGTGCCTGTATTGGGCTACCTCTCCGCCAACCCCGAGCTGACCGAGGCCGACCTGCACGGACGGGGCGTCTTCGATGCTGCTCCCCGCGCTGTCGCAGAGGCGCGAGAGATCGCCGGCGCGCTGGAAGCATTATAGTATGATCTGCCGTCGCTGGTGTCCGTGGACGAGGTCCTGCACCAGGAGTAAATATCCATTCTTGATGACCCTGGCGGTATTGATCGCTGTAACGTCTGGCCCACCTGTGCCCTTGCTATCTCCTGTCCATGCTCAGAGCCTGCCGCCCTCAGTTTTCCTCGAAGGCGTTGTGGGCCATCCGCAGGAGCACAACCTGAGTTGTGAGTCTCGCTCTGCCACCGATCTGGCTGCTTTCTGGGGAGTGGCTTTCACCGAGAGTGACTTTTTCAGCCGCCTTCCCGCCTCGGATAATCCCTACTGCGGCTTTGTAGGTGACGTGGACATGCCGGCAGGTACGATGCCGCCCCGTGGCTACGGCGTCTATGCCGGCCCGGTCGCTGTTGCTCTGCGCAGTTTCGCACTGGATGCGCAACCACATTTCGGCTGGAGTCTCGATGAACTGAAAGCCGAGATCGCCGCCGGACGTCCGGTTATCGTATGGGCCACCTATGGCATGCGACGTCCCGGCGTCAAGAGATGGCTTTCGTCCGACGGTAAGGCCTCGGTCGTGGTGAAATGGCAGCACACTTTCATCGTCGTTGGCTACGACGAAGAGGGCATATATCTGATTGATGCTTACGATGGCCGCACCAAAAGTTTCCCCTACAACACCTTTCTCCCCGCCTGGAAACAACTGGGACGCATGGCGGTGACGGTGAAAGGGCAGCTCCCCAGGTTTAGAATAGGGGGCTGGATAATAGTGCCAGGCCGTAAAGGGCGGCTACAGTTTATCACAGGCAACCGACACATGGGGGAGACAGTGGAGGGGATAATATTCGGCCATGCTATCCCTGCCGTTTCCGAGAGTGATTATTGCAGAGGTAAGCTATATGGACATAATCGCATCAGTCGTTGAACTCATTTGCCGGGCTTCCACCGTCCTGCCGGAAGACGTTGAGGCAGCACTGCGGGCGGCTCGAGAGCGGGAGGGGGAATCACCGGCAGGAGGAGCATTAGACGCGATTCTGGAGAACGTGGTGCTCTCGCGGGCCCAGTCACGACCTGTATGTCAGGATACAGGTACTCCCATCTTCCATGTTTACCATCCTGCGGGAGCAAGTACGCGCGCGTTGCGTGCGCAGATTGAGGAGGCGGTTGCCGAGGCGACCAAACGGTCATTTCTCAGGCCCAACGCGGTAGACCCCTTAAGCGGCCGTAATAGCGGCAATAACCTGGGCGCCGGTTTTCCGGTTTTTCACTTTGAGGAATGGGAGGAGGACTTCCTCAAAATCTCCCTGTTGCTGAAGGGTGGGGGGAGTGAGAATGTCAGCACTCAGTATAAACTCCCATACGCCTCGCTAAATGCCGGTCGTGATCTGGAGGGGGTACGCAGGGTGGTGCTGGAGGCGGTCTACAAGGCGCAGGGACAGGGATGTGCGCCTGGGATACTGGGAGTCGCCATCGGCGGCGACCGGAGCAGCGGTTACGTGCACGCCAAAGCCCAGTTGCTGCGTCGGCTGGACGACCTGAATCCGCAGCCTGAGCTGGCAGCCCTGGAGGAGCGGCTGCTGCGCGAAAGCAACGAGCTGGGCATCGGACCGATGGGCTTCGGCGGCAAAACGACGGTACTCGGTGTCAAGATCGGCGCGCTCCACCGTTTACCGGCCTGTTACTTCGTCAGCGTGGCTTACATGTGCTGGGCCTGCCGGCGTGCGCACCTGACAATACGCGATGGGCAGGCAATTTTTGAATAGCCAGTGCGGGATGGTTCATTTTCTCCGTGAAACCGGTTTACATTTGGGGCTGCTTCAAGAAATCGGCTGTCTGAAGCTGAATGAAGTAAACCGCGGCAGGTGCTGCGGTGGGGACGCAGCGCGCTGCACTCCTACTGCGGCCAATGATCGGCCTGCGCCGATGCGGAAACAGCGGTCGGCGCCGACCGACACCTGGCACGAAGCGCCTGAACAGGCCGATCTCAATCGGGCAGCGTCCGGCAACGGTTAAACCATCTCTTCGGGCGCTTTGCGCCGGGCACCGGCACAGACCAGCCTGGGGCCGGTGAAGGTCCAAGAGGGTACAGGCGGGCCACCGGGATTGCCCTGAAATATGCACAGGTGAGGGGGTCGCTATGGCAACCGTCAGACTGACTATCCCTGTTACAGAGGAAGCCGTCCGCGCGCTTCACACAGGCGATAAGGTTTACCTCTCCGGCATCCTGGTCACCGGACGGGATGCAGCGCATAAATACATGGTCGAGCATTTTATCCGCGCCACAGAGATCCCTGCCCAAGAGCGGCAGTGGTATGAGGAGCTGAGGCGCACTTTGAGTGGGGGGGTGATCTATCACTGCGGACCGGTCGTGCGCAGGGTGGCAGGTGGAGGGTGGGAGTTTGTCGCTGCCGGCCCCACCACCTCCATACGCGAGGAGCCCTACCAGGCTGAGGTGATCGCCCATTTTGGGCTACGGGGGGTTATCGGCAAGGGCGGGATGGGACAGAACACGTTACGGGCATGTCAGGAGCACGGCGCAGTCTATTTCCACGCAGTTGGTGGCGCAGCCACCCTCATCGCCAATACAGTGAAAGAAGTCCTGACAGTATATAAGCTGGAAGAGTTCGGTGTACCGGAGGCGCTGTGGGTCATCCGTGTCGAGGATTTCCCAACGGTGGTCACTATGGACAGCCACGGTCAGAGCATCCACGAACAGGTTGAGAGGCTATCCAGAACGGCTTTGGAGAGGTTGACTTGTCAGGAGAAAGGAAGCTGATTCTGGTCACCAATGATGATGGAATTGCGTCGCCCGGGCTGCAGGCCGCGGTGCGGGCTGCGGCATCGCTGGGAGAGCCTTTTGTCGTCGCACCTCAACGCCAGTGGTCAGGTGCAGGACGGAGCATCCCCTCCGGCAGCGGCAGGGAAGTGCACCCTTATCCATTTGAGTTGGACGGGCGGGAGGTTACCGCTTATCAGGTGGATGGCACGCCTGCTATGGCGGTGACGCGTGCTCTGCTTGAGCTTGTCCCACGCCTGCCTGCCCTCCTGATCTCAGGCATCAACTACGGTGAGAATCTGGGGAGTGATGTGACGATCTCCGGCACCGTCGGGGCGGCGCTTCAGGGCGCAGTCCTGGGCGTCCCGGCCCTGGCAGTCTCTCTACAGACTCCTAAGGAGACGCATAACTCTCCCTCGGATGATGTTGATTTCACTGCTGCCATCCATTTTACCTGCCTGTTCGGCCGGCGGATGTTGGGCAGGCCGCTTCCGTTTGATGTGGATGTAATTAAGGTGGACATCCCCGCCGGTGCCACTTCGGAGACGCCCTGGCGGCTGACACGGCTTTCACGCTGTCCTTACTTCGTGCCCGTGCTGAGGAGAGCAGAAACAGGAGAGCAGGCGATCACAGTGGATTACGCGCCTCTCGTGCAGACCATGCACACCGGGCCGGACTCCGACATCTATGCTGTGGCCGTTGACCGCGTGGTTTCTGTAACCCCACTGAGCTTCGACCTGACCTCGCGTGCTGACTTTGGGGAGCTGGAATCGGCACTCCGTGGGGCAGGCCCTTTTGCGGACCGGTGAGGGTATCCGCCACTACCTGGCCAACAGTCGCCTCAGAAACTGGGCGGTGTAACTGGCTTCTACCTGGGCTACTTGCTCCGGGGTGCCTTCAGCCACGATCTCGCCACCGGCGTCACCACCTTCCGGCCCCAGGTCTATGATCCAGTCCGCCACCTTGATGATGTCGGGATGGTGTTCGATAATCACCACCGTGTTGCCCGCGTCCACAAGCTTGTTCAGCACGGCGATCAGCCTGTCCACGTCTGCAGCGTGCAGCCCGACACTGGGTTCATCGAGCACATAGAGCGTGCGGCCGGTTGCCCGTTTGCTCAGTTCTCGCGAAAGCTTGACCCGCTGAGCCTCACCACCGGAGAGGGTCGGCGCGGGCTGTCCCAGCCTGATATACCCCAGCCCCACCTCATTTAGCGTCTCCAGCCTGGAAAGAATGGCGGGGATGTTGGCGAAGAACTCCATCGCCTCGCTCACCGTCATATCCAGTACCTCGGCGATGTTCTTACCCTTGTAACGCAACTGGAGCGTCTCCCGGTTGTAGCGTCGTCCACGGCAGACATCACATGGGACGTAGATGTCGGGCAGGAATTGCATTTCAATCCGCAGAGTGCCATGTCCCTGGCAGGCCTCACAGCGCCCACCTTTGACGTTGAATGAGAAGCGGCCCGCCCTGTAGCCGCGCATCCTGGCCTCCGGCAGCGAGGCGAACAGGTCGCGGATATGCGCGAACAGGTTTGTATAAGTGGCGGGGTTGGAGCGCGGTGTGCGCCCTATGGGGGACTGGTCAATGTTGATGACTTTGTCTATATGTTCGACCCCTTCGATGGCAGTGTGTTCTCCGGCCGGCTCGCGGGAGCCGTGAAGTAGCTGAGCCAGCCGACGGTACAGCACCTCGACGATCAGGGTGGATTTGCCGGAGCCGGAGACGCCGGTGACGCAGACGAATTTACCCAACGGGATATGGACATCAATATTCTTCAGGTTGTGCGCCCGTGCTCCCCGCACCACAATTTCGGCCCCGTTTCCCGGGCGGCGTTGAGCCGGCACCGGGATTCTACGGCGACCCGAGAGATACGCCCCGGTCAGGCTCTCCGGGCATGCCATCACATCCTCGACCGTGCCGGCGACCACGACTTCTCCGCCATGCTCACCAGCTCCCGGTCCCAGGTCAATGATCCAATCGGCTGCTCTGATGGTCTCTTCGTCGTGCTCGACGACGATCAATGTGTTGCCCAGATCGCGCATATCCAGCAGTGTACGGATCAGGCGTGCGTTATCCCGCTGGTGCAGACCGATACTTGGCTCATCGAGCACATAGAGCACTCCCGTAAGCTGCGAGCCAATCTGAGTCGCCAGCCTGATGCGTTGGGCCTCGCCACCGGCAAGCGTCACTGCTGTGCGGTCCAGTGTCAGGTAATCCAATCCAACGTTGACCATAAACCTGAGCCTGGCGTGCACTTCTTTGAGGATGCGCCGCGCGATCTGCCATTCCCGATCGGTGAGCGGGGAACCGGGAGGAGCTGGCTCGAAGCTTTCCACATCTTCCCGCTCCGACCTGGCTGACTGCCCGGCGGTCTGAAAGCTGAAGCCCGATAACTCGTTAACCCATGCCAGCAGGCGTTTCACAGGCCACCGGACGATCTCGTTGATTGAGCGACCGGCCACGGTGACCGCCAGTGCCTCCGGGCGCAGGCGCGCACCTCCGCATACCGGGCAGGGCCGATGGGTCATAAACTCCTCGATCTTACTGCGGATGTAATCGGAGTCCGTCTCCTGGTAGCGCCGCTGCAGGTTCGGTATCACTCCCTCGAAGCTGGTGAGCTGAGAATGAGAGCGGCCATCCCTGCCGACGTAGCGCACGCGGATTAACTCGTTCCCGCTCCCATAGAGAATGATGTTCTGCTGGGCGTGGTTCAGGCGGTGCCAGGGGACGTCGGTCGGGATGCCGAAATGTTCGCATACAGCCTTCAGCAGATGCCAGTAATAACTGTCGCGGGTGTGGTCGTTCCAGGCATAGATGGCGCCGTCCTCGATACTCTCATCGGGATTTGGCACGATCAACTCCGGGTCCAATTCCAGACGTGAACCCAGACCTTGGCACTCAGGGCAGGCTCCGTGGGGGGTGTTAAACGAAAAGGTACGCGGCTCAATCTCCGGCAGGCTGATGCCGCAGACCGGACAGGCCAGATGCTCCGAGTACAGAATGTCCCGGGGTGGCTCTGCCGAGACGTCATTGATGATCACCACTCCGTCACCCAATTGGAGCGCAGTCTCGATGGAATCGGTGAGGCGGGAGCGGAAACCGTTCTCCTGCCCTGCTGCCGGCTCAGGGATGATCAGGCGGTCCACCACTGCCTCAATGGTATGCATCTTGTAACGGTCGAGTTCGATCTCCTCATCCACGTCGTAAATGCGGCCGTCTACCCGCACGCGCACAAAGCCAGCCTTGCGCACATCCTCGAAGACGGCCTGGTGATGGCCCTTGCGCTCTTTCACCAGGGGAGCGAGCACCTGGAAACGGGTGCCAGCGGGCATGTTCATCACCGTATCCACGATCTGCTGGGCAGACTGTTTGGTGACCTCTCGCCCGCAGCGCGGGCAATGGGGAATGCCTATACGCGCGTACAACAGGCGGAGGTAATCATAAATCTCGGTGACGGTGCCGACAGTTGAACGGGGGTTATGAGATACTCCACGCTGGTCAATCGAGATGGCCGGAGACAGCCCTTCGATCTGGTCAACATCCGGTTTTTCCATCTGGCCCAGGAACTGGCGCGCATAAGCCGACAGGCTCTCGACGTAGCGCCGCTGCCCCTCGGCGTAGATGGTATCGAAGGCCAGTGAGGACTTGCCCGATCCCGAGATGCCGGTGATCACGACCAGCTTGTAGCGCGGTATTTCGACGGTAATATTTTTGAGGTTGTGCTCTCGTGCTCCTCGCACGATAATATTGCCCTGACTCAATCCCTACCACCTGCCTGTCTCTTGGTGTACCCCAGCCGGATGGGAAGTACGATTTTAACATATTTCTTGAATTATACAAACTTTAGTTTCCGCTAACTTTGCCTGCTATGGGCAAAGGAAGCCTTACCGGAGAGGTCTCCGGTAGGGGGTTCTTTCACAAATTGGCGAAGAAATCTGGCCCGTCAGGCCCTTCAACCACCCCTGGGAGGGGCTTTTTAACGCCGATGAGCCTCGATGCCCTTGGGAAGATGGGCCGTCACCGAATGTTTTTCCCGAATTCTCCCGTCCAGCGGAAAATCTTGGGGAAATCCCCCCTGGGCCAGCACCCGCCGCAGCCGTCCCGGACTCCGTTGGGGCTGCCGATCCCAGAACCCGGTCGGCATCGGCGGTAACACCGCCGCCAGGTAGAGCAAGATGTTCGCCGCCAGCAGGGCCAATTCCGGCAGCTGCCAGATGCTCTCCGGTGCAAACACCCACTGCTGTTCCAGCCCCAGGAGGGGCTTGGCCACCTGGGGAACCTGCTCCACCGGCCACCGTTCCCGGTAGAGGCACAAAACCGCTTCCGGGCTCACTGGGAGGTTGGTGATCAGCACCAGGGGTTTCCGATACGCCGGGTCCCGAAAGACCCAGATACTGAAGGTGGCGTTGTCCGCCGATACCTTCTGGTCACTCCGCACCAGGCCGTGATACCCCTGGGCACAGACCTCCCGCCCCTGGTACACAAATGTCCGCTCCTCATCCGGCGGGGTGGCCGGGAGCGGCCGGTCCCGGTATCGGTGAGCCAGGGGACGAACCGGTTCCCCATACTCCGGGGGATGTCTTCGCTTCTTGCGAGGCGGGAGTTGATTCCGCCGGGCCG
>Ga0209227_1003608_pt1 | contig 10242 bp, 6 predicted proteins | sample YNPBryantNP2012_FD_185815 | JGI IMG/M metagenome (GOLD analysis project Ga0209227, IMG submission 185815) | Anoxygenic and chlorotrophic microbial mat microbial communities from Yellowstone National Park, USA - YNP Bryant NP 2012 (SPAdes)... ...
AAATTGTAGCAGATTGCAGATTGCAGATTGCAAATTGCAGATTGCAAATTGCAGATTGCAGTCTGTTAGAAGAGGGGGAGCTGAAAGCCGCTACCCTCGATGGGGGGAACCAATCCCACAATCTGGTCCAACTCGTCAAAAGTCACGGTTTCCTGCGCGGCCCAGGCCCGCAGGTGCTCGTATTTGATGAAACCCCAGGCCCCATCTGTTATCTCTCTCTGCAATAGCGGCGACTCGTCTATCCGCTGCTCCACCAGGTCCACGCGCGGCGCCGGCAAGACAATGTATGAACGACAGCCCCGTCGGTCGGCCCCCCGGATCAGGATCGGCTCGGTGAGCTGGGCGGTCCATTCCACCTCGAAGGCGCAGTAGACGCGGCCGGCATCATACCACAGGATGTCCACCTCGGCCGCGTGTTTGCCACTGTTAGCCAGGGCCGTCGGGTCTATATAGCGTTCACGAGCCGAGAGCCGGTCCAACAACATGGCGCCGGACTCTAGCTTGCGTCGTTGTTCCCCCCGTCCGATCCACACCTGGAAGCCCAGCCGATGCCCCAGGTCTGTCAACAGAGCCAGCATCTCCGTATGCTCGCGTGCCCGGTGGCGCCGGTCGTCATCCAGACGCAGGGACCAGGTTCCTTCGGTCTCCCGTCGCCCATAGGAGGCCAGGCACGCATTCACCCAGTGGGGCGCTGGCGTGAGCAGGCCCCGGTATAGAGATGCCACCACTCGCTCCACAGCGATCTCAGTGGTGGCCTGGGAGGTGGCCAGGACATTGTATACGGTTTGTTCCACCCGCTCTGAGAGAGGGCGGGGCTTGAAGGTGGGCCGGGCCAACCACCAGAGCCGTGCCCCTGGCCCACGGGGGCGCGGGGTCTCTTCTTCCTCTTCCTCCTCCCCTGCTGGGACCGGGCTGATTACTTGCTGTAACGTGACCAGCGTGCCCCGCGCCACAGCTTGCTGCAAGCCCCTGGCCACCTGTTCATTCACAAAGCCCAGGGCGTCGAACCCGGCTTCTCCTTTGCGCGGGGGCAGGCTATCTGCCAGAGTGAACACATCCTGGAGCACGTGCTCATCGGCCGCAGCCAACTGCATCAGGATGGCGATCCACAACCATTCGTCGCTCAGGGGTTCACCGCGTTCCTGCAACCCATGCCGGGCCGCCCGAACTGCCGCTGTCTGGAGGGTAGCGGCCAGATGTTCAGGGGTGAGCAGCAGTTGCCAGCCGGCCCGTTCGGGGGGTTTTTCCTGACGCGGGCGCAGGAAGGCCAGCCGGTATTCGCCTCCCCCCGGCGGCGTGCGGCGGGCTAAAGGGGAGTGAGGTTGAAACAGCAGGGTATCCAGGTAGAACCCGGCAGCCACGGCGGTCATCACCAGGGCGGTCACATAGTCGGTGTCAGTCGTGGTGAAGAGCAGGATCATGGCGTGTTCGGGTCTGAGAGCCTGATAGATGGCGTGAAAGGTTTTGCGCAGGGCGGGCAACGTGCGCGACCAACTCTCGAATGGACCCTGGGTTAGCAGCCGGGCCAGTACCGCGGCCGGCCCGGCCCCCAGCAGCCAGCCGGTCCACAGGTAAGCCAAAGACAGGAAAGACCGGTCTGGATACGGTGGTCGCGTCAGGATGAGGTCAATGCTCGCAGGCGGCAGGTCCCGGGCCATCTGGCGGGGGGTACGGCGGGCGATCAGGACGCGCGAACGGCGGGCAGTGGTGTAATCCCAGAGCGTCTCATCGCGGGCCAACAGGGTTTCCACATCGTGCGTAACCAGGACCGGGGGCCGGGCCTCGGCCGCGGCGCGCAAGTCCTGCACAGCGGCCTCAAAGCAGAGCCAGACGTTGGTCTCCTGGAACTGGGCTGGCACGCGCAACGACCGGCCCCGCCCGCCGGCCAGTTTGCTTCCCTCCAGCAAACAGCGCAGCAGGGCCACTTTCAGGGCCTCTTGAGCGCGCTTGTTTTCCACCGTCGCCTCGATGCGCATGAGCAGCGTGACCAGGGCATAGAGGTTGCGCGGGGTATACAGGCCCAGCAGCCGTTCCACCAGCGCTTGAGCGCGTTTGCCGGTAGGTGCCAGACGCTCCAGGATATACCAGTAATGAAAACCCTTTGGCTCGATAGCTTGCAGCCGGCGCTGATCCGCGTCAGTGAACGGCTCCAGATGCTCGCTCTGGCAGGTGGGGCAATGGTAGTGTTTCTTGAACGGTTGCTCCTCCTTACGGCGCCAGAGGAAATAATCGGCTACGACGGGCTGATGGCAATGCGGGCATTCAACGGCATAGAGCTGCGTGAGGTGGTCGCGCAGGCTGATGTTGTGGCGCGTGGATTCGCTGAGGGTCTGGAAGGCCGCGCGGATGTCTCGGGCCGGGGCCGGGTCCACCGCCACCTGAACCAGGAAATTGGTCAGGGGGTTATAGTCACTGACCAGGACCCGCCGATTGGCGCGCAGGGCCGGCCCGGCCACATCATCGCCCCGGCAGAACGGGTCCCAGACCACCTCGTTGTCGTTGCTATAGACGCGCAGGTATTCGACCACCAGGTGGGGCGGCAACGGGGGCAGCCAACGGTCCAGGATGCCCCGGCGTGATGTTTCCTCGGCCGGGATAAACGTGTCAATGCGCTTCACAGGAGACCTCAGTCAGGTGGTAACTCCGCCGCTGTGAGTTGAAAACGCGCGCGCGATTCGGCCAGCACCAGGGCAAGCTGGACCAGGCCGCTACTGCGAGTTCGTATCTCTGGCTGCACCAGATCCTTCACCCTTTCCACAGCGGCTTGCATCTGAGCAATAGCTGCCGCGACGGATATTCCCTGGGATGAGCTTTCCACGGCCGGCCAGGCTTTGGTGTAATACTCGATTGTCTTCGCCATGACGATAGTAAAGATGTCCACCTCATTGACCGCCATGCCGGATTCCACCGTGCGGTTGGCCCAGTGGGCAGCGTCCTCCCAAACCTGTTCTGCTACCGAGGACCACACAGGGTCTACCTGCGGGGCCGGCTGCTTGCGACAGACCAGACAGGCATCGTAGCGGATATTGCCCTGGCTGCTATGAAACCCGCTTTTGCCCTCGGAGCGGATTATCGGACTGGCCGAGATGTAAAACCCGGCTCGCAGGAGGACGTTGGCGATGCCTTCCCAGGCCCAAGTCTCGTTATGATGAAACGTGAAGATCAACAGCCCGTCGTCCTTGAGCACCCGATGACACTGCTGAAGCACCGTGGTCAATCCCTCGTTGAAGAACTCCGTCGTCTTGCCCAACCTGTCATTTTTGACGATCTCTCTGGCCCGGCTGGAATAAGGTGGAACGAACCAGGGATAGACCTCAGCCAGGCCTAAGCGCAACCAAACGTAGAAGAAATCAGCCAGTTCGGAATACATGATGTTATCAAAATAGGGAGGATCGGTGACCACAGCATCTACCGAGTGCTCTGGAATCCACGAAAGGTCTTCCGCGCTCTCACAACGTAGCCATGCCGTGCGACCATCGCGCCAGAAATCTTGCTCGTCCCACGCCAGATGCGCTTCGATACGCTCAGCGCCGGTGTGCTTGCTGTACCGTTTCCCGCGCAGCGACGTCAACCTTTCATACGGCTTGTGGCAGAATTGCTTACCCCGGCGCATTTTCTGGAAACAGCGCGTAAAAGTGCCCCGGCCATATTCTGTACCCCAGACATTGTTTTCGGCCGGCCGTTCGATAGGGTGATAGGCGTGCAAACCAAACAAGACCGAAACCTTGTGATATTCGATCTCGTACTTGCAAAAGATGTTATTTGATTCCAGACAATCCGAAAAAGCCAGCAGCAGCAGTTCACGAATGTTCTGATCCGGCAACCTCAATATCTCTTCCAGGAGGAGGGATAAAGATAGCAACTGGCGCTCATTGAACATCTGCCAGAAATAGATATAGCCATGGTTAACAGGACGTGGATCGCTGCGCCCTTCGGTGGGAATCGGCTGACGAGGGATGAGTAGTTCGTCCCATCGGGCCACACATTCTGACCTGGCCTCCTCCCACAGGGCCAGATCGGTTTCGTCCACTCGCTTGAAGAATCGTCCACAGGTAGAACAATAGCCTTCCACAGCATGGAGTCGCATCTCGAGTGGTCCACCCTTACGGGCCACGGCATCCAGAAGTTTCTCCTTATGCCCACAACCAGGACAGCGATATATACCCCGTCCAGACACCCCTTTGCGGGGATCGAAAACGGTCTGGCATTCAGGGCATACCGTTTGACCCTGATACCCTGTGGTCTCGATGATGTTCAAACAGTGAGGGCAGAACACAACGTTGATATGGTCCCGCCGGGAGAGTTCGTAATTCGGAAATAGTTGTACCTCCAATCCACAGGCAGGACAGCGGGTCACTTTCACCCAGAAATAATACATCACGTCGGCCTGATGACCCGCCGGGCAGTGCGTGCGATAGTATCTCAGTATGCGCTGGCCGGCGGTTCTCTCCAGGTGATGGTATGCTTTATCCAGATCGGCCAGACTAACCGGCTCGATCTCTTTTTTGGTAATGAACCAGGCCACCGGGTTGATGTCGATCCCGATCACTCGACACCCCAGCCGGATAGCCTCTACCACACTGGTGCCCCCGCCCATAAATGGGTCCAATATCACCCTGGCCCCCAGGTCGCTACCCTCTGTGAAACGCCGCCAGATCTCCCCATCTGATTCTTCGGCTTTCGCGAAAGCGCCCAAGATCAAAGCCCGAAACACGCTTCCGAGCCGGCGTGCCCACCACTTGTGCATCTGATACACCGGCTTTTTGGCGTTGCCTTCGCTCATCGCCACGGGATTCAGGTGTTCAACCGGCAAAGTTCGTTCAAGATAGGTGCGGACCATGTTCCCTCACGAATTCATGTCCAACAGCCACTGCCACATTTCTTCACCCCCACTGCCATAGAGAGCCTCAAACTCAGATTGCAACTCCTGAATTTGGGTTTCCAGTACCTCTGAGATTGTCTGACCCTGCTGGTCCCGGAATTCCTGGCTCACCTCGGTAGCAATGGCATAGATCTCGTCTATGCAGTCGGGGTCATCAGAGATAAACTCCCAGAATCTTCGCCCAATGATCCATTCCACCTCAACGTATTTCCGCACAATGCTACTGACCCGATCAGGACTGCCGTAGCACATGGCAAACAGAGCCACAGAACCGGCATTGCGGCGTTGTGCTGAATGCAGTAAGTCACTTATTCTCTGCGCCATATCTTTCGGCACCGTGTTTGGACCGCTCTTGACCTGAATATAATAATGCCGTCCGTCTCTCGTTTTCATGATGTCGGCACCCTCAACACCGGTGCCTTCCGAAAAGACTTGGGCCACACGTTGAAGAGCTGTGCCCAGTGCTGTGACCGTCCCTCGCTCCAGGCGTTGTTGAACCAACCAGCGCACGATGGAACCTGAATCTGAAAGCCCAAGCTGTTGAGAATAGAGTCGCAATACGAAAGGATTTATGTCTAAATCTTGAAGGTGTAACTGGCGAATAGCCTGGATTCGCCTCTGAAGAAATCCCTCAAAGATGCTTCTGATCTCAGCGCGTTGGCGTGAACTGACAGGCATGGTAGATACCCCGCTTTTATCTCACCAGCACGGCGACCGGCCCTCCCGCCGGTTTAGAACTGGCGGGAGGGCACTGACGATCTTCGGCGGAGACGTCCCACAAAAAATCAGGAGGTGAACACCGGCAGATTGCCCAGGGCGATGATCCCTTGCCATTTCTCCGGGTCGCCCTCGGTAAAGACGGCGGCCTCGGCGATGACCTGACCGCCGGCCTTGGCGATGAGCCGGCGCATACCCTCCAGCGTGGAGCCGGTGCTGATCACGTCGTCCACGATGGCGACCTTTTTGCCTTTGATGACCTGCCGGTCCTTGCCGTCCAACCAGAGCGTCTGCGGCTTGCCGGTGGTGATGGAGACCACCTCGTCGCTCAGGCTGTCCACCATGTAAGGTTTGAGGATCTTGCGAAGAACAACGTAGGGCAGACCCAGGGTGGCCGCCACCTCATAGGCCAGGGGGATGCTCTTGACCTCGGCGGTGACGATGACCTGGGTCTCCGGGGGCAACCGGCGAGCCAGCTCTGGCCCTATCACGCGGATAAGTTCCGCATCGCCCAGCATGTTAAAGATGGCGATCCGCACGCCTGGGGCTACCTCGAAGAGCGGAAATTCCCGCCGGATACCGCATAGTTCGACCGGGTAGACGTCTGTGGTTTCGGGCATGATTCCTCCTTGAAGTGATATGTAAAAAGTGATGCGTCAGGCGTGATGCGTGTTCCATGATGCGTGTTCCGTGTCCTCTTGCTCCCCACTCCCCCGAAAATAGCCCCCGGCCTGGCTCGCAGCGGGTTTGTAACCCGCCGCCGGCGCGGGGTCGCAGACCCCGCGCGAGCACACCGGCGTATTTTCGTGCCACGGGGTGCGCCCCGCGCGTGGGTAGCTCCTCCGCTCCCCGTTCTACGCTCCCCGACTCTCCCGGCCCAAAATGCGCCGCAGGATGGCAACGGCGGTGGCGTAGGTGGGGTCCATACCATAGTAGGACAGGTGGTGCGCGCCCAGGTTCCGGCCCTTGCTGTAGGGCGTATCGGATACATAGTGCAAGAAGCCCACGTCGAAGGGGGCCTGATAGAGGGTGACGATCTCGTCTACCGGGTAGCGTTTGGGGCGCACCATCTCATAGACGGCTGAAAGATATGGCCCGGCCTCCATCTCGATGTCAGTATAGCCTTCGCTATAGAACACGTCCATAAAGTCCTTGTTCTGGAGGAACGTGCCCCGCACCGAGACGGACTTCTGATTGTCCAGGGCCGAGCCATAGACCAGGAACGGGGCCACATCGCGGGCCGAAAAGCAGTTGTCGAACAGGTAGGTGTTGCGCGAATGCTCGTCATAGACCACGTTGGGGAGGAGCACGTCGCCGACACGCCCGTTGAGGGAAGCGGCCTTGCCCATCACATAGACGCCACGCAGTTCGCCCACGTTCTGAGCCACGATGGTCAGCAAGTTGTAGGCAGCCATGCCCAACGGGTAGTCTATGTTGAAGATCAGGGCGTCGCTGTGGCGCAGACCATCCTGGTTGCCGAGGCGCAGACGCGGGTCCAGGTCGTCCATTTGTAAGCGGCGCAGTTCGATGATCTGGGCGTCCACGTCAAAGTAATGGGGGCACGGCACGCGGCGGATCCCGCGCGCCCGTTCGTGCTCCCAGCATGATTCTTGTCGCCGGGGATCATCCAGGTATTTTTTGAGCACATAGTACCAAAAGTTCTCGCGGCTGGAGGGCACCTCCTCGGCCTCGATCCGGCGATACTCGCGTTGCAACTCCTCCTGGCCGGTGGCCTCCAGATAGGCGATCAGCTCCGGCTCGCAGTGCCGGGCAAAACCGGAGAGCAGGTTCGCCAGGCTGTGGGTATTGCTGGAGACAAAATAGATGGGGCGCTGTTCCAGGTGCAGGTCCGCGCACTGGGCGGCGATGTTGTCCCACCACTTCTGGGTGGCCCGCCAGTAGTCCATGAGGGACCCGGCCAGCAGGTTGAGGGCAAAATGCTTGCGCGCCTGGCCGATGGTCCACAGGTTCTCCACCAGCTCGTCGCGCCAGATGGCCGCCAGCCGGCCAAGATCCTCCGGGCTGATGCTCAGGTAGCCGGCCAGGGCTTCCGTCTCCCCGGCAGACAATGGTGCGCCGGTGGCACGGTGTTGGTCCAGGAGGTCCAGGGCCGGCGAACGCCGGATGTGATCATGAAGCTTGTTCCACTCGATCTCCAGGGCGGTGAGGATAGGGATGAGGTCATCAATGTCGGAGACGCTGGCGATGTAGGCGGCCAGGGTCCCGTGGCCGTCGTAGAACCATTTGCGCCGGCGGCCCCGGGCGGTGACCGGCTGCCAGTTCTCCACCTGCCCGTAACCCCGCCGGGCGAACACGTCCCGGCTCTGCCCCAGGATCACCAGTCGCGTCTGCATGATGCACGGCGGCACGCGCAGGATGGCATAGATGAACGCTGCCATGTCTGGGAAGGGCTCGCGGGCGTGCACGTGCAACGACGACCCCATGTTGGCATGGGTCTCGGTGAGCGTCTTGATCTGGATCTCGCCGGTGGAGCGCAAGAGCGAGTAATAGGTGCGGATATAGAGGTTGATCTCTTCGCTGCCCCGGAAGGGCACAGCCCGGTCCATGCTAAAGCCACCCCTCGAAGATTTGCTCTGGCATCACGCACTCGCCGGCAGCCTGGCACTGAAAGCCAGGTTCCAACCGCGACAGGTCAATGGATGCGCTGGCCTCCTCGATCTCGATGCCGATAACCCGCCTCTTGTCTCCCTCGAAAATAGCCCCCCGGCCCGGCTTTGCTCGCACCCACGCTCTGCGTGGGTGCGAAACGACGCCTGGCTGTAGCCCAATCCCTTCTCAACTGCCTGCGCCGTGTGAGAAAGTGGTCTCATCTTGCTGCGTGCCCACGCGGAGCGTGGGCACGAGGGGTACTGAACCCCCGGCCGCTCGCGGCGGCGACCCCAGGGAGTGTGACCCGCCGCCGGCGCGGGGTGGCACACCCCGCGCGAGCATCGGCGTATTCCCCCATCTGGTTCGGTAATCACCCGAAGATACCGGCCCAGTTCTGGAGCGAAGGCCCACCGGCGATACGGCCGTTGGCTTCATGACGCTGGTGGTGAAATAATCAGTCGCTTTCATCGGCCTGTCACACCGGCGTGGACTGGCTCTCTACGCACACGACACTCTCTTGCTGAGCATAGAGTGGGCAGCCGCCGCCGCACAGGGGCAGGTCTTCGCAGTCGGTGCATTTCTCCGGCACCCAGGTATGCTCCCGCAGGGAACGGGCCAGCTCGCTGTCCCATATCTTTTCCCATGGGTCGTGGAGGATGTGGCCCAACGATTGGTAGTAGCTCTGGCAGGGGATCACCTGGCCGTCTGGCTCCACGCACATGTTGTATTTGGCGGCGGTGCAACCCTTGACTCCCAGTTCCAGGTTCACGGGATGGAGCTGGCAGTACTGGGTGGGCGTATACCAGATGAGCCGCAGGTTGTGCCGGCTGGCGGCCTCCTGGATGCGATTCAAGATGGGAGCCAGGTCCTCCTCCCGGATGCCGGTGCCCACCTCCTTGCCCTTGCCGCTGTAGATCAGCCCGTTGCAGGCGAAAGCGTGCACACCCAGCTCCGCCAGGAAGGCCACCGTCTCCTCGATGTTCTCTATGTTGCGGGTGGTGAGGGTGGTGTTGGTGGTCACATAGACGTCGGCGGCCACGGCGTTGCGGATGCCGGCCACGGTCTCGTCCCAGGCGTTGGCGCAGACCATCTCGTTGTGGATGGCCGGGTCATGGGACTCGATGGTGATCTGGACGTGGTCCAGGCCGGCGCTCAGTAGACCATCCAGATAGGCCCGGTCGCTCAGGCGGCGGCCATTGGTGAGCAGGCCGGTGACCAACCCCAGGTCCTCGGCATGGGCGATGAGATCGCGCAGGTCCGGGCGCAGGGTGGCCTCGCCGCCGGTGAAACAGACGTGGGGGATGCCCAGGGTCCAGACTCGATCCAGCACCGCCCGCCACTGGTCGGTGGTCATCTCCGGCGTGTTCTTGGGTCGGCCCACGTAGCAATGGCCGCAGTCGTTGTCACACCGGTAGGTGAGGGCCAGGTCCATGCGGTACGGGGCCGAGACCGGCGTGGCAAACGGCTCGATGCGCTCCACGTCCAGGTAGGTCACCGGGCAGACCTCGTCGGTGCTGGTGATGGTGGTGATGACCTGATACAGGCGGTCATAGTCAGCGCGGGCGGTGGCCTCGTCCACCTGGTAACGTCTGGTCATGGTGCGCACCACCTGGTCGGCGGTTTTGCCTTCCAGGATGAGCTTGGCGTACTCGGTGGCGGTCTGGTTCAGGTGGAGCACCCGGGCGGCGTTGATGACCAGGATACCCCGGCCGTCGTCTTCCACGCGCAGATGGAGTCGGACCTGCCCCTGGTCACCCAGCCCGCCCCGATAATGGTAGATACCCTTCTTCAAAGGTTGTGGTGAGGTGATCCAATCACGAATGCGGTCTCGCCAGGCCATAATAACCTCCTACCGCCCGCCCCCGGCACAGGCACAGGCGCAGCCGGCACAGGCGCAGGCACAGGCGCAGGCACACCCGCCACTGCGATAGCTCCGGCTGGTGGAGCTGGTGGTGGCAAGGGCCTTGGGGTTGGTGACCCTGGTCACGCCGGTGGTGAACTGCTCGATGTTCGTGACCACGTTGTTGGCCAGG